>ERZ827522.199-NODE-199-length-89287-cov-5.667137_pt1 | contig 89287 bp, 107 predicted proteins | sample MGYA00519580_ERZ827522 | MGnify/ENA primary metagenome ERZ827522 (study PRJEB31778, sample SAMEA3449340) | human gut metagenome | biome: human gut; feature: human-associated habitat; material: faeces | place: United Kingdom | collected 2010/2012 ... | reverse complement strand
TTCAGCGGTGTGAGCGGCTGACTCATCAGCGTTTCACCGTCGATGGTCAGCAATCGGTTTTCTTTTTTCAATTTTTGTTCCTCCGGATAAAAAGATAAGGGCAGATACCTCGCTGCAGTCGAAGCTCTAACCCTTTCACTTGATTATTCTGTATTTTTTGATAGAATGAGAATATCGCGGGACAGATGCAAAACAGATATGGGACAGGAGGGCGATGCTATGCCGCTGGGAATACAGCAGAACAACGATTTCACGCAGTTTACAATGGATGTCTGGAATGACAAGATCTTTTATCAGGAGAAGGAGTTCCCGGCGGGATTCATGGCGATGTCCATTCTGAACATTCCCGAAGAAAAACTGCCGGAGCTGATACAGGCCGGCGGCGCACCGACCTTCCTGTTTCCTGTGGTGGTACAGGGCAGCGATGAGGAGGCTGCGGCGGTATTCCCGCAGCTGCGGGAACGGATATTGTATCTGACTGAGCTGCTTTGGAAGTATCCGCCCTTTTGCTACAATGACTACGAGAAGGAAATGCGCCGGATCAATATCCTGTTTGACGAAAGAAACCTCCTGCAAATACGGACGCCCAATTCGGAGCTCCAGACAGAGTTTCTGAGATTCTGCGTCGGGATCATACGCATCCCTATCGCCATGTATCACTTCTATGCAGCGGGGCGGTTCTTTGAGCTGGATTATCTGCGGCGGCTGAAAAAACGGAACGAAACGCATTTCGCCGTGGCCGCGCATGACTGCTTCAACAGTGAGCAGTTTTGGGATGAGATGCGAAGTTTACAGAGCTTGGATATGGAGCCGTTCACGGTCTACCCGGAGCTGTCCTCCACCTATGTGTTTGCCCGCAGTCCTAAAAACGAAAAAGAAATGGTGTTTGTGGAACGGGTATCTTTCCTGCGGCTCACAGATTTTTATACCTACGATCTTTTGAACGGATTGCACCACGGCCACGCGCCCAGCCAGTGCCAGGGCTGCGGGAGATATTTTCTGACCACCAACGGTCACATCCCTAAATACTGTGACGGCATCGCGCCGCAGGACAGCCGCTATACCTGTCGGCAGTACGGCGCGATGATGCACCAGAAGGAGCAGAACAAACAGCACCCAGTCTACCGCCTGTTCAATACCCGAACCGGGACGATCCGCAAGCATCACCAGAGAGGGAAGATCTCCGATGACCTACGGCAAGAGGCACTGTATCTGGCGGAGAGTTATCGGGACAAGGCGCTGATGGACAACGACTACGCCGCTGACGGATATGCACGGGATATGGAATTGGAACACATTTACGCGGAGGCAGAAAAGCGGCTGAAGTGAGGAAGGGGGCGTTCCCGTGGCGAAGAATATGTACACCGTTGCCGGGGACGGCCCCTGCAATGAAGAGCTGGCTTTGCGGATACAGATAGGAGACAAAAACGCCGCGGAGCAACTTATCTCACAGAACGAGGGCTACCTCACCGAACTGGCGCGGGCGTACATACCGTGGTGTGAGATGGAGGACTTGAAGCAGGAGGCGGCGCTGGCACTGCTGGACGCGGCAGGGCGCTTTGATCCCGCTTACGGAACGAAGCTGCTGACCTATGCGACACCCGCGATAGAAGCGGCGCTGTCCGACTATGCCGCGCAGTATTCTTCCTCTCTGTCCATTCCCATCAGCCGGTACAATCAACTGCGCAGGGTGGCATACCTCTGTGCGGAGGGATGGGACCCATCTGATGCTGAGTTGGCCAAGGTGGTGTGCGGAGAACTGAATGTATCTGCCAAGGTAGCTGGGGCGTTGATAAAAGAATATTGGACGCTATTTTGCGTCCGGCAGTTAGGTGACGATGTGTTCTCCGTCAGCTGCGGCGGTAATCCCGCCGTTGCCTATGACCGCCTCATGCGACGGACGCTGCTGATGCAGCGGATGGAGGAGGTGCTGACGCCCAGAGAGCTGAATCTGGTGCGAAGCTACCTCGGCATCGGCCAGCCGGACGAGGTTGGCATGACCTTTCAGGAGCTGGCGATCCGGCTCAACTACAACGGCCCCAGCGGAGCGGAGAAGGCGTACAAGGCCGCGCTGCGAAAGTTAAAGAGGGACTTGTACGGCGGCGCCTATGGGCGGTGGCTCTCCGCACAGAAGGCCATCCGCGCCGCCAAAGCGGAGGCGGAGCAGGACGCGGGGCATCACGCAACACCGCAGAGAACATGGTGGGATGAGAAGGAACTAACGGATCGATTTAGCTGTGAGGTGGCGTCGCTTGTTTGCGTCTACGAGATGCTCAAGAGCTCTTTTGACCATTCCTTTTGATGGCGGATTGCGTAGCAGAACAGCTCGAGTTGATCTGTTTGCGTCGCTCTATAGCGATAAGTCTTGCGGATCATCCCATATTTGGCTATACTGAGAGAAACCTTTGTAAAGAACAATTGACCGGCGAGGAGGGGAAATTATGCTTCCCATGCTCTTAGCAACGATTGAAAACGATGCAGATCGAGCACTGTTTGCGGAGATCTACGAGCAATACCATGAGCGAATGGAGCAGGCAGCGCTTCGCATTTTGAAAGACACTCATGATGCGGAGGACGCTGTTCAGAATGCCTTTTTGAAAATAATTCGTAATTTCGAAAAGTTTTTAGAGCTTCCCTGTAAGAAAAGACCTTTCTGGTGCGTCTGTATAGTAAAGAACGAAGCGATCACGCTCCTGCGGAAGAAGAAAAAAGCCATCATGCTGGAGAGCATGGAGGATGCATACGATGCCAGTGCCGATATTGAGAAGGCGTTGTTCTATGAGGATATCATCCGCCTGTTCGCGGGGCTGCCGGAGACCTATCGGGCAGTTCTGGAGATGAAATTCCTGCTGGACTGCTCGGGGAAGGATATCTCTCAGAAGCTCGGCATTTCAGAAAATGCGGTCAATGTACGCATTTCCCGCGGCCGCGCGATGCTTCGGGAGATTATGGAAAAGGAGGCGCTGCATCTATGACAGAGAAAGAGCTTGATGCCTTCATGAGCAAGGTGCTGCTGGATGCCATTGCATTTGATGAGGATCGCCTTGAGGAGAAAATCCCCTATGCTGCGTCTGCACGACACCGGCGTCAAATGCGAGCGATGCTGAAAGATCCCGTGCGTTGGACAAGAGAACGGGGCAAGCCTGTCTGGAAAAGGGTGCTGCAGACAGCAGCAGTCATATTATTGATGCTGTCATTGGGACTTGGCAGCGTGATGCTTGCCAGCCCGACCGCTCGGGCGACGATTGTTCGGTGGGTTACCGAATGGTATGAAACGCATATTGTGTTTCGCTATGCCGGAGAGGATGCCCCGGGGGAGATGCCGCGGTATGAGCTGGGGGAGCTACCAGAAGGTTTTGTGGAAAATCTGGAAAGTCAATTTGTAGGCACAGGAATGACTGCCCACTTCTATGAGAACGAAAAGGGCGATGTGATCCTGTTTGAATATATCTATATGCAGCAAGGATCTTCGAGTGGTGCCAGCACAGAAAATGCATATGTGGTTTCTGTTTCTATCAACAGATGTGAGGGCTTATTGGTAATCCCCAAAGAAGAGAATAGCAACAGTATGCTGATGTGGTTTGATCCAGAGCATAATCTACAATTTACCCTTGATGCGCCGCTTGGTCAGGAGGACATTCTGCACATGGCAGAGAGCGTGTATTTGGTCGAAACGACGAAATGAGATATTTTTGCAAAAAGCTGTAAGAAAGGATACCCCTTTCCGCGTCTATTGGGTAGAAGCAGAAACAATCTGCCGAGAACACGCGGAAGGGGGTGATTTTTGTGAAAAGGATGGAGACCACAATAAAAAGGAACGTGGCATTAGTTCTACTCCTCACGGCAATCCTTTCATCCTGCACAAAACCCGTACAAGACAAGAACCCAAAGTACACGGAGGATAACAAAGCAAGAATTCCTCAAAATGCTACGAGGGAACTCCCGCCGGAGTGGGTGAATAAGACGCTGGATGAATGGGATATCTATCAAAATGTAGATATAGATGGTGTTGGCGGCGCGGATGACCAAGTGTATGTCGGGACCTATTCCCTTGATCACTACAGCGATGATTACTATGACGGGCTCACTTTGATCTATGTCCAGCTTGGAACGGGAGAGGTACTTGCAAAAGCGATTCCCTGCAAAGGCATTTATAAGGTACATTTCGCCAAGCTGCTTTCTGATTTCGGCGGAAATCAAATTGTTTTAGAAATAACGAATAGGGGCAGTACATACGCAGCCTCTAACATTTTCGTTATCTCTGCTTATGTTGAGGAGAGGTCAACTGGTGGAACTGATGGGGAGATAAAGAAAATCCCAGAGATTTTGTTTCTGCTGAACACGATGGGCTATGGTTATCCGACTGGCGGGACGGAGTGGCACGAGGGAATATGTTCCGACAGCTTTTCGATGGGATTGGAGATCGTTAATATTGAAGGGCTGGAGCAACAGGGACTACAAATATGCTATCTTGCACCGCAGGAGATTGCTGGTCAAAAGAATTTTAAGACAAGGACGATCTACTGGGATTGCGGTGTTTGGAGGGTCTGCCAGTAGAAGCTAACAAAGGCCGTTAGAAAATTTACAGTGAAGCAGATACCGCCGAATAACACTTTTGAAAAATACTGATAGGAGGAGAAACATGAATGCTTTTTTAAGAAAAGTGGCTACAGTATGCGTAGCCTTCTTGCTCTGTGCATCTATGGGAACCATTGTTTTCGCAAATGATCTACCTATATATAGTGAATGGGCAAAGGCGGAAGTATCTGCTGCTGAAAACGAAGGACTGCTACCGTTTGAAATGTATGATGATTGCCGGCGAGCGTTGCATAGAGACTGGGCAACAGCATTTCTTGTCAAATTCGTAGAGATAGCAACAAACGCTTCGATTGAAGGCAGCGATGTCCAAGTATTTGATGATGTACCTATTGGGCACACTATGTTTGAAGATATCAATAAGGCATACGCAATAGGAATTACAAAGGGCACTGGAGATGGCTCAAAGTTTGAGCCATACAGGGATGTGACACGAGAGGAATACGCTACTATGCTTTACCGCACATTTGACTATATTGAACAAACAATTGGTCAAAAACTCATTCTAAGATCCCTTAAGATGGTTTCTTTTGCGGATAAAGATGATATCTCCAGTTGGGCGATTGAAGCACTGGAAATCCTGTCGAACGCTGATCTGTTTCGGGGAACGGCAGAAGGGATGCTCGATCCAAAGGGCGTAATCAGCATCGAACAGGCCATTGTTTTGTCATATCGCGGAATACTATTAGTTCAGAATAGAGCGTAGGGGAACGATGTGAGTATTCCTGAGCGAGTCCTTTGCAATCAGCTTTACAGGAGTACTCAGCATTATGGGAGAGAAGAATCTTTGTATTTCATTGATGGGAAATCCGCCTTTGCTTAAAACGAGCCTTCCGATGCCCTAAAAGGAAGCTCCGCCGGGAAAGATGAAGATACCATCTTTAATTCTGACATTGAGCTTCTTCATAATTCATTCTTAAATCATTATTGCGGACTGGTGCTCAAAATCATTTTATATTAATAAGATGTTGGAAGTTGCCGAATTCTTATAGAAAAACTGCAACATGAACAGAAAATAAGCCGAGAGATTATCTCTCGACTTATTTTCTGCCCCGTACCGTCCGGCCTGCCCCATAGGTCACATTGTGTACCTGTGAACATGAACCGTACGGTTTCGGGTCTTTTTGGCACGCCGTGAGGGATTCGAACCCCCGGCCTTCTGGTCCGTAGCCAGACGCTCTATCCAGCTGAGCTAACGGCGCATGTCTTTCAGACAGCTTATTTATACTAGCACATCCTACCGCAAAATGCAAGAGGATTTTTCATTTTTCTTTGACTTTTTATAAAGCCGGGCCCCGCCAAAAGGCAGAGCCCGGCTTTGCTCACGATAGGGGAGACGGATAGGTCTCAGTCGGCATCCTTGCTGGTGCCCTTATCGAAGATCTCTACAGCCTTTGCGTTTGGTGCGGCGGTGCACTTAGCGACTATGACTGCGATGATGAAGCTGGCGATGAAGCCAGGTACGATCTCAAAAATGCCGGTGGAGGCGGTCAAGCCGGTCAGCAGCCAGCCCAAGTCTACCACAAAGCCAGAGACAACGCCGGCCACAGCGCCCTTGTAGTTGAAGCGCCGCCAGAACAGGGACAGCAGGATGGTGGGGCCGAAGGAGGCACCGAATGCGCCCCATGCGTTTTCCACCATATCCATAATGGCCTGTGCACCGCTGCCCTTGGAGTTGGCGATCAGGAAGGCGATAGCGGACAGTATCAGCACCAGAATGCGGCCCACCATCAGCGTTTCTTTTTCTGTGGCATTCTTGCGGAAGAAGGGCTTGTATAGGTCAGCGGTAAAGGAGCTGGACGCTACTAACAGCTGGGAGTCGGCGGTAGAGATGGAGGCCGCGATGATGGCCGCCAGCAGCAGACCACAGATAGCGGCTGGGAAGAACTTGCGGGACATGGCGATGAACACCAACTTCTGGCTGCCATCGGCCAACAACTCAGCGCCCATGATCATACGGCCGAAATAGGCGATCAGCACGGCGGAGAACAGGGAAATGATGACCCAAATGATGGCGACGGTGGAGGACTTCTTGATCATAGAGGGCTTCTCAATGGACATGAAGCGCACCAGAATGTGAGGCATACCGAAGTAGCCCAGACCCCAGCCAAGGCCGCTGACGATATCCTGCCAGCTGGCGCTGAAGATGCCACCGCCGAAATCACAGGAGACGACCGCACCGGAGGCGGCGTCGGTATATTCGTATACCGTGGTCAACGCCGTGGGATCCAGCAGCTCACGGTGACCAAAATAGACCACGATAGGCACCAGCATCAGTGCTAACATCATCAGCATACCCTGGAAGAAGTCCGTCCAGCATACAGCAGTAAAGCCGCCGAAGAAGGTATAGGCTACGATGATCAGCAGGAACACCAGCATGGCGGCCTTGGGGGAGATCTCCGGAAACAGCGTATTGAACACGGAGGTGCCGGCAACCAGGGCAGAGGCCACATAGATGGTATAGGCAAACAGGAAAATCAGCGCGCACACCAGCTGGAGTGTGCGGGAGTCCACGCCGAACCGGTTGGTCAGATACTGTGGCACGGTGATGGCGTCATCCGCGGCCTTGGAGAAGGTACGCAGCCGCTTGGCGCATAGGATCCAGTTAGCGGCGGTGCCTAGCGCCAAACCGATGCCGATCCACATCTGTCCGAAGCCAAAAGCCAGGATAGAGCCGGGCAGACCCATCAGCAGCCATGCAGACATATCGGAGGCCTGTGCCGACAGGGCCGTGACCCAAGGACCCATGGACCGGCCGCCCAGGAAAAAGTCCTCGCTGTTTTTGTTGGAGCCGTTGAAATAGAAGATCAACGCAACGCCCAACAGAATCACAAAGTAACCCAAAAATGTAATGATTTCCCAATTCATAGTTTCTCCGTCCTTTTGCTAAGTTCTGTCTTGCTTTTCTTAAAAATACACTAAATCATAGTATACAACACCGAGAGGCGTTTGTAAATCTTGATTTTGGACTTTTTTGCTTTAATTTGATATATGGCGGCATTTTTGCGTGCATTCTCTTGTCAGAGGGCAGAATTTGTGGTATGCTGTGGACAAGAAATCGAGAGAGAAGGTACTTGCCATGGATGCCAGCTTCAAGACGTGTATGTTCGGCGGATTCGACCGTCAGGATGTGGTCACGTTTATCGAAAAAACCGCCGAGGAGCACCGCACGGCGCTGGAGACGCTGCAGACGGAAAATGATACGCTGCGCCGTGAGCGCGACGATGCGGTGGCTGAGAACGACACACTGCGTCTCCTGGCGGAGGAGGATGCCCGACTTCGGGACGATAATACCCATCTGGAGCAGCAGGTACAGGCTCTGCAGCAGCAGCTCGCCGCCGTACAGGCGGAAAACGATGCGCTGCGCGGCCCGGCAGGGGAGTACCAGTCTCTGAAGGAGCACGTGGCGGACATCGAGATCAGCGCGCATCGCCGTACAGAGGAATTTCGTGCCCGTGCCATGGAGCGTCTGGGACAGTGCATTGCCCAGCAGCGCCTGTGGTGCAGCCAGCGCCGCAGCACCTATCTGAACATGAATACCGCGTTGGCCGAGCAATTGCGCGCTGCCCAGGAGGCGGTGGACAGCGCCGACTTCGCCGCCTTTGATGATATGATCGCTGAGCTGCAGCGGTTGGAGGCTGAACTGAAAAAGCCCGACCCGCAGCTGTAAGAGAGCAAAAGCGCCCCGCTTTGCGGGGCGCTTTTATGATAAAAGGACCGCCTTGCGGCGGTCCTTTTTTGCTGTGATTTACGTTCCGGGTTTACAGGATCATGACGCCGGCCTTTTCGCAGGCTTCCATGGTCTCCTTGTCCCACAGGCTGGCCTGCACTTCGCCGATGTGGCAAGTGCCGATCATCAGCATACACAGACGGCTCTGGCCGATACCACCGCCAATGGTCAGGGGCAGCTGGCCCGCCAGCAGCATTTTGTGGAAGGGCAGCTCGCGGCGGTCATCACAGCCGCGCTTGTGCAGCTGGTAGTCCATAGCGGCCTCATCCACACGGATGCCCATGGAGGAGATCTCAAAGGCGCGATCCAGCACGGGGTTGTACATCAGGATGTCGCCGTTCAGGGACCAGTCGTCGTAGTCGGGGGCGCGGCCGTCGTGGGGCTTGCCGCTGCGCTTCAGGTCATCGCCGATCTGCATCAGGAACACGGTGTGGTGCTCCTTGCAGATCGCATCCTCACGTTGCTTAGGCGTATAGTCGGGCCAGCGGTCCTCCAACTCCTGGGTGGTGACGAAGAACACCTCGCGGTCCAGCTTGGTGTGCAGGCTGGGGAAGGCGATCTGCAGGGCGTCGTTGGTCTCCACCACAGCGCCCACGATGGCGCGCACGGTCTGCTCCAGATAGGCCACGTTGCGGTCGCGGCGCTCGATGACCTTCTCCCAGTCCCACTGGTCCACATACACGGAGTGGAGGTTGTCCACTTCCTCATCGCGGCGGATAGCGTTCATATCGGTGAACAGGCCCTTGCCGGGCTTGAAGTCGTAGCGCTTCAGCGCCAGACGCTTCCACTTGGCCAGGGAATGCACCACCTGGCCCTGTGCGCCCACATCAGGGATATCGAAGGACACAGGGCGCTCCACGCCATTGAGGTTATCGTTCAGACCCGAATTCTCCTCCACGAACAGGGGAGCCGAAACGCGCCGCAGATTGAGCGCCTGCCCCAGATTCACTTGGAAATTGCTCTTGATGAACTCGATTGCGCGCTGCATCTCATAGGTGGACAGCGGCGTCTTGTACCCAGCAGGGATCGTCACTTTGCTCATGCGTGAAACACCTCTCTTATAAAAAATATGTTGCCATTATAGGCGAACCCTCCGCAAAATGCAAGAGGAATAACCGCAAAAATTTACAGGATATCCATCGTATGTTTGTGAACTATATTACAAAAAGCGTCCGCAGCTCATGCTGCGGACGCTTCTGATGATGGTAGGAATTAATCAGCTTATTTATAGCTTTCGATCATGGCCTTGAAGGCGGGCAGGCTGCGCTGGATCATGTCGTTGGCCACGCAGTAGCTCAGGCGGAAGTAGCCGGGGCAGCCGAAGCCGTCGGCGGGCACCACCAGCAGGTTGTGCTCCAGCTTGGCCTTCTCGGAGAAAGCGTTGGCATCGCCGTTGGGGGCCTTGACGAACAGGTAGAACGCGCCGTCGGGCTTGGCGCACTCATAGCCCATCTCACGCAGGCTGCTGTACAGCAGGTTGCGGTTCTCGTCGTAAGCCACCAGATCGGGGCGCTCCTCGGCGCAGTACTCGATGACCTTCTGCATCAGCGTGGGCGGGCAGACGTGGCCCATGATACGGGCGGCACCGGAGATAGCGGCGTACACCGCGTCGGCATCCTCGGCGAAGCCGGGGACGTACACATAGCCGATACGCTCGCCGGGCAGAGACAGGGACTTGGAATAGGAGTAGCATACGATGGTGTTCTTGTACAGGCAGGGGATGAAGGGGACCTTCACGCCGCCGTAGACCAGCTCACGGTAGGGCTCATCGGCAATGATGTAGATGGGATGGCCGTATTCCTTGCTCTTGCGCTCCAGCAGGGCAGCCAGACCCTTCAGGGTCTCCTCGGTATACACAACGCCGGAGGGATTATTGGGGGAGTTGATGATAATACCCTGGGTGTTCTTCGTGATGCGCTTTTCCACCTCGTCCAGATGGATCTGGAATGCCTTGGTGTCGGCGGGAACCACCACCAGCTTGCCGCCGTTGGCGTTGACGAAGGGGCGATACTCGGGGAAGAAGGGGGCCACTGCCATGATCTCGCTGTCGGCGTCCACGATCAGGGCCTTGATGATGGAGATCAGCGCGGGAGCAGCGCCGCAGGTAAAGAACAGCTCGCTGGCTTTCACATCCAGGCCGAAGCGCTCGGCCAGATCCTTGGCCACGGCGGCACGGGCGGTATCGAAGCCGGCAGCCATGGAATAGCCGTGCAGCTTGATGGAATCCATCTCGTCCACGATCTTCTTGATGGACTCGTTGACCTTCTTGGGGGCGGGAATGCTGGGATTGCCCAGAGAATAGTCATACACCTTGTCCGCGCCGATCTTGGCGGCCTGCTCCAGACCGTAGGCGAACAGCTGGCGGATCACAGAGGGCGCCGTACCCAGATTGTAGTATTCCTGATTGACCATAACATAATCTCCTCTTTTACGTTATTGTACTATGTCCATGCCGCGGCGCGGCAGATGAACCATCTCCATGATAGGCTTCACCGTGCAAATTGTCAAGCAATTGTCAATCTGACGAGATAATTTTGTAAAAAATGTAGTCAGACGAAACAAATTCTTGTGCAATACGACTTTACGCAAGCTTCATCCGACTGGACAACACACTGCCCAGTGCGATGGAGGCAAGCTTAGAATACGCGCTGTCAGCGCGGCTGACCAACACGATGGGCACCTTGGCGCCCAGAATGATACCGGCGTTCTTGGCGTTGCCGAACAGATTGGCGGCTTTGCCGATGCCGTTGCCTACCTCATAGTTGGGGACCAGCAGGATATCCGCCTTGCCGGCACCGGGGGCGATATAGTGCTTGTGATGGCATGCCTCTTCGCTGACGGCCAGATCCAGCGCTACGGGGCCGCACACGTCCATATTGTACTTGGCCCAGCGGTCAGTCATGTGGGCCAGCGCGTCGGCATCCACGGTGGACTGTACCTTGGGATTTACCTGCTCTGCGCCGCACACGCAGGAGGCGTTGATGTGCTCATAGCCCAGCGCCTGCAGGACCATGGCTGCGTTCTCCAGAATATCTGCCTTCTTCTCCAGATCGGGGAAGGTGTTGACGCCGCCGTCGGTCAGCACCAGCATACGGCCCAGAGCGGGGATCTCATACAGCATACAGTGGGTGGTAAGATGATCAGTACGCAGGCCGTGCTCCTTGTTAAACACCGCGCGCATCAGATCGGCAGTGCCCAGGATGCCCTTCATCAGGAAGTTGGCTTTTCCCTCGGCACACAGGGCCACGGCCTTGGCCGCGCAGTCCTGGTCGGTATCGCCGGCGATGATCTCGTAGTCGGCAGGGGCTTCACCCAGGCCGGTCAGCATCGCCTTGATCTCTTCCTCATGTCCCACAAGAATGGGCGTGGCAATACCCTCCCTGCGGGCCTCGACCACAGCCTCGATAACAGGCTGGTCGTGGGCCGCCGCCACGGCGATAACGCCGGTCTTTCCGCCTTTGGCCGCCGCGATGATGCCGTCGATCGTGTTTATCATATACGCTCCTCCTGTACGATTTCTTTTGCCGTTTAAAGCAATATCTCTGCCAAAACGGGCACAATTTCCGGTAATAGTATACAACATATTGCGCCCATCGTCAACGAAAAGCCGAAGCATTCAGTGAAAAAATTTTTCATAGTCTATCCAATTTTCCCGCAGGGTCGGCGGGGGTTGACGCGGCGGGGGAAATAAGCTATATTGGTAGAGCAAATTCGACATGAGGTGTGGTATGAAGCAGATCAAGACCTTTTCGCTGGCGTTTACCTACGTCGGCTGTTTTTTGGGCGCGGGGTTTATTTCCGGCCAGGAGCTGTGGCAGTTCTTTGGCGCCTTCGGCAACTGGGGCTATGTGGGCTTTGTCCTGGCGGCGCTGCTGTTTACGGTCATCGGCATTCTGTTCGTCCGGCTGACGCAGATGACGAAATGCGCCGAAATGGACAAGCTGCTGGTACCGTGGGACGTTAAGTGGCTCCGTGCCGCCACCGGTGTCATTGAGGCGCTGTTCCTCTTCTTTGTGGTGGTGAGTATGTCCGCCGGTGTAGGCGCCATGCTGACCCAGCTGTTTCGTGTGCCCACTTGGCTGGGCAGCGCCGTGTTCATGCTGGCGGTGTTCCTGGTGGCGCTTCTTGGCGTCAGCGGTATGGTCAATGCCTTCTCTGCCATGATCCCCATTTTGGTGCTGGCCACGGTTGGTTTCGCCGTGGGCGCCTGGTACACCTTTGGCACGGAGGGCATCTTGCAGCTGCAATATACCAATACCAATCCTCTGATGCCCAACTGGTTTATCGCCACGCTGACCTTCGTGGCCTATAACATTCTGGGCGGTATCGGCATCATGTCCCCGGTGGGGCAGTATGTGCGGGAGAAAAAGCACGTCTATGTGGGTATTGCTCTCTCCGGTGTTATGCTGTTGGCGGTGGCGGGCAGTATCCTCACCAGTCTGGGTACCTATCCCGAGGCGGTGCAGTCGGAGCTGCCCATGGTGGCGTTGGCCTCCCGGCTCAACGGTACGCTGGGTACGATCTACGGCATTATGCTGTTGGTGGCCATGTTCTGCAACGCTCTGGCCAGTCTGGTGGGCATGAGTGCCTATGTGGAGCAGAAGTCCGCCTTTGTCCGTACCCACAAAAACACGGTGCTGCTGGCAGTTTCCGTGCTGGCCTGGGCGGCGAGCCTGCTGGGGTTTGCCGAGATCATCGGCACTGTCTATCCCATCTTTGGCTATATCAGTATTGCGTTCCTGGTATTTCTGGTCATTCATTTCTTCCGTGCCAAAAAGACGAAGCAGCCGCAGCAGGCATAACATAAGATATAACAAAAGCGTCTATCAAGCGCCCTCTGCCGCAGGCAGGGGGCGCTTTTCAGCAGAAGCCCGCCTTGCCCGGCGGGCTTTTGTGCATATTCCGGGACGAGCTTTCATACGTTGGGGTCAAGACCAACAAAGGAGGGCGTCATCATGGAGATCGGAGAGGCGGTCGGACGCTATGAGCAGGCGGCTGCATTGCTGCCCAGCCGCTGGCAGCAGGCTGCCCGGCGTGTGCCGGAGCACCGCAAGGCCCAGGCGGAGGAGTTCCGCCTGCGGGCAGGACGACCGATGACACTGCTAACATGTGAAGGGGAACTACTTGTCAGCGATGAGCTGCCGCGCCAAAGTGTTACTCAGGCGGACTTGGAACAGCTTTGCGACGCGGTAACGGGCTATTCCCGCTACGCGGCGGCGGAGACGATGGGCAAGGGCTATCTTATCGGCCGGGGCGGCTTCCGTATCGGCCTGTGCGGCACCGTAGCGGTCAGGGGGGACGGCGGCACAGCCCTGCGGGATATCTCCTCCGCCGTGGTACGGATCAGCCGCCAGGTCCGTGGGTTGTGGCAGGAGGTCCCGGAATGGTCAGCAGGCGGCTTTGACAGTACGCTGATCGCAGCGCCACCCGGTGGCGGCAAGACCACGCTCCTGCGCGACATGATCGCCACACTGTCCAACGGCACAGAGGATCGCTGTCCTCTGCGGGTAGGCGTGGTGGACGAGCGCGGTGAGTTGGCCGGGATGTACCGCGGTGTACCGCAGTTGGACGTAGGCTGTCATACCGACGTGCTGGACGGCTGTCCCAAGGCACTGGGCATCCCCATGCTGCTGCGGAGCGCCAATCCTCAGGTCATCGCCGTGGACGAGATCACCGAGGCGGCGGATATTCTGGCAATGACAGCGGCGGCTAACTGCGGCGTTAAGCTGCTGGCCACGATCCACGCCGAGGACGGAGAAGAGCTGCGCCGCAAGCTGCTGTTCCGGCAGCTGGCGGAGGCCGGCGTCTTCCGTCGTCTCATCACCATCAGCACGGCAGAGGGTCGGCGGCAGTACCGCACGGAGGCCCTGTGACCGCGGCGGCCGGTGCGGTACTGGTACTGAGCGCCGCCATTCTGGCCCTGCGGCGCTATTACGCACGCCAGCGCCGGTGCCGCGACCTGCTGTGGTCCTTTGCCGCCGCCCTGGGGGAGATGGAGAGTGCCATCCGCTGGCAGCGCACGCCGGTCCTGCCGCTGTTGGAGATGCTGCAGACCCGGGAGCACTGCGGTGTCTGGTTCTGTCAGATACGGGACAAAGTTCAAAGCGATATGACTTTACAGCTTGCTTGGGAGAATACCTTTCACCAGCTTTCAGACACAGAACTCCGTGACCTGCTTTGCCGCATTTCCTGGAGTGGCGATGCCCAGCGCCTGGAGAGCACCATCGCCCGCGCCCGGGCGGAGGCCGAGCAGCTCTACGAAAAGCGCCGCGAGGCGGATCGGCACAGCCGCCGCGTGACCACCACGGCCACGCTGTGCGGTGCAGGACTGATGATCATTTTACTTCTGTGAGGGACAGACAATGGATGTTGACCTGATTTTCAAAATAGCAGCCATCGGTATCCTGGTGGCGGTGCTGAATTTGCTGCTGGTGCGAAGCGGCCGGGAGGAGCAGGCCATGATGACCACGCTGGCGGGCCTGGTCGTGGTGCTGATGATGCTGGTGCAGCAGATCAGTGACCTGTTCGACCTGGTAAAGACCCTGTTCTCCCTGTGACGCATGGATACGGTACTGCGATTGGCGGCGCTGTGCCTGCTGGGGGCCCTGCTGGCGGTGCTGCTGCGCCGCGGCGGGGGAGAGCTGGCGCTGCTGCTTGTCCTGGCTGTCTGCGGCGTGGCGGTCGCCCTGCTGCTGGAGCCGCTGGGTCAGCTCCGGGATTTCTGGGAAGAGGCCTCGGCCTGGGGTCAGCTGCCGGAGCAGCTGTTTCAGCTGCTGCTGAAAACGGTCTGCATCGCCCTGATCTGCCGGACAGGCTCCGACCTGTGCCGGGATGCCGGCGAGGGCGCCCTCGCTTCCGTGCTGGAGACTGCCGGTGCCGTGGCGGCCATCGTGGTGTCCCTGCCGCTGTTCCGCGCCGTCTGGGACCTGTTGGAGTCACTGCTATGAAAAAAGTCCTGTTCTGTCTGACACTGCTTCTTCTGTGTCTGGACTGTGCCTGGGCTGCCGAACTGCCCGACTCCGTGAAGGACGCCGTCCCGCCGGAGGCGGCGGATATCCTGCCGGAAATGGACACCTCCGCCTCCCACGAGACACTGTGGCAGGGTCTGGGCGATCTGTGGCACAGCGCCTGCGCCTATGTCCGCACAGCGCTGGAGACCCAGGCCTCCGGTGCGGCCCTGCTGCTGGGCGTGGTGCTGCTGTGCAGTCTGGCGGAGAGCTGCCTTGCGGCGGCGGACAGTCCCTGCGTTCCCCGCTATGTCTCCGTGGCGGGAGCGCTGGCCATCACCCTTGTGGCGGCGGGTGACTTCCGCCGGATGATGGGTCTGGGTGTGGAGACCATGTCCCAGCTGGAGGTGTTCTCCAAGGCACTGCTGCCAACCCTGTCCGCCGCCGTGGCGGCCGGCGGCGGCTATATCACCGCCGGTGCCAGGCAGGTGGCCACGGTGTTCTTCACCGATCTGCTCATCAGCCTTATCCGTCAGGTACTGCTGCCGCTGCTGTACGCCTGCATTGCTGCTGCCGCCGCGGACGCCGTGGTTCCCGGCCATAGTCTGCAAAAGATCGGCCAGGGCCTCCGCAAGTGCGCCGCCTGGGCACTGACGGCCCTGATGCTGGTCTTTACCGGCTTCCTGTCGGTGACCGGTGCGGCCACCTCTGCGGCGGACGCCCTGTCTACCCAGTTGACGCGCACCGCCATCGCCACAGCGGTGCCGGTGGTGGGCTCCATCATCTCCGATGCCGCCGGCACGGTGCTGGCCGGTGCCGGGATGCTGAAGGGCGCCATCGGCGTATTCGGCCTGCTGGCAGTGCTGGCCATCTGCCTGACGCCCTTTATCACCATGGCCGTGCAGTACCTGCTGTATAAGCTGGCGGCGTTTCTGGCGGGCACCGTGACCCAGGAGCCTCTGGCGGACCTGATCGACGCGCTGGGCTCCGCTTTCGGCCTGATGCTGGGCATGACCGGCAGCTGTGCGCTGGCCCTGCTGATCTCCATAATCTCTTCTGTATCGGTGGTGAGTACATGATCGCGGAAACCCTGCGTACCTGGCTTCTCGGTGTCATCGCGGCGGGCATGATCGTTGGGATACTCTACGCCCTGCTGCCCCGTGGGCGTATGAAGGCGGTGGCCCACACCGTGGGCGGCATGGCACTGCTGCTGGTCATCGTCCGACCGCTGCTGGGCCTGGACCTGACTGAGCTGGCCCTCCGCTATGAGGACTATCGGCAGCAGATCCAGGCGCTGACAGAGGAATATCGCAGATCCGGCGATGCGGAATTCGCCGCGCTCATAGCGGACAAGACCGCCGCATATATTGCCAGCAAGGGAGATGACCTGGGCATCACATGTACCCCTCGGGTAGAGACTGAGGAGCGTGACGGCGTACCCTGGCCCAGCGCCGTGACGCTGGACATTCCCAAGGACGAGGCGCTGTCCGCGTGGCTCAGCACGGAACTGGCCATCGACGACGCGCACCAGTATTGGCGTGAGGCAGACGAATGATGGAAAAGCTGAAAGATATACTGAATAAATACCGCTTCGCGGTGCTGGTGGCCCTGGCCGGCGTGGTGCTGATGCTGCTGCCCGCCGGTAAGCAGGAGACCGAAGCCGCCGACACGGCAGGGGAGGAGATGTCCTTCTCTCTGGAGGAGACGGAGCGCCGTATGGCGGAGGTGCTGTCCGCCATGGATGGCGTGGGTCGGGTGCAGGTGATGCTGACGCTGCACAGCGGTGAAACGTTGTCGCTGGCGGAGGATAGCAGCGCCACTCTGGGCAGCGGCGGTGATGTGCGGCAGGACAGTCAGGTCCTGACGGTGAACCGCGGCAGCGGCAAGCAGGAGGTCGTGGTCACCCGGCGGCTGTACCCCACCTATCAGGGGGCGGTGGTGGTCTGTCAGGGGGCAGGCGACAGCCGTGTGCGCCTGCGGGTGCTGGAGACGGTGTCTGTGCTGACAGGACTCAGCAGCGATAAGATATCGGTAGTCCAATGGAAACAGTAACAATAAATGGGAGGAACGACAGTATGAAGCAGGTATGGAAGCGCCGCGCCGTAGCGGCGGCCGTGGTGGTGCTGGTGGGTACATCGGTGTATTTGAACTGGCGCTATGCCGGGGATGTGGCGGATACCTCCAAGGTGCTTGGCCAGTCCACGCTGGTCAATGGCGAGACTGCGGAGGCACAGGCGGATACTGCGGATACCGCCGGAGACGACTATTTCTCCACTGCCCGGCTCAGCCGCAAGCAGGCCCGCGATACCGCCATCAGTATGCTGGAGGAGGCCAAGGGCGAGGAGAACGCCTCAGAGGAGGTAGCCAACGAGGCATCCGAGACGCTTCAGGTGCTGGCGGGCTACACCGTGGCGGAGACACAGATTGAGAACCTGGTGGTGGCAAAAGGCTATGCCGACTGCGTGGCCTTTATGGGCGCGGACTCCATCAGCGTGGTGGTATCGGCGCCCGACGGTCTGGAGGCGGAGGACGTAGCGAAGATCAAGGATATCGTCATCGCGGAGACATCCTACACTCCCGGCCAGATCAAGATCATGGAAGCGGGAACGTCCGGTGCAAAATAGGTGTTGTATTTCCCCGTAAAAAATGGTATAATCCTATACTGCAATTAGCTAAGTACCAATGACAACTGTGAGGAGACAAACAGACCATGGCTGAAAATAAGGAATATATGATCCACCAGGAGGATGACGGCAGCATCCAGATCTCAGAGGATGTGCTGGCCTCCATTGCCAGTACCACAGCCTTGGAGGTGGACGGCGTCAGCGCTCTGATGAGCGCCAACGTATCCGACCTGATGGGCGGTAAAAAAATGACCTGCAAGGGCGTCCGTGTTGAACTGGACGGCGAGCAGATCGTTGTGGGCATTTTTGTTGCGGTGCGCTACGGCTGCGCCATCAGCGATGTGGCCAAAAAGGTCCAGAAAAATGTGCATACCGCGCTGGAGGGTATGACCGGCTTCAAGGTGGCGGCGGTGAACGTCCACGTGGGCGGCATCAGCTTCAACTGAACAACAGACGAGAGAGAAAAGGACGAACGCTTATGACACGCAGCACCGCACGGGAAATCGCCATACACTTGGCGTACCAGCTGAGCTTCACCGAACTGCCGGTGGAGGAGTTTCTGGACCAGCAGCTCAGCGATGAACGCTTTGCCGAGCTGGCGGCAGAGGATGACCTCTACGCCGACCGGCCCAACACCAAGCAGGAGGCGTATATCCGCCGCCTGGTCTCCGGTGTGGCGGAGCACGCCGCCGAGCTGGACGCCGACATTGAAAAGTACGCCCGGGGCTGGCGATTTGAGCGCATTTCACTGGTAGCATCCGCCATCATGCGTGTGGCTATGTACGAGATACTCTATATGGCGGACATTCCGCAGGGCGCCGCCATCAGCGAGGCGGTGACGATCGCCAAGAAGTACGAAACGCCCGAGGTCGCCAAATTTATCAACGGTATTCTGGGCAGCTTCGCCCGGGGCGAGGTCAAGGAAAAGGACTGAAAACCACATACGAAAGGCAGAGCGTGAAAGCTCTGCCTTTTCAGGTCGCATACAGAAAGGAGTGATCGCCACGTCGGGCCAGTATATTTTCACGGTGTCCGAGGTCAACCAGTTTATCAAGGACCTGCTGGATAACGTGCCGCCATTGCAGGAGGTCCTGCTGCGGGGCGAGATCTCCAACTACAAACTATACCCCTCCGGCCATCACTACTTTACGCTGAAGGACAGCCAGTGCAGTCTGAAGTGTGTTATGTTCAGGGGCAGCGCCGCGCGCCTGCGCTTCCGCCCGGAAAACGGTATGCAGGTCATTGCCTCCGGCCGTATCAGCGTCTATCCCCGCGACGGTGCCTACCAGCTGTACTGCACCGGCCTGACGCCCGAGGGCGCCGGCGACCTGAGCGTGGCCTTTGAGCAGCTGAAGGAAAAGCTGCGGAAGGAGGGCTTGTTTGACGAGACCCATAAAAAACCCCTGCCGCCATATCCCCGGCGCATCGCCATCGTCACCTCCCCGGCAGGCGCGGCGGTCCACGACATGATCCGCATCCTCCGCCGCCGCTATCCCATCGCCAAGGTCCTTCTGCTGCCCGTTCGCGTGCAGGGAACTGAGGCCCCGGCGGAGATCGCCGGTGCCATCCGTTACGCCAACGCCCGCAGCCTGGCCGATGTGCTCATCACCGGCCGCGGCGGCGGTTCGTTGGAGGACCTGTGGGCCTTTAACGACGAGCGCGTGGCCCGCGCCATCTACGACTCGGATATTCCCGTCATCTCGGCGGTGGGCCACGAGCCGGACGTGGCCATCAGCGACTTCGTAGCGGACCGGCGTGCCTCCACGCCCTCCAACGCCGCCGAGATCGCCGTGCCGGACATGGCCGAACTGCTGCGGACGCTGGATGCCGCCCATTCCCGCATGACACAGTCGATACGCCGCGATATCGCCGCCCATTCCCGCCGTTTAGAGTCCCTGTCGAAAAAACGCGTCCTCACGGACCCGACCGCTTACCTGGCGGACCGCCGCCAGGATGTGGACCATATGACCCACCGGCTCTGTGCCGCCATGCGTGTGGTGACAGATGTCCAAAACCGCCGCTTCGGCGCGCTGGCCGCGTCGCTGGATGCCCTCAGCCCATTGAAGGTCCTGGGCCGCGGCTACGCACTGGCTCAGCAGCCGGACGGCACGGTGCTCCGCAGCGCCGATCAGGCGCGGATAGGGGAGACCCTGCGCCTGCGGCTGGCCGACGGCGCCCTGCGGTGCCAAGTAAAGGAAAAGGAGAACGAACATGGCAGCAAAAAAGACGTTTGAGGAGAATATGTCCCGGCTGGAGGAGATCGTCTCCCTGCTGGAAAGGGGCGATGCCACGCTGGGCGACAGCATGGCGCTGTTTGAGGAGGGCACCAAGCTGGTGAACGCCTGTCGCAAGGAGCTGGACACCGCCGAGCAGAAGGTGGTCAAGCTGTCCAAGGGCCCCGATGACGCGCCGGTGGAGCATGATTTTGCTGCGGAGGATTGAGCCATGGACTACGAAAGACACTACGAGCAGTACCGCGCGGCGGTAGAGGACTACCTTTCCGCCCTTTTTGCCGGCAGCGCCCCCTATGACCGTCTCTACGATGCCATGCGGTACAGTGTGCTCTCCGGCGGCAAACGTATCCGCCCGGTGCTGACGCTGGAATTTGCCCGTCTGGGCGGTATCGACTGGCACCTGGCGCTGCCCTATGCCTGTGCGCTGGAGCTGGTGCACAACTATTCCCTTATCCACGACGACCTGCCCTGCATGGACGACGACGATCTGCGCCGTGGCAAGCCCACCAACCATAAGGTCTACGGCGAAACGCTGGCCATACTGGCCGGCGACGCTCTCCAGCCCGAGGCCTTTCGTCTCATTGCCCAGGCGACGGGACTTCCCGCCGAAAGCCGTATCGCGGCGGTCGAGGTCCTGGCCCGGGCCGCCGGTGCCGACGGCATGGTGGCCGGACAGGTGCTGGACACCCTTTGCGACGTCCGCGAGGAAGCCGGCCTGACCCAGCTGGACCGTCTCAAGACCTGCGCCATGATCTCCGCCGCGGCGGAGCTGGGCTGTGTGGCCGCCGGAATGGACGCCGACAGGCGCCGTCAGGCCCGTGAATTCGGCGATGGCCTTGGTCTGGCCTTCCAGCTCCGTGACGATATCCTGGATGTGACAGGCGCACAGGAGGTGTTCGGCAAGCCCATCGGCTCTGACAAGGCGGAGGGCAAGGTGACATTTGTGGATCTGCTGGGTGTAGACGGCTGCCAGAGGGAGGTCGAGGCGCAGACAAAACGCGCCAAGGCTGCGGTGGCCGGTTGGGCGGACAGCGATTTCCTGCGGGAACTGGCGGATCGAATGGTTCTGAGGGTGAAATAAAATGTGGTTTGTATTTGCTCTGCTGTCGGCGGTGTTTGCGGCATTGACTTCGATATTGGCGAAAGTGGGTATCGACGGGGTGAACTCCAACCTCGCCACGGCTGTCCGAACGGTGGTCGTGGTGCTCATGGCGTGGGGGATGGTGTTCCTGACGAACGCGCAGGGCGGCATCGGGGATATCAGCCGAAAAAGCTGGCTGTTCCTTATTCTGTCGGGACTGGCTACAGGCGCCTCGTGGCTGTGCTATTACAAGGCGTTGCAGATGGGCGAAGCCTCCAAGGTCGTGCCCATCGACAAGCTGAGTGTGGTCATTACGCTGGTGCTGGCGTTTGTGTTTCTGCGGGAGCAGTTCACCGTCAAATCGCTGATAGGCTGCGTCCTTATCACCATCGGAACGCTGGTCATGGTGCTCTGATGGCGTACAAAGCTGAGAACCATGCCGGAGGGCATGGTTCTCAGCTTTATTTCCCGCTGCCGTGATCGCAGAGCGGTCGGAGGGAGCAGTCACCGCAGTCCGGCTTCCGTGCCATACACAGCGCACGGCCATGGAGCACCATCCGGTGGCAGAAGTTATTGGCCTCCTCCGGTGGAATGACCTTTCGCAGCTGCTGCTCCACCTTCAGCGGGTCCTTGCTGCCGTCCGTCAGTCCCAGCCGTCCGGTGATGCGGATGCAGTGGGTGTCGCAGACATAGCCGTCCTTTCCGTAGATATCGCCCAGGATCAGGTTGGCTGTTTTCCGCCCCACACCGGGCAGTGAGAGCAGGTCCTCCATGTTGTCCGGGACCTTTCCGCCGAAGCGCTCCACCAGCATTTTTGCGGAGCCAACGATGTCCCGGGCCTTGGCCCGCCAGAAGCCGCAGGACTGGATATATGTACCTACCTCGTCCACATCGGCGGCGGCAAAGGCCTCCAGCGTGGGATAGCGGGCAAACAGCGCCGGCGTCACCAGATTGACCCGCGCGTCGGTGCACTGCGCCGCCAGACGCACGGAGAACAGCAGCTCATAGTCCTTCTCATAGTCCAGCGAACACAGCGCGTCCGGGTACAGCGTCTTCAGCGCCGCGATAATGGCGCCGACCTGTTCCTTCGACTTCATGCGACATCACCTCATCCCAATTGTAACAGAGGTTGCAGAAAAAGGCAATCTGTGCTATACTGTTTCATAAGATTTTCCACAGAAGGGAGGCGGTGCCGCTATGCGTCCGCTGGCAGACGAGATACGGCCCCAGACGCTTGACGATGTGGCCGGACAGAAGCACCTGCTGGGCGAGGGGGCGCTGCTGCGCCGCCTGATCGAGAACGGCACCGATGCCAACCTCATTTTCTACGGTCCCTCCGGTACCGGCAAGACCACCGTGGCCAACATTATCGCCAAGCAGGCGAAAAAGGCGCTGTATACCCTTAACGCCACCACCGCATCCCTCCAGGATGTGAAGAATGTCATGGCGGATGTGGACACCATGATGGCTCCAAACGGTATCCTGCTGTACCTGGATGAGATACAGTATTTCAACAAGAAACAGCAGCAGAGCCTGTTGGAATTCCTGGAAAACGGCAAGATCACCCTGATCGCCTCTACCACAGAGAACCCGTATTTCTATATCTACAACGCACTCCTGTCCCGCAGCACGGTTTTTGAATTTAAGCCTCTGTCGGTGGAGGATACCATCCCCGCCGTGGAACGGGGCCTGCGTATCGAGCAGGAGAGGAGCCAGCTGCCCTTTACCTGGGAAGAGGATGTGCCCCGCACAGTGGCCGCCGGTTGCGGCGGCGATGTCCGAAAGGCCATCAACGCCGTGGAGCTGCTGTACCGTTCCGCCAAGCCGAAGGATGGCGGATTATATGTGACAAGGGATGATGCTTTACAGCTAAGCCAGTGCAGCGCCATGCGGTATGACAGGGAGGGGGATGACCACTATGACCTGCTCTCCGCCCTGCACAAATCCATCCGAGGCTCCGACCCGGACGCGGCGGTGTACTACCTGGGTCGTCTGCTGGTGGCGGGCGACTTGATCTCTCCCTGCCGTCGTCTGCTGTGCATCGCGGCGGAGGATATCGGCCTTGCGTACCCGCAGGCCATCACCGTCACAAAAAGCTGCGTGGACGCGGCACTGCAGCTGGGCCTGCCGGAGGCGCGGCTGCCCCTGGCCGAGGCGGCGGTGCTGCTGGCCACCGCGCCCAAATCCAACAGCGCCCACAACGCTATCATCGCCGCTATGGAGGATATTCAGCGCGGCGCGGTGGGTGACATCCCCCGGCACCTGAAAAACGTCCACGCCGACAGTACCGGCGCGGACAAAGCCCCCGCCTATAAGTACCCCCACAATTACCCGGACCACTATGTGCAGCAGCGCTATCTGCCGGAGTCTTTGGGGGATACGCATTACTATGCGTACGGCGAAAACAAGACCGAGCAGGCCGCCAAGCGGTACTGGGACGACATTAAGAGGAAGAACGGAAATGGACCTGCGGTTACATGATGTTTTAGAGCTGAAAAAGGAGCACCCCTGCGGCAGTAAACGCTGGCAGGTGCTCCGCGTGGGCATGGATATCAAGCTCCGGTGCCTCGGCTGCGGCCACGAGGTCATGCAGCCCCGGCGTAAGATCGAAAAAATGATACGGCGCATCGTGCCGAAGGAGGAATTGCAATGAGACCGAAATGGACAAGATACTTCGCCATGGGCATCGCCCTGCTGCTGGCCATCGTCATGGCCGTAACGCTGGTCCTGCCGTACCTGGGACTGTGAGGCTGCCATGAAGCACTGTATTCTGGCAAAATTCACTCCGGAGGCCAAGGCGCAGCGCGCCGCGCTGCTGCCGCGTATCCGGGAGATATTCTCCGCCGCGGCGGATATTCCCGGCGTTCACGGCGCGGAGGTCATTCCCAACTGCGTGGACCGGGACAACCGTTACGACGTGCTCATTCGTCTGGATATGGACCGCGAGGCCCTTTCCCTGTACGATGTGTCCGCCATGCACCACCGGTGGAAGGATGAGTTTACGCCCCTGCTGGAGAAGAAGGCCATCTTTGATCATGAATCATAACCACCAGTTTACTGGTGGTTATGATTTTCTATTAGCGGGAGAGCCGCCATACAGACAGCTGGTATGCTGCATGGTTTCTGTGCTGTCCTCCGCGCTGGCCCATACCATTCTTTACAGCCCGTGGGTTATCTATTTCCTCTGTATTGCTTTGGACAAAAGCTTTGAAGAATTATTCTATTTTTAGGAGGCCGCTATGGATAATGTATTGCTTTTGATTTTTGGTATTTTTTTGTCGGTGCTCGGCATCTTGAATATCAAAGGGAATATCAGCACCATACATTCCTATAACCGCAGGAAAGTGAAAGAAGAGGACATCCCCAAATACGGTAAGGCGGTGGGGACGGGAACGGTCATTATGGGGGCGTCCCTGATCTTGGCGTATTTCGCCACATTCTGGAATGAGGCGGCAATAGATTATATCATCTTTCCGGCGATAACTATTGGCCTGGCCTTTATCCTATATGGGCAGATCAAATACAATCACGGTATTTTTTGACCCGTAAAAAACGCACCCTTGTGAGGTTGATCCTCATGAGGTATAGAAAAGGTGCCAATAAGGTGTCAACAATAGCCATAAAAGAGCAACAAAAGCTATAGCAAAAAGTATACCAAAATGACGCGGAATGTCAATGAAAAGCGGTGACGGATGGATTATAAAGCGGTAACGAACCGGTTACAAATGCTGCGGTGCCCGCCTGGTTGCGACGTTTTTTTTCGTCCCGCCGATCTATAATAGTGGCAGCGAGGTGAGGCAATGACTGTGGTGTATCTGGACCGCGTTTTCCTGCTCAACAGCGTGGTAGACTATCTGCTTTTCCTATGTGCCGCAAGGCTTTGCGGCTTTCCGCTGCATCGAAGGCGGCTGATTTTTTGCGCAGTGCTGGGCGGCGTTTACGCGGCTGCGGTCTTTATTTCCGAGCTTGCATTTTTGGCTCACCCGGCGATCCGATTGGCCTTTGGAGGCTTGCTGGCGCTTGCCGCGTTTCGCCGTTTCCGCCCGGTCCTCACATTTTTTTTGCTTTCGGCCGCCCTCGCCGGCACCCTGCTGGCCCTCGGCCTGGCCTTTGGCTCGGTGGCGGGACTGGCACAGCGGTTGTATTACGCCGATGTTAGCTGGCAAGCGCTTATACTGGTCAGTATATTGTTTTACGTGCTTCTCCGGCTTTTTGCCGGTCAGGCAGCACGTCATGGAGGGGGAGAATTGTTGCAGATCAAAGTATCTGTCGGCGGAAAGATACAAACCGTTACCGCCCTGCACGACACGGGTAATACACTGAGGGATCCGGTTACCGGGTGTCCGGCGCTGGTAATGGAGCGCCGTTCCGCAGACGCATTATGGACACCGGCGGTGGCCGATGTTTTGGCAGAGCAGCTGTCTCCGGAAGAGAAAATGGCAAAGCTGCACCGAATAGGTTGTCCGGTACGGTTTACACTGCTGCCTTTTCGCGCGGTGGGGACGGCTGCAGGCCTGCTGTTGGCAGCCTGTAGCGATTACATAGAAGTGAATGGCAAACGCTATCCACGGACACCCGTCGCGCTGTCGGAGCAAGCTGTCAGTGATGGCGGCGGGTATCACGCCCTGTGGGGGGCAATGGAAGGGAGAATAGGGCATGGCAAAGCTTCTGATTTGGCTGAAACGCCTGTGGCACAGCGTATACAGGCCGGATAAGGTCATGTACATCGGCGGGAGCGATACGCTGCCGCCGCCCTTACCGAGAGATGAGGAGTCTGTGCTGCTGGAAAAGCTGAATACCGGCGATTTTCAGGTGCGGCAGACGCTGATCGAACACAACCTGCGGTTGGTGGTTTACATAGCCAGACGTTTTGAAAATACCGGTATCCATATAGAGGACCTGATCTCCATTGGCACTATCGGATTGATTAAGGCGGTCAATACGTTCCGGACAGATAAGAATATCAAGCTGGCTACCTACGCCTCGCGGTGTATTGAGAATGAAATTCTCATGTACTTGCGGAAGAACGGCGCACAACGGACAGAGGTCAGTTTCGATGAGCCGCTGAATACCGACTGGGACGGAAAAGAACTGTTGCTCAGCGACGTACTGGGGACTGACAGCGATGTGGTCATGCGGCCCATTGAAGCGGATGTGGACCGGCAGCTGCTGCAAACGGCGGTATCGCACCTCAGTCCGAGAGAGAGGGATATCATCACCATGCGGTTTGGCCTGGGCGGTATCAAGGAGCTCACCCAAAAGGAGGTGGCGGATCGATTGGGGATTTCGCAGAGCTACATATCACGGCTGGAGAAGCGTATCATCCTGCGACTGCGGCGAGAATTGCAGAAAATGAACTAAAGGCTGTGAAGGAGTACACCTTCACAGCCTTTGCGCGGTCAAATATTATTGTAAGGATAGGGCGGCCGGACGGTTGACCACCATCATATTGTAGTAACGCAGCAAATGATAATCATCCTTATCCAGTTTGATGGTGCCCAGCAGGCGGTCGTTTTCCTCCAGCGGCTCTTTAGAGATCAGCGCCTTCAATGCAATGGGTGCAAAGAACGGGGAGGAGCCGATACCGGATACCAGTCCCACGGCGGGCATACGGTTCTGCATGGGATTGAGCATACAGATATACATCTTTTCCGCCTCGTTGATCTGATTGGTCAACACCATGTGGGTGATGGTGTCGTAAGCCTTCATCTCTCCGGTGAACAGATGCTGGCAACGGTCCGGGTCGGAGAAGGACGCCACGCCCATATACAACGTGACCTCGACACTCTCGTGGTCCACTGACTGAGAAAACCGAAGAAGTGAGCGTACCATCTGGCGAATACGGCCATCATAGTAGTACATATAGGCCAATGTCTGATTGAAGTAGCTATTCTTAGGTAGCGCCGGCTCCGCATGGAACATGGGGGGCTGATAATCGATGAAGCATTTTAGATCAATATCCAGTGCCTGCGCAATCTCGTACAGTGTTTCGATGTCGATGGTAATGGCACCGTTTTCGTACTTGGATAGCGTCGCTTTGCTCTTATTGATCATGGCGGAGAATTGCTCGATGGTATAGCCGCGGCTCTTGCGGTATTTTTTGATGCGCTGTCCCACAAAATAAGAAAAAGAGCTCAAAAGCGACACCTCCTTATAATGGAGTAATGATACCAAACGTTTGGTAGGAAGTCAATAGTTTTTTTCTGTGAAGGAAACCTTTTTCACGGGCCTTTTCTTTTTAATAAACCATTCGGTGAAAATAGTAGTAAACAAAAGAAAGCCCCCGGCAACCATACGGATGTCGGGGGCCAAAATGATGTAAGAATGTATGAACGACTTACTTAGCGGCTTCCATGCCGGCCAGCAGAGCCTTCTTGTTGCCCTCCAGGAAGCGGGCCTTCTTCTCACCCAGCTCGATGCGGATAGCTTCCATCATGCTTTCCACGGAGGTGACGGGAGCCTTGGCCAGGGTCGCGCCCAAGATGGCCACGTTGGCACCCTTGGGGTTGCCGATGGATTCGGCAATGCCGTTGGCATCGCAGTACACCACGGTGATATCATCGCGAACCGCTTTGCGGTCGATGATGGAACTGTTAATGACCAGAACGCCGCCGGGCTTCACGTGTGCTTCAAACTTGTCCAGAGAGGGACGGTTCATGGCCACGATCACGTCGGCCTTGTCCACCAGAGGGGAGGCAACGGGGTCATCGGAGACGATGACGGAGCAGTTGGCGGTACCGCCGCGCATCTCGGGACCATAAGAGGGCAGCCAGGAGACGTGCTTGCCATCCAACATACAGGCCATAGCGACGAACTTACCGATCAGGAGCATACCCTGACCGCCGAAACCGGCGAAAATAAAGGTTTTTTCCATGTTACTTCGCCTCCTTGTCTTTGTAAACGCCCAGAGGATAGTATGGGATCATGTTCTGCTCCAGCCAGTTCATAGCTTCCACCGGAGACAGGCCCCAGTTGGTGGGGCAGGTGGACAGCACCTCAATCATGGTGAAGCCCTTACCCTCCATCTGCAGACGGAAGGCCTTGGCAATGGCTTTCTTGGCCTTGGCGATGTTGGCGGTATTGTTGACCGCCACGCGCTCAATGTAGTAAGAACTGGGAACAGCGGCCAGCATCTCGCACATCTTGATAGGCAGACCACTCCACTCCTCGCTGCGGCCAGCAGGGCAGGTAGTTGCCTTTTGGCCGATCAGGGTGGTGGGGGCCATCTGACCGCCGGTCATGCCATAGATCGCGTTGTTGACAAAGATGGTGGTGATCTTCTCGCCGCGGTGGGCGGCGTGAACGATCTCCGCGGTACCGATAGACGCCAGGTCGCCGTCGCCCTGATAGGTGAATACCAGAGTGTCCTTGCCGACGGAGCGCTTGATACCGGTGGCAACAGCGGGTGCGCGGCCGTGGGCAGCCTCGTACATATCGCAGTTGAAATAGTCGTAGGCAAACACGGAGCAGCCGACAGGGGCCACACCGATCACCTTGCCGTCTAATTTCATCTCGTCGATGACCTCGGCTACCAGACGGTGGATGATGCCGTGGTTGCAGCCGGGGCAATAGTGGAACTGCTTGTCAGTCAGCAGCTTAGTCTTTTCGAACAGTACAGCCATCTTATTTACCCTCCTTCATGCTCAGGATCTTGGTGACGATCTCGTCGGTAGAGGGCATCTGGCTGCCGCAATGACCGAAGAAGTCAACGTGCTTGGCGCCATTGATGGCCAGCTTTACGTCCTCCAGCATCTGGCCTTCGTTCAGTTCAACGTCCAGAACGGCCTTCACGCTGGGCTGGCAGCAGGCCTCACGCACAGCGTCATAGGGGAAGGGCCACACAGTGATGGGGCGGACCAGGCCGACGTTAATGCCTTTTTCCTTCAGCTCGGCGATAGCGCTCTTGGCGATACGCGCCACGGTGCCGAAGGCAGTAATGATGTACTCAGCGCCTTCGCAGTTGTAGCTTTCCCACATCTGCTCGTTGGCAACGACTTCCTTGTACATGGCCTGCAGCTCGTCATTGTGGACAGCCAGGCTCTCGGTATCGATGTAGATAGAATTGATAATGCCGCGCTTAGCGGGATCATCGCCGGGCTTCCAGCCGGTGCAGGCCCAGGGCTTCTTCTCCGGGTCTACCTTGTAATCCACCATCTCGGGCAGCTCCACGGGCTCCATCATCTGAGCGATGATGCCGTCCGCCAGGAACAGCACGGGGATACGGTACTTTTCGGCCTTGTCATAGGCGATCATCATCAGGTCGATGGCCTCCTGTACAGAAGCGGGGGCGAAGGTCAGCAGGTGATAGTCGCCGTTGCCGCCGCCCTTGACACCCTGGAAATAGTCGCCCTGGGATGCCTGGATATTACCCAGACCGGGGCCGCCGCGCATCACGTTGATGATGACAGCGGGAACCATGGCGCCTGCGCAGTAGGAGATACCTTCCTGCTTCAGGGACACGCCGGGGCTGGAGGAGGAGGTGATGACGCGGGCGCCGGTACCGGCAGCGCCATACACCATGTTGATAGCCGCCACTTCGCTCTCGGCCTGCAGGAAGCAGCCGCCGATCTCGGGCATACGGGCGGACATATATTCGGGGATCTCCGTTTGCGGAGTGATGGGGTAACCGAAGAAAAAGCGAGCGCCGGCACGAATAGCGGCTTCTGCAATCGCTTCGCTGCCCTTCATAAGAGTCAAAGCCATATTCTTTCTGCCTCCTTAGTCTTTTTCGATTCGGATCACCACATCAGGACAGGTGCGGGCGCAGGACGTGCAGCCGATGCACGCCTCCATGTTCGTCACTTCTGCCGGATGGTAGCCCTTTGCATTGATGCGGGTCTTGGACAACTCGATGATGTGCTTGGGACAAGCTCTTGCACACAGACCGCAGCCCTTGCAAAGATTTTCGTCGATGGTAACTCTTACCACTCTCTTTACACCTCTTTTCTTAATTCCTTTTCCGATGCTGTGTTTGCTGTTTTGCTGTGTTATTACAATCCCTTCGCGTAGAGGGAAGTAACCGGGTTTAATACATATCCTTGTGAGGGTTTTTGGTGTTCAGCCCGTACTCGATATAGGAGTCCCAGTCGCGGTGCATATACACGTCGATGGGAATGGGCTGTCCCACATATTTTGGATCGGGGTTTCGGGCCAGAAAGGCGTCCAGAAACTCCTTTTTTCCGGTGGTGTAGGAAACCGGGATGCCCGTGAGGTCACTGACCTCACGGAGCATCTGGTAGCCATCCCACAGGTCTTGCTCGGTGGTAGCAGTGGCGAGGTTCGTGTTGTTGATCATACCGGTGATCTGCAGCCGCGCGTGGGTCTGCATACCCTCCTGTAAACGGAGAAGCTTCTCCACCGTGCCGGCCAAAGGCCGCCGGATATTCACCACGTTCAGCACCTCCAGTGCACCGGGCGCCAGGTCCACAAAGTCCTGGTGATACCGGCCCAGTGCTGTGGCGCCCACGTCGTCGCCGCCTACATCGAATATGACGGTGTCCCAATCCAGCACAAAGGCGGACGACACCTCGGCAGGGAGAGAGAGCGTCTCGATACCGGAGCAGGCAAAGTTGGGGGAGACCAAACGGATCTCCTTCTGCTCCACCAGCTTGCCGCGCTCTGTCAGACGGAAGTAGGTGTTGACCATATCCAGGTCTAGCAGTTCCGTCCGGTCGCCGCGCGCGGCCGCCTGCATAGCAAAATTCAGAGCCAATTCGCTCTTGCCGCTGCCATAGTTGCCGATGAGGACTTTTACGTGCTTCATGGGATGCGTCGTCTCCTTATATCTTGACTGTTAGCGAAGATTTTCGCGGATGGTCTGGCACAGCGCTGTGATACCCTTGACGATCTTATCCTCGGGCATGCAGCTGTAGTTCAGACGCAGGGTGTTGTCGTGGCCGCCGTTGGGGAAGAAGGAGCCGCCGGGAACGAAGGCCACCTTCTTGGCAAGGCACTTCATCTGCAGATCCTTGGCGTCCATGTACTCGGGCAGAACGACCCAAGCAAACAGACCACCGTCGGGACGAGTAAAGGTGCAGGGCTCGGGCAGCTCCTTGGCCAGCGTCTCCAGCATGACGGCGCGGCGCTTGCGATAGCACTCGCGGATGGTGTTGACGTGGGCGTCCAGATCGAACATGTCGATCCACTTGGACGTCTCCATCTGGCCGATGGTAGATGCCTGCAGAGAGGCAGCCTGCTCCATGAAGTTGTACTTAGCCAGGATCTCATCCTCGGCGCAGACCCAGCCCAGACGGTAGCCGGGAGCCAGGATCTTGGAGAAGGTGCCCAGATAGATCACCAGACCCTTGGTGTCCAGGCTCTTCAGTGCGGGCATATACTCACCCTCGAAGCGCAGCTCGCCGTAGGGGTTATCCTCGATGACGGGGATCTCATAGCGGTTGATGATCTCCATGAACTTATGACGGCGATCCAGATCCCAGGTGCGGCCGGTGGGGTTCTGGAAATCGGGAATGACGTAGATCATCTTCACGCGCTCGGTGGTGGCCAGGATCTTCTCCAGCTCGTCCATGATCATGCCGCCGTCGTCGGTGGGAACTTCGATGAACTTGGGCTCGCAGGCCTTGAACGCATTGACGGCGCCCAGGTAGGAGGGGCTCTCCAGCAGCACGACGTCACCGGGGTTCAGGAACACACGTGCGGAGAAATCCAGACCCTGCTGGGAGCCGGAGGTCACCAGGATGTGATCCTTGTCGGTGTGGATATTGTTCTTGGCCAGCATACGCTCGGCGATCTGCTCGCGCAGGCGGGGGAAGCCCTCGGTGGTGGAATATTGCAGCGCCTCGCGGCCGTGCTCCTTCAGGACGGCGATGGAGGCCTCCATCATCTGCTCCACGGGAAACAGCTCGGGAGCGGGCATGCCGCCGGCAAAGGAGAGTATGTCGGGCTGCGCCGTCAGCTTCAGCAGCTCGCGGATCTCGGAGCCCTTCAGCAGGTCCATTCTACTTGCAAACTGTACCATGTACTTTTCCTCCTCAAATTTTGTTGAGGCGCAAATGCGCCTGAACGTACAGCCTTATTAAAGCACATTTCCCCGGTAAAGTAAATAAAGAGGAAGGGCAGAAATCGTCAGTGCGTTGATTTTTGGTGAACCCGCCAAAAATTTAAGGCGCTGTACCGTCAAAACCACAACGAAAAGTGGTCACAAAAATCGGCAGAAAATGTGAAGTTTTCGACAAACTCTGTGACATATTGAACCGTTCGGCAAAATTGACCTGCGACACATTTGCAAACGGGATCGTAATGTGCTATACTGCAAAAAACGGTAGGCATAGAAAGGAGCCGGTATATGAAAAAGAAAGAGTTTTTGGCGGGAACGGTGCTGTTGGCTGCCAGCTCGGCGCTGTGTCTGCGCCTGATGAAAAAGGTGGGAGAACGGCTGAAAAAGCAGCAGGAGAAGGCCAAGGAAACGAACAAATAAATATCCCTCGGCGAAGCCGGGTGTATATCCCAAAAAGCTCGAAACTGTGATTTTGGGCGGGATCTCAAGAAGCATATGAATATGATCCGGCCACACCTCTATTGGGTGGTTTTCAATATGCAAAATACAAAAAGGCGGAGGTCAATCCTCCGCCTTTTTACTGTTACTGTCTTCAATTTTCCCTTTCATCTTTACATGTGACAAGGGATTTGCCTTTGCAGCTACACGCAGCGCCTCGTTGTCAATATGCGTGTAGATCTCCGTGGTATTCAGGTGCTCATGCCCCAGGACCTCCTGCACCGCCTTCACATCCACGCCGTTTTGCAGCATCAGCGTGGCGGCTGTGTGACGCAGCTTGTGGCTGGAGTATTTTGCACTGTCTAACCCGGCGGCGGACAGGTGTTTTTTCACCAGCGCATGGACCATGGAACGACTGATGCGCCTGTTCTGCCCGGAGAGAAACAGTGCGTTTTTATCCCGCCCGGTAATGGGCCGGCGTACCGCCATATACCGCGCAAGCGCATCCTTGCAGGCCTGATTGAGATAGACCACACGGACCTTATTGCCTTTGCCCAGCACACGCAGGGCATCGTCATGAATATCCGTGATGTCCAGGCCGATCAGCTCAGATATCCGCAGACCGCAGTTCAAAAACAGCGTCAGAATGCAGTAGTCACGCTCACGGTTGGCGCCATCTACGCTCTCCAGCAGGGAAAGGGATTCATTCAGCGTCAGATAGCGGGGGAGGGACTTCATCTGCTTGGGCGTATCCACGTCCTTGCAGGGGTTGTCTTCCAAAAGATGCCGTTTATTGCAAATATAGTTAAAAAACGAACGAATAGTAGCCAATTTACGGGCGCGAGAAGCAGCGTTCAGACCTTTGTTAGAAATTTCACTATTTTGGTGCTGTACACGATCACGGCTAAGATAGGTCAGATAGCTGTAAATGTCCGTCAATGTGATGCGGGAAATGAAGTCAATATCCACGTCACGGATGTCGATCTCGTCCAACGCTTTGCCGGCAAGCGCCGGGTCACGCTGCTGCTTCAGATAGCGAAAGAAATTTCGCATATCCAGATAGTATTCATCCACGGTGCGCTGAGAATGCGCTTTGATGGTTTCGTGGTAGCTGAGAAAATCCAGCAGCAGCTGGGGCGAATCGGTACGGTAATCCATATGTACAATGCCTTGAAAAAAACTGCGATGTGGCGGGTATTGGGGTCAGTATTCTGTACAAGACTGTCATGCGGCAACTACAGATCGCCGGTAATGGCTTGTATAGCTTACTCAGGGCGAGATCAGTCCAAAACGGACTTACTATATGAAAAAGAGCGGTTACCCTCCACTCGATTGAACAAAATTTTTATTTTGTTCAATCGTATCTATCTTTTCAAAGCCCCTCCTTCCTGCGGGTATCGGTGGCAACATGGTAGCAGACTGGCGCAAACAAGTCAAGATTGAACAAAATCGTAATCAGTTTTTCTCGTCTGGGTTCTCCGCTAAGCGTGAAAGCATTTTCTCTTCCCAGCGCGACTGTCTCCACCAGCCGATAAGTATCATCAAAAATCCTGCGATGAAAATTGCCGTCCGAGCTGCAGATGCCGGAGAGATTACACAGGATGCGACCAGCCCTGTACCCGCGCTTGTGAAGAAGTGATTTACGGCTTTTTCCCGCTTGGCCACTCCCAATCCCCTTTCCCTATCGATGGCTTTTACCATCTTTGTGTCCTCCTTCAGCAGTGTATCGAGTGAGATACCAAATTGGTCGCTGATGGCTACGAGAAGCTGTAAGTCAGGATAACTCTTTCCGTTCTCCCAGTTCGAAACTGTCTGCCGCGTCACATGGAACAGGCTGCCGAATTGCTCTTGCGTTAATTGCCGCTCTCTGCGGATAGACATGATTTGATTTCCGATACTCATAACATCACCTCCTGCCCTCAAGTATGCGGACAGCACCGCAAAATGTAAAGCAATTCTTCTTTTACATAGGGCCTGTATGCGGCAAAAGGACGGCTTGCGCCGTCCTTTTGTGTCACATTACGTTGTCCCTCTCCCCTTTTGTGGCCATGTTACGCCTTCAGGCAGCGCAGAACGGCCATCAGAATGGAGTAATACTTGCTGTCAGGCGTATCAGCGCGGCTTGTGATGACCACTGGGCAGGACGCGCCGCAGATGGTGCTGGCCATGGTCTTGCCGGCGATGTAGGTGCAGGCCTTATACAGCACGTTGCCGATCTCGATATAGGGCACCAGCAGGATGTCCGCCTGGCCAGCCACGGGATCATGGATGGCCTTGTGCTTCACGGACTCCATGGAAATAGCACCGTCCAGTGCCAGAGGGCCGGAAATGATGCAGCCGGGCACACCGCGCTCCGCGATCTCTTTAGCGGAAACGGTGGAGGGCATCTTCTCGGTGACGTTCTCCACGGCGGACAGAACCGCCACCTTGGGGCACTCGATCCCCAGCGCGTTAGCCACAGGCAGCGCGTTCTCCACAATGCCGATCTGGGTATCCACATCGGGGGCGATGTTGATGGCGGCATCGGTGATCATCACGAAGCGGCCCTCGTACTCGAAGATGCCGCACTGGCTCACCAGGCGCTTGCCGCTGGCAGGGATCAGTCCCGTCTCTCTGTTCAGAATGGCGCGGGCAAAGTTGGAGGTTTGGAGAATACCCTTCATGGGGATATCCGCCTTGCCCTCGCGCACCAGCTGCACCGTCAGCTTTGCGGCATCCAGCTCCTCGCCATCGAAATCCACGATCTCATAGTCCTTCTCGCTCTCGCCCATTTCATGCAGCATGGCGATGATCTCATTCTTTTTACCTACCAGCGTACCCTCGACAACGCCCTTGCGGCGGGCGTTGACCACCGCGCTCAGCGCCGGTTCATCGTGGGCATTGGCCAGCGCGATGCGCTTCTTCATGCCGCAGCCCAGCACATAGGCTTCCAATTCTTTAAAAGATGTAAACATTTCCTTTTACCTCCGTTTTTGGCTCCCATTTCCCCGGAAACCATCTTTTGACGGGCCCATTATACCCCCTGCCGGCGCAAAAAACAACCGAAAATTCCACACGGCCTTCTCCCTGTTTGTAAAACTACTTGCATTGCCGCCAATTTTACGGTATACTGAACAAAATAGGTTTGGGAGGGCGCTGCTGACCATGTTCTGGAATTTTATTTTTTACGGGATGATCGCCGTGGGCGCGATTTTATTTGTATCTCTGACGATCTACCGCATCGACTGGGCACGCCATCCGGAAAAGTACAAGGACCTGGTGGAAGACGAAGATCCGCAGAAGGCCGAGTATCGCAAGAAAAAAGAGGCAGACAAAAAAGCTGCCGCTCAAAAGGCCAAGGAGAAGGAAAAGCAGCTCAAGCGCCAGAAGCGCGTGGACAAGCTGAACCACTACCGCGCCATCAACGGCAAGGGGCCCGTGGGCATGGACGGCAAGCCCATTGACAAGAAGAAAAAATAAGCGAAAAGCATCCCCCGGCGCATGCGCCGGGGGATGCTTTTTCTTATTTCCGTTTTCCGAGTACCAGCGGCAGACCGCCGATAAGTACCGCCGCGATCAGGGAGACTGCTGCCTTAAAGGGCCAGAGGATTTTCAGCGTTTCCACAAAGACCACGGCCGGCTCCGCCTCTAATTTGATGCGGAATCCGGGGATAGCAAAGCTCATGATCATGTATACCGCAGCAAAACCCACAACAAATAGAACAATGAAGAGACGTTTACGTTTCATATTTGTTCCTCCTTGTATACCGATACATACCGATATTGCTACATCTCGCTATATAGAAAGTATACCAAAATACAAAATAATGTCAATTACAAAAGGGTTACGCGGCAGTAACAGTTGTTTTCATAGAATGGACCGTCAACGGCCAAACTACGGCAAAGGAGTGATGGTATGATACCCTGCATCGACAGCTGTCGCTGGCAGCAGGACGGCGTGTGCACGCTGGACACCTGCGACAACGCGATTGGCCAACCAAGCGCTTCCCACCCTTGCCTCCATTATGTGCCTATTGTCCCCGAGCCAGCAGCTGCAACGCCCGGGAGATATTCGCCACAGGAAGAAGCTCCAAACCAACGGGTGCCTTCAGATCTTTGACCTTATGAGCTGGCACCATGCATTGCGTAAAGCCTAAACGCTTTACTTCCGACAGGCGTTGTTCCATGTGGGTGATGCTGCGTATCTCGCCGGAAAGACCCACCTCCCCTATCGCCGCCATCGTGCTGGGGACAGGTTTATCCAAATAACTGGAGGCGATGGCTACCACCGCCGCCAGGTCGGCGGCAGGCTCATCCAAAGTCAAGCCGCCGATGATATTCAGATAGGCATCACACTGGCTGACTTTCAGGCTGCCGCGCTTTTCCAGTACCGCCAGCAGCATGGAGGCACGGTTGTAGTCAAAGCCGTTGCTGCTGCGCATGGGACGTGCCCCGGCACAGGGCGCCAGCAGGGCCTGCACCTCCGCCAGCACGGGCCGCGCGCCCTCCATCACGCAGGTAACACAGGTGCCGGAGGCGTCGGCGGGGCGGCCGGAAAGCAGCATTTCTGAGGGGTTCTCCACCTCACGGAGCCCGGCGTCCAGCATTTCGAACACGCCGATCTCGTTGGTGGCGCCGAAGCGGTTTTTTGCTGCCCGCAGGATGCGGTATGTCATGTGCCTGTCGCCCTCGAAGTACAGCACACAGTCCACCATGTGCTCCAGCACCTTAGGACCGGCGATAGAGCCTTCTTTGTTCACATGGCCAATGACAAATACCGTGACCCCCTGCCCCTTCGCCAGCTGCATCAACGCCATGGTGCAGTCTTTCACCTGTCCCACGCCGCCGGCGGGTGCGTCCAGTTCCTCGTTATACAGGGTCTGGATCGAATCCACAATCAGGATGTCGGGCTGCTCCTGCTGTACACACTCCAACACATCACCCAGCCGCGTTTCGGACAGGACAAACAGGTTTTCGCTGTCCACACGCAGGCGCTCCGCCCGCAGCTTCAGCTGACGGGTAGACTCCTCGCCGGATACATACAGCACCTTAGCAAACTTCCCCAACTGCTGGCATATCTGCAGCATCAGGGTGGATTTGCCGATACCGGGTGCGCCGCCCACCAGCACCAGCGACCCCTTCACCGCACCGCCGCCCAGCACGCGGTCCAGCTCCCCCATGCCGGTAGAGAAACGTATTTCTTCGTCCGCCTGCATATCTGTAATGCGAGATACCTTTACAGGCGCCTTTACACGGGACATTTTGCTGTTTTTAGACGGACGCTCCGCCGCCTGCTCCACCATGGAATTCCATGCGCCGCACACCGTGCAGCGTCCGGACCAGCGAGGACTCTCGCTGCCGCACTCGGTGCAGAAAAACACGGTCTTAGCCTTCATATTTCATCCCTCATTTGTACAGTATTGGCAAAAACCCGCTGCGATGGCAGCGGCCATGTGCAGTTGATAGTCTGGCTGCTGAAGCAGCACCGTCTCCTCCGGGTTTGACAGAAATCCGCATTCCACCAGCACGGCGGGGCAGTCCGCATGCTTCATGATGTAAATGCTGTCGTCGATACGCTTTGCTGCTTTTTCCCGGGTATTAACAGCCATATTCAGATCGTTCTGAATGCACAGCGCCAGCGCTTCTGCACCGTCCTGTCCGTTATGGAAGACCTGTGCACCGCTGACACCGGGATGACCCGGCAGGCTGTTCTGGTGGATACTGATGAGCTGAGCGTCAGCGCAGCTGTTGATGATCTCCACACGCTTTTTCGTGTCGGATACCTTCTGCTGCCGCAGCGTAGCGGCAGGATCGTCACATAGGGCCGCCTCCCCTGTCCGGGTCAGCAGCACTTCATAGCCGCAGAAGGTCAGCACATCCGCCAGGCGCAGGGTAATGGCCAAATTCAGGCCGCTTTCGGCCACGCCGCTGTCCGACACCGCCCCGCCGTCCGCGCCGCCGTGGCCGGCATCCAAGATGACCGCCCGCTGTGGCGAAGCGCTGCCCGAAACGGCCGCCGCCCCGGGACGCGCGGTCAGCAGCAGTGCACCGCACAACGCTGCCGCGGCCACAACTGTCAGCAGATGTCGTTTGCGAAGCAGCAACACCATGGACCTCCCTCCCCTCCGGGAGAGTTTATGTGTGTTTTCTTCATTGTAACACAGCATAGCAAAATTGAAAACGATTTTCTTCACCGCCCAAACCGCCAAGGCATAAGATATAGCGAGCCGCTGTGAACGGCTCCACTACCGACAAAAGGAGGAAATTCTCTTGTATACAGAGAAAACGGCGGCAGCGCGGGCGGAAACACAGCCCGCCTGCGGCGAAGGTACTGGCCAGCTTCCGGCCTGCGGTGCGCTGGCTTTCCCCTATGTGGCCATGCAGGGTACAGACCCCGTGCGCTACGACGACCAGGAGGCCCTGCGGCAGGGCACACTCTTTCCCGGCCTTGATCTTCCCTTCCACAAGGAGCTGCGGTCCCGCTTTCCACAGGTAGACGGTCCCCTGCTGGAGCTGATGGCGCTGGATTTTGCTATCGATGAGCTGGGTCTTTACCTGACCACACACGCAGATGACCAGCAGGCTTTGGAGCTGTACTGGTCATACATCCGGCTGGGCCAGGAGGGGCGTAAACGCTATCAGGAAAAGTGCGGACCGTTGATGCAGACGGATATCACGCCGGGCAGCTACCAATGGCTGAACGACCCGTGGCCGTGGGATGGAAAGGGGAACTGAGCCATGTTTGTCTATGAGAAAAAGCTGCAATACCCTGTGAAGATCAAGAATCCCAACCCCAAGCTGGCAGCGGTCATTATCAGTCAGTATGGTGGCCCGGACACCAACAGACTATGAAATGGGCGCGTTTTCCTAAGTTGAAATTTCACAAAAGGGGTTTACAAATACATTTTTGCGTAATATACTATGACTACCGAGAGCGAAAGCTCCCGGTCAGATAGAATTGACGTCCGTCAATCACCATCTGCCCTAAAGAGGCGAGCCCCTGCCTGCCTGCAAAAGTGGGGAACTAAAAAAGCGGTGAGCTCTCACCGAAAGCAGAGAACGAAAAAAGCGGCGAGCCCCTGCCGTAAGTGGGGAACCAAAAAATGCGGGATGGCTCAGCTATCCCGCATTTCTTTGAACGGAGGATAACGGATGGGCTATTTGAGATTTTACCATATCAAAGAAGAATACATCGCATATCTCCACAGAGTCGACCGGCGTGTTCAGTTCAACAAGGGTGAGCGCCGCCCGTATGTCGGTATTGTGCTGAAAGTTAACGGCCATAATTACTATGTACCCCTGGAGTCTCCCAAGCCGAACCACGCCAATATCAAATCAAATGGGCCGATATTGAAGCTGGATGAAGGTCGCCTCGGTATTATGGGCTTCAACAATATGGTGCCGGTTAAATCCGGACAGCTCATTGATTTTGACATAGCGGCAGTGACAGACAAGACGTACCAAACGCTGTTGCTCAAGCAGCTGCATTACTGCGCTAAGAACAAAGATATTATCGAACGGAGAGCAATCAATACATACACCAAGCAGATCGGCGGAAACAACCCTTTTTATGAAAGAGTTTGCTGCGACTTTCGGAGCTTGGAAGCGGCTTGCAGGAGGTATAATTCCAACTGGAAACCCAAAACAAAATAACCAAAGGGCGCGAGGCATTCCTCGCGCCCTTCTTTACTTCAGCACCGGCATTTTCACCGTGCCGCCGCCCAGCACAGGCATCTGTACGCCGGAGCTCTCCCGGCTACCCAGCACAGGCATGGTCACACCGCTGCCGCCCAGCACCGGCATAGACACGCCCGCGGATCTGCCGGAGCGCCACGGGGCTTCATAGATCTTGCTCTCGGCCCACCCTTCCGAGTAGTAGAGTGCGTCCTTCTGTTCGGAGGTCAGATCCATGGCCGCGATGGCCTCCAGCTTCTCGACCTTCTTGCTCATGGACGACGTGGCCGCCTTGTAATTGTAATACTGCGTCGCCGTTATCCCCGCAGACATTTCCAGCTCAGCCTGCGTGAGCAGCGTCTTGTCGCTGGCCATATCCGCGAAATAGATCTCCGCCTGCGCTTCCTTGCTGATATCGGACTGCTGTAGATAATCGAACTTCTGGGATACGGCGCTCTCCGTGCTGGTGGCCTTGATACCCTTCGTTCCGAAGTAGTATGTATAGAAGTCGTCATAAGACACGCCGTTCTGCTTCGCGTCCTGTGCCCTCTCGTATACATCCTTGTTGTATACCTCCAGGGCGTACTCGGCGCCGAAGCAGTCCTTGTTGGCCTCGCGGTACGCGGTGTCCTCATCCTCTCCGGCCGCAAGGTGACTTTCCACAGCGGCACGGAACACGTCTTCCTGCGCGATGGCGTTTTTCTGGATGCCGGTCACGATGGCCTTCAGCTCTCGCGTCTGCTGCTTTTTCTCACTGTCGGACAGCTCCGTGGATGCCTCCACCTCGCGGATCTGCTTCCACAGGTCAGAACAGGCGGTCTGCTGCTTGTTCCACCAGCGGCTCACCACGCCGGATGCCACGTCGCCGGCGTTCTTGGCATACTTCAGTTCGTTGGCCTCGTCGTAGAAGTCGCCGCTTACGCGGTTGCTGCTCATGGCGTCCACCGTGAAGGCCTTTTCAAACATACCGCGCTCGGCCTGCGGTGTCAGCACCGGCAGGAGGAAATCGCCCAGTACGCCGCTGTACTGATCCAGCACATAGTTTAGCTTTTTCGGCGAGATGCCCAGCGCCTTGCCCACGGCCTTGGAGAACACGTCCGTACTGCTGTCGTAGCGCTCGCCCGGTGCATAGTTCTGCAGGCGCTGGCTCTCAATGTCTCCGCCGTACCACGTCCGGCCGGGGCTGTCCGGGTTGAGGAGCTGCGAGTCGATAAGCGCGGAGAATATGTTGCTGGTCAGCGGGTTCGCCGGGGCGACCTGGTTGCCCATGGTGTTGATGGTGGAGAGGATGTCCACGTCCTCCCCCCTCACCGCATCCGCCACGCGGTCCGCCGTGATGCCCAGCAGGGACAGTTCGCGTCCCTTCGGGATCTTCAGCCAGTAGCCGTTGCCCAGCTTGAACATATAGTTCGTGTCCTTGTCGCTGTCCCGCAGATCGTCCCACTCGTCATCGTCGTGGTACAGCAGCGCGTTCAGCAGGGACGGAGCGATGCCCAGCGCCACGGCCCGCGCCGCCAGCTTGGCCCACTCCTTTGCGCCCTTGGTCTCCGTCACCCGCCGGACGAGCTTGTCAAGCCCTTGCACGCCGGGGTTCAGGAAGGGTACATAGTTGGCGTTCAGCACCTTGCCCAGCGAGCCGGAGCGTCCGAAGTTCACGGTGATATCCGCGGCGGCATAGAGCGCGTCCGCCTCGGCCGCGAGGTCGCTTACCGCTTCGCCGCGCTGTTTTGCGGCCTCCGCCTCCTGCATGACGCCCATAAACTCCGCCAGACGCGGGGCCTGCTCCGCCGCCATGTTCAGCGCCTCCACACGCGCCATCACCTTGCCCATCCGTCCCTTCGGCTCCTTGACGGTGCCGGTGGTGTAGTCGAACACGGAGGAGTAGACGCCGCCCAGCGCCTTGTAGAGCTGCCAGTATTCCCCGTTGTCCTTTATCTCCGCCAGTGCCCGCGGATAGTTCCGCGCAAACGCCGCAGCGTCCCGCGTATTCAGTCCCGCGGTCTGCAGGTCTCGGATCACGTTCCTGGCAAGGAATGTCGGGTTGTAGCCTGTTACCAGCGACTTGAACAGGTTGTTGGCACCGCGGGCCACGCGCGTCAGCTTATTGCTCTCCGCCGTGTCCGGCGACAGCGCTTTCACGGCGTCGAACAACGTGTCGTCCACCGTTATTTCCCACAGCTTGCCATCCATATAGGCCGTGACGATCTTGTCCTTGCTGGGCCTCTCGATGGCGGCATCGTCCAGTATCTCCGGGTTGAACTCATGCTCGTACTGGCTCGCCTCCTTGACGTAGCGGTTCACCGCATCCGTGTCGCCTGTGCTGAGATAGTCGCGCAGCAGCCGGTCCGCGAAGCGGTTTTTGCTGCCCTCGCGCACGACCTTCATCGTCTGCTTGCCCAGCGCCTCATGCAGCGGCACAAGGCGTTCCGTGCCGCCCTGTGCGCGGCCCACTGTCTTGCCGATACGCACCGCGTTCAGATCCCGGCCCCGGCCCGCGGCGTCCTTGTCCTGCACGCGCATGGTGGGCACATAGTTGGGATAGAACTCCTTGAGGAAGTCCGCGTTCTCCTGTGTCATAAGCCCGCTGTCCACCCGGTACTGCATCATGTTGTCGATGTACTTCCGTACCTGTGCCTGGTACTCCGCGAACTCCGGGTGCTGCGCCAGCAGCTTCTCGGCGCGGGCCCGGCTGTCCTCTGCGGAAAATTCATAGTCGAACACCGGCTTGTCCTGGATGGCCTCGGCCTTGTCCAAATTCCGCAGCAGCCGTTCTCTCTCCCGCGCCAGTGCCGCGATGTCCGGATCCGGATCCTCCGTCAGCCGGTGGAGCTGGGCGGCGGTGTCCGTCCGAATATCCGGGTTCTCGGTGTCGAAGTCGCGCAGCGCCGCTTTCGCCTCCAGCACCTTTTCCGCCTTGCCCTCGGACAGGCTCATGCGGTCGATGTTGTGCAGGTCGAACATATAGAGCTGGAAGTCGTGGTAGAGGGCCTCCCCTCTTGCGCGGATGGGCGAGAACACATCGTTGAGGCTGTCCCCCACCTTCCGGCCCCTCACGTCCGTCTGGGCATCCGTGATCATGTTCACGCCCGCAGAGGACGACGCCCGTGCCTGGTTGTAGAACTGATACAGGTACGGATCGCTGACCGCCTCAGACAGCTTCGTGACGCTGTGCCCGGCATCCACCATCTTCCGGTAGAAGAAGTCCCACGCTTCGCGGGCAGCCTCTCGCTTGCTCTGCTTTTTCGGTGTGGTCTTGTCCGTGACCATGTCAGAGGTCGCGTCCTGCAAATACTCTCTGCGGCCGATCACGTCCGCTTGGTCTGCATACAGGTCGGCCAGCTCATCGAGGTCGGCCTGCAAGACCTGTTCCCGCTCTGCCGTCGGAGGTGCTTCGCTCTGCTGCAGCCGTCGGAGCTGCGCGTCATACACGGCATCCGCCGGCGTGTACGGATCATCTGTGAGGATGTTCTCATCCTGCGCCAGCGCGTCCATATAGGCATCCATCTCCGCCCGGTCTGCCGCGGAGACAGGCTCCTGTGTCACCTCTGCCGGTGCGTCGCTGCGGCTCTCGTAGTTGTACACATCCTGCCACGTCATGGCATCTGCCGGCGTCGCCTCAGAGGTATCCCGCCGGATGATATTGCCGTCCCGCACAAATGCGCTCGGTGCACTCTCCCCTATCACCGGCATCTCCACCTCGTTGACAGCTCCCTCCGTCTGTGCTATACTGTCAATAGAAGGCTCGATGTCAGCTACATGGTTGCGCGGTTCTGCCGCGGGCGTGTCGGAGGCGGCATCGATGCCTTCTGCTTTTTTGTAGAGCACGTTCCCCTCCGCGTCCAGTGCCTCGTGCAGGTAATAGCGGTTTGCGCTGTCTTTTGTCACGATGGCCGTTACATAGGTCCGTTTTCCGTCATAGGTCACGGGCGCGGCAAATACATAGCTGTCGTACCCCCTCCCCTTCCAATTCGGTGTGTAGTTGATCTGCACACCGTTTTCTATTACGCCGGGAACGGCGGCTGCCAGCTGTATCTTCGCCTCGCCTGATCCGTGCCCGACCACGCTGTTTTTCACCCTTCGCATGGTGAACAGCACATCCCCGAACCCTTCGCGGCGCACCTTCCCGCCGATGCTTTGGAAGAAGTTGTACACCCGGTCTGTGGCCCTGCCGGTTTTCCCCACCTCTTGGCCGGTCACGTTGGCCACAGGCTCCACGCCCTCGATGGCGGGGATGTTGGACCGCAGCAAGCCCAGAACACCCTCGGCGTCACTCTTGGTACCGTCATTGAACGTCGCCGCCGCCTGCCGCTGGGCGTATGTATTCCCTGCGGCATCTGTCACCCGCGGCATGGTGATTTTCCCCGCCGCCGTATTCGGCTCTGTAAGCCTCTCTGTGGCGTTCTGCGTTTCGACGTTAAAGTTTACGCCCGGTGCCGTCTGCGTGCCCTGTGCCGTCGGTTCCGTTGCAAACTGTGGCATTTCCACCGTACCGGCGTCCTGCGTGCGCTCCAGCGTCGGCATTTGCACCGTCCGTCCTCTCCGCAGCTGACCGCTGCTGCCGATAAGCCCCATAGTGCCGCCCAGCAGGAAATCATAGGCCATCTGCGCCGCGTCGTCCGTCGTGAAGATGGCCCCGGTGCCGTCGTCCAGCCCCAGCGCCCGGTCCGCCAGCGGGTTCAACACGTCAGAAACGACTTCTTCAAGGCCTTCACCGCCGGAGTTGATGAGCCACACAGCGGCCCGCTGGCCTGCTTCTGTCTTGGTCAGCTTGTCGGCCACTTTTTCCACAAGCTCGTCCGCCGTACCGGCGCCGTAAGCCTTGGCGAGACCGCCGAACAGCTTTTCCGTCAGCACCTCAATGGTGGCGCCCTTCAGGCCGGACAATGCCTGCTGCCCGGCTGTCTTACCCTCCCGCCGGGCCTCGGCGGAGGCGTCGCCGTACACACGGCTGGCCATGGATACCATGCCCGCGCCCGGTGCGATGGCGTTCGCCGCCAGGTCGGCCAGGAGCTGCGTGCCGGTGTAGCCCAGATCCACAAGGAATTGCCCCGCCTTGCCGCTGCCCTCCTTGGCGGCGGCCACGTCCTTGTCGGCGCTGGCCTTCAGGCGGTCCGAAGCGGCGAAGGCGGCGTTTGCGGTCTCCATCGTCCGGGCCTTTTGGTCCGCCGTAGCCTCCTTGTAGACGTTCTCCATCTGGGCGATCTTGCCGTCGGTGTACTGCGTGTTGAGTATCTTGTAGTACCGGCTTTTCTGGTCCACCGTCAGCCTCTTGCCGGTGCGGGGGTTGACGCCGGTTTTTAGGGCCTGCTCATAGAAGGCATTGTTGTCCTTCATCTGCTGGATCTTCTTGTCGTACTCCCCCTTCTCCATGATCTCCTGCAGGTTGCCCATGCCCTCCACGGCGCTGCCGCCGATGTTGGCGTAGGAGGAGCCGATGCCCTTTACCGCAGCGCGTGCGGTCTTGTACGCCTTTTCCAGCAGCTCCCCGCCGCCGGAGTAGTCGCCCGCTCCGAATGCGCGAATGTTCGCCGCCCGGTCTGTCGCCGACTGCTGCGCCGGCTTCACGGTCTTCACCTTCGGTGCCGTGGTTCTCCCGCTACTCTGTGTGCCGGATCCGTTCGCCACGGACTGCACGATGCCAACGCCCTTGGACGTGGTTTTCCCCAGCACAGGCATCTGCGTCCCCGATGTCTTTGCCGGAGTCTTCAGCTTCGGCATCTGCAGCGCAGGAAGCGCAGAGGGCAGGGACGCACTGCGCGCCCCTGCCTTGCTCTGCTTGGTCTTTTTTTCGGTGATGGTCATAGCCATAGACTTCTTAGCCATGATAGAGCCCTCCTGTCAGCTTGTCCAGCCGTTCTGCCTCATGGTCGCCGCGAGGTCGTTCTGCTGTGCCGTGCTCAGCTGCCCCCACGCCTGCTGGATAAGGCGGTTGGCCACGCCGGTCATACCGCGGGAGGCGTACAGCATGATGTTGTTTTTCACGGCGTTGTAATTGCTGAGGCCGGTGCCGGCCCCTGCGGCGTTGCCCTGCTCCTGCGTGGCCACCCCGCCTCCGCCGTAGGACTGATAGCTCGCGGTGCCTCCGCCCGACTGCTGGCGGGCAGCCATGCGCTCCTGCAGGTAGTTCCGGTACTCGCTCTGTACCTGGCTGAGGTAGTTTGCCATCTGCTCCGCGATCTGCGCGTCGCCGGACAGCCGGGCTGCCGTGATGGCCTGCCGCAGCTGCGCCATCGTGTCGTTGTACTGTGTCTCAAGGTCGGTGAGGTCGTTCTGATAGTCGGCCTCCGCCGCGATCCGCTGGCTGTCCGCCATGCCGCCGTACACGCCGCTGGCCGCCAGCTCCTGTTCCATGTTCCGCTGGGACAGCATTTTGTTGATGTACGCCCGACGCGCCGCTTCCTCATGACTGGTGCCCGCCTGCTCGATCTGGCGGTTGTAGTCGTTTACGGCCTGCTGCACCTGCGCGTTGACGGCATCGCGGAGCCGCCGCTCATAGTCGGTGCCGCCCATGCGGTCCAGGAAGTTCTCCCACGACATATCGCCGTTCAGCTCGTCCTGCGCCAGTGCCTCCCGGTAGGCGTTCCACGCCTCGGCGGCGCTCATGCCGCCCGCTGCCGCCTTGGAATTCGCGCCCCACAGGCCGTCCGCGGTGGTTCCGTAGTATTCCTGCATCTGCCGGACCTGGTCAGCGCTCAGGCCGCCGTTGTTGTAGCCGCTGCCGGAGTAGCCGCCGGAACTGCCGAAGCTTCCACCGTAGTTCCCACCGGAGTAGTTCCCCTGCGCCACGTTCTTAGCAGCGTCCTTCACCGCACCGGCGATGGCCCCGGCCACGCCGCCGGCAAGGCTCCCGCCGGAACCGCTGCTGCCGCTGCTTTTGGTGGTGCCGCCGGAGGAGCTCGTATCCTTCGCTACGCCGGTAAGACGCCCCACCTGTACGGCCTTATAGCCCGGAGGCGCAGAGACCGCTCCCTTGCTCCCACCGGAGGATCCGCCCTTGATCCCGGTGCCCCCGCTGCCGAAGACAGCGCCGGTCAGCGCGCCGTTGATGATGCCCCCGGCTTTGGTGCCTCCCCGGTTGTTCCCGGTACCGGTGGTCTTGTTATTCTTGTTCCTATTGGTGGTCTGGATGGTGTTTCCGTTGTACCTTGCCATATCCCTTACCTCCTTACGCCCTCAGCAGGGCCGTCCATGTGTTCTTGCCCACGATGCCGTCAGCGGCCAGCTTGTTGGTTGTCTGGAACTTCTTGACCGCCTTCTCCGTGGCCGCGCCGAAATCACCGTCCGCGCCGTATACGCCCACGCTGTAGCCCCAGCCGATCAGCGTCCGCTGCAGCAGCTTCACCTGCTGGCTCTTGCTGCCCTTGGCCAGCATATACAGCGCCAGCGTGATATTCACGCAGGGCTCCTCCGGCTTCTCCGGCTCCACCGGCGTACCGTAGGCGATGGCCTCGAAGGGGAAGTTGTCGCCGGGGCACCCGGTGGCGTTCACATCCCGGTGCTTCTGCACCTTCGTGATGCCGTACTTCTGCTTCAGATAGGCCACCAGTTCCGCACCCGCGGCCCGCTGGGCCTCCGGCATGGTGGTCTCCGTCATGTAGTTGCCCTCGAAGCACACGCCGATGCTGTCGTAGTTGTTGTTGCCGGCGTGGGCGCCCACCGTGTCCTCCGGACGGCCCCGGTAGACGGAGCCGTCCTTGCGGACGAAGAAGTGGTACCCGATGCCCACCCAGCCGTTGGCCAGGTGCCAGCTGTGGATCTGCTGCGCCGTGCAGGTCTTAGCCGCTGCGTGGTGCAGGATGATCCGCGTGGTGGCGGCCCGCTTCGTCAGCGAGCCATTCCACTTGTAGTCCACCTCGTTAATTTTCATCGCCCGCGCCCTCCGTGTCCGCCGCCACCGTCTCCGCGTGGCTCTCTGTGACGTTCTTCAGCTTTTTAATGAGCGTCACCAGGAACTTCGGCACCGGCGCGCCGATGGCCGCCACGTTCTCGAGAATGGAGATCAATTCGTTAATGATCAGCCATGCGATCACAATAGCTGCGATGAGGAAATCCACGTTGATGTGGATGCCCACCTGCTCCATGCCGTAGCGCAGCAGATAGTCCGCGCCCATCGCCACCAGCACGATCACAAGATAGCCCACCTTCTTGATGATGCCCTTGATGCCCGTCCGGCTGCACAGCTCACCGGCAGACCACGCCTTGGCCATCCCCGTGCCGTAGTCCACCACCATGGCGATCACCAGCACGATAAGAGGGATGAAAAGCTGTACCATATAGGCGCTCAGCACGCCCAGCGCGGCGGCCGTCACCGCAGAAATAGGGTTCATAGTCTCTTTCATGTCTCGCTCCTTTCCGCGCCCGGTCAGGGCGCTTTCGTCATGTCCTCCGCCCCTGTGGCAGCGTCCAGCTCCCGCAGCAGCGCTTCCTTCGTCTGTTCATCTCGTATCACGGCCACGGCGCGTTCCACCAGGCAGCACAGCGCCTCAATGACCTCCAGCTCACCCATCGGCGTTCTCCGTCCAGCCGTACACGCCCGGCTCCCACACGTTGCCGTCCGCGTCGCTGGTCCAGTGCTTACCGTTGTGGCTCACTCTGTCCCCGGCGCTGTAGGCATCGTGTGCGCCCGTGGGCTGGCTCCACACCGGCCATGCCTCCGCCGGATCAGCCGCCACCGCCCACAGGGATGCCGCCTTGTCCGGTTCCCAGCCTGTCTGGGACGTGTGGGCCTGTACGCAGCGGTACAGCTTCTCGCCGTAGTTGCGGAGCTGGCCCACCGTATAGGCCACGCCCGCGGTCCAGTCGGCGAACATCGTCCGGTGCTTGCCCGCCGTGGCCTGGTCGATGCTTCCCGCCTCCGCAAGCGTCACAAAGGCCACCTCTGTGGCCGCCGTCTGCACGGCCAGCCGGTTCTCCAGCGTGTCCATCTTCTCCCGCAGGTACGGCACGCTCTCCACGACCTCCGCTGCGACCTCCTCCGTGCCCTCCATGGGCGTCCGGTTGCTCAGGGAGTATACTACCCCGCCCAACACGACGCCCTGCGCGTCAGCGGCATTACAGAGGCCGTAGCAGCCGTTTTCCTGCAGCTGTACCCATACCGGCCATTCCTGCGCGGCCACCTCCTGGCCGTCCCTCTTGAATACATACATGGTCTAACGCTCCTTTCCCGCGCCCACCAGCGCGGCGATGTAGTTCAGATCTGCGATGGGTGCCTCAAAGAAGGCGTTGCCCCATAAGAAGTGGTCCTCGTGGTCCGGGTGCCGGTACTTCCCGCACAGCTTGTCCGCCCACACCCGGTCCCATCTGTCCTGGTGTCCGGCGTCCCGGCGCTCCAGCGTTTTGCAGATGGCCTCCGTCAGCGCCCCGCGCCGCAGGCCCTGCCCATCGTCGTCCCGCTTGAAATGCTCGTGGGCCCGCTGGCTCCCCACCGCGCAGAGCTGCCGTCCCTGGTAGTATAGGAAGTCGCCCCGCCTCTCCAGCGCGGCGCCGTAGGGGATGTTCACCCTGCCGGATATGCCCTCGAACCGTGCCCGTCTGTGACATACATACCTCATGCCGCCCTCTCCTTTCGCAGTGCGCTGTGCAGCGCCCGCAGCGCTGTCAAGCGTCCGTTGTCGTTGTGTCTCTTGTAGTAGCCCTTGGCGCTCACGATCTGCGCCCTTACGCCCTCCCAGTCGCCCCTGGCGGCCAGCAGGCGCATTTTCCGCCGGCAGCGCCTCTGTGCGTCCCCGGTGCGGTGCGTCACCACCCGGCCCGTTTCCGTCAGCCGGAACTTCGTCTTGCAGTAGCGGAAGGGCCGCCGCAGCGGCGCATAGCGGCACTTCCTGCGGTTTACACGCAGCCCCAGCGCCTCGCACCGTGCGATGAACGCCTCCAGCACCGCCGCCGCGTCCACGCCCGGCGGTACCAGGATCACATAGTCGTCCATGTAGTGCTGCGCCTCCATGTGCATCTGGCACCGCAGCCAGTTGTCCACTGCCGACGGCAGAGCCACCATCTCCTGTTGGCTCTGCTCCATGCCCAGTGGCATACCTCGGCCCGGCTCAGTCTCCGGTGCCGTCAGCACCATCTCGTCCGCCAGTGCCCGGATGGGCCCCTCCGGCATATACCGCCGGTGGCGGTCCATCAGTGCCCGGCGCGGCGCCGAGGGAAAGAACTCCTTGAGGTCGCACAGGATCACGCTGCCCTCCCGGCCATAGCGGCGGTAGTGCCGCATCAGCGCCCTTTTCAGCCGCCGGTAGGCGAACTCCAGGCCCTTGCCCTGCTGGCTGGCCCCGTTGTCGTAGATCATGGCGGGGCCGTAGCAGGGCGCGAGGACGAACCGGCTATGTACCTTCTGCACCTGCCTGTCGTCCACATGGGGCGCGTCGATGGGCCGGACCTTGCCTCGTTCCATCACGGTGAAGTGTACCGGCCTCCGCTGCGGGTGCCATGCGCCGCCTTCCACCAGGCGGCAGCTCTGCGCCGTCCGTAGAAACAGCTCCGCCTCGAATGCCTGTATGCTGGTTTTCCACCGCACGCCCCGGCAGCAGTCCTTTCCGCATTGGTACATCCGGTCGAACCGGGCGATGTCCTCCAGCGTACCCAGCGCCGCCATGCGCCGCTGCCTGCGCTCCTGCCGCCGTGCCTTCCGTCGTTGATAGCGCCCCTCCCGGCGCTCCGCGCTTGTCATGTGGTAGTCTCCCGGCAGCGTCGGGCCGTGCCGCCCGGCGTGTTCTCTGCTCTCCCGCGGCACATGAAACGGAGGTAGGCACATTCTCCGCCATGCAAGCGCCCGCCATAGTCCCGGCGGGTGTGTCGGAACGCCGTTCCTTGGCGTTCCGACAAGCGTCCGTGCAGCGGTGCGGAAGACGGTTTCGGACGGCGTGCGCCGTCGCGGGAAGTGCCTCTCCTTTCGCGCAAGGTCCTGTTGCTGTTCGACCTGCTCACCCTCCAAGCGTAGAGGGGGCACGAAATCCGGGGGCCACGCCAAGCGAATTGCTGGCATTGTTGTTGTTCGCGGTGCCCGACGTGTTCACATTGCAGAAATTGTTGCTGTTGCTGGCATTCGGCGAGCGCAGCCAGGCATTGACCGCCTCCCACCGCCAACACGGTCGGGCACTTATTCAGAGACACACCCATAGTCTTATGACTTCCTTTTCTTTTCCTGCGCCATATACCGGCGCTTATCGCTGTCGGCCACCGCCTCCAGCTTCTTACGCAGCGCCACGCAGTCGGCGCCTACATCCGTTTCCATCCGGTGCAGCTTTTTCAGTGCTGTCTCGGCGTTCAGCGTGACGCCCTTGCCGTTGCGGAAGGCGCCCTCCGGGTTGGACCGCAGCACTTCATGCACCTTGTCCATCCTCTCGCCCAGCGCCTTGGCCGCAGCGTGGCAGCGCAGCAGGTACTCCCGCCGCAGCGTCAGCTTTTGCTGGTCGCTGGGGAACACGTCGTTGGCTTTCACGGCGAAGTCCTGTACCTCCCCGGCCAGCTCCGCCGTCGGTACGGCGATCAGCCGGCCGTACCGCGCGCTCATGCACGAGAGCAGGTCGATGACCTCCACATACAGCTTTTTACTCAGCAGCACGAACTCCGGATCCCGCGGCCTTTCCGGATCCGGCTTCTGTCTCTTATAGGCCGGTACGCTCATTTTGGCTCCTTCTCCTTTCGTCCCCCCGGCTTCCGCCGGGGGATAGTCTTTCCGATGCCGGGCTTCGCCCGATCACGCGCAAAAGCCGGGGGCCACGCCACGCGAAGCGCTGGCAGTGGTGCCGCTCGCGGTGCCCGACGTGTACACACCGCAGAAATAGTAGCTGCCGCTGGCATACGGCGAGCGCAGCCAGGCAGCGACCGCCGTGGTGGTCGCCGAGTGCTTGTAGAACACCTTGGGGTTGCCCGCCTTGAAGTAGTCGTACTGCGCCTGCTTACTTTGCTCGTCGCTGTTGGCATACGTCCGCGCGCCGAAGATCTCAAACTCCGCCATGAGGAACGTGTAATCCGTGGTGGCAGTCGCCATCAACGGCGAGTTGTTCTGCGTCCACTTCGTCACCGGCTTCATCACCGCCAACAGGTCCTCCGGCAGCACCGCCATGAGACTGCCCTCCAGGGGCACGTCCGGTGTGTTGCTATTGCCCAGCACCGTCTTCCGCATTCGGGAGGCCTCCCAGCCGCCGGAGTTGGTGTTCGCGGTGTTCATGGTGAAGTACGCGCCGCTGGTCTGGTGGTCGTACAGGTTGTCGCAGAAGGCCACCATCTTGGTTCCGATTTTGCCCATAAGGAAGTGGATGCGGTGCTCGCCCTCCACGGCGCTGTTGTGGTCAAAGCCGATGATGAACGCCTTGACGGTCACATTGGACATGATGAGGTCCTGCCAGTTGCCGGTGAGCGTCACGTCCTTCGTGTCGCCCACGGACCAGTAGTTGGCCCCCTGCCCGGCGTCCGATACCGCCTTGATCATCTCCCAGCTGTTGGTGTTCAGCTCTGCCGCCACGAAGCTGAGGGTAAGCTCCTGCGGCACCGTGGCCGTCTTCACGTCCGGCGTGGTGGTGCCATCCTTGCTGGCGCTCACCGTGTAGGTGCCCGCCTCGTCCAGCTCCAGCACTGCCTGTCCGTTCTCGCTGACGGCGCTCACCGCCACGCTGCCCTTCTTGGCTGTCACCGTGGCGCCGCTGTCCACGTTCACCACCAGCTTCTGCGCGCCGCCGCCCGCGCCGCCGCCAAATCGAATGATAGTAGGCATTTCTTTACTCTCCCTCCTTGATGATGCGGATGGGGATGTCCACGGTGGGCTTCTTACCGTAGGCCTTCAGCGTCATGGTGCCCGCCGCCTGTCCGGCGTCCGTGATGTTGGCCGCCTGCAACGCCTTCAGCTGCTCCGCCGTGATGTTCACCGCCGGCACCAGCTCCTGGTAGCTGGTGGCCGTCACCCCGGCGATGGCCAGCGTGTACACAAAGGGCGCTTCGCTGCCCGTCCAGCCGGACGCCAGCAGCGTGGCCGTCACCGTGGCCTTGGGGCCGGAGTAGTCCGTGCCTGCCGCCGCCGCGGTCACGCCGCCGGCGCCGTCGCCCTTCAGCAGTCCGCTGGCCGTCACCTTGGCCTGAAAGTCAGCGGGCCTCTTGCCGCTGTCGGACAGATTGCCCGCCGCGTCCAGCGCGGCCAGGTTGCCCGCCGCTGCGGGCACCGTCTTGTCCGCCTTGTTCCCGATCTTGGCCAGGTCGCTGTTGAACTGCGTTTTCGTGCCGGTGTAGCCGCCCTTGCTGGCGGCGGTGTAGGCGCTCTCGCCTGCCTCTCCCTGCGGGCCCTGGATGCCCTGCTCGCCCTGGGGGCCAGTCTCGCCCTGGGGGCCCTGGGGGCCTTCCGGTCCCTCCGGGCCGGTAGGGCCGGTGGGGCCCGTCGCGCCGGTAGCGCCCTGCTCGCCCTTTTCACCCTGGATACCCTGCACGCCCTGGGGGCCCTGTGGGCCGGTGTCTCCCTTGGGACCCTGTGCGCCGGTGGCGCCGGTGGGGCCCTGGGGGCCCTGCGGGCCCTGCAGCTTGCCGAGGCTCACCCAGTCCGTGGCCAGCTCAGACCATATAAAGATCTCATCGTCCTCCGCCGTCACCTGGTAGGCGTACTCGTTGCCGGTGGGGAACGCCTGCTTCAGCGCCGCCAGCGTCGGGTAGATGTCCTGAATGGTGAAGGACTTGCCGTCCTCGCCGGGATCGCCCTTCTGTCCCTGCGGCCCGGTGGGGCCTGCGGGGCCGGTGGCACCGGTCGCGCCCTGCGGGCCGGTCTCGCCTTGGGGGCCCTGTATGCCCTGTGCGCCCTGCGCGCCGGCAGGACCGGCAGGGCCGGTGGCACCTGTGGCGCCGGTGTCGCCCTTTTCACCCTTGGCACCCTGCAAACCGCGGGGGCCCTGGATGCCCTGTGGGCCGGTGGCGCCCGCGGCACCCTGCAAACCCTGTACGCCCTGGGGGCCCTGTGGGCCGCGGATGTTGTAGGCGGGCGGCGGCGTGGCCGTTTCGCTCAGTACGAACGTCAGGTTGCCCAGGCCGTCCACCGTCGGATACCATGCCGCGCCCCGCGGTCCCTGGTCGCCGGTGTCGCCCTTCTCGCCCTTGTCGCCCTTCGCGCCGGTATCGCCCTTGTCGCCCTTCACGCCGGATACGATGGTGTAGGTACCGTCGTCCGTTACCACACTGGCCCCGCCGAACTTCAGCCGGCTCCGTTGCGGCATCTGCTGCCCCGCCGCATCGTAGATCAGGTGCCCGGACGAGGCCACCTCCGTCCATGTCGCGCCGTCCGAGGATACCTCGATGTGCTCGTCCGCATTCAGCCGGATGTACTTGATGTCCCCGCTGCCGTACTGGATGAGCTGCTCCGCGCCCAGCGCGACCAGCGCGTCGATAAGCTTGTTGTGCCCGTCCCTAACCGGCCCGGAGGTGAGCCGGTCAAAGACCTTTTTGTTGTCCTCAGCCGTCCCGCTGAGTTGGTCCGGGGATGCCTGTACGCCCTTACTGGTAATGTCGGCATCCGTGATCTTGAAATCGCTCAGTCCCATGTATTCACCGCCTTATCTCCTGTAGTTGGTGCCCGGCTCCTTGTACTGCACGCCGAAGGCGTACAGGCCGAAGGGTTCGTTCATCTCGTCGTTCCGCAGGCGGAACCGCACCTTGTCCACCTTTTTCAGCTTCACCTTGCCGTACAGCGTGCGCGGCGTCTGATCTCCGCTGAAGGTGAACTTCGCGAAGTCGATGTAATCGAAGCTCAGGTACCGGGCCTTGCTCTTGGCGTCGTATACCTGCTTCCAGATACCCCGCACCAGCGCGTAGATCTTCACGCCGGTAACAGGTGCCGCCGCCAGCCGGGCGGCCACACCTGTGAACGACTTGGTCTGGAAGAACAGGTTGCCGTCGAAGTCCGCCGTGTCCCAGTATGCCGTGATAGCCTCGCCGTCGTCGTTGTAGCTGGCCGGGCTGTCCAGGCTTGATGCGAACCGGCACAGCTTTCCGTCCGCCGTGCCGAAGCACAGCGCGCCGTCCTTATCCGTGAACATGACGCGGGCCGGGATGTCCGGGAAGTAGTAGCATTCATACTGGAAGCTGCTGTAGGGGCTGTTTTTCTCGTAGGTCTTCTGCTGCAGGTCCAGCAGATACACCGTGCCGTCCAGCGCCATGGCGTAGAAGTCGCCGTAGATGCACGCGCTGGCCGCGCTGCGGTCCTCCGCCTCGCGGATGGCGCTGCCGATGTAGTAGCTGCGTTCCTGGCTGTACTTCTCACCGGTCAGCTCCTCCGCCGTGATGGCGAACACGCCGCGGTCCGTGAGAAACAGCGGCTCCTTGTCCGTCCGGCAGAAGGTGTCCGGCGCCACCGCGTCCTGTCCGATGATGGTGTTGGTGATGCGGAACACCGCCTCGCCGTCCTCATTCAGCGAGCCGGTACGCACCACCACGTTCCGGCCGTCGGCGCTGCCTGTGAGGAACGCCGCCAGCGTATTGCTGAGCACGGTGTACCCCACCACCTCGCCGCCGTCGCGGGCTATTTTGGTGTAGTTGGTGTCCGGGAAAAAGGCCGGATCGTCGAACTCGCTGTAGAAATCGGTGCCTTTCTTGTCGCTGTTCCCGCTGAGGAACGCCCGGTCCGTGGCACCGCCCACGCCGTACACCGCCGGAATGGTGCAGTGGTTGATGGTATCCGCGTACCCCTCCCGCGTCTTGGAGGCGGTAATGTGTACGTTGTCCTGTCCTGTCACCGGGCTCTCCCCCGGTGCGGTGTTGAACGTCACCTTCCCCGCTCCCCTGTCCACGGTGAAGTCCGTATTCTCCACCTTGGCCACCCACTCGCCGTCGCTGTTCAGCACCTCCGCCGTCACAGGATCACTGTCCAGCCCCTCCGTGGTCAGCTGGTACACCGTAGCGTCCTTTGTGCCGAGGAAGCTCTCCGTCCACTTCTTTCCGATGAGGTTCAGCCCCTGGTAGGCCGTTCCGCCGCCGGTGGGGCGGCGGGAAATGATGATCGTCGGCACCGTGGCGTTGTCGCTCACCGCCGAAAGCGTCGTGCCGTCATAGACTCGGTACACGCTGCCGTCCAGCAGATACAGCTTCTCGTCGAAGACGAAGCTGCGGCTCCTGGCGTCCGCCATGTCCCCTATGGCCTCCAGTGTCCACGCGCCGTCCGTGCCGATGTTCCGCCGGTACAGCTTCCCGCCGGCATGGACCAGCACCTCGCCGGCCAGCCGGTGGATGCCGTTGATGGCCGCGTTGCCGTAGGCCGTCACCATCGTGGTGTATCCTGTCCGCTTGCGGACCTTGCCCACCTGGTCGCGTATCATGTTGGGCGCCTCCGGGGACCTGGACTTGTCCACGTTGCTGGGGCTGTTGTTCAGGTCCACGCCCCGGAACGCCTCCACCACTACGCTGTACTTCTTACTTGCTGCCGGTACCGTGAATTGAGCCATGCGTTACCACCACCCTGTCGTATTACGAACACCAGCGGACCGGATGCCCGATCCGCTGGATGCGTAAGCTGTCTGCACCTTCACAAGACCGTCCTCGTACTCATTCCGCAATATGGTCGCTATGGAGACGTCGTCCTCCTTGTACAGCTCCGCCGCGATATACAGCGGGATCAGTACAGCGGCCTCCGCTGCGAGGTCTATCGCCTCCTCATCCGGCGTTTCCGCCGTGATGGTCTGCGGGTATGCCTTGTACCATAGTGTGTAGGTGCCTACCACGCAGCCGGGGATGACGAACACGTCGTCGCCCTCCATGCTCCAGTCCTCCGCGGTACCGTAGGCGGTGCCGTCGGCGAACATGACCTCGCTGCTGTTCAGGCAGCGGAAGCGCGGCAGGTAGTCCTGCAGGGGTATCTTGTAAAGGTCCTTTGTCTTGGGCAGGATCAGCTTCTCCGCCGTCACCGCCGGCTCGTCGGTGTTGGCGTCGACCTCGATCTGCCACGACTTGAGGATGGGGCGGCCAACGGACGCGATCTGCTGTAGCGCCTCGTTGGCCTTAGCGGGCATGGCATTGATATACTCGCGGTTGATGTCGTCCTCCGTCAGCACAGCGCCTTCGTTGGAGTACATGGTCTGCAGTGCAGCCAGCTTCACATCTCCCCATGTCATGCCGCCACCGCCTTCCTCTTAGGTGAGGTCGGTGCCGGTGGACATATTGCCCACAGCGACGAACCGCCAGTCGGCGAAGCCTGCGCCGAAGCGGGAGCGGCCCTGCCAGACGTTGTTGTCATTGTTGTTGTCGATGACAGACTTCACGTCCAGAGGCACGCGGTCCTGGAAGATGGGGCCGTCGTTCAGCTCAATGAACTTGCTGTCCAGCAGGAAGAAGGGCTTTTCGCTGCTCTTGCCCAGATCGGTCAGCGCGGCGGTCAGATAGGGATCCACGATGATGTTCCAGCGGCCGAACTGGTAGTTGAAGGCGTTGTTGCCGGAGGTGGGCTCCTTGTCGGCGCCCACGGCGGAGAACACGGCGTCCTTCAGCGCGGCATCGTTGGGGATCCAGATGGTGTCCGGGGCCACGCCCAGCAGCTCGCCGTTGTCGCCCTTGATGTTCTGCATCTCGGTCTCGATCTTGCCCAGCAGGGTGTTGGTGAAGGTGCCCTTGTACAGGTTGGTCTGCTTGGCGCCGTTGACCTTGTTGGGGTGCGTCTTGGAGAACAGGGCCTGCCCATCGGCGCTGCCGCAGGCGAAGGTCTTACCCTTGTAGGAAACGGTGGTGCCGTACAGGCCGCCGGCGTACAGGATGCGGCCGAACTTCTCGCGGGTGCGGCCGTAGGCGGTCACCAGCTTGTTGGCGCGCTGCTTCATGGTGCCCAGCAGGCAGTCCTCCACCAGCTCCTGCGTCACAGAGAAGGACTGCTTGAAGGTCATGTTCACGATGTCCCGGAAGTAGCCGTCCTCAAAGCCGGTCTTGGGATAGTCGCCGCCTTCTCCCACGGGCTCGAAGTCGCCCATAGCGGTCTCGCTGGAATAGCGCTCCGCCCAGTGGCGGCTCTTTTCCATGCGGTACAGATAGGGCAGCAGGCTCTCACGCTGGAACGCCTCGCCCCGGCTCTCCAGAAATGCCTTCAGCGGCACCTGGCAATCGCCGTAGATGGTCCCGTTCAGCCCGGAACCGATAGAAACGGTCAGAAAACCACTCATGTTATGTATCTCCTTTCTTCGCTTAGAACTTCACCGTCACACGGGAACCGACGGTCTGGCCGTCGATGCCGGTGACCTCTGCCACGCCGCTGGTCTTGGTGGCGGTGACCTGCATACCGTCGGTGTGCAGGGTGACTTTGTCGCCCACGCCGACGGTCGCGGAGTCCGCCGGGGCCACGCCGAGGGTGGTCTCGAACTCCATGTACTTCTGCACCTCCACGCACGGCACTACGCCGTTGTCGTCGATGGGGCCCACGCACACATGGCTGGGTGCCACGGCGCCGCTGCACAGCGTCACCTTGCCGCTGGCCAGCTTCAGCGCCTCGCCCACCTGGTAGGTCTCGCTGTCGGTGGGCTGCATATACACGATGGGGGGCGTATTGCCCACCAGCATTCTGCTAAGCATGAACATAGTTTGTTATCTCCTTTCCCGCCCCGTGTCGGGGCTTCACTGTTTGTAGAATTCTCCGTATGCGGCGTTGATCTCGTCGTCCGTCGCATTGGGATTGATCTCGCGGTACAGCTCCTTCTGCCGCGGCGTGGCGACATAGGGTGCCTCACCCGCCGCGCCGGGCACCGGGGCCATGTGGCGCTTGCCGCTTGCCTGCTTGATGCCCGCCTGCTTGGCCGCCTCCATGCGCCGCTTGTCCACGGCGTCCCTGTTGGCCATGTAGAAGGCATCCTCGATGGACAGGCCCTTTTCCACATAGCCGCGGAAGGCTGCCCCGGTGGGCATGGCCACAATGTCCTCAAGGCTCTGGACGCTGCCGTCGTACTTCACGCGCACCGCCTCAAGGCCCTGCCGGATGGCCGCCTGTGCCTGGGCGGTCACGTTCCGCGCTTCAGCGCTCATGCCCTCCAGTCGCTGGCGCTGCACCTGCTCCCGCAGGGGCTTCACGGCGTCGTCCACCATGCCCTGCAGTGCCGCCGGATCCACGCCGGCGGAGAGCATCTGCTCCTCGCGCTCCTGTCTGGCCTTGGCCTCCTGATAGGCCCGGAAGTCCGCCTCCGTGCGGATGGGCTGGCCGGTGTAGGGGTTCGTCTGCCCCGCGAACAGGTCGGCATACACCGCGTCCACGCGGGCCTGTGCCGCCGCTGTCAGGGCCTGCCGTTCCGCCTCGCGCTCCCGTGCCCGGCGTCCGTAGGCCTGCCGGCTGCGCTCCTCGGCGCTCTGTCCCGCTTCCGCGCCCGGCGCTGCTGCGCCGTCTCCCGCTTCAGCAGGATCTCCGCCGTCCTCATGGGCCTCCGTGCCCGGCTCCTGTGCCGCGCCTTCTTCACCGGCGCCGCCGGTACCGTTTTCCACAGGTTCCTGCGTGCCTCCTGTCTCGCCGCCCTCATCGGGCAGCTCCACGCCGAAGGCCTCCGCATAGTCCTGTTCCGTCAATCCGTTCATGGTGTTCTCCTTTCCGATTTTTCCGCGTTCGGTGCGAATACGCCCCTTTTCCGCCGGGGCCAAGCGAAATGTCCCGCCCGCAGGCGGTGATTTTGTTGGAGGCAACAAAATCGCGCTTACTTGCGCTTGCCCTTGGTGGCGCCGGTGCCGGTCCGAAGGTCGTTACCGGTAAAGCGCACGGTGCCCTTCTGGGCAGGCGCCGCCTTCTGGGCGGGCGCTTCCACGCGCTGGCTGCCCACGTTGGCGATGCTGCCGATGTAGCCCTTCTTTTTTTCCATGCCTCATGTCCTCCTTTCGCCGTATTCGGGTTTTTCCCGCCGTCCCGCCGGCGAAACGTTGTCCTGTGCAGCTCCGGGGCTGCGGTGGATGCCCCGCCCTTCGGCAGGGCGTCCGGTAGTAAGACAGGAGGAAAATCTGTCTGGCTCCGGGCGGCGTGCGAAACCACCCACCGCGGCCCCGGAGGGCCGCCTCACGCTTCGACCGCGTCGTCCGCCGCCGGAGCGTCCTTCCTTTTTCTGAGCCGCCGGTCGTACCGGGCACATTGCGGGTTCCGGCACACATAGGCGGTCTCGCTGCCGCCGTCCGCGTTCACCGTGGCGCTGTAGATCATCATCTCCAGTCCGCATTCCGGGCACTTCATGCCATCTCGCCCCCTCCCTGCTGTGCCGCCATCGCCAGCAGCTCCTCCGCCGTGGGTTCCGTGCCGCCGCTGCCGCCGGGGCTGTCCGGCGCCGTCGGCGGCGTCTGTTGGGCCTGTTGGGCCTGCTGGCGCTCCATCTGATCCCGCAGGCTCTTGACCATATCCCCGGCCATGGGGTAGTGCAGCTTCTCCATCTGCTCCCAGAAACGCAGCAGCGTCGTGATCTCCGTGGGGCTGCCCATGGCGCCCTCCTGGAAGTTCATCCGCGTTTCCTTCCAAAGCGCCTGCCGGTCCGAGGCCAGCGGCGCCGAGCTGTCGCAGGAGAACAGAAAATCCGTGTTGTACTGCCACTCCCCCGCCTCATCCTGGTACAGGAAGTCGTGGCGGTCGAAGGTCACATACGCCACGTCGCCGTGTTCGTCCGTCCGCCGGATGGTGCGCGGCTCATCGCAGTAGGCCAGCATCCACTTGAAGATGGCTTCAAACAGGTCTTGATACATGGCCCGCTTCATCACCCGCTTGCTCTCCAGGCGCCCCGCCGCCTGCTGGGCGCTGAACTCCTTGGCCACGGCGCTGGTGGCCGTGGGGTCCTTCCGCCCCTGCATACTGTCCGTGATGCCGATGGTCTGCCGTGCCTGCTCGTAGATTTGCGCCATCATGGCGAGGTCCGTGTTGATGTCCACCTGCGTGTTAAAGGTCCTGATCATCTCCACCTGCGCCGGGTTCTGCAGCTCTACCCGCACGCCGTCCTTGTCGGTGATGAACTGCGCGCCGGGCGGCACGGTGGTGAAGCTGCCGCCGGACAACACCTTCGTGTTCAACTTCGTGCAGAGCTTGTTGAGGCTGTTCTGCTGGTCAAAGATGGCGTCAAGGTCGCTGCTGCCCCAGAACCGCCCCGGCATACTCACGTTTTTGCGGATGACCAGCGGGAACACGTCCGGCTTGTAGTAGGGGATGCGCGTCTGCTCCTGCCGGTAGGCCGCCTCCATCATGGACACCGCCGGACCGCCGCCCGGCTGCATCTGCGGCAGCAGCACGCCCGCCTCCAGCGCCACCGGCTGGCCCAGCTCGTCCCGCACGGTGCTGACCGCCGGGATCACCGTGCCGCTGCGCAGCACGATGTCCTCCGTCAGCTCCTCGTACTCCATGACTTCGTCCTCGAACTTCTTGGAGCCGCAGTACGCGCACTTCTTTCCGTCGCCCACGGCGCCGCAGGCGGTGCAGCGGTGTACCCGCCGGAGCTGATAGTCCTCCAGGTCCTCCAGCACCACGTCGTTCACCCAGCGCAGCCGCCCGATGCCGCCCTTGCCGTTGCGGTAGTAGGCGGTCACCATCGTCACCAGCTGGTCCGTGGTGTCCGCCGACGCGCCAAGCCGCCGGGCGGACGGATCGCTCTCGTTCTCGTCGTTGACGTCCACGCCGTAGAACTTTCGGATCTGTCGCTTCGTCTGTGGCGTCTTGAGGAAAAAGAAATCCATGTCCGCCACCTGCGTCATGCCGGCCTGCGGCACGATGCCGTAGGGGTGGACAAGGCTCACCTTCAGGTCGCCCAGCCAGTCTTTCCCGCTGACGCTGTCCAGCCAGTCCACCAGCAGGCCGTAGCCGCCCTGCACCGGGCTCAGTCTCTCGCCCTCGTCGTTCATGCGCTCCGAGGGCAGCCGGTCCATCACATCCCGCAGCATGGCCTCGATCACGTCCGCCAGCCACTCGTCCTCCTCCCGCACCGCCGTTACCTTCGGCGAGGGGATTGTGCTGTCCACCTGCGTTTCGATGATCTCAAAGCTCACGTTCCGCACATGGCTGGCAAGGCTCTCCTTGGCCTTGGTGCCGTCCGGGGCGTAGATGGTGTGCCCGCCCTCGTACTGCTGCTCCCGCCGGAGCATCCTCTCGCGCTCCCCGGCGATGGCGTTCTCTGCCAGCGCCAGACGCTCCTGCCACACCTGCAGCTTCTCCTGGTCTTTCCTGTTCATGGCTTCCTCCTGTCAAAATTCCCGGCTCCCGCCGGCAAGCATCGTTTCATAATCCCCGGCGCCGTCCTCGTCGTCCTGCCGGTCCATGCGCTCGATCATGTCGTGCAGCATTCCCAGCGCCTTCAAACAGCCCTTGGCGTCAAACTGCCATTGGCCGCTTTCCACATAGGCTTTCAAATCGCTGTCCCACTGCATCACCGGCTTGGCGGCGCTGCACCGTTCGTACACGCGCCAGACCTCCACCGCCAGCGAGTGGCGTGTCACGCCCAGCGCCTCAAACTCCGTTTTCAGCAGCTCGTCTCGGTAGGCCTGCACGTCCGGATCCTTCATCAACCGGCTGGCCGTGTTGGCCGCGCTCTTTTCGCTGTACCCGGCCCGGATAGCTGCCCTCGTGCCGTTCATATCGACCAGCCACTCCCGCACGAAGCGCCGCTGCTTCTCGCTCAGTTGTCTCTGCCCTTTTTCAGCCACGGTGCCCGCCTCCTTCCCGCCGGTGAATACTCTCCGTTTTATCCATTGTGCAACACTTCAACGTGCAGTTATCACGGAAATGCGAAAAAACGCAAAAAGCCCGGAGGCCGTGCAAAATCACAGCTTCCGGGCAATTCATTCAGTTAAAGCGTGTCAGTTATCCCAGAAAACGAGCCGTTTACCAGCTCTCGTAAAAGGCCTTCCTCATGTCGTACAGTACGCTCTCCGTGATGGCGTGGTCCAGAGAGATGGCCGTCACGCTTTTCCTGGTGGTCATCAGCTCAAAAAGGGCATGGCTGTACGCACCTCCGACCATGTCGCAGGTGTACTTGACCTTCTCCTGTATCCACTTTGGCTGCTCCGAGAGCGTCAAACAGGTGTAGCGGATGAAGCCCTGCTTCTCCTCCGGCAGCTTCACCCCGCGCAGCTTCTTAAACCCCATCCCCGTCACCTCCCTCCAGAGGCTCCCCGGCACAGGCGATAGCCATCTCCTTGCTGCCGCCCACCTTCCGGGCGGGATCGCGCTGGGCGGGTATGTAGCGCACGAAGTTCACTCCTGCCTCCGGATCGTACCGCGTCCCCGGCAGGGCCGAGGCCCCGGCCGGTACCCGCAGCGGTGACGGCGACCATGTGTACAAATGCTCCACCTTGGGCTTGGCCATGTTCCGGCTGACGCTGTACTTCTTCTCATCCGCCACGCCGCGTGCCTGCAGGATGAGATACCGTGCCAGCGGATAAAAGTCTTTCTGCCGCCGGAGGATCTGCACGTCCACCGTGCCGTTGCCCCACACATCGTCCAGCTTCTCGCCGTACAGCCAGAACACGCCGTCCTCCAGCCGCAGGCCGTGGCCGGAGATGACCACATGGACGTGGACGCGCACCAGCTCCCCGGTCTCGCCGTCCATCTCACTGGGCACGATCACCCATTTCAGCACCTTGCCGTGCTTCTTCATCCGGTAGGCCACACGGTCCGCGAACTTCCGCGCCTCCTTCTTGGCCCCTGCCAGCGTGCCGCCGCAATCACGCAGCGCTTCATCGGTGAAGGACAGCGTCAGATAGCCGTCGCCGTGGCTGTAGTTGCAGTTCAGCGTCCGGGCCAGAGCGAGGATGGCCTGCTGGCGGTTGTTCTCCTGCTTCTTCTCCCCGGCGCTGCCCTTGACCCGCGCGCCCCGCCGGGAGGGCCTGCGCCCTACATAGGTCTTGCGGCGCTCCACCACAGAGCCGCTGGTGATCTTGGTGATCATGTACATTCCCTCCTGTCGTCCCATGTTCCTGTCCTCCCTTTCCCGCGATAAAATAGCATAGGTCGCGCCCGCACCTGCACGAGCCACCTGTTCATTTCTCCCTCGGCGATAAGGCCGCCTGCCCGCCTCTCCCGGAGGAGCCGTCACGCCGTGCCGTTCCTCCGCTGCAAGCGGCCTTTGCCGCCAAACATAGCCTTTTAACAAGTCCACAGATACGCGCCTGCGCGTATCTATAATATAAGGAAGCCCTCCGGGCCCTCATATCGCCGCCCCAACCGGCCTACGTCCGTACCCCACGCATGAGCGCAGGCCTTCGGCCGTCCGGGGCGGATATATCAAAGTCCGCCGATGTCATCGCCCAGCCCCTTCCGGGGCTGGGCTTTTCCTGTTTACGTCTGTTCCTCCACCGCCCGCTGGGCCTCCGCCGCCATGCCCGCGAAGGCCGCACAGAGTGCCGCTGCGCTGGCATTGATGGCGCCCATCTCAATGAGGGCCTCGTCCTCGTTGCCGTCCTTGATGGCGTCCCACAGCTCGCTGTGCAGCTTCTCCAGCGCCTTGGCGTCCCGCTTTGTCTCCTCGATCCGCTGGCGCAGGACCGCCCACGCCTCATAGAAGCTGGCATAGTCCCGTCCCATCTTGATCCGGCTCTGGCTCTGGGCCTCGGTCACCGTCTGGCTGACCAGCAGCGCCACATTCACATCTGCCATGGTTTAGTCCTCCTTCCCCGCCGCTGCCTCCGGCACGCCTTCCAGCTCCACCGCCACCGGCTCGCCGCCTACGCGCAGCCCGCCGGTCATCAGCAGCTCCACACGCAGACGCATCTCCGTGAACCGGCAGCGCTCAACCGTCACCGGTGCCTCGCCGTACCCGGCGTCCACCGCGCCCCGCAGCAGGTCGAACAGTGTCTCCACCGTCACCACCTTTTCGGCCTTCTCCGCCGGCGTGGAAGCACTCTTTGTCATCACCGTCATATTTTCCTCCTTCTGCTCCGGCGCAGCCGCCGGAGCCGTTGTTTTTTCTGCCTCGGTCGCCGCGCGGGCCCTGTTGTACTTCGGCCGCATGAGCCCCTGCCGGCGCCGCCATTCGGCGAGGCGCTTCTCCGGCACGCCCAGCTTCCGGGCCATCTCCTCGTCGGTAAGGCCTGCCTCAAACATCTGCCGCGCTGCCGCGGCGTCGAAGCTGAGAGGCCGCCCGCCGCCGTGGCTCCGGGGCTTCAGCACCAGTGCCCCGGCCTCCTCCAGCACTTGGCGGATCTCCCGCGGCGTCACCGCATTCAGCTCCGCCAGAATGCCGATCTGCCGCTTAGGATCGCGGGCCGTGCGGTAGCTGCTCACGATCTCGCTCTCCGACATCTGCAGGTGTCTCACCGCCCCCCCTCCTTCGTTTTTCATTTGCCCATCTCCTCCTTCAGCCAGTTTTCTATGCTCTGTATCGTGTCCGGCAGGACGGTCTCCGCGCCCTGCGCCTTGGCGTAGCCGTCAAAGCGGAAGTCGAACAGCTGCACCGCCAGCTCCCGGTCCGACATCCGCCGGAGGACGTCGCCTCTTGTGGCCGGCACTACCACCAGTCCCACCCCGCCGCAGCGCGGGCAGCCCTGTGGCATCACGCCCCGGCACGTCGGACAATACATCGTCTTCCTGTACAGCTCCTCGCGGTACTCCTTCATTCCAGCACCACCTCCACCTCGTATTCCTTCAGCATCTTCCGGATGTCCGCCCAGGTGACGTAGCCCTCGGCCACGCACCCGGCGGCGTGGTCCAGCTCCCGGGCCAGCTGCTGCACGTCGTCCATGGGCGCGGCGTGCTTGTCGATCAGGACGTAGAGCATCAGCTCAATGCCACGGTGCAGGCCCTCCGTGATGCCCCGGTCATAGGCGGCATCCACGTCCTTCTGCGTCCGCGGCACCCGCCGCGGGTTCACCTTAGCTCCCATCCCGATACGCCATCACGCTGCGGCCCCTGTCCTCCGCCAGCTTCTTTTCCACAAAGGCGATGGCCTCCCGCAGAATAGCGCAGCCATGGATCCCGCAGTTATGCTCTCGCCCACAGCCCAGGCAGGCGATGCTCCCGGTCTGCACCTTCAGCCGCTTCAGGCTGGCGATCAATTCCTTATCTGTCATGCTCTGTTCCCTCCGGGCTCTCCACCATCGGCCGCCACCATTTCACGGCCACGTCCTCCACCTCCGGGATGTCCATCCAGTGTGTCACATTCATTCCGAGTGCCCCCTCGTGCTGAAAGTGCGGCCTTGGGTCGATGGCGTAGTAGTCGAGCGTTCCGTAGAACCCCCTCCCTCCGCTCCCAAACACATACCTGCACAGGTAGTGTCCGTCCCGCTCCGGAAGCTTCTCCCGGGCGTCCACCCACTTCTGCTTTTCCTGCAGCACCGCGATCTCCTCGGTGTACCGGGCGCAGCGATCCACCAGCTCCTCGATCTTGTCGGCGGCGTCCACCAAAATGCGATCACATTCACAGCCCGCATAGTCCTTGCCGTCAACCGCCTCTTCCATGTGAAAAGCGCAAGTTCTACAGTCCAGCTGCGCCGATGGTACTGAACTCGAACACCGCAACGCCGCTATCAGCTCGGTCGTCTTCGCCATCGTCGAACACCTCCTCCAGCAGTCTGTCCAGCGCCTCCTCACTCTTTTTGGTCAGACGCCGCTGCCGCCAGCGGTCCTCCACCGCCAGCGCACCGGCCGCCAGCCACAGCAGCGACGCCGCGCCGCATACGATACTGAAAAAATCCATGTCGCACATTCCTCCTGTTTTTATTTTTCGGAGCGTTTCCACTCCGCTTCCAACTGTTTCCGCGCCGCCGGATCCGCCCGGCGCCAGTCCTCCCACATATCCTTTGTCCAGTGCCGCCGGTCCGCACTGCCGGACTCGGAGGTGTACCGCTGTTGGGTGCGGGCCGTGTGGGCGATGGCCGCCGCCATCACCAGGTCGTCGTGCTCTCCCGCCGCCGCCTGCGGCTTACGGTTCTCGTCGTACACGAAGGTGATCATCTCCCCCAGTGTCCACGCCGACACCACCAGCCCCGGCTCCTCGTCCATCACCGTGTGCAGCGTAGCCAGCATCTGAGGCCGCGTTTTGGGGGACGTCACCCATCCTTGAGACTTGACCATCACATTCTTAAAGGTGTCGAAGCGCTCCCGCTGGTAGAGCTTCGGGTAGTGCCATTCCTCCAGCTTGTTCTCCGGGTAGGTGGAGAAGTTGACCTCCACCGCCGCCAGCGCATCGTTGTAGTACCGGCCCAGGCAGTAGATCTGCCGGGCATACTGTATCTCGGACAGCGGCATCTGCAGCTCCGCTACCTGCGCCCCGGTGCGGTTGTCCAACACGAAGGCCGTGAAGCGGTCGCTGCCCTCTCCGGCTGTGTCGCCGCCCAGCACATAGGGCGCGCCCTTCTCCGGCGTCTGCCAGATACGCACCGCCCCGGTCTCTCCGGGCTCGTACCGCCAGTTCCGGGGCGCCGCCCCCGGCTCCGCCGGCTCGTCGAATACGAACCAGCCCACGGAGTCGGGCGCCGGTGCGTGCATCCGCTGCCGGCCCAGTGCCGCGTTGTCGAAGTAGCCCTCGCCGCTGAGCAGAAACGCCTCGTCCGGCGTGTTGGGATACTCCTGCCGGAACATGGCCGCGTCGTTGCCGCAGTTTGCCTTGATGCACCAGCGCCGCCACATAAGCTGCTCATCGTCCAGCCCGAAGTCCTGCCGCAGCTTCTCCTCCTCGTCGCTCCACACGGTGCCCGCCGGCACGCTTTTCCGGTACCCCGGCTCCAGATACCACGGCAGAAATACCGGCGTCCATGCGTTGACGCCGGCCACCGCGTCGTCCCACAGTGTCTTGAAGTGGTCGTAGCCGTTGGCGGTGGACTCGATGACCACCATCGTGTCCGGCTCATCCGGCACCGCCTGCATGATGCCCAGCAGCAGCTCGTCCTTGTTTTTGGGCCAGAAGGCGTACTCGGAGATATGTACATTGGTCAGCGTGTCGCTTCGGCCCACGCCGCCCTTGCCCGCCGTCTGGCAGCGGATAGAGCTCCGCAGGCCCGGCCGGCGGCGCTTCTCTTTCTCGTCCTTGGTGGGGTTCTCGAACACCAGCTCCTTGGCGTTGGAGTTCTTCCGCATAGGCTGCGCGCCGGGCGGAAGGCTGTCGTAGAACAGCTTGTTCATTTTGAACAGGTTGGCCGTGGCCGTGTTCTCGTGGGCCACGATCAGCGTCTTTACGTGGGGGCGCGTCACCGTATCCTGGAACATCAGCCCCTCCGTCACCGTGGAGATACCCTCCTGCCGTCCTTTGAGGACGATCAGACGGACGGGCCTCCCCTGTGCTGCCTGCCGGCGGATGACGCCGTACAGGTTATTCTGCGCGTCGTTGAAGCGCAGGCGCGCCATCGTCTGCTTTTTTGTGCGTATCCACAAGAGGTTTTCGCAGTATTCCTTCGGGTTCCGCAGGTTCACACCCTCGCCTCCTCTCCTCAAAGCCGCCGCCCGGTCATCGGGCAGCCGCTTTCAAAAGAGGGCGGTGCGGGGCGGCTCACGCCAGCCCCGCCGCTTTTCTCTTTGCCATGACCTTGCGATACAGCCGCTGGGCTGTCCGGTCGTCCGTTACGATGTCGCCCCGCAGGTAGTAGGTACAGCCGTCCGGGGGCTCCGCCTTTCGCGTATGGTCCGTCTTGCCGGCGTAGTCGCATTTGTATCCGGCCCGGCCGTAGCGCCACACGCAGCTTCCGCAGTGCTCCGCCATCTCACGCGCCCACCTTCCGCACCTGGTCAGCCAGCGCCAGCAGCGCCCGCCGCAGCTTCTCCTGCTGACTGTCCGGCAGCGCCTGCAGCAGCGCGGCCAGCGTGTTCACGTTTTCCACTGTCTGATCGAACACCACCTTGAACTTGGCCATGCCCTCGTTGCTGGCGGCAGCGGCCAGCTTGTGGGCGGCCTCCGCCTCGGCTTTGTAGCCCTTGGCGGCATCCAGCGCGCTGTCGCGTTCACGTTCGGCATCCTGAAGCGCTGCCTCGGCGGTCTCCTTCCTGTCCTCGGCCGCCGCGGCAGCGCCGCGGGCCTGCTCCAGTGCCTTTTCCAGCTCCGCCACCCGCCTGGCAGCTGCTGCCTCGGCCTCCTGCCGGGCGGCGGCCAGCTGTTCCTCCGTGGCGTCCCTCTGCTCAATGGCCACCTCCGTGGGCCGGTTCTTCAGCGCCTCCAGCTCTCCCTGCAGGGCTTCCACATGATCCCGCGCCTCCCTGGCGGCTTCGCGGGCGGCGTACAGGTCCGCCTTGGCCTGCTCCGCCTCCTGGCGGGCAGCGTTGCGCTCCGCCACGGCCTTCTCCAGCTCCTTCACCGTCATCTCCGCGGCGGTCTTTTCCGCGCCGTCCACCGCGTGTGTCTCACCGGCGAAGCTGTCGCGCTCATTTTCCGGCAAAGCCAGCAGTACCAACGCTTTCCGCACGCCCAAATCCGCAACGGTTGCGGATTTGCCGTACTCTTTCCACAGCCGGATATACTGCTGCGCGCTGCGCTCAGAGAACTCCACCTTTTTCTCCAGCCACGGCAGCCACTCCCCGTGGGAGAGTTGCGCCTTGGCCTCCACCAGCCGCTTGCCGATCTCCAGAATGGCCATGCCGGCCTGCTGCTTGTAGAAGTTGATCTCCTCCGTGATGACGTCGATGTCGCGCTCCTCAAAGGCCTCGCTCATATCATCCTCGCTGAACATCTTGCTCAGTTCCTCGCCCTCAGAATACCCCTCCGGCGTGGTGTCTACCATGTCATACATACTCATGCCGCGTTCCTCCTCGCTCTCTTTTTCGGCAGCTTCGGCCTGCCGTCCTCATTTCGTTTGCTTCCGGCCTTCAGCCATTTCAGCCATGGATCCAGCACCCCGGCGTACAGCTTTCTGGCGCTCTCCCGGTTCGGGTTGTCGGCGCAGCCCTCCAGCTCGTTCCGGTAGCCGTGTACCTGCACGACTGTGTTGCCTTTCATTTCGATGGTCGCCAGCGGCGTGTGGGGCCTGTCCCGCCGTCGCAGGAACAGGATGGTTGTCGCCCCCGTCATGTGCCGGGCAGCGTAGCCGCCTACGCAGTGCTTCAGCGCCTTGCCCTCGTCCACGATCTCATCGGCGTTGACCGGTGCGCGGATAAGGAAGTCGTCCGTCCAGAATAGATACTTTTCAGACAGGGCGCGCAGCCGCTTCCTGTAGGCCTCCGCGGCGGCTTTCTGCGCCGCTGTGTCCTCCGCCTTCCGGTACTGGCGCTGTATGGCGCTCCACGCCGCTGTCACCCGGTCATGCTTTTCCACAAGGTCCCGCGGCATGAGGATCAGGGGGTTTTCCATGTCCATCCCGCAGTGCTCCGCCGCGTCCAGATAGTCCTTGTATAGCTGTAGCACCCCTCTCCGGGTGCCGGAGCCGGGCCTGCCGCCTTCCTGCAGCGCTACCCGGTTCTTTTCCAGATAGGCCGTCAGCTTCTCCGCCGTGATGTCCAGCCGCTTCAGCAGGCGCACGGCGTAGTTCTCCTCGCCGCGGCCGATGGTGGCCTCAGCGAGCCACGCCGCGGTTTCTATGGTCATTTTCAGCGGCGTGTCCCTGTGCCGGATATACAGCCGCAGTGTCCGCAGCGGCTCCCTCCCAGAGCACGCCGCCATTGCCTCCTTCGGCGTGCATTTCATAAAGTCCCTGGGCTTGTCCGCGTCCCACTTGACGATGTCGGCGTTCCTCACGCCGCGCCCCACAAGGTCCTTCACCGCGTCCTCCAGCCCCAGCTTCACCAGCATTTCGATCTGGCGGGGGTAAAAGCAGCACGCCGTCAGCAGCTCAATGAAGTCATCCGAGGGGAGATGTATCTTTCTAAGGCCGCACCAGCGCATAAAGCCCTTGTCCGCCTCCAGCAGCCCGATCACGTCATAGCTGCTGCCCAGTTCGGCGCAGTAGGTGTAGGGCGAATGCACTTTCCACAGCCCGCCCTTGCGCCCGTTGCTCTTGCCGGGCGTAGTCTGGCGGTGGTAGCTCATGGGTGTGCCGCCGCTGCACCACCACGGCCGCGTGGCCTGCTCCGCCACGCCCGGCGCGAAGCGGTACACACCCAGCAGTTTCATCTCCGGAAGCTCCGTCAGTACCGGCTCACCGTCCATACCGACGCGGCTGTAGTTCTTCTCACAGTCCCACGCCGTGGCCCATAGGGCGCCGCGCCACTGCCGCAGGATGACCGCCCGCCGGAAGCTCCACAGGTTGGCCCGCCCGCCGGAGTACCGCAGCTCCTTCACCGTGACCTCCGCGCCGCAGTAGGGGCACCTGCAGCGCCTTTTCACCGTGGGCGAATGGTCCCAGCCGTTCCGGGGCTCCGGCGTGTGCGGCGCGTGCAGGACGCGCAGCTCGTCGGCGTTGTCCGTGTCCGGCTTGACGAAGGTATGCCGCCGGCAGCAGGTAGTCCATATCTCGCCCTTGCCGCAGCGCTTGAACAGGAAGTGCCGGAACAGTCCGTTTACCGCCTCCATCTCCTGCGCTGTGGGCTTCGGGGCCAGTCGCTCCAGCGCGGAGGCCCTCTCCTTTTCGTCCATCATGGCGCTCACCAAAAGTCCGCCAGATCCAGCACCACGGCCTTGCGCTCCTGCGGTGCCGCCGGGACTACGTCATGCTCGCACATGGCAATGGTCAGCTTCATGGTCACCACGCAGCCGGGGAAGAAGAACGCCGCCGCCCGCTTGTAGGCCTCAAGGTCGCTCAGGCTGCCGCCCACGCCCTTCAGCACGGTCTTGACGCAATCCTCCACGCTGCCGCCCTGTACCACTGCCTGGGCGAACTCCGCGTCCTGCCGGCAGAAGTCCTCCAGCGCCGCCACCACCGGCTTGAACACCACGGCCTCTCGCTGGCCCGTCGGCGCCTTGGCGGTACGCAGCTTCTCCAGCGCCCTGTCCAAATACTCGTTCATCGCACAGTTCCTCCTGTTTGTCTGTTTGTCTCTCGCCCGGCCCCTCAGTGTCCGGCATATAGCCGCCGGAAGTAGTCCTTTCTGGCGGCGGCCTTCCGCTGCTCCTCTATGCGGATGATGCTGATGCAGTCATCGCACAGCGGGCCGGAGCCGTGGAAGATCTTGCCGCACCGCTGGCACACGTTCCGCACCACCGGCAGCTTCTCCCGCAGCTCGCACCGGGCGGCCACCTTGGCCCACGGCACGCCCCACAGGTGCGCCGCCTCCACCGTGGCCAGCTCCCAGTTGGGGGCGATCACCGGCACGTCGTAGTGGCCCTCGCACTGTACCCACCACAGGAAATCGTCTTTCTTGCTCTTTCCCTCGGCCATGCTCACCGTCCCCTTCCGCACAGCCGGGCCTTTTCGGCCTTTGCGCTGTACTCGTTGATTTTGTGCCGCTGGTAGCGGTCTATCTCCTTCTCCCGCCGGTAGGCGGCCAGTTTTACCCGTTCCTCGGCCCTGGCGGCCTCCACCTCGGCGTACTTCCCGCAGCGGTAGCTCCCGTCCTCGTTCCGGCCGTGGCAGCCGATGTATCGCTCGGCGCAGTTCAGACAGGGCTTCAGCTCGGCGTTTCTCCCTGTCTTTGGTCGGTTTTCCATGTCACCAGCTCCCTTCTGGCGCCGGCCGCGGCGGCATCCTCATGTGACATGAGGATGTCCACCACATAGCCGTACACGCCGGTGTCCAGTGCCCTATAGGTCTTTTCGCCTATAGTCACGGTGCTGCCCAGCGGGATGATGTCCGGATCCACCGCTACAGCATCGCCAAGGTGTACCCACTCTCCGCTGGCGGTCAGTACAAGGTCGCCGCAGCGGTTGAGGTGGCTGTACGGCGTGCAGCAGGCGCAGTAGCCCGTCACCGTGAACACGCCGGTGCTTTCCGTGACCTCCGGCTCCAGCAGGACCGCCATCTCCTGTGGCTCCTGCGCGGTGCCCTCCGGCGCCGGTCTGCTGCTTAGCAGCCAGATCAGCTCCACCGCCAGCAGCACCGTCAGCACGGCGGCCACCGCCCACAGGGCGTTCCGCAGCCGCCGGATGCGGCAGGCGTGGCTGTAGGCCCGCGCCCGCCGGTTCCGTTCCATCCGTGTCTCTGTCACCGGCCCAGCGCCTCCACGCATTTCAGCACCGTTCCGGCCAGCCACGCCGCGCCGATATAGGCGCATATCCATCCGAAGGCACTCATACCGTCAGCCTCCCCATCGTGTCCTCCGACCAGGTCTCGATGCGGTCCGTGTCCCGTACCTGCACCTGGTAGGCCCACGCGCCGTTCCGCTTCGTGGCCCGGAGCACCGTGCCTATGGGCGGGTGCCCGCCGTTTCTCTCCGCAGCCGCCGGGGTGAGGCACACCGCCTGCTCCCCTTCGGCGAACTTGGCGCCGCGGCTCTTTCTCTTGTTCATGCTCTGCTCCTTTCGTATCCCCGGCTTGCGCCGGGGGATGGCCTTTTCGATCAGTCCTGCGCCGGCTCCGCCGTCTTGGCCTTGATGTCGATGTGAAAGCCGGGGGCCACGCCAAGCGAAGTGCTGGCACTGTAGTTGTTCGCGGTGCCCGACGTGTGCACAATGCAGAAACCGTAGCTGGAGCTGGCATTCGGCGAGCGCAGCCAGGCAAACCACAGGTACGCTTTCCGGTTGGCCTGACTCTCGGAGAAGAACGGCAGGGGCTTGTCCGGCGTATCGTCCCGCTGCATCCAGTCCGGCGCGTCCTTGCCGAACACCTCCACCGCGGACAGGGGCCACAGCTTGTCCGTGCAGGTGTACACCTCGCCGTCCACCGTCTGGGTGATGGTGCGCTCCACCAACAGTGCCGCCAGCTCGTCCGGCAGCAGGGGCAGGAGCTCCTCGTTGAGGCGTTCTCCGGCGTCGCTCTCCGGGTAGTTCACATAGTCCGTGTTCCACCAGCGGCGGCCGTCGTACATGGCCATGTCCCGCACGCCCTTAAAAAGGCAGCCGGTAAGGACGCCGTCGGCGATGTCCGCCACCACAAAGGCGGCATCTTTGCCGTTCTTGAGTTGGAAGGCGACCTCGTCGCCCACGCGCAGCGCCACCAGCTTCTCCGGGCTGGCAAAGTCCTCCGCGCTCCAAATGGTCAAAGTCTCATGTTTCATGTCGTTTTCCTCCTGTTGTTGTTTATTTGCCCCCGGTCTCCGCCGGGTAGAAATTCGCACGTCCGGCAAAAAAGGTATTCAGCACCGTGACCTGGATAGCCGTCGCCAGCTGGCCCCGCCGGGCTTCGTCCAGCGTGTCCACATCGGTCTCCACGCCGTTCACCTTCACATAGGCCTTCACCGTGATGGGCGGCCGTTCCCGCTTCGACATATTGTCACTCCCCTTTCCTGCCATCCTATGCCCCGCCGGGATTGTCCTATGGCTTACACCTGCTTTACATCGACCGCGGCGCTGCTTATTGACTGTTCTCGCCTATTTGTGATATACTCACCGAGAAAGGTGGGATTATCTATGAAGCGAGAAATTCATTCTCAAATTCCGGACGAATTTTCCTATGCGGTGTCTTACGACGAGCCCGGTTCTTGTCCTCTCTGTCACTTTGCAATCGCACCAACTCACGTTACAGACGAATGGTACCGGGATAACTCGTCTTGCAGACATCTCGCCATCTTCTATACCTGCCCTCACTGTTTCCGTCCCTTTGTTGCCCACTTTACCGATGACAGCCCCATGAACAACTGTATGTCTCCCGTTCTCGATTACTGTGGGCCCGAGCTATATTCCGCGCAGCAGTTCGAAGCCAACATTGCGGGCTTGTCGCCCCAGTTCGTAAAAATCTACAACCAAGCCCTTGAGGCAGAGAGCCGGCAGCTCGACGAAATCGCCGGTATCGGTTATCGGAAGGCCCTGGAGTTCCTGGTCAAAGACTATTGCAAGCACACGCATCCCGAAAAAGGCGCCGAAATTGAGCGTCTCCTTCTGGGAAAATGCATCTCTGACTATATCGAAAACCGATCCATAACCACACTTGCCAGCCGCGCCGTTTGGATTGGCAACGATGAAACGCATTACACTCGAAAGCACGAGGATCGTGATATAGCAGATATGAAAAGATTTATTCAAGCCATGGTGCATTACATTGGAATGGAGCTTGTTGTCGAGGATGCCGCTTCTATGGATCCAGCGCATTGACCAGCGACCGGCTTAAAGAGTAGGGGGAGGTGCTTCAGCTTGAAGAAACTGCTCGTAGCGCTCTTTGCGCTGCTTCTCTGCTGCACGGTGGCTCTCGCTCACCCCGGAGACACCGATGCCGCCGGCGGCCATTACGACCGTTCTACCGGCGAATACCATTACCACCACGGCCACAAGGCCCACCAGCATTACAACGGGCAGTGCCCATACAACTTTGATGACCGTACCGGTGCTGATAGCCGGCCGTCCTATGGCGGCGGCTCCGGCTCCGTTGAAATGCCTGTGCTGCGGAATGGCTCTGATACCGCCGAACCGGTCAAGGCTTCCACCTCGACATGGGACGACCTCGTGTCGCTCATTACGAGCACTAAGTTCTGGCTCGGCATCGCGGAGACTGTCATCGCCTTTGCGATCCCGGTCGCCATCTACGAGTGGGCCATGCGTTCCCGAAAGAAAAAGAAATAGTCCCCTGCCGACCGCGTCCCTCCGGGCGCGGTCTTATTTACGCCACAAGTCATTGTTTAGTTGACTCTCTCGCCAAAAAAATAGAGATGAGTGAGCCCACATCAACCTGCAATGTATTGGCCAGCTCGACCGTGTCCTTAATGTCTGGCATCCGTTTTCCGTTGGTTATGTAGTTTAGCTTCTGTTTCGGCCAGCCAAGCTGTCTGGCGCAGTCCGCTTCTGTTTTGAAGCGCGTATAAATCATGCCGCGCAGTTCATTCATAAGTCGCTACCCTCCTTGTTTTCATGGTCATCGTTTAGTTGACTTGCCATTATACTATCACCGAACTTCCTTGTTGTCAACTATTGTTTGATAATTTTGCGAAAATATTTTGCGCGTCATTTTCTTGTTGACACTGTTTGATAACTGTGCTTTAATTGTCTCGGAGGTGTAATCATGAGTTTTGGAACTAAACTTAAACTGTGCAGGTCGGCACTCGGTCTGTCCCAACAGCAGCTTGCCGACCTTGTTGGCTCCACAAAGCAAATTGTGAGCCTTTATGAAAAAGACGAGCGCATCCCCAAAGTGACAACAGCCGCAAAATATGCCGACGCTGTCAAGGTCCCTTTGAAATATCTTATCACAGACTCCATCCCCATCAACCTGTGGGAGGCCGACGACCTTTTAGAGGATTACTGGCGGGCGTCCCCTGCGGATAGATTAAAAATTGTTGTTCACCGAGGGATTGATCCCCGGATAGCTCTTGACTATGAGCGCGTTTCCGCCCTCGCACAGTTAGCAAAAACAGAAAAAACCGCCGCCCTGGCCGGCGACGGTCTTTCCCCTCTGGATGTCAAGCTGATCGAGCTGCTGCGCTGTCTGACCGAGGATCAGAAGCGTCTGCTGCTGGCCCAGATAGAGACTCTATTAAGCCAACGAGGATGAGGATCTTCTCGTCCTCTGTCAGTAGTTGGAACCTTTCCAGTATCCTGTCATCTAAACTCATTTCTCTCCCCTTTACGTCCGGCTTCCTGCTTCCTTCTGTATTCATTATGCTGCCGGCGTAGACGAAAAGTCAATGAGCTATCCTGACAATTTCTGCCCTATTTTAACAATTCGCGTTTTTTCTCAATTTTTTCCTACCTATATTCGGGTAAAAATTTGCCCAATTTGGGGAATTGCTACCCAATATGGGTAATTTATGTAAGGAGGAGCACTATGTCCGTTATTGACGAGTTATCCCCATACATCCGCGCATACCCCAAAGTATTCCGCATGGCACGTTCCCGCTGCGGCCTCACCAACGAAGAATTATCCGAGCGCTCCGGCGTTCCCTACTCCACCGTCCGCAACGCGCAAAGCGGCAACGGCGGCGTTACCATCGTGCAGGCGGCGGCGTTGGCCCGCGTGCTGGATCTGTCCATCGACGAGATGTTCGGCGCAGTCAGGCCGGAGGCGGAGCAGCAGCGTGCAGAGCTGGAGCAGCGTATCCGTACTCTTGAACTGGAGCTGGCGGATCGCAACGGCGAGATCCGCAGTCTGCGGGATAGCAACGATACTCTCCGCTCCGAACTGGCGCAACGTACCTATTCGCTTATCACCGTCTGTTCGCTTTTGTTCTTTGCTGTAGCCTGGTATCTAATTTGGGACTATCGCCTCCCAAATGCGGGTCTCATTATCGGTGGCAACATATCGCTCGCCGCGTGGCTTATTCTGCTGCTGGTCATCGCGGCCTCCTGCATCATGGGCCACTGTCTGCTTCGTATGTTTTCCCGGTATACGAAGCGATCCCACACCGTTTTCATCGGTCACGAGCCGGGAGGTGACGAGCATGACTGATTTGAAAATCGCCGCGGCCTATATCCGCGTTTCCACCGATGATCAGGTGGAACTCTCCCCCGCCTCCCAGCTGGTGGAGATACGCAAGTGGGGCGCGGCCAACGGATACCTTGTCCCGGACGAGTTCGTTTTCGTGGACGAGGCGAAGTCCGGGCGCAAGGTCACCGGGCGCGACGAGTTCCGCCGGCTCATCGCCACCGCCAAGACCAAACCCAAGCCCTTTGACGCCATCCTCCTGTGGAAGTTCTCCCGCTTTGCCCGTAACCGGGACGACGCGGTGTACTATAAGTCCATCCTCCGCAAGCAGCTGAAGATCGAGGTCATCTCCATCAAGGAGCCCATCGAGGACGGCAAAATGGGCGTCATTATGGAGTCCATGATCGAGGCCATGGACGAGTATTACTCCATCAACCTGGCCGAGGACGTTAAGCGCGGCATGGAGGAAAAGCACCGCCGCGGCGAGCTGCAGGCCACGCCGTCCTTCGGGTACACCGTCCTCGATAATGTGTTGGTCCCTGTGCCAGAGGAGGCCGTATATGTGCAGGAGATATTTTCCCGCTTCGTTTCCGGTGAGGGTTTTTACTCCATCGCAAGGTGGCTCAACTCCATGGGCGTCAAGACGCACCGCGGCAGCACCTTCGAGAACCGGACCGTTGAATACATCCTCCGTAATCCGGTGTACATAGGCAAGCTGCGATGGAACCCCGCCGGCCGTAGCCGCCGGGACTACGCGGATCCGAATATCATCGTGACCGACGGCAAGCATGAGCCCCTTGTCTCTGAGGAAACATTCCAGCAGGCGCAGACGCGCATCGCGCAGCTGAAGGCCGCCATGCCCTACAAGGCTCGGCCCCTCGGCAGCAACAAGGACTGGATCAGCGGCTTGGTCCGCTGCGCTTCCTGCGGTTCCACGCTTATCTTTGCCAAGCCCCATTATTGGAAGTGCAACAACTATGTGCGTGGCCGCTGCCGCGCCTCCCAGCACATTTCCTCCGATCTGCTGAAAAAAGCCATCCTCGACCGGCTCCACATGGACGCCGCGATGTCCGCCCCTCTGAGCTACGAGGTGCTGCGCGTCAATGGGCGTGACGGTGATACCACCGCCGCACTCCGGACGCAGCGTGCATCGCTGGAGCGCCGTCTGGAGCGCCTTCGTGAGGCCTTCCTCGCCGGCGTCGATACCGTGGAGGAATACCGGCAGTTGAAGGAGGACGCACAGGCACAGATCCAGCGCATTGACCAGGAGCTTTCCGCGGCCGTTGCAGAGAACCGCCGGGCCGGTGATGTCTCTATCATGCGCTCCGCCATCAGCGACGCCCTGGCAGTCATCGAGAACGAGGACGCCTCGCTGGAGCAGCGCTGCAACGCCGCCCGATCCATCATCGACCGCATCACATGGGACAAGGCGCAGAACCTCCTGACCATCCACTACCGGCTCATGCTGGAATAATTTTTGCCCATAATCGTAGTCTGTTGCCATCCGGTGGCCCAGACGGTGAATTGGGCGCTTCTCTGCGCTATCTCAGCCAGCGGTACTCTATGCCCTACGCTGAGTTGAAGGGTCTGCTTACCGACATCGGCACAGAAGAACTGGGACACCTGGAGATGGTGGGGACTATTGTCCACCAGCTGACGCGAAACCTATCCGAGGAGGACATCCGGACTGCCGGATTTGACGCCTACTTTGTGGATCATACCACAGGAGTCTATCCCACCGCGGCGTCCGGTTTTCCCTGGTCGGCAGGCTCCATCGGCGTTACCGGCGACATGATCGCCGACCTGACGGAGGATCTGGCCGCCGAACAGAAGGCGCGCCTGACCTACGACAACATTCTGCGCCTGTCCGATGATCCGGACGTCAACGATGCCATCAAGTTCCTGCGTGCCCGGGAGATCGTCCACTTCCAGCGCTTCGGCGAAGCAAAGCGTACAAGATGGAGAGCTACCAAAAGAGCTGCTGAACAGAACAGCCGCAAGCCATCAAAAATGGTGGCTTGCGGCTGTTTGACTCTGAAATCCATGGTAATGGGCGCACACCCTCTCACGGCAAGTTTTCTCCGTTTCCCTCAATGCGGCCATCCGCCATCTGAACGATCCTGTCACAGCGTTCGGCAATCGAAGGGTCGTGCGTAACGATGATCAGCGTCTTGCCGCTTTCCTTGCAGAGCCGCATGAGGATGTCCATGACATTCGCTTTGTTCGCCGCGTCCAGTGAACCGGTGGGTTCGTCCGCAAGGATGATCGGCTGGTCACAGACGATTGCACGGGCGATTGCCACCCGCTGCCGCTCTCCACCGGACAATTTGCCTGCCTTGCGGTTCAGCTTGTCTGATATGTCCAGCTTCTGCGCGATCTCCCTGATTCGGGGCTTATGCTCCCTGCGCTTGATCTGCCTGTTGTAAAGCAGGGGGATTCGGATGTTGTGATATACGGTTTCATCGTCCAGCAGGGCGAAGTCCTGCACAATATAGCCGAACGAGGCATTTCGGAAAGCGCTGCACCGCCTGTCGCTCATGTTCAGGACTTCCTTTCCGTCCACGGCGACGCTTCCGGAATCCGGCTTCAAAATCAGACCGATAATGTTCAAAAGTGTGGACTTGCCGCTGCCGGAAGGTCCGACAATGGCGACGGCTTCGCCGCTTTCCACGGAAAGATTGGCGTGATTTACCGCTTTTACGGTATAGTGGCTGGTTTCATAGCTCTTGCAGGCTTGTGTAACGGTGATTCCCGGCATAGTTCATTCCCTCCTTAATCCCTGTGAAAATTTAGATACAAAACGCTGCTGCACAATACTTGTGACAAGGAACGCCGAGCCCATGGTGGCTGCGAATACCATGAGAAGATTCAGCGGCGACGCGAGCCTGTTCAATGACAGGATCAGGAGCGTTCCCGCAAGCGGGATCACATGGTATCCCAACACGAACAGATACATCCTTGCAAAGATAAACCGCTGTGTTGCGCCAAACAGATGATGCACCGCATATTCCGGGATCCGGCGGCGCAGGATGCGATAGGTATTCAGCAGCAGCGCACCGAATAAACCCAGCGTGGACATGATGTAGAACAGAAGATACGCCTGATGGGTGCGGGTGCTGCTTGCGGCGGAAAGCCGCAAAAAGTTTTCCGTTGACTGTATCTCCGCATAGGCGGAATAGTTTTGATACAGGAACGACCTGACATCGGCGGTGCTTTCCTCTGTGGGTTCGGCAAGAATCAGACGGTCTATGAACATATCCACCGATACGTGCGGAAACGCCGCGAGGGAAAGGGCATCCTCACAGGATGGCGAGAAAACATAGAGCGTTTTCTTCAGATTCTCCGATGCGGGTGGAATGTAGTGCAGCGGATGGTAAACGTCCATATCGGATGGAACAACGGTCACTGTGCATTCGTGATCTCCGATGCGGAGCGTCTTTCCTTCGTCCCCGGCGCAGTCCGGCGAAACCGCGGCGATGGGTGCACCGCTGCCTGCCGGAAACGGGAATGCTGTCAGCCGGGTATAGGCGCCCACATAAACGATGGTCTGCTGATACCCGCCGATGCCGGGGAGAAGGACGAGGCTGCCGAGGTTGTCATGCTTTTGAAACAGCTCCACGAGGCTCTGCTGCCGCCCGCTGCCTGTTCTGACAGGCTGTGCGGTAGTTTCCCGGTCTGCCGCTGTCATAAGACTGCTCAAATCCTTTACCCGCACCATGCTCACATCGTTTTGTGTAAAGCGACGGATTGCATCATTTTGTGACGCGACATGCTGGTAACTCAATCCCACCAGCACGAAAGCCATTATGGACATTGCGGTTAAAAAGCCGTAAAAAATGACCCATCCGGCATCCTTGACCAAATCCCGTATCACCTGCCTGATCAGTGTCATATCATCTTCCCCCTTTCCCCAACCGTGCGGCTGTTCCGCAGTAGCCCGCCCAGTTCAAAATCAGTGAGAACAGTACAAAACCTGCCGTAGTACCTATCAGCAGCGTGGTCAGATCACTGCCCGGCATATAGGTCAGCCCCCGGTACAGCGCCACGCCGAAAAGCAGAGCAGCAGTCAGTGCAATACCCATCGCCGTAAGGGTGGAGCGGAGGAACAGCCGTGCTTTTGACAGCCCAAACAAATGATAGATTTGATAGCGGCGGTCATTTTCCCGATACATGGTCAGCACCACATAGGAGAAGCAAAAGATCAAACCGAGCATGGCAGCGGAAATCGCTCTGGAAAGAACGCTGTCCGTCAGAAGCTTCGCCGCCAGCGCGGGAAGGCTCAAACGCTGCCGCTGGTCAGTGACCGTATAGCCGCTATTCTCAAATAGTGCCGTCAGACCACTGGTGTCCGTGCCATCTGTGAAGTACATTCCATCCTTCGCCCCGCTCATGGACAACGGATAGAGAAACCCTGCATTGGAGATAACGGAAGGCACATCCCGTTCCCGATAGGTTCCCAGTACAGGCAGCCCCAGCGCGTCCGGCAAAAACCGTCCGTCGCGCACATAGGTTTCCGAAAAAGCCGCGTCCTCTGCGGTTAATACGCCCTGCGCATCACAAGGCAGTGAAAGCCCGATGGCTTCACGGAGCCAATCCGAACCGTCCAGAATGCCGCAGCCTGCGGCAAACCCGTTCTTGTATAGGATTGTCACCTCGTTTTCCAATGCCCAGTGTTCCAGGAGCACATAAAGCTCATCGGACGGCGCGGCGGCGCTTGGCGTGCCTGCGTCCTCCCTCGGATGAAGGTATGTCCGGGAGACATCCGCGACAGTAAAGGATTGCAAGCCCGACACGGGGCTGAAATAGTAGTCCGAGTAGATGATGGAAACGCCAAGCCCTATGCTCGCAAGAATCAGGATCGAGCACAGCAAGGCAGCCCAGTTCTTTTTTCGCATAGCGTTACCCTCCGTCCTCTCACAGCGCAATGTGCCGTGTGGCGCAATCGCTCACATAGGGATCATGTGTCACAACAACAATGGTTTTCCCCTGTCGGTTCAGCTCTTTGAGAATATCCATCACATAGCTGCGGTTGCGCTCGTCCAGACTGCCCGTAGGCTCATCCGCAAGGATAATGTCGGGGGATTTTGCAATGATTTTTGCCAGCGCCACCCGCTGCTGCTCACCGCCGCTCAAGGTGTAGACCTTCCGACGCTCATAGCCCGAAAGCCCCACCTGTGCCAGCGCATCCGCGATGCGTTCTTTCTCTGCCTTGCCCTTTGCTTTACCGAACCGGGTGGCGAGCTTCATGTTGGCTTCCACGGTGTCGGTGTCCACCAGTCCGTAATTCTGAAACAGGTAGGACAGCTTGTGCCGCCGCAGGTGAACCGCAGCGTGGGAGGAAAAGGACGGGTTCTTTGCGCCGCAGAGGGTGACGCTGCCGCTGTCCGGCGTTTCCAGTAGTCCTATGATGTTCAGGAGAGTTGTTTTTCCGGCTCCGCTTTCGCCCTTGATGGCGACAAACTCTCCGGCTTCAATATGCAGCGAGTAATCCCAAAACAGGACTTTTTCCCCGAAGCGTTTATTGATATTGGATAAAGTAATGGCAGTCATGCTTCCGCTCCTTTCACAATCTGATAGAGGTTCTTCCGGGCAATGCTGCCGCAAGCCAGCAACGTGATCAGCAGCTCCGCGAGAAGCGTACCCAGCAGGATATTGTAGTCAAGCTCGATGGCGAGCTTTAAGAGCAGCAGCCCTGCCGCTACCGCCCCATAGTACAGCACCGTCAGCACGAGATGGGTGCGAATACAGCTCAAAAGGGAATGCCCTTCAATCAGGCGACAGGCGATCCTGTCCCTGTAATTGTCGCAGTAGAGCCTTGCGCCGAATAAGATCAGGCAGAACAGCCCAATCAGCAGCACCAAAGCCTGTACGCCCCAAATCATCAGCATATAGGTCAGATGATGGAGCATTTTATCAAAGGTGGCGGCGACGGTCGGTGTGGAAACGGTCGCCGCGTCAATACCCGTTTCCCGCAGGATGGGCAGCAGCTCCGCATATGGATCATCGGTGGGAACATAGAGGAAATACGCTCCCTGTGAACACCATGCTTCGATGAAAAGCCCGTCCAGCAGGTCACCTTCCTTGACTACAAGGATGGGCGCGGGCAGAGCGCCGTTGCCCCCAAGCCCTGTGCTGGCGTTATAGGAGTATATGTCAGACGCTTTATCATCGTAGAGGACAATATTCACATCCCCGGAATTTCCCCAGCTCGCGCCGCGCTCCCGTACCTCATCCCGCCTGTATTCCTTGGACTTCGGAAGCAGAATATTTACATGGGTATCGGAAAGCAGAGCGTCACCGATCTGCTTTCCGTCCGGCGCATAGATGGGGTTGAACGCAAGGTAGTTTCGGTTGATGTGGGCATAATCCTGACCGTATGCCTCTCCCAGCATTTTCCCTTCAAACAGGTCGTAATTAAAATCGTTGGCTGCCATGAGTATTCCATTGTAGCGATCCACTGTGGCATAATAGAACGCCAGATAATCCGCGCCCTCCGGTGCTCTGCCGGAATTAACATTGTTCAGAGGGACAGTCACATAGCCCTTTGTCTTTTGCGAACAGAACTTCGCTGCATGGAAGGTGTTGTAGATCTGCGTGATGTTCCGCATGGCAATGGTGAGAGAGAATAGAATAAAGATTAGAAAAGCAGCTTTCGCAAGCGTGTTTGTAATGTAGATCCCGCGCTTTGGAACTTTGCCCTTCACATACTCCGCGCTGCGCTGCCCGGAGAGGAACAGCAGGGAGAGCAGGATGCCCAGTATCAGAGGAACGAGCAGCCACAGACAATCCCCCAGCAGGAACAGCCCAAATTGCCAGGTCGCCACCGGATGAAGCCACACGGCGCAAATCATGGCGGCGGCAAAAATCAGCAGAAAGCAAAGACACAAAGCAGGGGCAAAGGCTTTGATCTCCCCCAGCAGGATATTCCCCGTGGTATAGCCCTCCATTTTTTTCAGCACATTTTTCTTGCCTGCGGACAGGGTGTAGAATACGATACTGACGCAGAGCATAAAGGCAGGAATGAACAGGAAATAAGGCGGCAGCTTGGTAGACAAAAGCCTTTCGTTGGTTGCTGTTACGGAATAGCCCAAGCCTTTCAGCGCATGAAGCACCGCGTCAAGCTGTCCTTCCGCCACATACCAGGTCGCGGCGGTCAAGTCATGCTGCTGCGCCTGCATGAGTGGATAGATGGCGGTATCTTGAAACAGCGAGGACAGATGCAGCGCCATAGCTCCCGGCTGCTTTGCAGAGGAAAAGAACTCGTCCGATTCCAGCCTCACGCTCCCTTTCCCGGTAGAAACGGAAAGAAAGCTGTCGGTATGGCTGGTCTTATAGTAGCGGTACAGTGGCTTGTCCCCATCCAGCTCCGCGTAGCGGTACATAATGTCTGCGCCGATCTTTCCGAGTGCAGTATCTATCTGTCCCAAAAATTCGCGGTTGCTCAATGTCTCCGGCTTTTCGAGGATTACCGCCCGCTTATCCAGTATCATGCTTTCCTCTGCGTCCTGTGCAAAATTGAACAGAGATAGTACCGTAAGCACGGTCATACAGACGGCAAAGCAAAAAATCACAAGTTTTCTCATGGTACACCTACTTTCCAAATGGTCAGACCGCTATTCGTTCTCACCCTCTCTTTTTATACCCCGCAGCTCTTTTACATTATAAAAAATACTCAATGCCAGCAGCATAGCGCAGTAGAACAGAACGCCGACTGCAAGGATCAGTTGAAAGTCGCGCCATTCCGAACAGGATGCAGTGCGAAAGCCCATAACACACAGATGCCCCAGCCCGTATGCGATAGGGATCGGGAGCAGGCGCTCCACCCGGCGGCGGGATTTTTCTTTCCTACGCAGCTTGAACCATACCCCGATAAGGATCAGGAACAGGGCGATGTTGAATAGCAGCCAATAGCCCAAAGAAAGCCCCGCCAAAGCGACCCAGCCGCCGCTGTCGGGCGCGGTGCCGTAGATGCACACCGAGCTGTCGCTGGAGCTTTCGGCGTGTCCGTTGATAAACTGCGTGAAATAAACAAGAAGCGGCTTGCCGCTCTCCGGCGCTGCGGTCACAGCCTGTACGCCGGGTCTATGGAACGCCCTGTCCCATGCAGAGGTCCACACCTCAAGATGGTAGACTGTGTTGCGATCCTCGGGGTCGGCGATTTGTTGGAGCTTATAATTCGTGACCTCGTTGCTGAAAGAGAGCGTCAACGCACCGTTTGCTTCCTCCGTCACAGTCACCAGCTCCGGCGAATAGGCGAAGTATTCCGGCGCGGTTAGAAAGGAGATGACCGACAGCATCAGCGCCAGCAGCACCGCCGCTGTGCATAGGATGGTCTGCACCTTTTTCATCAGCAGAGCCTTTTTCAAGCGTTTCAGCGGCGCGGCATCCATGTCGGGCTGCGGCTCTGTTTGCACCTCCACAGGCTCCCGCAGTTTTTCAAGCTCCGCACGGCAGGCGGGGCAGCTTTCCAGATGCTCCTTTACAAACTCCGACGTATCCTCCGATACCATGTTTTCCACATACAGCGGCAGAATATCGCGGATGATACTGCATTCATTTTTCATCTTTGTCAACCTCCATTCCCTTTTGGATCATTTTTCGTGCGCGGTGATAGGTGACGCACGCCCAGTTTTCCGTCTTGTGAAACAGCTTCCCGATCTCCTTAAAGCTCAATTCGCCAAGGGTACGCCACATGAAAACCTCTTTGTACGGATCGGGAAGCTCATGCAGCAGATGTTTTACCTGTTGGGCATTCTCGCTGCGCAGCAGCATTTCATCCGGTGATTCCTCCGCTTTCGATATAAGCTGTTCCATATCCGCTGTATGCTCTGTCCAGCGGCTTTGTTTCAGATGGGTATAGTAACAATTCTTTGCGATCTGACACAGCCACACCCGGATGTCGCAATCCCCCCGAAAGCTGTCAATGCGGCGAAGCGCACGGAAGAAGGCTTCGCTGGTAATATCCTCTGCCAGCCGTTCGTCCCCGCCGGACAGCCGCCGCACATAGAGGAACACATCCCGAAAATAGTCTTTGTATATTTGTTCAAAGTCCGTCACCTGCTCACCTCCTTGTCCCGTTCACTTATAAGACTGCGAAAAACGAAAAATCTTACAAAGAATTTTGTAAAAAATTTTGAGTTGACTACTTATCTTCCCATATTGCAAGACTGCCGCTCGGCAGTTTTCGCTGTCGGCGGCAGATTCGGCTATGCAGTAAGAGGACCATCCACAATCTTTACATACGCCTCCAGCTTTACTTTTCACAGGTATTGGAGCTCTCATTCTCGCCTAAGTATCGCTCTCCGTTTGCAACGGCTTCCTCCAGTATAGCATAGACCTCCGTCAAGGCGCGGACATACTGCGGGAAGTCGCGCCGCAGCTCACCATCCTCCCCCGATGGCAGGACCGGCCTCCGCATCATACGATGAACAGCCCTCCACACTTGGAGCCTGCTGCCGGGATAGGATTTTCTCAGCTTCTCGACCGCGCGGTTCTTCGCCTTCTCTACGGCGGACTCCTTCATCATGTGATACATCCCGATCTCTTTCAAGGCCGCCTCCGGGTATCCGAACACGCCGCAGGTCTTGCCGAGGATGTCCCTGTCCTTCTTCGGCAGGGTGTCGAACAGCTCCCGGAGGAGCTCGATGCAGACCTTTCGGTACACGGCTTGCTCCGCCGAAACGGAGAGCATCCCCGGCATCAGCCGCTCGTAGGGATCGCCGTCATAACCCTCCGGGACAAGATCATGCACACCGAGGAAATGGGTGTTGTAGCGAATATATCGGCTGACACGAGCCTCGGAAACGCCCAACTCCTCCGCGATCTTACTGGTATCCTTCCATGCGGCATGATACAGCCTCTGCGCCTGCCGGACGGTGGTCATTTCGTCCTTGCTTAGTGCCATGCAGCCAATGTTCTGCTCCAGCCAGCGGGTCATACGCCCTTTCAAATGCGGGTAGAGATAGGTGGTGAGCGCGGCGCGGCTCTCGTCATACTCCCGACTCTGTATCCGTGTCAGGAACTCCAACGCGCCCTCGCCGCAGAGATCGTCCAGAATCGTTTTCGTATACGCGGAACACTGATTCGGATGATGCTGCTCCATTATCAGGCAGTTGAACTCCGCCGCAGCTTCCTTGGCGATGCCGCGGATCAGACCGATATTTTTATGGTACAGCTTTTCCAGCGCAGCATCATCGCCGTCATAATATTGGCGAACCAGTTGCTCGTTGGTCATGATTGCTCACCCGCCTTTTCCTTCGGCGGACGGCCCCTCGGATTGGCCGTTCTGGTGATCCCGCAGTGCTGGTAAACGCGCTCAGAGGAAATACGCTGCTCGAAAGCCTCTACGGAGATATTCGCGTCACGCAGGGCATCATAGAGCAGATCCCGCACATAGTCCTTGGCTTTTCTTGCATCCTCCTGTGAGATCGCACCCCGCTGCATATCCTTCGTGATGCGGGCAAAGGCGGTCACCTTGACTTTGACCTTGGGAATGTCCTTCGCCAGTTCCTTCTGCAACTCCACCGTGCCGAACTGCCGGCAGGTGTAGCCGGGCGCATGGGGACACGCCCCTTCGCAGTACAAAGCATGGACGCCACTCTTGAGCAGAAAATACCGTCCGCAGATGATGCAGCGGCGGATGTTGTGCCCACTGTTCAGCGCCAGCATATAATCCGCTTTCATCAGTGCCTGCAAGCTGTCGGTCACATGCTCCTGACAGATAGCGACAGAGCCGTCCGGCAGCGGCCGCGGCACATAGGAAAGCTCGTAGGCATCGTGGGTCGTATAGCAGTCGCCGTTGTTGCGGATGGGATTGACGATGAGCTTTTCCGCAATGCGTTCATCATTGTAGAAGCCGTAGAGTGCTGCGGCATAGTCCTCTGGGCTGTTATGCTTCAGCTTGGACAGACTAAAGCTGATGAAATTCCGAATGGTACCGTTGAAAGCGCGAATGTCGTGAAGATATGTTTCATAACGGCGGATGTACTTTTTGTAATCACGCCATGCGTCCTTGGTAGGACCGATGGCACGAAGCATTTCGTAATAAAAGGCATCGCCTTTTTCTAAAGCTGCTTCGCTCGGATGGAACAGGTCGAGCGGAGCATCCTTGACCGTTTCACTGCGCGCGGAGATTTCATTCGCCACGCGCTCAAGTCGTTTCCGTTGTATCTCTTCTGACGGCTCATGCTCCTCTTTCGGAAACAAATCGAACTGCCCCGTGACCTCCCGTATGACAGAGAAGAAAGCGTCCTCGCTCTCGTCCAGCAGCAGGCGGAACACAGCGTAGCGGCGCAGCACTCCGCATAGCGCCGCCAGCTCCTCATTCAGCTTCCACCAAAGCTCTATGCTCCCGCTCTGCTCATATTCTTCCGCAAGGCTGGTGACCTGCTTCATGCGTTTGCTCATGGGTCGATATTCGTCCGGCGACAGATTCAGCAGATCGGCGGTCAACATACCGGCAGTGAACTGCTGACCGTATAGCTCCAGCGTACTGCCATAGGTGTAGAAAACGATGCTGCCCTCCATGTGTGCTCCTCCTGGTAAAATCTGTCCTACATGAATTTTAATCCGTCCATGCTTTTTCTCAGCATAGCATAAATTCCTCCACAATACAAGCAGAGGAAGAAATCACGCGCCGTCCCGTGGTAACGCCCCTCTGCTTTTTTCGCTCTCATCGTTCCGATGGGAGCAATATTTTTAAGGAGGAACAAAAATTGAAAAAAGAAAACAGATTGCTGACCATCGACGGTGAAACGCTGATGAGTCAGCCGCTCACACCGCTGAA
>ERZ827522.194-NODE-194-length-90306-cov-9.357902_pt1 | contig 90306 bp, 74 predicted proteins | sample MGYA00519580_ERZ827522 | MGnify/ENA primary metagenome ERZ827522 (study PRJEB31778, sample SAMEA3449340) | human gut metagenome | biome: human gut; feature: human-associated habitat; material: faeces | place: United Kingdom | collected 2010/2012 ... | reverse complement strand
CGTTTCAGGTGCGTGTGTCGAGAGGCATGCAGGTTCGAGTCCTGTTCTGGGCACTTTCTAATAGATACTGTAATACTGTCCGGGTGGTGGAATTGGTAGACACGCTACTTTGAGGGGGTAGTGGGCGTTGGCTCGTGTGAGTTCGAATCTCATCTCGGACACTTAAAAGGGGATAAATATTATTTATCCCCTTTTCTTTTTTGTTGTCTACTTATTCATATTTACTTTCACTTCTTTTGTTTTGTTTGGTCGAAAATTTTTGAATGAAAGGTGGATTTTGACTTAGCGACATGATTATTCTCCGAAAAATTTGTAGATTTACATTTATGTAAGAAAACTCTTTATGGTATGGTTATACGTAGGCAGCCTGTAATTTCTTGGCTTTTGGAAAAGAATTATTTTTTTGATCCAACTAAAATCTCAATTCTTAGGGTTGAAAATATAATACATCAGGAGTATCTTTTAAATGGTATGAGGCATCTTGCGCAAGTTCGTGAGATGAATCCTGATTGGGGACTTCCTGAGTTATTGATGCCTTCGTTTAAAAAAGTGATGAGGAAAAGTGAGAAATCTTTTTCAACGATAGAACCCCAACTTTTTCAAGAGTTTTACCGAGAGAAGGTGTGCGGTATTTTAATAGATGGGGAGATTACGATAGTTTATGGTTTTGGCGAAAATCAAGCGTATGTTTGGCTTTTTAGGGTGAAAAATGATGTTAGTTATCTATGTAATTATTTTTATTTTGGCCCTAAAGAAGCAGATTATAGAAATATCGGTTGTAGTCAAACGATATTGGGTGACCCTATTTTCCGAGGTGGGTCTTGGGAGGAAAGAAGCCGGGTGTATGTTGCTGTGTCTAGTTTACTTGTGACATATCTTGCTGTCAAAAAGTATGCTAAGGTAGAAACAATAGTTGTTCCTGTAAATGCTGTACGGGTTGTTGAAGATACCATTCAAGGATATAAGGGCAGAGAAAAAATTCGAAACAATAGTGGGCAGGAAGTCATTGTCATGGATTCTCGCTGGTTTGTTAAAATTGTCAACGATAATGATATTTTTGTGCGAGGGTTTTTTCGCCTTCAAAACAAGAAAAATGAGCTAGGGGATTGGTATAAAGAGTTGATCTTTGTGGATTCTTATGTGAGACATGGTTATCATAGAAATGCTAAGATTGAGGATAATTTGAGTGATAAATAAAATCTTTTCGAGGTTTAGTGTCGTGAGGAGAGGATTGTTTATTATTTGTAGCATATATGAATAAGCTAAGTTTTTGTATAGGGGCTTGAAAAATAATCTGTTATATTGGGTATCAAATAGTAAAATATTATGTTTGAGTTGATATTCAGACTGATAGTATAGGCTTGTTTCACGGTTTTTAGTTTTCCGTTATGGGGCAAACGGTTATTTCTTCTCAATCGTTGTTAGATGGATAACTGTTTTATTTTTTATCGAGCCGATGATTCATTCCGTTATTTTGTAGTTTCAGAGAGTGATGTGGTTGTAGCTGCTGTTGCGGTTGAGTCATTGGAGAAGGTTGCTACTTTCTCGTCGGCTTTCTTTTCGAACAAGTAGATATTTTCCCCTTGCCATCTACCTGAGTTGCGATACGAATTTTCTGGTATTTGCCGCAAAAGTCTTGCCGCAGCTTGGGAATCGAGAGCTTGGCGTGTGCGTGTGAATTGTTCTCGTCGGCTTAATTTGTCTACGGTTTGTTGGGCTTCCCGGAATAAAGAAGATTCGAAAGAGATAGCAGTGACGCCCGGAGCAAAAAGCACATGCAAAAAAGAACCGTTGTGCAGAGCGTAGTGGTTGACAGTAATCGAACCTTCGGTTTCGCAAACGGGGCGGTAATTATTCGATATTAGCCGGGGTAGTATCTTTTTTAGATTTTTTTGTTTCTGTCGGGGCATGCAGTACCAGATTGCAGCTTCCCCTGCTTCTGAAAAAGAGATGGTTATAGCGCTGGTTTCGGGTAATCGGGCCGAAGAAAGTATTTCTTGCCATAACGATAGGATAGGGGATGCTCGTCGTAAAATGGGTAAACGAGATGTAATGGAGTCGATTTGCGATATTTGCTCTATTTCAAGAATTATTTTACTTTCTTCTGCGGGAATATAATCATATATACCGGCCGTTTTATATGCTTTTTCGAGCAGGTAATTTTGCCGGAGGATATAGCTTCCTATCAGAATTAGGCATAAAGCTATACAAATAATACTTATATTCTTTTGATTCATCTTATATTCTACAAATATAACGAATAAGTGAGCGTAAAGCCAAATATAAAAATAATATTCGAGAAATGAATACGTTTCGAGGAAAAACCGGGAGGAGGCAATCTTGTCGTCATTGTCTGTTGATAACTTCTTTATTTATTCTGTCGAATTAGTCGGTAGAGAAAAAAATTTTCATTACATTTGTTCGTTAAAGATATGAGGGCAAAGTACCGAGTAGGTTGCTTTGTTCGGGCTTGATAGTCAGTGAAAGAGCTATCGAGAGAATGTAGTGAAACAAATAAATAAAAAGATATATTTATGAAATTTATCGTATCCAGCACGCTGTTGCTATCGCATTTGCAAACTATTAGCCGAGTAATTAACTCGAAAAACTCGATGGCTATTCTCGACAACTTTTTATTTCGTCTCGAAGGAACTCGATTGTCTATGACGGCATCGGATCAGGAGACGACTATGACTACGGCTATCGATGTAATGGAAGCCGAGGGAGAGGGTGTTTTTGCTGTCAATGCGAAAATATTGCTCGAACCGTTGAAAGAGTTGCCCGATCAACCATTGACGTTTGAGATCGATGACAATAATTTGGAAATATTCCTCTACTTCCAGAACGGACGCTATAACTTTATCGGGGTGAATGGTGACGAGTATCCTACCAAAATGCCGATGGATTCTTCTGCGGTATCGTTTTCTGTCGAAGCTCAACAATTACTTAACGGTATAGGTTGCACGTTGTTCGCTACTGCCGAGGACGAACTTCGGCCAATTATGAATGGTATATTCATGGATATTTTTGAAGATAGCGTTTCTTTCGTCGCTTCCGATACACACAAACTGGTTCGGTTCAAAAATCAGGGCATTGCCCCCGGTGTACGGGCAGCGTTTATACTACCGAAAAAGCCGGCCAATTTGTTGAAGGCTATACTCCCGAAAGAGAGTGGAAAGGTGGAGTTGGCTTTTGATTCGAAAAATGCATGCTTCAAACTTTCGGATTTTGTTTTGAATTGCCGGCTTATCGAGGGTAATTATCCCAATTATAACTCGGTTATTCCGACGAATAATCCCAATCGTTTAATTATCGACCGCGCTTTGTTTGTCAACGTTTTGCGTCGTGTATCCGTATTTGCCGATGCTGCTTTGGGATTGGCTAAATTACAACTGAAAAACGGGGAGTTGGTCGTATCTACCGAGAATAAGGACTACTCGATTTCGGCAGAGGAAAAAGTGGCATGCAATTATACCGGCGACGATTTGACTATTGGATTTAAAGCTTCGTTTTTGATAGAAATCTTGAATAATATATCGGCAACCGAGGTACTCGTAGAACTTTCGGATCCGACTCGCGCCGGGGTGATCCTGCCGCTGGAAAATAAAGAAAATGAAGATTTGTTGATGCTGTTAATGCCGATGATGCTCAGCGATTTTTAATAAAGCCTAAGCGATTGAATAACAGAAGATGAATTTGAACTTAAAGAATCCGCTTGTCTTTTTCGACTTGGAAACGACCGGAACGAATATAACGACCGACCGAATTATAGAGTTGGCTTATGTAAAGGTGTTTCCGAACGGAAAAACAGAAGAAAAAGATATTTATATCAATCCGGGAATGCCCATTCCTCCGGCTTCGACGGCCGTTCACCATATTACGGACGAAATGGTGGCCGATAAGCCGCTGTTCAAAGATGTGGCGCGGAATATTGCGAAGGTGTTCGAAGGAGCCGATATTGCCGGATTTAACTCCAATCGTTTTGATGTTCCTCTACTTATAGAAGAGTTGTTGAGAGCCGGGGTCAATCTCGATATATCGAAAAGAAAGTTTGTCGATGTACAAACTATCTATCATATCATGGAGCCTCGCACGTTAAAAGCCGCTTACAAATTCTATTGTGGAGCGCCGTTGGTCGATGCCCATTCGGCTTTGGCCGATACGCGGGCGACTTATGAGGTGTTTAAGGCTCAGCTCGACCGTTATACAGAGGAGATGAAAGAAGAGTATGAAGGAAAGTATCTCACGAACGATATAGACTCGTGGGTATCGTTTTCGACTCAAAATAGAAATGTAGATTTCGCAGGGCGTATTATTCTTAATGAGTACGATGTGGCTGTATTTAATTTTGGGAAATACAAAGGGCGTTCCGTCGAGGAAGTTTTCCAATTAGAACCGAGTTATTACAGTTGGATGATGCAGGGCGATTTCCCGTTGAATACGAAAAACGTCATAACTGAAATATATACTCGCGCACGCCGGCGTTTCTAAATTGCGTAAAAAATAGAGCTTCAACGATGTTGAAAGGAAAACATATCATATTGGGTATTACGGGTAGTATAGCCGCGTATAAAGCAGCCTATTTACTGCGTCTGCTGATAAAGCGGGGAGCCGAAGTACAAGTGGTAATGACTCCCTCGGGGAAAGAATTCATTACGCCGGTTACCTTGTCTTCGCTGAGCGGCAAGCCTGTGGTTAGTGAGTTTTTTACGGCCAATACCGGCGAATGGCATAGCCACGTCGATTTGGGGCTTTGGGCAGATGCTTTGCTCATTGCACCGGCCACGGCTGCGACAATCGGTAAGATGGCCAACGGGATAGCCGATAATATGCTTGTTACGACTTATCTGTCTTGTAAAGCTCCCGTTTTTGTGGCTCCGGCTATGGATTTGGATATGTATGCCCATGCTTCGACACAACGTAATTTGGATATGTTGAGGTCATATGGAAATCATATCATAGAACCGGCTACCGGTGAGTTAGCCAGTCATCTTACCGGCAAGGGACGTATGGAAGAACCCGAGAAGATAGTCGAAATACTCGATCGTTTTTTTGAAACTTCTAAGCCGCTTTCCGGGAAAAAAGTCTTGATTACAGCGGGACCTACTTACGAGAAAATCGATCCGGTGCGTTTTATCGGTAACTACTCGTCCGGGAAAATGGGATTTGCCCTTGCCGAAGCCTGTGCCGAGGCAGGAGCCGAAGTTATGTTGGTCGCGGGCCCGGTGAGTCTGAAAACGAATCATTCATCGATCGACCGTATCGATGTCGAGTCTGCCGAAGAAATGTATCGGGCTGTGCTATCCGAGTACGACCGGTCGGATATAGCGATCATGTGTGCGGCCGTCGCCGATTATGCTCCTGAAACGGTAAGCGATGTGAAATTGAAACGAACAGGGGAAGACCGGATTCTTCGGCTTCGACCGAATCCCGATATAGCGGCAGAGTTGGGACGAAGAAAAAGACCCGGACAGTGTTTGGTGGGTTTTGCTCTCGAAACCAATGACGAGGAAATGAATGCCCGTTTGAAGATGGAGAAAAAGAATCTCGATTTTATCGTTTTGAATTCGTTGCGGGATGCGGGTGCGGGATTCCAATGTGATACGAATAAAGTAACTGTTATCGGCAAGCAGGGAGAACCGGTGGAGATTCCGTGTAAGCCCAAGATCGAGGTCGCTGCTGATATTGTGGATATTATCGGCCGTTATGTGTCGGAGGATCGTTGAATCGTTAAACGGTAGAAACTTTTCCATTTGAGTGTCTTGAATAAGAGAGATGATATGAAAAGAAATGTCTTGTATTTTTTACTTCTCCTCCTTCCTTCCCTGTCAGCTGCACAGGAGTTGAATTGTCGTGTAGAGGTGAATAGTGACCAGATACAGGGCACGAATAAAGAGGTGTTTACGACTTTAAAGGAAGCTATAACCGAGTATATTAACGATAGAAAATGGTCTACGGCCCAAATTTCGCCGGTCGAACGGATAGATTGTTCCATGCTTTTTACCGTTAAGGAATATACCGATAATCGGTTTGTCTGCGAGTTGCAAGTGCAATCGCGGCGTCCGGTATATAACAGTTCCTATACGACGACACTCATCAATTTCAAAGATACCAAAGTAGAGTTCAATTATCAGCAATACGAACCGCTTGTATTTTCCGAGACAAGTATAGAGAGTAATCTCACGGCTGTTATCAATTTTTATGTTTACATGATTCTCGGAGTCGATTTCGACAGTTTCTCGCCTATGGGGGGAACTCCATTCTACGAATTGGCACATCAAGTGGTGAATCTTGGACAATCTTCTATGGAAGCCGGGTGGAAGGCTTTTGAAGATACCCGTAATCGCCATGCTTTATTATCGGCGTTTATCGAGCAGGGCACTGCCGGATTTCGACAGTTATGGTATGACTATCATCGAGGCGGTTTGGACGAAATGGCTTTGAGTGTAGATAAAGGACGGGCAAAAATAACCGATGCTATACAGCAATTACAGAAAGTATACGAAGCTGCACCGATGTCGGTACTCATTCCTTTATTTAAAGATGCGAAACTCGATGAGTTGGTAAATGTGTATTCAAAAGCTCCGGTTTCGGAAAAAGAATCGGTATATGAAACGTTGAGCGGCATCTATCCTACCGAGAATACGATACTCGAGAAAATACGTCAGACAGAAAGATAAAGTGTAGTTACTATGATCAAGAAATTGAGTATTCGCAATTATACGCTTATCGATGAACTCAATATTGAATTTAACTCGGGTTTTTCGGTGATAACAGGTGAAACGGGGGCTGGTAAATCTATCATATTAGGTGCATTGTCGTTGATATTGGGGCAGCGTGCCGATTTGAAATCATTGAAACGTACCGATGAAAAGTCGGTAATAGAAGGTCTTTTCGATATATCGTCGTATCATCTGCAATCTTTTTTTGAAGAGAACGAACTGGACTATGATGCTAAGGAGTGTATTTTGAGGAGAGAGATTCTTCCGTCGGGCAAGTCGAGGGCTTTTATCAATGATATGCCGGTTTCTGTGACTCAGTTGAAATCATTAGGAGAACAGCTTATCGATATACATTCTCAGCATCAGAATCTTTTGTTGGCCGATTCTCATTTTCAGTTACGTGTTGTCGATACGATGGCCGGAGATTTTAGTTTATTATCCGATTATCAACGGGAGTATCGTTCGTGGCGTGAATTATTGAGAGAATATGCTCGATTGCAAGATGAAAATCGATCGGGTAGGGAAGAAGAAGATTACTTGCGGTATCAGTTGTCCCAGTTAGAGGCGGCACAATTGAAAGAAGGAGAGCAAGAAGAATTGGAGGTAGAGCAGCAAACGTTGCAACATGCCGAGGAAATAAAGGGCGAGTTGGCGGCTATTCAGGGATATTTGCATGAAGAAGAGACTGGTGTTGTTCCTCTCCTGAATGCAGCATTGTCCAAAATGAAATCTCTCTCCCGGTTATATCCCGAAATCGATGAGTTGGTGGGACGGATTGAATCGGATTATATTGATTTGAAAGATATTGCTTCGTCGGTCGATCATTCCCAAGATAGTCTGAGTGTAGATCCCGATCGATTGTCTTGGGTTGAAAATCGTCTGGATATTTACTACTCTTTGCAGCAGAAGCATAGGGTGAGTACGACCGTTGAATTGTTGGCTCTGAGAGATTCTTTTGCCGATAAGTTGACCCGTATCGAAAATTTCGATGAGGAACTGTCGGAGCTAAGGCGAAAAATCGAGGTGCAGGAGCGAAGGGTGAGTGAGCTTGTTGGCAAACTTTCGGCAGAACGGAGAAAAGCTGCCGATCAAATATCCCGAACGTTGACTGAAAGGGTGAAACCTTTGGGGATGCCGAATTTACGGTTCGAAATAGAAATTTCTCCTCGTCAGCAATATGACGAAAATGGAGGTGATATTATTCGTTTTTTGTTTTCTGCCAATAAAAATCAACCGTTACAACCGGTATCCGAGGTCGCTTCTGGTGGAGAAATATCGAGATTGATGCTTTCGTTGAAAGCTCTCATTGCTCATGCTATGGCATTACCCTCGATTGTCTTTGACGAGGTCGATACGGGTGTGTCGGGAGAGATTGCCGATAAGATGGCCGGAATTATGAGGGAGATGGCCGAGTGCATGCAGGTGATCAGTATCACTCATCTGCCGCAGGTCGCTTCTTTGGGACAGACGCATTATCGGGTTTATAAAAGTGATACGGAAACATCGACAGCTACTCATTTGATTAAGTTATCGGAAAAAGAGAGGATCGAGGAAATCGCTCGTATGCTGAGTGGTTCCTCTTTGACAGCTGCGGCTTTGGATAATGCTCGTGAATTATTGAAACGTAATGACTTGAAAGATGGAAAAAAATGAAATGATTTTTGGCATCCGAGCTGTAATAGAAGCAGTGGAAGCCGGAAAGGAAATAGATAAGATTCTGATAAAGAAAGACCTTCAAGGCGATTTGGCGAAAGAACTTTTCGATTTGATAAAAGGTCGTGGATTTTTCGTCCAGCGTGTACCGGTCGAACGATTGAACCGGATTACCCGCAAAAATCATCAAGGAGTGATCGCTTTTATCTCGGCGGTGTCGTATCAGCGGTTGGGAGATATAATCCCTTCTTTGTTCGAGGAGGGTAAGGTTCCATTCATTGTTCTTCTCGATGGAGTTACCGATGTACGTAATTTTGGAGCGATTGCTCGAACGTGTGAATGTACAGGTGTAGATGCCATTGTGTTACCCGAACGGGGAAGTGTCAGTGTGAATGCCGATGCGGTAAAAACTTCGGCGGGAGCTTTGTTGCATATCCCTGTTTGTCGAGAGCGCTCGATACATAGTGCTATTCGTTATTTGAAAGATAGCGGGATTAAAGTGGTCGCTGCTTCTGAGAAGGCTGTTATGAATTACACACGGGTGGATTATACGGTCCCCGTAGCAGTGGTTATGGGCGCTGAGGATACAGGGGTCGATGCCGATAATTTACGTTTGTGCGACGAGATGGTGGCTATCCCTCAGGCTGGGAACATCGGTTCGCTCAATGTTTCTGTGGCAGCGGGCGTCATGATGTATGAAGTGGTTAGACAAAGATTTAGCGGTGATTCAGTTTTTTGATTTATAGAGAAGAAGGAATAAAGTTTTACAAATAATAAACTTCATTCCTTCTTCTCTATAAGCCTAAAACATCGTATTTTACTTTTTATTCTTAACGGTTTTTAATCTGTAATGCTCTGGTTTAGCAGGGGTATTCATTTGGTCGTCAAGAATAACGACCGTTGTATCGCTTTCTACCCACAAATTGACGGTTTGATTCGAGCCGCTGTCGGGGACTAGCTTGTAAACTTTGGCTGCTTTATCTTTTTTAGTCCCTTTATGTGATAGCTTTTTCCCTTTACTGTTTATTTTTTTTCCGCTTTTCCCATCGGCTGTTATATAGGTTGTTGTCATTTGGTATACGCCATTGACACTGTCTATCTTTTGGGTAATGATTACCAAGTAGTCCATACTGTCTTTTTTCCCGGAAGCTGTCGGTACTGTACCTTCATAAGCGAATACATCTACCAGCCCGGTCGAGTCGGTTCCTACGATTTCTACGGCTTCGCCTTCGCCGGTCATCTGATTTTGTTTATTGTTTGACTGGCAAGCGATAAGAGCTGCCACGGCGAATAATGTAAAAACAAATTTTTTCATATCGTTATATATTGGTTTTTCCCTATAACATGTCGAAGCAATAAAAAGTTTACCTGAGTTGATAAAATCGCTTCAAAATTGTTTGAATAGATTCTGCGTGCCAACGGGCTATTTCTTCTCGTCCGCATTCCGATAGAAGTATTTTGCAATCTGCGTAGTTATCCATAAAAAGGTTTTCGGTGAGAAGCGCGGGGCAAACAGATTCTCTTAATATACAGAAATTCTCTTCTTTACAACCTCGAAAACGAAGTTCGGGAAAATGATTTTTCCAAAGGTCTTGAAATATTTCGGCGTATGATTTGCTTTTGTGACTACCTAAATAGGTAAACACTTCTCCACCGCTTCCTCCACCAGCATTCGCATGGATAGAGATAAGTAAACAATCACTTTGTTTGGCGATCGTATTGGCCCGTTTGCAGCGTTCCGATAAAGAAATATCTTCTTTTTCGGGTACTAGTCGGACACAAGAGATACCGGCCTTTTTCAATAGAATTTCTATTCGGGATACGATGTCGCGGTTAAACTCCCATTCGAATAGTTGACTACCGTCGGGCCATATAGGAGACCTCTTTCCTGGTGTGTCGTATCCGTGCCCGTTGTCTAAAAGAATTTTTACCATAGTTCGATTTTATTTGGGTGGACAAATTTAGGGGGTTAGATGTTTATATTTATGGCATAATGATATACAGTAACAACAATTAGGTATGGCAAAGCACTTATTTCACCTAAAAAGGGGATTGTATAACTCTTGGGAATGCTGTTCCTTTGTCATGTCGAAACAATGATATTTCGCTATATTTGTAGAATATAGGATGCGGTTCGGTAGAGTCAAATCGGAAATGAGGTTTCCGTTTGCCTTTGCGCTCACCTTTGGTTATATTTGTATTTCAATGATACAAAAAAGTAAAAGAAAAAAAGATGTATAAACTCGGAGCATATAATCAGAATAACCGAATGAGCGATTTGGTTTGTGACAATTACCCTGTGTTGTTAGTCATGAGCCGTTTCGGCATCGTGTTGGGTTTCGGCGATAAAAGTATCGGGGAGGTTTGTCGGGAAAATGGCGTACATACCGAAACATTTTTGGCCGTAGTTAATTTATTGTTAGACGAAGGTGATGTCGATGACTATAAAAATGTTATATCTGCCGGGGCTTTATTGGAGTATTTACATAATTCTCACGACTATTTTCTGAATTTCAGATTACCGGCTATTCGTTGTAATCTACTGAATGCGATAGATGGAGGAGAGAAAGATATTTCTATTGCAATTCTTCGGTTTTTCGACGAGTATGTAGCCGAGGTTCAGAAACACATGCGGTATGAAGAGAGTACTGTTTTTCCTTATGTAAACTCTTTATTGGCAGGTGTAAAGCCCGATATGTACAGTATTGCGATATTTCGAAAACGACACGATCAGGTTGAAGCGAAATTGACCGAACTGAAAAATATATTGATAAAATATTATCCGGCATCGAGTAGTAATGAGCTGAATAGCGTGTTGTTCGATATATTTACATGCGAACAGGATTTAGCTTCGCATAATTATATAGAGGATTATCTTTTTATTCCGGTCATTCAAAAGCTGGAATATAATATAGAAAGAAAAAAATGAAGCCTGTATTAAAAGTCGTCATAGCAGAACCTTCATTGATTATCCGTAAGGGATTATTGACTGTGTTGAAAAAACTGTCGACTCTCAATATCGAAGCGGCCGAAGTTGCCGATGTGCAGCAGCTCCCAGCATTATTGTCGTGGCGTAGGCCAGATATATTGATTATAGATCCGGGATTGGCAGGTATATCGTCTATTATACAATTTAAGAAGAGCCTTGAAGGTCTCTCATTGAAATGCATTGCTTTACAGCATTCTTTGGCAGATGCTTCGGTCTTAAAAATGTATGATGGAGTCATCTCGGTGTACGATTCGGCAGAGCAGATTAAGGAAACGTTTGAATCGATGGTGCAGACTTCTTCTGAGAAAGAAGAACGACAAGAACCGCTCACCGAGAGAGAAAAAGAGATTATTATAGGCGTTGTGAAAGGAATGACCAACAAGCAGATCGCTGAAAAATTGTGTTTGTCTGCCCATACGGTCATAACCCATAGGAGAAACATCGCAGGGAAATTGCAAATACATAGTCCGGCTGGATTGACGATCTATGCCATAGTGAATAAATTTGTGGATATCAATGATATAAAAGATTCCATTTATAGTCGTGAGGAGTGATTACTTCGTTATATAAGTTATTTGATGTTGTTTTTGGGAAAATCCGCCTATTGGTTAGGCGGATTTTTTCATGGTGATAAATGGTAGGAAGTTGGTATGATGTAAATTTGTTTCGACTATCTTTGCATTATAAAAAAGAAAGAATGATTAAAGCCCTGTTTTTCGATATTGACGGTACACTTGTGAGTTTTCATACTCATCGTATTCCTCGTTCTACGGTAGAATCGTTGGAGAAAGCCAAAAAGAAAGGATTGAAAATCTTTATCTCTACGGGACGACCTTTGACTTATATCAATAATCTCGATGATATCAAAAGCCTTATTGATGGATATATTACTACGAATGGTGCTTATATATTGGTCGGAGATAAGGTAATCGCTTGCCATGCAATTCCCAAAGAAGATGTTTGTGCAATGATGAAATTTTCCGATGAGCGGAAATTCCCGTGTATATTGGTGGGAGAATCGGAAGCTCTGGTCTATAATACGACTCGGGAAATCGAAGAATTTTTCCATCGGTTTCTCGATTTGAACGATATCTCCGGTAATATCTCTTTGAGTACTCTTTTACAACAACGTATTATACAGATGACACCGATTATTACAGCCGAGGAAGAGGCAGAGATTATGCCTTGTTTATCTTCTTGTGAGTCCAGTCGGTGGTATCCTGCTTTTGCCGATGTAACCGCTAAGGGAGTAGATAAAGGAGAAGGTGTGAAATCGGTTGCGAAATATTGTGGTTTTTCCATAAGCGAAGTAATGGCGTTTGGCGATGGAGGAAACGATACCAATATGTTGAAAGTTGTGGGTATTGGTGTCGCCATGGGCAATGCCGGAGATTCGTTAAAAAAGGTAGCCGATTATGTGACAACTACTGTCGATGACGATGGTATAAGACGAGCTTTGGAGCATTTTCATGTAATATAAAAACCGCCCGATTTTATATTATCGGGCGGTTTTCTATATATGATCGGTTGTTTTTGTTTTTACGGTATTACCACACTAAACTCAGCGATAGAGGTCTTTTGGTTTCCGTTTATCTCTTCGATGGGTTCTAATTTCAAGTATCTTGTTTCCAAGACTTTCCCGAACGTGACGAATTGAGGAATAGGATTGTTCTTTATGTTGCTGAATTCACCGTTAAGTATAATGCCTTTCCATTCTTTTCCGTCGTTACTTTGATACAAATTATAGTGGAAAATAGTCCCATCGGTATTCCCTTCTTGTACCGGTGTGTAACAGAAACCTTTTATGCTTCGTATTTTTCCGAGATCGATGAGGATAGGAGAAAGACCGTCGCTGTAAATAGCAGTCTCGATTTTTTTGTCAATAGCTTCTACTGCTTCTTTATCTCCGATAAGACACTCTTGGGGAGTGAAAACCGAATTTTGTGCTTCTTCTGATTTTTCTATAATAGGGTTTGCATAGAATATTCCGGTTCGTAATATGGAGAAATCGGCTCTTGTCCGATTAATAGTCACTCTTAATTTGTCGGCGATAACATCGTCGAATCTCACCAGACGTTTATATCCTATTGTTGTGCCTTCGGAGATTTTTTTCCATACTCCGTTTATCGAAGCCTCTACGGTAAATGCTTCAATTCGTTGTCCGTTCTGTATATCCTCTTGCAGTAAGAGTGTATTCACGGGAGTCGTAGCCGTTATATTTATCTCGAAGGAATCGCCCTCTTTCCCGGTAATTTTTTCGTGAGAAGTTTTTCCATAATCGGTTGCAAATGTATGGCTTATGTATTGAGCCAGTTCTTGAAGCCGTTTGGCGTCGTTTTCATGAATCAACCCCCTTGTGTCGGGAGGAATATTAAGCAGTAAAACAGAATTGTATCCTACCGATTTGAAATAGATGTCCACCAATGTAGAAAGCGATTTTACCTTATCGTCTTCTTCCCGATGATAGAACCAGCCCGGACGAATCGATACATCGACTTCCGACGGATACCAAAATAATTCGGTCGCTTGTTCTAAAAGGGCTCGACTGCCGAGGTCTTCCGATTTGTTTTTTAATCCTAATACGGTGTTAATACTGTCTGAACGGGAATATATACCGGGAACAAGAGCTGTTGCGCTCCATTCGGTTTCCCGCCCATATCCTTTTTCGTTTCCTACCCATCTTACGTCGTCTCCCATGATAGCCATGACAGCGTTGGGTTGTAACTTTTGTATGGTTTTATAGAATTGATCCCAGTCATATTCTTGTTTTTTACCATTAGGACCTTCACCGCAAGCACCGTCGAACCAAACTTCGTGTATCTCTCCGTAATTTGAGAGCAACTCAGTAAGTTGTTCGATGAAAAATTCATTGTATTCGGGCGAGTTTCCGTAGCAAGATGCATTTCTGTCCCACGGAGATAGGTAAACACCGAATTTGAGACCATATTTGTCGCAAGCCTCTTTCATCTCTTTGACTACATCGCCTTTTCCATCTTTCCAAGGTGATGAAGCGACCGAGTGGCTGGTTGTAGCAGTGGGCCATAAACAAAAACCGTCGTGATGTTTGGCTGTGAGAATCGCCATTTTAAATCCGGCATCTTTCAGCGTTTTTACCCATTGTTCGGCATCTAACTGAGTGGGGTTAAAAAGTTTGGGATCTTCCTTCCCATCTCCCCATTCCCGATTGGTAAAGGTGTTTATACCGAAGTGTAGAAATGCGGTCAGTTCCAACTGTTGCCATGCTAGTTGTTGAGGTGTAGGTGTCAGGTGTGCTGCCATTTCGACTTTTTGTTCGATTGTCGAGCCTTCGGGAAAAACGAGATGTTTTTCGTAATATTGTTTTTTGTTCGACTGACAACCTGCGAATAGAGCACAAATAGTGAGAAAAACGCATGTATTTTTCATTGGGTATAAATAATTAGTTTCCATACAAAGATAATGATTCTATACAAAAAATAAAATACCTGTAAAATGTATGCTTTTGTTATAAAAAAGATAATGAGCGTTTAATAGGTGCATATCAGATTTTATTCGCTTATTCCATAGTAGTTTCCGTTTCCTCGTTCCGTATTTTATCTTATATTCTTATGGGTTTGGAAAAATATGCCCGGAATTTCGAGAGATAAGTGTGTCATATATGTGATTAGCGTAAAGTCTTCCTATGGGGAGAAATATTTCTTTCCCGATAAGTTTTATTTTTTTCTTGGAAAACATTTCGATTTTTTCGATAGGTACGATATATGAACGGTGAATGCGGAGAAAATTTTCTTCGGGCAAAATTTCTTGAATCGTTTTCATGTTCGTTCGGGACAGTATGTATCCCCCGTTTTCCCGGAAAATTTTAGTATAGTTTTCCATCGCTTCGATATATAGAATGTCATTAATGGGAATTGTTACGTTGGCATATTCTTGTTTGATAACGATATTCTCGGGGACTTTTTCTGTTTCTATTCTGCGAATGGCTTTCTCGACAGCTTTTTTAAATCTTTCGTAAGCAAACGGCTTGTGTAGGAAATCTACGGCATCGAGGTCGAATCCGTTGAGTGCGTATTGAGCGTGTGCAGTGGTGAATATAAAGCAACACTCTCTGGGTAGAGCGTGAGCGATATCCAGTCCGTTGATACTATTCATTTCTATATCGAGGAAAACCAAATCGGGTTTGTGTCGTTTGATCTCTTCCAACCCAATACGAGGTTCGCTGAATGTCGAAAGATCCAAATTTCCAAACCGCTCACAAAATTGAGTGATGACAAGTAAAGCAAGGGGCTCGTCGTCAATAGCTATACAAGAAAATTTTTTCATTGTAGTCGAATAGTTAGTCTGATTTTATATTGTCGGTTTTCTTGGACAGTCGTTAAATTAAAGCGACCCGGATAGAGCAATTCTAATCGCTTGCGGCAATTTTCGATGCCGATAGCAGGGGTCTTTTCCTTTTTTTCTTTCATGACCGTATTTTCTGTTTCGAAAAGGAGTTGTCCGTTTTTCACTATAATTCTGATGAGTACAGTGCAATCTATATCGGAAGATGTACCGTATTTAAAAGCGTTTTCCACGAATGTAATAAGAATCATAGGAGGAATTGGAGCTTGGTCATCGTCGGTTTGCGTTTTGAAAGAAATGTGGGTATGTTTATTTAGTCTGAGAGCTTGTAAATCGACATATTGGCGAATATAATCTATCTCGTTACAAACGGGAATGGTTTCTGATGTAGTTTGTGCATACATATATTTGAGAATGTTGGAGAATTGAATGAATGCCGATTCTGTTTTATCGGATTTGGTCAATACCAAACCATATAATGCATTGAGTGTATTGAATAGAAAATGAGGATTGATTTGTGCCTTGTAAAGAGCCAATTCCGCTTTATTCTTTTCTGCTTCGATTTCTTGTTTGGACAGAATTTGGCGAAATAGTTCGAATGTCAGTTCTATGGCGAGACTGAATCCGGTGACGATGAGAAAGAAAAACCATACGGTTTGTGTTCGCATGTGCTGTCGTATACCCAAGTCCAGAGAAGAAGTGGAAAACTTGTCTTTTGGAATAGGTATCTGGCTGAGTCCCCATGTGATTATCAATAGAGCCGCTATAAGAAAAAAAACTTGTCCGAATTTATGTCTTAAAAAAAGTGAGGGTATGTTGGCTTTGCGGTAAGTAAAATAAAGGGCATATAAGTAAACGATCAATGTTAACATGAAATAGGTGTGGTGTATGATCCATTTTTCCACAGGAGCTAACATGATAATCACTGGTAGTATAACCAAACAAAAAAGTAAATCTATGTATGTACTGATACGAGTCTGCCTCATATTTTCATTTATGTGTCGGTTTATATTGAAGGGAGAGTAGTCGTTGAAAAATTTCTTTTATGACAAAGGTAGAGCTTTCTTGTGAATTTGTCAATTGTCATCATTTGCTGTTCGGCATCACTTTTTAGTCGTTTATCAATACATGTTTATCTGGTAGCAATATAATTTATAAATTTGAGAATTACTTTTCGGGGTAACGAAGATTAATCGCAAATTAAATAATCATCACATAAAACAGTAAAAATGAAACAATTTATTATTGCTATGGCTGTATTGTCTATGCTCTCGGCATGTAAAGAATCCCAACGAAGAGAAGGCACAGCAATGTACAAAACAATTACCGTAGAACCGACAAATAGGACTTTAAAGTCGGGATATACGGCGACACTGCGTGGACGCCAATTTGTAGAAGTACGTCCGCAAGTAAGCGGAATTATTACCGAAATAAAGATAAACGAAGGTGATGCCGTTCATAAGGGACAAACACTTTTTATCATAGATCAAGTGCCTTATAAAGCAGCTCTTGAAACTGCTGTGGCTAATGTGAAAAGTGCCGAAGCCAAGTTGGCTACGGCTCGACTTTCTGCTGAAAGCAAGGCCGAACTTTTTAAAGAACAGGTCGTTTCTGAATTTGATCTTCAAACGGCAAAAAATGAATTAGCCGAAGCAGAAGCGGCTTTGGCCCAAGCGAAAGCACAAGAAACAAATGCTCGTAACGATCTTTCATATACAGAGGTTAAAAGTCCGGTAGACGGTGTTGCTAGTATGATTCCTTATCGGGTGGGGGCTTTGGTGAGTAGTACTATTTCCGAACCTTTGGTATCGGTGTCTGACGATCAAGAAGTGTATGCCTATTTTTCCATGTCGGAGAATCAAATTCTCGACTTGCTTCAACAATATGGTTCTCTGCAAAAGGCGATGTCGCAAATGCCTGACGTAGAACTTACATTGAGCAATGGTAAGGCTTATGTACAACAGGGTAAGATTGATGCCATTAGTGGAACCGTCGATGAAAGTACCGGAGCAATCAGTTTGCGAGCCTCTTTCTCGAATCCTGACGGATTGTTACGTAACGGTGGAAGCGGGACGGTTCTTATTCCTACGGTAAGAAAAAATTGTATCGTTATTCCTCAGACGGCCACTTATGAGTTACAAAATCGGGTATTCGTTTACAAAGTTGTTGAAGGAAAGGCGAAATCTGCTCCGGTCGAGGTATTTAAATTGAATAACGGTACAGAGTATATCGTAGAATCGGGTCTTAATTCGGGAGATGTCATTATTGCCGAAGGAGCCGGATTAGTACGAGAGGGAACGATAATAGAAAGTCAGACGACCCAAGAATAACGTGTTGCCATGAAAATAAAAGTATTTATAGATCGCCCCATATTGGCGGGCGTTATATCCGTCGTGATACTCATTATTGGATTGATAGGTCTTTCCCAGTTGCCCATAGAACAATTCCCGGAGATAGCTCCTCCTACGGTTAGTGTTTCGGCCAGTTACACGGGGGCTAATGCCGAAACTGTGCAAAAGAGTGTGGTCGTACCTTTGGAAGAAGCTCTCAACGGAGTGGAGAATATGATGTACATGGTTTCATCATCTACGAATACTGGCTCTGCGAGAATTACAATCTATTTTCGTCAGGGTACAGATCCCGATATGGCGATGGTCAATGTACAAAATCGTATAGCTAGTGCCCAGGGGCTTTTGCCTGCCGAGGTTACGCGGAGTGGAATTACGGTTCGTAAACGACAGACGAGCAATATTAAAGCATTGGCTCTTTATAGTCCAGATAATTCATTCGATGAAAGTTTCTTGAACAACTATTTGAAAATAAATATTGAGCCCCGTCTTTCTCGTATAGCTGGCGTCGGCGAGGTGAATGTGATGGGAGCCGATTATTCATTGCGTATTTGGCTCGATCCGGGTAAGATGGCAAAATACGGGTTGGTTCCGACAGATATAACGACGGTTCTCGATGAACAAAATTTGGAGGCTCCTACCGGTACTTTGGGTGCGGAGTCGGAAAATACGTTTCAATATGTATTGAAATACCGAGGGCGTTATGAAGATGAGAAAGATTATGAAAATTTGGTAATCAAGTCTCTTGCCAGTGGAGAAGTGTTAAGATTGAAAGATGTTGCTCGGATAGAGCTGGGTTCCCGTACTTACACTTATATTGGAGAGGTGAATGGACATCCCGGCTCTAACTGCATGATTGCGCAAACTTCCGGTTCGAATGCGAATGAGATTATCGAGGAGGTAGACAAAGTCGTAGCCGAAATTTCAAAATCTTTGCCTAAGGGTATGGAGTTGGTAGATTTGATGAGTTCCAAAGACTTTCTCGATGCTTCTATCAAGAACGTGATAAAAACATTGGTCGAAGCTATCCTTTTGGTGATATTTGTTGTGTATGTATTTTTGCAAAGTATGCGTTCGACGCTCATACCTTCTATTTCTATCATTGTCTCTCTGATAGGTACGTTTGCTTTCCTTTATGCGGCTGGTTTTAGTCTGAACATGTTGACTTTGTTCGCACTGGTGTTGGTAATCGGGACGGTGGTCGACGATGCGATAGTTGTGGTCGAGGCTGTACAGGCTAAATTCGATGAGGGATATAAATCTTCCTATTTGGCAACCGTCGATGCAATGGGTGGTATAACGTCTGCATTGATTACGACCACTTTTGTTTTCATGGCAGTGTTTATACCTGTTTGTTTCATTGGTGGTACGACCGGAACGTTTTATACGCAGTTCGGTCTCACTATGGCAGTGGCGGTAGCGATTTCGATGGTCAATGCGTTGACTTTAAGTCCGGCATTGTGCGCTTTGATTATGACCCCTCACGTGATTGGGAAAGGAGGCAAAATGAGTTTTTCTTCTCGTTTCCATATGGCATTTGATACGGCATTTCATCGTATCGTGATGAAATATAAAACAGGCGTGTTTTTTATGTTTAAACATAAATGGTTGGCTGGTGTATTGTTGGTAATTGCTGGCGCCGGATTGTTTATTTTGATGAAAACGACGAAAACCGGACTTGTGCCGCAGGAGGATATGGGAACTATTTTTGTAGATGTACGTACTTCTCCCGGAACGAATTTGGAGCAAACTAAGGTTGTAATGGACGAAATCGACAGGCGTATCAAGGATATTCCTCAGGTTCGTATATTCTCTAAGGTGACAGGTAATGGTATGATTAGCGGTCAAGGGGCATCGAACGGTATGTTTATCATTCGTTTGAAACCCTGGGACGAACGGACGGGTGATGAAGATGAAATAAATGCCGTTATCAATGAAATATATAAACGTACAGACGATATATCTTCGGCACAGATTATGGCTTTTGCACAACCGATGATTCCCGGCTATGGCGTGAGCAGTGGATTTGAAATTTATGTACAGGATCAAAAGGGAGGTACGATTGAGGATTTGTTGAAATATACGCGTCAGATGATCGACGCTTTGAATGCCAGACCCGAAATTGCGCGTGCCACGACTTCGTTCGATACCAAGTTCCCTCAATATTTGGTCGAGGTAGATGCTGCCCGATGCAAACGTAACGGAGTATCGCCGTCGGAAGTGCTGAATGTTTTGTCGGGATATATAGGAGGAAACTATGCATCGAATATGAACCGTTTTTCGAAATTATATCGAGTGATGGTGCAGGCTTCACCGGAATTTCGGTTAGATACGGAAGCATTAAATAATATGTTTGTCCGTAATTCAGATGGAGAAATGTCCCCGGTTAGTCAATATTTGACACTGACTCGTGTGTATGGGGCTGAAACGCTGTCTCGTTTTAATCTTTTTTCGGCTATTAGTGTTAACGGCACACCTGCGGCAGGGTACAGCTCGGGACAAGCTATTCAGGCAGTTCGAGAGGTTGCGGAAGAGACACTTCCCGAAGGCTACGGATTCGAGTTCGGAGGAATGTCTAGGGAAGAGGCATCGTCGGGTAGTACCACTACGTTGGTATTTGTGATATGCGTTGTATTTATTTATTTGATTTTATGTGCTTTATATGAAAGTCTTTTCATTCCCATCGCGGTAATTCTTTCCGTTCCTTTTGGTTTGGCCGGAAGTTTCTTGTTTGCTAAAATGTTTGGTTTGGAAAATAACATCTACTTGCAAACAGGACTAATCATGTTGATAGGATTGTTGGCGAAAACGGCGATTTTGTTGACAGAATATGCTTCGGAACGTCGTCGGCATGGTATGACAATTACCCAAGCGGCAATCTCGGCAGCTCAGGTTCGGTTACGTCCGATCCTTATGACTTCGCTTACCATGATATTCGGTATGTTACCTATGATGTTTTCGTCGGGTGTAGGAGCTAACGGGAATATTTCTATCGGTGTAGGAACTGTCGGTGGTATGTTAATCGGTACGATAGCTTTATTGTTTATTGTTCCTGTGTTGTTTATCGTATTCCAAACTTTACAAGAAAGATTAATGCCGGAACGTAAGTTACCCAAAATTGAAGAAAATAAATAAACTTGTGAATCATTGATATGAAAAGGATAATTATAGGTTTGTTATTATTGACCGGATTGAGCGGTTGCCACATATATAGGACGTATGAACGTCCTGAATTATCGGGAGTCGATAGTCTGTATCGAGTTCCGGCAATGACAGAAGATACGATGTCGCTTGCTGATTTTTCGTGGAAAGAACTTTTTACCGATACGGTTTTACAGCAGCTTATCGAAAAAGGAATAGCAAATAATACCGATTTGAATATAGCTCGGTTGAAAGTGCGTGAAGCAGAAGCTTTGTTGACCTCTTCTAAGTTGGCGTATTTGCCTTCCGTTTCTCTTACTCCGCAGGGAACAATCAAGAGTATAGAAGGAAATAGTCCGACTAAGACGTATAATTTGGCTGCATCGGCCGATTGGGAATTAGATATATTCGGACGTCTCACTAATGCCAAACGAGAGGCAAAGGCTGTGTTAGAGCAAAGTCAAGCTTATAAGCAAGCCGTCCAGACTCAGTTGATCGCTACGATCGCAAATAGTTATTATACACTGTTGATGTTGGATAAGCAACTCGATATTAGTAAACGAACGGCCGAGATATGGGCAGAGAATTTACGCGTTATGAAGGCTTTGAAAAAAGCGGGGCAAACTACTGAAATGGCTGTTGCTCAAATCGAAGCAAGTAAATTGTCGGTCGATGCTTCTTTATTGTCATTAGAACAGCAAATTACTGAGGTGGAAAATTCTTTATCGTCTTTATTGGGAGTAGTTCCTCAGAGGATAGATCGTTCGACATTGGATATGCAGTCCTTTCCCGATACTTTATCGGTAGGAGTACCTTTGCAGTTGTTGCAGAGACGTCCAGACGTACGCCAAAGCGAAGCTGTATTAGCCGAATTTTTTTATACGACAAATCGGGCTTATTCGGCTTTTTATCCTGCCATTACGCTAAGTGGTTCGGCGGGGTGGACGAATGCAGCCGGAGCTATTATTTCTAATCCGGGGGAATGGTTGTTTTCTGCGGTGGGGGCATTGGTACAACCGCTTTTCAACAGAGGACAGAATATAGCTAATTTGAAAGTTGCAAAAGCTCGACAAGAGGAGGCTTTACTCACTTTCCGCCAGACACTTCTTAATGCTGGAACAGAAGTAAATGATGCTTTGTTACAATGGCAAGTTGCACGCCGACGATTGGATTTGGATCGACAGCAAATTATCTCGCTTCAATCGGCAGTCAGGAGTTCCGAACTACTGATGCGTCATAGTTCACAGAACTATTTAGAAGTACTTACCGCACGCCAGACTCTTTTGGATGCCGAGTTATCGGCCGTATCCGATCGTTTTGAAGAGATACAGGGAGTTATTAATCTTTATCATGCGTTAGGCGGAGGATATTAGGTAAGAAATAATTTTATTATAATAAATGACTCACCCTAAAAGTTCGAACTTTTAGGGTGTTGTTTTTTGTGATTAGTATAGAAATCAAGGTCATAAATAAATCGAAATGGTTAAATAACTTTCGTTTACTTTCGATTTATATCTTTTTGAGAAAAAATATTATCTTTGGCAAAATTATATATAAGTCAAATATAACAGTAAACTCTATATAAAGTTCGTTTTGTATTTGTCGCAAAGAAAGTACCAATGAAAGCAGAAACAAAATGTTGGATTATGGAGAGTTGTTTCGGTATTTTCACGGAAATAAGAAATAGTTGTTTAATATAATAAATACAGGACCTTTTAATATTTAAATGATTCTATGAAAACATTATTCCAATCTTTTTCTCCCTATTTAACGGGAGTAGTAGCGACTACTGTTGTTTTTTCTTTTTCGTCATGTAAGAAAGAAAATAAAGTTCCTCCTCGTTATAATATTGTTTATATTATGACAGATGACCATACCGGACAAATGATGAGTTGTTATGATACTCGCTATATCGAAACTCCTAACTTGGATAGAATTGCTCGGGACGGAGTTCGGTTCACGAATAGTTTTGTAGCGAATTCATTAAGTGGGCCGAGTAGGGCGTGTATGCTTACGGGTAAACACAGTCATGCGAATGGGTTCACCGATAATACGACTTGTGTATTCGATGGTTCGCAGCAGACGCTGCCTAAACTTTTGCAGACTGCGGGTTACCAAACCGCTATCGTGGGGAAATGGCATTTAGAGAGTATGCCTACGGGATTCGACTATTGGGAAATTCTTCCCGGTCAGGGCGATTACTATAATCCCGATTTTATAACGATGAATAATGATACGGTTCGAGAAAAGGGTTACTTAACTAATATTATTACCGACAAAAGTATAGATTGGTTGGAGAAAGGTCGTGATAAGGAGCAGCCCTTTTGTTTGTTTATTCATCATAAGGCTATTCACCGCGACTGGCTACCTGAATTGAAATATCTCACGTTATATGAAGATAAAGAGTTTTCAATGCCCGATAATTTTTATGATGATTACGAGGGTCGGCGGCCGGCTGCTGCGCAAACGATGAGTATTGCAAAAGACATGGATATTATTTATGATACGAAAATGTATCGTGAGGGAATGAAGTCACGTTTGAAGAAAGCCTATGGACGTAAGATAAAACGGCTTACTCCCGAAGATCGGGTAGCCTATGATGCGGTATATGATTCTATAACTGATGTATTTTTTCGGGAGAATCCACAGGGGAAGGAGCTGGTTGAATGGAAATATCAACGGTTTATGCGTGATTATGCAAAAGTCGTGAAGTCGTTGGACGATAATGTTGGACGAGTGTTAGACTATTTGGAAAAGGCTGGGTTATTGGATAATACGTTGGTTGTCTATACTTCCGATCAAGGATTTTATATGGGGGAACATGGCTGGTTTGATAAACGGTTTATGTATGAAGAGTCTATGCGAACACCGCTTGTTATGCGTTTGCCGAAAGGTTTTCAAAAGCGAGGCGATATTACCGAATTGGTGCAGAATATAGATTATGCCCCGACATTCCTCGAATTGGCCGGTGTGGAGATTCCCGATGATATACAAGGTATTTCATTGATGTCGTTATTGAGGGGCGAGCATCCGCAAGACTGGCGATCTTCTCTTTATTATCATTTTTATGAATATCCGGCAGAACACATGGTAAAACGTCACTATGGCGTTCGTACAGAACGTTATAAATTGATACATTTCTATGACGATATCGATCAATGGGAACTATACGATTTGCAAACTGATCCCACGGAAATGAACAATCTTTTCGATAAGTCGGGATATGAAAGTATAATCGAGAAATTGAAACAGGAATTGGTCGGACTTCAAACTTTATACGGAGATTCGATAGAGTACCGATTACGGGATAAAAAATTATAGGATAAAAATTAGGGAGAGAAATTTAGAAATAAGTTATTCAATATAAAGTTATGGTGATGAAGAAAGTTTTTTGGATTATTTTGTGTATGTTTTTTATCCCCCTAGTTACTTTTGCCGGGAATATGAAATTGCATTATGATCGTCCGGCAGAGTATTTCGAAGAGGCTCTCGTTATAGGGAATGGGACGATGGGAGCGACTTTATATGGCGGTGTAAAAAAAGATAAGATTTCATTTAACGATATAACACTTTGGACAGGAGAACCCGAAAGTGAAAATTCTTCTCCCGATGCTTTTAATGTTATTCCCGAAATCAGAGCTTTACTGGATAATGAGGATTATGAAGGAGCAGATAAGGCTCAATACAAGGTACAAGGACATTACAGCGAAAATTATCAACCACTTGGAACATTGACGATAGAATATCTTGATGATACAGCAGGTATTTCTGATTACCACCGATGGCTCGATATTGGTAATGCTACGGCACGAACGCAATACTTGAAGGACGGAAAACTTTTTACGAGCGATTATTTTGCATCGGCTCCCGATTCGGTGATTGTCATTCGTTTGAAATCTGAAAATAAGGAAGGAATTCATGCGTTGCTTTCATTCGATTCTCCGTTACCCCATAGCTCGCAGGTGGCCGATAATGAAATATCTGTTGAAGGTTATGCGGCTTATCATTCGTTCCCGGTTTATTATAAGGCGGAAGATAAGCATCGCTATGATCCGGAAAGAGGCATTCACTTTAAGACTCTTGTGAGGGTTTTGAGTGTCGATGGGAGTGTAAAGAATCGATATTCGGATAGTCGTATCGAGATTGACGGGAGCACAGAAGTGCTCATTTTGATAGCGAATGTTACGAGTTTTAATGGTTTTGACAAGGATCCGGTTAAAGAGGGGCGTAATTATCGCAGTCATGTAGAAAAACGTATGAAGTGTACCATCGGTAAAACTTATGATGCTTTGCGAGAGGCACATATTAGAGACTATAAATATTATTTCGACCGTGTAAAACTCGATTTAGGAAATACAGATGATGATATTGCGGCATTGCCGACAGACAAACAGTTACTTTTTTATACCGATTGTAAGCAACAAAATCCAGATTTAGAGGAACTTTATTTTCAATTTGGACGCTATTTGCTCATATCTAGCTCTCGTACTCCGGGAGTCCCGGCCAATTTGCAGGGCCTGTGGAACGAAAGTGTGCTTCCGCCTTGGAGCAGTAACTATACAGTCAATATTAATCTCGAAGAAAATTATTGGGCTTCCGGTACGACTAATCTGATAGAGATGCAATATCCGCTGATAGAGTTTATTGCTAATCTCAGTAAGACGGGAAGAAAAACCGCAAAGGATTATTATGGAGTAGAGCGAGGTTGGTGTTTGGGGCATAATTCGGATATTTGGGCGATGACGTGTCCTGTTGGTCTTAATGAGGGGGACCCTTCATGGGCTTGTTGGACGATGGGGGGTACATGGTTGTCTACTCACATTTGGGAGCATTATCTTTTTACATTGGACAAGGGATTTTTGTGTAAATTTTATCCTGTGTTAAAGGGGGCAGCAGAGTTTTGCATGGATTGGTTAGTCGAGAAAGATGGAAAACTTGTGACCTCTCCCGGAACCTCTCCCGAAAATAAGTACATTACGCCTGATGGGTATGTGGGGGCTACTTCCTATGGAAATACTTCCGATTTGGCGATGATACGCGAATGCCTTATTGATGCCGCCGAAGCCTCGAAGGTGCTCGGGGTGGATAAGTCTTTCAGGAAAAGAATTAAAAAGACTCTTTCTCGGTTGTATCCGTATCAAGTTGGGAAGGACGGTAATTTGCAAGAGTGGTATTACGACTGGCAAGATCAGGACCCATATCATCGGCATCAATCTCATCTTTTCGGGTTGTATCCGGGGCATCATTTGTCGGTTGAGGAAACTCCCGAATTGGCGGCAGCTTGTGCCCGTACACTCCAAATTAAAGGAGATGAAACGACCGGTTGGAGTACCGGGTGGCGTGTAAACCTTTTGGCTCGGTTACGAGACGGAGAAAAAGCCTATCATATGTATCGTAGGCTTCTTCGGTATGTCAGTCCCGATAACTATAAAGGAGAAGATGCGCGGCGTGGGGGTGGAACTTACCCGAATTTGTTGGATGCTCATTCGCCTTTTCAAATAGATGGTAACTTTGGAGGGTGTTCGGGTGTTATAGAAATGCTCATGCAATCTTCAACCAATAAGATCGTTCTTCTTCCGGCATTGCCAGAGTCTTGGGCCGATGGTAGTGTACAAGGTATTTGTGCTCGTGGCGGGTTTGTCGTCAATATGGAATGGAAAAATAGAGAAGTTGTATCATTAATTGTCTCTTCCCTTAAAGGAGGACAAACTGAGATTTGCTTCAATGGAGTTTCGAAAAAAGTCGTATTTAAAGCCGGTGAGAAGAAAAGATTGTTGTAGTTGAAAAGTAGTATGCATTATTCTATTTTTAGTTAAATAGTTATCTTTATTTTAACATCTGTTTTAACTTTATGAATTAACACTGCGAAATTCTTCTCTTTATCTAAATTTGAAAACTTAAAAGGTCATAAAGACTATTGATTCTGAAAAATATCGTTTAGCTATCAATCGGGTAAGCGTTATTTCCCTTTTTGTGCTAAAAACATATTAAAATGTTTGGTTATAAAGAACAAAACACCCAAATGAAAATGATTGGTATGTTGATTATTATTAGTATTTTTGTGAAAAGTTAATACCATTGATTATGAAAAAATTAATATTATTATTTATCCTTACTTTATTCGGAATGAGTCGTGTAGTTGCTCAAGACAATAATCCATCTCAAACTTCCGACTTAAAAGCTTATGTAGATAGCCTTTCTACAAAGTTAAATACATTGCAACATGATTATGATTACCTGTATTGTAGTCATGAAATTAATCAGATACAGTCTGAACTTAAAGATTTACTGAATGATGTAAATATTAAATCAAATGATATTCTTATCAGGTGCTATCGTGGAAGATATGATTCTGATTTATACACTACTTATAGAAGTGTTTACAACTCACAGGTTGACTTATATGACTCTGTTAAGGAAAGGGTTGAAGTTGGTCAAAGGGCAGTAAGATTAAAGATTCTTTCTTCTAATTTTACCCAAAATGAAATAGACGTTTTGATGAAAGGTTGTGAATTTCTTGATAGTTGTTTATCAGCACTGCAATCTTCATTAGATTATTGTGAGTTTGTTTTAGGTATGTATAGAGATTTGAAATAATACCGTCTTTTAATAGCATGAAAAGTTAGAGTATCTTTGTGGTACTCTAATTTTTGTACTATGAAAAGCAAAACTGCTATTCTAAGGAAAGGAACATCGTTTAAGTTCGTTCCTGAAAATTACTCTGTAATGCTACGGAGTATTTCAGTTTTCATTATCGTAGATATTTTAAACCTCCTCCCCTGTGTTTCCTGCAAGAAAATATAGGGAGGGTGGCGTAGCCGGAGGGGCTGTGGAATACAGAAGTTAAAAACTATTACTCTTTAAAAAAACATAGAGTGTCTCATGGGGAGAGGCACTCTGTGTTTTGAATATTCTAATTTTAAATAATGAGGTTATTCCTTCACGGTGAAAGAGCCTTTAAGTCCTTCGGTACTGTTCGGGGCAACCCAGATGTCAAACTGTCCGGCTTCTACCTTCTTGATTAAATCTTTACCGTAGAAGGCCAGTTCCGAGATGGGCAATTTGAACGATACGGTTTGAGCTTCGCCGGCTTTCAAGGCAAGGCGTTGGAAACCTTTTAACTCCTTGACAGGTCGAGTGATAGATCCTACCAAATCGCGAACATAAAGTTGCACGACTTCGGTACCGTCGATGTCGCTCGTGTTTTTGATCGTAGCGGTGACTGTAAGCGTATCGTTGGCATTCACTTCGTTGCTCGACAGGTTAAGATCGGAGTATTCGAATGTGCTATACGAAAGACCGTATCCGAATGCGAACAACGGGTCTTTTCCCGAATCCAAGTAGAACGATGTGTTGCCGAGCGATGTTTGCGGGGCTTCCAGCGGAATGTCGTTTATCGGGGTAATCCAATTTTGTGCCGGCCGGCCGGTATTGTTGTGATTATAATACATGGGGATTTGTCCCACTTCGCGCACGAAGGTCACCGGCAGTTTTCCACTGGGGTTGGCCTTTCCGTAGAGCAAGTCCATGATAGCCAATCCGCCCATCGTACCCGGGTGGAAGTTATAGAGAACCGCGTCGGCATAGGGCAGGTCGCGCTCGATCGTGAGCGGCCGGCCGGCCATAACGACCATAACGACCGGTTTGCCGGTGCTTTTTATGGCTTTGAGCAGTTCCGATTGTTTGCCTATCAAGTTGATGTCGCTCAACGAGTGAGCCTCTCCCGACAGGATAGCCTCTTCGCCGACAAAGACAACAGCCACATCGGCTTGGCGGGCGATGCTTTTTGCCCTTTCGAAATTACGGGTGCTCTCGTCTCTCGAATGACCCAGCCCGGCCTCGTAGTAGTATTTTATGTGTTTGTATTCGTCGCTTTGCAAGGCTTTCAACGGAGTTACGGTGTGGTTTTTGTCGCCGTCGAACGACCATGTGCCCAGTTGGTCGTAGGGTGCGTGAGCCATAGGGCCGATAATGGCTACGGTCTTATTCTCTTTCAACGGAAGCACACCGTTGTTCTTCAATAAGATAGCCGATTCGGTAGCGGCTTGCCGAGCCGTTTGCAAATGTTCGTCGGAGTAGATTGTCGAAGTTTCCACTTCGTCGACATAGGGATTTTCAAATAATCCCAGCCGATATTTAATGCGCAGGATATTGCGAACCGCATTGTCGATGACGTCTATGGAAACTTTGTTCTCGGCGATTAGTTCGGGCAAGTAGTCGACGTAGGTCTGGCTCACCATTTCCATGTCGAGACCGGCATTGGCCGAGAGGCGGGCCACATCTTTTCGGTCGGCGGCAAATCCGTGGTTAATCATTTCGACCATGGAGCACCAGTCCGAAACGACAAAACCGTCGAATCCCCATTCATCGCGCAATACCGTGCGCAGGAGGAAATCGTTGCCCGAGGCGGGAACCCCGTCGTTGTCGTTGAACGAGGTCATTAGCGTGGCGGCTCCGGCTTCGACCGTTTTTTGGAACGGAGGCAGATAGACGTTGCGCAATAGGCGCTCGGGGATATTGGTCGAGTTGTAATCCCGTCCGCCTTCCGAGGCGCCGTAGCCGACAAAGTGCTTCACACATGCGGCGATGGCGTCGTTGTCAGAGAGGTTGTCCCCTTGGAATCCACGCACCATGGCGACACCCAGTTCACTGGCCAGATAGGGGTCTTCGCCCAGACTCTCGGCAATACGTCCCCAGCGGGCGTCGCGAGAGATGTCGAGCATGGGAGCGAAGGTCCATGTAATACCTTGCTCGCGGCCTTCGGTAGCGGCCATGTGGGTGCCTTTCTTCACGAGTTGCGGGTCGAACGAGGCTGCCATGCCCAGCGGAATGGGCAGTACCGTTTTGTAGCCGTGGACAATATCCCGCCCGATGATGAGGGGGATACCCAGCCGTGACTCTTCGACGGCAGTTTTTTGTATTTCGTTGATTAGTTTCGGGTCTATGTTGAGCATCGAGCCCAACTCACCATTGCGCACTTGGGCTTTGATGGAGTCCAAGGATTTATCGAAATGGATTTGGTTCATTTGTCCGATTTTCTCTTCGAGCGTCATTTGGCTCAACAGATCTTCTATAAAACGATCTTCTTCGGTTTTTCCTGTTTGTGTACAGCTTGTAGCGAATAAAGCGGCCATGCAGATGACAAACAATCCTTTTTTCATTGTATAAGAGGAATTAAGTGGGTTATAAAACTATTTTGCAAGTATGATGTTGTGTCGCGTTGCGCAGTTGGAGCAGATAGACGCCCGAAGCGTTGGCGGGCAATTGTATCGTTTCGTCGTTTTCTATCGTTTTGGAGAACAGGGTTTGTCCGCATAACGAGTAGCACGAAACAAGGCAACTCCCGTCTATCCCCTTTATGACGAGTTCTTTTTCGACCGGTCGGGTATATACTTCGATATTTGATTTTATCATTTCGGTATAGCCCGATGAGTTGTCCGATGATACGAGCAGTTGCGGTTTCCGTGTGTCGTCGGCCTCCGACGAATAGAAATAGAGCAGGCCGGTGGCGTCGGTATCGTTCATCTTCAACTGTAATGTGACGAGGGATTGTTGGGCTTCGATTTGCTCTTTTACCCAGTCGGTCACGTTCCATTCCACATAACTGTCGAGCTCATTGCCCAAAACTTTCGTTTCGCCGATGGTGGTGAAATCGGTGGGTTTCGTGTCCCAAGTCATGGTGGTATATTGCTGGGTATTGCCCGCTATGCCTACCGGGTGAGTCTCTTTCCGCACCCAACTCGGGTAGATGCAGTCGTAATAGTAGGCACGCAATACGATGCGGTTGGCTTCGGGGTCGATTTTATCGATTGGGAACGATAGATATGCCTCGCGGGTATGGGTGTCGGAGTTTCCTTTTACCTCCAAATGGTCATCGTCTACATAAGCCGTTGTTTTGTTGGCTTGGTGCACATAGGTGTCGAAAGTAGGCGAGATCGCTTGTTTGCCGATAAAGATTTCGGCTTTCCCAGCAACCTCGCCGCTCTCGGTGGTGCGGTTGCTTATGGCCACGGGCAAGATAGAGGTTTGGGCTGTTACGGTAGGAACCGTTACGATGTACGGGTTTTCCATGATGCTGTCCAACTTTTGTTCCACCCCGTTGACCGAGTAGATGAGATTCCAAGGCGAAACCCCGGTGAAGCGACAAATGAAAGAGGCGTTTTCGCCGCTTTCGACAACGCTGTTTTTTTCAGAAATTTCGACCGAGGCGGGCATGGGTTCAAACAATTTTTCCAGTTCTTCCATGCAAATGGCAGCCATTTTTTGTTGTATGTATTGCTCTTTTCCGCGCAGCGGGTGCCACCCGAATGTAATGTCGTATATCTTCTCGGTGTCGGCGGCATACTTGATACTCGGTTGTCGACCGTCTTCGTCTACCACTTTGCGGGTGAAGCCTATATTATCGTCCCATTTGATGAGCAGCAGTTGCCAGCGTTCGGCCAATTCCCTGATGCTTTGGTTGTACGAGATGCGGGAATCGTGCCAGTGGGTACACAGGATAATCGTGGCGGGTTTGCCGTTCTCGGTTTGGTAATATTTCGAGTTGGGGTTGTTTTTCAAGTTGTAGCAGTCGGCTTTGTATCGCTTGATTACATAGTCATACGCCGTGTTGTATTGTTGAATGTCGGCGTGTGTGTAGTCTTCGTAATTCTCTTTGATGCCGGCTGTGCTGGCTACGTCTTGGTTGTGTACATGCATGATGATGAATGCGTCGGTGCGTTCGAGTTCTTCGTCGGTGTAAAACCTGTCGTAGAACATATCGGAGGCGGTGTGTTTAATGGCGTCGCCCGATACGGCTTTGTTCATGGCCTCGGCGTTGAAGGCGTCGCACACCAGTTCGAACCACCCGTTCTCGGGGACTGCAAACGAGGCCCCGGCAAGCAGGAAGTGGTATTTATATTCCTGTGCGTATGAAAACAGGGCAAAAAGGGATAAAATCCCCGCTAAGACAGTACGTTTCATATTCATTTGTTTTTTTGTAATAGCGACTAATTTTTTACTTGGATTTTTGCGGTGGCCTGTATCGCTTTCGACGATGAAGCGACGTGGAGCGAGTAACTGTCGTTCTCCAATTTCCAATCGGCTGTTTGCTCGTCATAGAAAGCGAACGACCGAACCGGTATTTCTATTTCCACTACTTGCTCTTCTCCGGCTTGCAGGAAAACTTTCTTAAATCCTTTGAGCTCTTTGACCGGGCGCAGCACACTGGGCTTTTTCTGGCTCATATATACCTGCACGGTTTCTGCTCCGGGCGTGTCGCCTGTATTTTTCAGGGTAAACGAAATCTTTACAGACTCGTCGGCACGGTATGTTTTTTTATCGGTTCGAGCCTTCCCATATTGGAATGTCGTGTATGAGAGCCCGTATCCGAAGGGGAACAGCGGATCTATTTTTTTTGTGTCGTGCCAGCGATAACCCACCAGAATATCATCTTTGTAATATTGCGTGCCATTTACACCCGGGTAGGACTCTGCCCCGAAATAGTGGGCGCTGTTGTCTTCCAGTTTTACCGGAATGGAGAACGGCAATTTTCCCGAAGGATTGGCTTCGCCGCAGATGATATTGGCGGTAGCCGTACCGGCTTGGGAACCCAAATACCACGATTGCATGAGCCCGTCGATTTGCGAGAGCCACGGCATGCTCACGGCATTGCCGCTAATCAGTATGACACCGGTATTGGGATTCACTTGAATAATTTTCTCGATCAACTCGTTTTGTCCGAAAGGCAGATCCATGCTCCGGCGGTCATCGCCTTCGCAATCTTGTTGAAAGTTTTTGTTGAGGCCTCCGAAGAACAGTACTACATCGGCTTCGCGAGCCACTTTCAAGGCTTCTTGCACGAGCGAGTCGGCGTCGAGTCCCGAGGGTAGTTCGTTACTGTAATTGGGCTCGCCCGAAGCATAGCCCAGCGTGAACAGAATATGCTCTTTGCCGTATTTTTCGATCATGCCCTCCAACGGCGAGATTTCTTTTTGTGGTTTCAATTCGGAGGACCCGCCACCGAGGCTCAACTGTTTGACCGCATTCTCGCCAATGACGGCGATTTTCTGGTAGCGGCCTTTCTCGATAGGGAAGAAATGGTTTTCGTTTTTCAGCAGCACAATACCCTCCTCGGCTATTTTACGGGCAATCTCGGCGTGTTCGGGGGTAAGTTTACACCCGTAGGGACGGTTTCGGTTCATACTGGTGCGGAAGGTTAGGCGCAATACCCGGCGCACTTTCTCGTCCAACAGCGATTCGGGTAGTTCTCCGCTCTCTATCTTTTTCAAGAACGGTTGAGCCAGATAATAATCGTCGTAGGCCGAACTCAACCCCCAAGTCAATCCGTTTGTCCAAGAGCCCATTTCGAGATCGAGCCCGTTGCGCGCCGCCTCATCGGTATCGTGAGCCGAGCCCCAGTCGGTCATCATAACCCCGTCGAAGCCCCAATCCTTTTTTAGGATTTGGTTGATGAGCAGGTCGTTGTGGCTGCAATACTGGCCGCGGAACTTGTTGTATGAACCCATCACTGTCCACACTCCACCTTCCTGTACACCTGCCTTGAATGCCGGCAGATAGATTTCATATAAAGCCCGGTCGCTTACCTCGACGTTGATTTTGTCTCGGTCTTTCTCTTGATTGTTCAAGGCAAAGTGTTTCAAGCAGGCGGCGACACCATTTTGTTGCATACCTTTTACATAGGGGGCAACCATGCGGGACGACAGATAGGGGTCTTCGCCCATATATTCAAAGTTGCGTCCGCTCAGCGGCGTGCGGTAGATGTTGACCCCCGGCCCGAGAATGACGTCTTTTTCCCGATAGCGGGCTTCTTGGCCTATGGCGTTGCCATATTTGAATGCCAATTCGGGATTGAACGTGGCCGCCAGACAGGTCAGTGCCGGATATGCTGTACAAGAATCGTTGGTCCAGTCGGCATGATCCCAGTTGTCCCATACAAATTCCATGCGCACGCCGTGGGGGCCGTCGCTCATCCACAATTCGGGGATACCCAGCCTCGGGCAGCCGGGTGAACTGAATTTGGATTGGGCATGTATGATGGCGATTTTTTCCTTTAAGGTCATGCGCGACAAGGCATCTTCGACACGAACCTCGATGGGTTGATTGTCGTCCAGATAGGGCGGCGTAGGTTCTTGTGCCATCACTTGCGCTGTCATGGCCAGCAGAACAGCCGAAAGAGTGTTGATTCTTAAAAATGAATGCTTCATAATGATTTTTAGTGAAAAATAGGTTTATCGACACAGACGATATTATTTGAAATATTGTCCTTCTTCCTGCAGCCGTTTGCGCAGGAAATCGACATCTATATTGTGAACATCGTTTTTGGACTGTTTGATAGCCAATGCTGCGGCCAGACCGGCGGCCTCGCCGGTGACCAGCGAAGGGGGCATGACACGCAAACTGCCCAAAGCCTCCTCGTCGGTCGAGATGCAGCGTCCCGCTGTCAGCAAGTTCTTTATGCCTTTGGGGGTAAGTATCCGGTAGGGGATACCGTGCGACTCGCCTCGTCCGTAATGCTTGGCTTCGTAGCCTTTGATGTGTATATCCACGAAGTAGCAATTCCGGCCAATCTCGTCGTCGAAGCTCTTGCGGTCCAACCAATCTTGAATCGTGAACACATAGTCGCCCTCGATGCGCCGGCTTTCGCGTATTCCCAGTAACGAAGCGGTCTTGACGATAAATGCGTTTCCATACACTTGCGGCTGATAATCTTTGAGCATGCGCAGGTATTCGGCGGCCACCTTTCGCCCTTTCACCATGGCGTCCGATATTTGCCACGGGTCGGTCGAGTTGGTCATGGCGATATGCCCTGCATTGAATTGCACCACACTCGGCCCGATGAGGTTGTTGCAGCTATGTTGGTCTATCAACGGGTATTTGCCCGATTTCAAAGCGTCGTGAATGGGGCTATCCTTGTTTTCCCAATAAAGGTTGGGATTTGTCGTGTAGCCGTATGAATCGACATTGGCCACCGAGAAACAGAGGGTGGAGAGCTGCACTTGGTCGCTGTTGTTGCCCATGAAATAGTTGGCTCCGGCCCATACCGAGAGGTCTCCGTCGCCGGTACAGTCGACGAATACTTTGGCTTTGAACGCCGTCAGCCCGTTTTTATTGGCGACGATAATGGCCTCGATGGTGTCGTCCGATGCCATTTCCACATCGGCCAAGCGGGAGAAAAACAATACCTTCGCACCCGATGAGCAGACCATATCGTCATAGACGGTCATGAGTTGCTCGGGGTTGATAGATACCCAGTCCAGTTTATCGGCCGGTTCATGGGGTACCCCTTTTTTAGCGGCGCGGAATACCTTCTCGGCCAATCCCCGGTAGATGATTTTTTCTCCGTCGGAGAAGGGGCACCAAGCGGGAATCATTCCGGTAGTACCCATGCCGCCCAGTTGGCCTGTCGCTTCGATGAGCAAGGTTTTGGCTCCTTCACGGGCGGCGGCGGTAGCTGCGGTACAGCCGGCGGGGCCGCCACCTACCACAATCACGTCCCATTGGCTGTCGATTGCGATTTTTTGGTTTTTGATCGAGAGGGTAGGCTGTTTCTCCCCAGCCTGTAAAAACGAGGGTACAGAAGTGGCCGCTAAGAGCATGCCGCTTTTTTTAATGAAATTTCGTCTGTTTATATTCGTGGGTTTCATAGTCCTTTTGTGTGTTATCGTGAGTGTTATTTTTTGATGTCGTCGCAAGTAAGAATGTCGGGATAAGAGACAAAGCGAATGAAATCTTCACTGGCCGGATGTCCCGGAACCGGTATGAAATAGTGCTTCTCTTGGTTCCATGCGTTTTTTTCAAACAGCACGAACGACAGTTTGTATTGTGAAATGACAGGATAGAGATACTTCGAAAAGAAATCGGATATCTTTATCCCTTCCAGCCCGGTCGAAGTGACGGCGGCTATTTTTTTATTTTTCGCTGCAAATTGAGTAACGAAAGCGATGCCCTCGTTGAGTTCTTGTATAAATTCGCGTCCGCTGCAACCGTCGCCTTGTAATAGGAGCGAATTGATGCCGATGATATCCACAAAATCGTTACCGGGGTAGTATGCCGGCAATATGTCGGCCGGGTCATTGCTGTAAACCGAGTAGGCGTATAATAGGTTGTGCACGTCTTTCTCGTTTTGTAAGTAGTTGACGGTCAGTTTCCAAAGATTCTTGAAGTCACTGGCCGAGCATTGAGTGGTGCTCCACCATAGAGCGGTGTCGGAGTCGTGGCCGTGGAATGGCTGGAATATCACCGGAATCGGTTCTCCCGCCTCGTCTTTCAGGTTGCCCAGAAACTGGGCAACCTTGTCCAACGAAGCAAGAAATTTCTTTTGAACCGAATCATTTTCGATAACCTGTTTGACCGCATTTTGTGTACTGCAATCATTGGCGGTTTTCCCTGTGACGGGGTTGCTCGCATGCCAAGTGAATACCGATATACCGTCCCATTGTTCCACCTTGTGCACATAGTTTGCGAGGGTCGTAAATGGAATCGAGTCGCAGTTGGCCAAATTCCCTTTTTCTATGTCGCCGATGTCCCAGCCGAATACGGCCGGATAATCGCCGCACACCGATTTTACATCGGAGCGCCCCTCGTCCAAGAACCAGTTGTTGCCATAGGCCAAAGCGTCTTGATGCCCGAGCATGATACCTCGTTCTAAGTTCTCTTGCAGTTTGAGGTATAGCTCCACGGTTTCGGCCGAGGCTTTCTTGTCGGATAAGGCAAGGGCGTTTTCGTCTATTTTGTGGCTCGAAGCGCACGAAATAGAGAGTGTCACGGTCAGGACAAATAGAAACTTGGTTGCGTAATTTCCCATTTTCTTTTAGGTTCGGTATGACGACAATATGCGGTTGACAGGAGTTATCAATTCAGATAGATGTCTCCGCCTTCCCAGCCGGCGTTTTGAGTCAGCACGCCACCCGACAAGTCGATTTGAGTTTGCGGGATAGGCAGGAATCCGCCGGTCTCTTTACGGAATGTAATCGATTTTGTCTCGGCATTGGCTTGGCCACGGCGGTTGTAGGTTACGATACCGGTTTGGTTGATGGTAATCAGGTCCTCGTCGTGCCAGCGCAACAAGTCGTAGTAACGCACGCCCTCAAAGGCCAGCTCGAAACGGCGTTCGGCTTTGATGTTTTCGAGGGTGACAGGCACCGATGCCAGCCCTACACGGTTTCTTACCCGGTCGAGATATTGTTGGGCGTTGGGCGCTCCAAGCTCGGCAGCCATCAGCAATACATCGGAGAAACGTATAAGAATCAAGTCTTGAATGTTGTCGCGTTGGTAATCAGTACCGGTCATGCTGTACAATTCGTGGCTGAAATTATATACGTCGGTTTTCGTCTCGTCGGTCCACACGTTTATGGGAATGTATTTCTTTTGCCAATAGCAAGTGAGGTCCTGTTGGTTGCCTCCACCGAAATCGAAATCTGCGACCTCGTCGGTATTTCTTGCATCGAGAACCGAGGCGTCGCGGCGCAGGTCGTTGGGATCCCAGTCTTCATAGATTTTGGGATTGACCGTACCCATGCCCCAGCCTTGTCCGAAGGGGAATGTTTTGGTGTAGTTTTGGTTGCGGAAACCCGAGTAGAGGCATATTTGGTTGCTCTTTTGTTGAGGCGAGTTCCAGTCATTGGCCAAAGCCGAGTATTTAATGGAGAACACCGTCTCTTTGCTGCCGTCGCCCACCCATTCGAGGTTGTTGTCGGCCGTGTATTTGTAATCTTTCACATAGGAGTAGGCCCACAGGTTGCGGAAGTCCTCCACTAAGTCGTGGCCACTGTTTTCGATACAGTCGACAATCCAAGTGACTACTTGGTCTTTGGTCACTTGGCCGCCGTCGTTCAGGGGCAGAGCGTCGGTTCTGTAATATCCTGTGTAGAACAGGAATACACGAGCCATCAAGGCTTCGGCCGCCCACTTGGTTACCCGGCCGAGGTCTTTGGCGCGGTCTATGTCTTGGAATTTTACACTGGGCAACAACTCGATGGAGGTTTTCAAGTCCGTGGCGATTTGGGCATAGATCTCGGAAGCCGGCGATTTGGGTATGTTGACCGGCTCGGGATCGATCATCAAAGGCACTTCGCCAAACATGCGGACAAGGTCGAAGTAGAAATAAGCCCGCAAGAAATGAGCCTCGCCGAGGATTTTGTTTTTCGACTCCTCGCTGTTCCATTCCACATCGTCCAAGCTGGACAACAGGTAGTTGCTGCGATACACCCCGAAGTACATGGCGCGCCACGGGTTGTTGAATGTGTCGTCGCCGTCTTTCTTGAACTGGTCTATGGCTTTGCAGCTTTTGTCGTCGGTGCCACCGCCGCCCAAGCGGTCGTCCGACATCAGTTCGGAAACGAAGAAGAGGCTTCCGAGCGGCTCGGGACGACCCAGAATGGAATATACACCCGTCAGCAGTTGCGAGACATCGGCTTCGGTTTGCGGGAAGTTGCTCGAGTCTTTTTTGGTTTTGTTGCTCGAGTCGAGAAAATCTTCACAACTGGTGAGCAACATGGCACCGATTATAAAATACAATATCTTTTTCATATCGTTGATTCTTTTTGCAGATTAAACGTGTTTTGAAATTTGAATTAGAATTTGAGGTTGACACCAAACATATAGGTGCGGGCTCCGGGATAGTAACCGAGGTCGATACCCGAGGTCCAATCGTCGCCGCCTCCATAGCCGATTTCGGGGTCCATGCCCGAGTAGTTGGTGAAGGTGAAGAGATTTTGCACGCTTGCATACAGGCGCAGTTGCGAGATATATTTCGACTTGAACAAGCGGGTGAAATCATATCCCAGCGTGACATTGCTGATGCGGAAGTAGTCGCCGTCTTCGATATACAAATCCGATACATAGCCATAGTTGATGGCGCTTCCGTCGATTGCGGGCAACCGGTTGGAAGTACCCTCGCCATGCCAGCGGCCTAAGATTTCGGTCGTATAGTTGTCGAAGGTGGTATTGGTATTGTTGCGGTACGATTTGGCAATTTGGTTGCCGGCTACTCCGTAACCTGTAACCGCGAAGTCAAATCCTTTGTATCCCAACGTGATGGAGAGTCCGTAGGTTACATCGGGGTGCGGGTCGCCGATGAAGGTTTTATCGCCGTCATCGATAACGCCGTTGTTGTTCAAATCCTTGAAAATCACGTCGCCGGGTTGAGCGTCGGGCATGATTTTTTGAGTGGCTCCAGTCTCGGGATCGGTCCAGATGTATGCGTCTACCTGCTCTTGATTCTGGAAGATACCGTCGGTCTTGTAACCGTGGAAGAAGCCCAACGGTTGCCCTACTTCGGCGCGTGCCAGATAAGTGGTGTTGTGGGTCAATATGTTTGAAGTACCGTTGATGAATCCTTGGTCATTGTCGATGCTGAGTACTTCGTTGCGGTTGTACGACATGTTGCCTTTGATGCTGTAACTGAAATCGCCTACGTTGTCGGTCCAGTCCAAACTGATTTCGACACCGGTATTTCTGATGTCACCGCCGTTGATATAGGGAGCCGCTGTACCCCAAATACCCAATCCTGTGGGTTGAACGAGCCAGCCAAGTGTCAGTTTTTCATACCAGTCGAACGAGAATCCCAATCGGCTTTGGAAGAAGCGGGTATCCAATCCGATGTCGGTTTGGCGGGAAGTTTCCCACGTCAGGTCGGGATTGGCGATTCTGTCGGCATATGCACCGATGGCATATTGCGATTTGTCTTCGCCGAAGTAATAGATAGCGGCATTGGATGCGCCGCCGATGGCGATTGTTTCGAGATAGGCGAGACGGCTTATGTTGCAGTTACCGTTTTCACCCCAGCTGGCACGGATTTTCAATTGGTCCATGAAATTGACATTCTCTTTGAAGAAGTTCTCTTCGTGGATATTCCAACCGGCCGATACCGAGGGGAAGTAGCCCCAACGGTGTCCACGGGCAAAGTTGGACGAACCGTCGGCGCGCATGGTCACGCTGGCCATGTACTTGCCGGCATAGTCGTAATTGACACGGCCGAAGAACGAGACGAGACCACCGTCGTCCCACGGCGAGCCGGTCACTGTGGTTGTCCCGCTGGCTACGGTTTTCACATTGTTCAGATAGGCAAATTCAAAAGAGTTAAATTCCGAGCCTCTGTTCGAGCCTCCCAAGTTCTCGCCGAAGCCCCAGCGCTCGAGCGAGTTACCTACCAAAGCGGTGAACTTGTGGTCGCCCAGTTTGAAATCATACGATACCGTGTTGTCCCAACTCCATTGCAATCCGTTCCACGAGCTTTGAGTCACTTTGTCGAGATCTTCGAAGGTCACTGAGTTGAGGTAATGCACCGGAACATATTCCCGGCTGGTGCCGCCGTTGTAGGCATAGCCGAAGGTCGAGCGCCATTTCAAGTTTTTAATCGGCTCGAATATCAGGTAGAGGCTACCGCGAATCGAGTAGTTTTTGCTGTTCACGCGCGAACGCAGGTAATCCATTTGTGCAATCGGGTTGACCGACTGATAATCGAGGCCTTCGAGGGGTTTGTGATAATCTCCGGTTTCGTCGTCATAGACGGGGAGCAACGGGTTTCCGGCCAAGGCGCTACGCACGTCGTTCCAATAGAGGTTTCCGGTTCCCATACCCAGACCCGTGCTGCTTGTGTGACCGGCGGTCAAGGTTTCACCGAAGGTAAGTATGTTGCGGTCGCCGTTGCGGATAATGTTGTGTTCCGAGTTCAACCGCAGGGTGTAGCGTTCATACATCTGTTTTATCTCAGGCTCTTCCAAACCGATGACCGGCTCTTGCGAGGTGTAGGAGAAACCAAACGAGAAAGTAGAAATGTCACCGCCGCTGGTCACATTCACGGCGTGTCCCATTTGAGGGGCGTTCTCGAGAGTCATTTCTTTCAGCCAGTTGGTCCCTTTGAAAGTACCGTTGTCGACACCTTCCAGAATGCTTTCCGGGATACGGTCGGCGAAATATTGTCGGTCATAGCCGGCTTCGTTCAGGATTTCCAGATATTGCTCGGCGTTGAGCGGAGTGGCTGTTTTGGCCAAATTCTGGAACCCGATGTAGCCGTCGTATTGGATAGAGGCTTTTCCCTTTTTCCATTGTTTGGTCGTAATCAAGATTACACCGTTGGCGGCGCGGGCACCGTAGATAGCGGCCGAAGCGGCGTCTTTCAATACATCGACCGACTCGATGTCCGAGGGGTTCAGCATGCCGATGTCGCCGTTGGGTACACCGTCTATAATATAAAGAGGTGCCGAGTTGCCGATTGTTCCGAGACCACGAATCGTCACCTTGAATCCTTCGCCCGGTTTACCGCTTTGTTTGGTAATGTTCACACCGGGAGTCTGGCTTTGCAAGGCTCCGAGGGCATTCACCGTGTTCAGCTTGGCGATGTCGTCGCCTTTGACCTGCACGGTAGCGCCTGTGATCAATTTCTTCTGTTGTACACCGTAACCGATAGCCACAAACTCATCGAGCATGTTGACGGCTTCTTGCAGTTCGATGTCTAAAAACGTTTGGTCCTTTACATCTATCGACCGGGTCTCATATCCCAAGTAGGATACTTGCAGGGTTGCGTTGGGCGCTACTTTGATGGAGAAGCGGCCTTCGATGTCGGTAATGGTTCCATTGGTTGTTCCTTTTTCTGCGATGCTGGCTCCGATTAGCGGTTCTCCTGCCGAAGTGACAACACCCGAAATGGTTTTCGACTGGGCAAATACAGAACTGCTGCAAGCCACGAAAAGCAACAAGAAGACAAGAAAACGTTTCGTTTTGTTCCTTGTGTGTCTTTTGGTTAGAATCTCTTTTTCCATGATTAGATTGTGTGTAATAATTATTTTTGTTTTTGCACTGTTATTTTATTTTTCTTGCGATTGAAATTCCGGGAAATTTCGTATGTCAAAAATAGTCGCTTATTCTCTTTATGGCTTGCACATATACCTATTACTATTTTCGTATCGGGACGGACATTTGTAAAAATGTAGCGAAGAGTTAAAGATTTGTAGCCCGGTTGCTACATTTATTATATTTGAATAAAAAATATTACATTTGTATTTGAAACACGCCGATGTGTTTTTTTAAGAGGATTTTTATTTAGATGAGGATATATAAAACAATTTTCTTAATATTATTATACTTCACGGTCTTTCCGGTTGCCGCCAATACCGATAGATTCTATGGTTTGCAGGAGGGATTGTCCAATAGCCATGTCAATAGCATCTATCAGGATCGCACGGGGCTTATATGGATTTGTACCGATAATGGATTGAACAGTTTCGACGGGGTGGAATTTAAGACCTATTATCACGTCTTGGACGACACGACCTCGCTCGGGAACAATTCGGTCTTGTCGATTTACGACGATACCAAGGGCAATCTGTGGGTGGGCACGACGGGCGGTTTGCAACGGCTCGACCGGGAAACCGACAGGTTCTCGACGGTGCATTTCTCGTATCCGTATATAACCGATTTCAGTTATGTGAGTTGCATTATCGAAGACAGCCGTGGGAACATTTGGCTGTCGACCAGCCGGGCCGGCGCCATTTGTTTGAAGGGCGACGAGCATAGCCCGGTCTACTATTTGCCTACCAACAGCAATATATGTTCCGATAAAATCAACACGATATACGAAGACCGGTTTGGGAATATATGGATCGGGTCGCAGGACAACGGAATAAGTGTGTTGAATATGGAGACACACACGATTGTGAATTATGCGCACGACCCTGCCGATGTGAACTCCTTGTCGAGCAACAAAGTGTTTTCGTTTGTCGAGTTGCCCGATGGCAACATGTTGATAGGCATGATCGATGGCGGAATAGACCTCTTTGACTATTCTTCCAAGAAGTTTATACGCAATTATATCCCTTCGGTCAAGGGGGCTTTCACTTTGAAAGAAGGAAAGGACAATAATGTGTGGATAGGAACCGACGGTAACGGGCTTAAAAAGTTCGATTATCGCACTCGGGAAGTGAGCACATATGATTCCGATTTGACCAGCATCGACATGCATCACGCCAAGGTGCATGGGATACTCGAAGACCGGCAAGACAATTTGTGGCTTGTGCTGTACCAGAAAGGTATTCTGATGGTACCCCAGCAGGAACGTATTTTCCATAACTGGGGATTGAACTTCTTTCACCCCGAGTTGAATATCGGGTCGGAGTGTGTGCTGAGCATTCTCGAGGACTCGTCGCGCAGGGTGTGGATAGGAACCGACGGCGACGGGATATACCGGTTGAACGCCGACCGTGAAGTGGATCGCCACTATACCGCGGACAAACTGCCTGCCGGAGTGGTGCTGACGATTTTTGAGGATAGCCGCGGGCGCATTTGGCTGGGAACCTATTTGCACGGGCTGTTTCTGTATGACGAGCGCTCCGACAGTTTCCAAAGCATACGGTTGCAGACCGGAGGGAGAGAGATAAAAGATATTTACATTATCGAGGAAAATACCGATGGAACCCTTTGGATAGGAACCAACGAAAACGGCTTGTGCCTGTATAACCACGACACGAAAAAACTCGAAAGCTACACCTACGACATGTTGTCCAAAGGCAATCAGATACCCAGCAACTCGGTGCATACGATTCTCTTCGGGAGTGACAGTTTGGTGTGGATTGGTACCAGCAGTGCCGGCATCGCTTGTTTCGACCAGAAAACCGGCCAGTTTCGTGACTACAATGTCGAAAACGGGAAGCTGAAAAACAACAACATTTATGCCGTGGCGCAAGATTCGGCTGGCAACGTTTGGGTGGGCACGAAAGGCGGTTTGCACTATATCGACTTGACGAGGGACACCACCTTGCTATATACCGAGGCCGACGGCCTGTCCAACGCCTCTATCGCCGGGATAGAAATCGACGATCGTGGAAATCTGTGGATAAGCACGTCGCTGGGGCTATCGTTTTACGATGTGAAAAGCCACACGTTTTCCAATTTTTACACCTCCGACGGCTTGCAGAACAACGAGTTTAGGCGGGGGGCGCACTTCCGCTCAAAGACGGGCGAGATGTTTTTCGGCGGGATAGTCGGTCTTACGGCGTTTTATCCGTTTGCCCTTCATGCCGAGCATGAATTGATGCACCTCATGTTTACCAACCTCTATTTCTACAACGAGAAAATAAAGGTGGGCGATGATGAGGCCGCTGTGTTGAAACGCAATATCAATGCGACGGAGCGGATAAAGATAGGCTACGACATACGGAGCTTCTCGATCGAGTTTGCCGCCTTGGAATACAATTCGCCCGAGAAGGTCGTCTATCAAGTAAAGATGGACAACTTCGACACCGAGTGGCGCACCTTGCCGACCGGTAGCCGTCTGGCGACCTATACCAATTTGAATCACGGTGCATATACCTTTATGGTGAGGGCTTTCTTGCCGGGAACCAAACCGGTAGAGCGGAGCCTGTCGATTGTCGTGACGCCCCCATTTTGGCTCACATGGTGGGCAAAGACATTCTATCTCTTGTGTGTCTTGGCCGCATTGTGCCTGTTTGTCTACATGATGGAGCGCCGTATCCGCCGCAAGAAAGTAGATATACAAAAGGAGAACGACAATCTCATCATGCAGTCCAAACTTCAATTCTTCACCGATATATCGCACGAAATCCGAACTCCTTTGACCTTGATTCTCTCGCCCATAGAGGCGCTCATTAAAGAGACTCCCGAGGGCCCTTTGCAAAATGTGTATAAAATGATTAACCAGAACGGACAACGCATTTTGCGGCTGATCAACCAAGTGATGGAAATGCGGAAACTCGATCGCGGGCAGGTGCGGCTGTTGACCGTGCCCACCGATGTCGATACGTTCTTCCGGGCGATAGCTTCGTCGTTCGACAACATCGCCGAGGAGAAGCATATACAGTTCGAGATACATGTGGAGCCGGGCTTGCCCACGGTTTGGATCGACCAAGAAAAATTGGACAAGGTGGTGTTCAATGTCCTTTCCAATGCGTTTAAATACACCCCCGAGGGCGGGAAGGTAACAATTGAGATAGGGAAGGACGGCGGCGACTTGAAAATCCGTATCGCCGACTCTGGCGAGGGTGTCCCGGCCGAGCAGCGGGAATTGATATTCAATCGGTTCTATCAAATACCTACAAAGAACAACCGCAATAAAATGGGTACGGGCATAGGGTTGCACCTCTCCCGCAGCCTTATGGAGATACACCACGGGCGCATTTATGTAGAAGATTCCTCGGCTGGTGGGGCGGTGTTTGTCGTCACATTGCCGCTGAACAACGATTATTTGAAGAAAGAGGAGATGCAGACCGAGGCCTCGGAAGACAGCTTGGCCACGCTCGTGCAGCCCGCTTTGCAGGATTTTGTAGAGGAGGTACAGGAAGAACCGTTGCAAGGAGCCGCCTCGATGTTCCGCTACAAACTCTTGGTGGTGGAAGACGACAAAGAGATACGCAAATATTTGAGAGAGATTCTGGGGCGTGAATATCGAGTGCTTGAGGCCGAAGACGGGTTGCAAGGGCTCGAACTCGTCATCAAGGAATTGCCCGACTGTGTGATTACCGATGTGATGATGCCCGAGATGGACGGTATCGAATTGTGCAAGAAGATAAAGACCAACGAGAAAACCTGCCATATCCCGGTGATTCTGCTCACGGCGAAAACCGCTATCGAGCAGCGTATCGAGGGGCTGGAAGTGGGCGCCGACTCTTATATCCCCAAGCCGTTCAATGTGACGCATCTGAGAACCCGGGTGCGCAAGCTCATCGAGCTGCGGCGCTCGATCAAGGAAAAATACGAGGGAAAACACGAGTTGCGGGAAGAGGACATCAAGATAAAATCGGTCGATGAAAAAATGCTCGAGAAAATCGACCAGATTATCAAAGAGCAAATCTCCGACCCCAATCTTTCGGTCGAGACCCTCAGCCGGCAAATCGGGGTAAGCCGCTCGCAATTGCAACGCAAATTCAAGCAACTCACCAACCAGAATCCGAGCGATTACCTCAAAACAGCCCGGTTGCGCTATGCCGCTTCGTTGCTTGTCACGAAAAACCTTTCGATTTCCGAGGTGACCTATGAAGCCGGTTTTTCGTCGCTGTCACATTTCTCTAACAGTTTCCGCGATTTCTACGGCATGTCGCCCAGCCGTTATGTGGAGTTGAACCGCGATTCGGGGCAACCTCCGTTGAAGGCCGTGGACGACAAGGAGGAGCCATAGACCTGTCTTTTGGAGACGGCGGTGAAATCCCCCGTCGGGACGAGCCGGCGGCGTTGGGGTGTGCTTTATACATAAATTGAAATCTGCGCTACATATTTGAAAATCCCGCCGTCGTATAGTCTCTATCTTTGCGACACAAACCTTTATAACGAATGGATATTTATCATGAAAAAAGTGCAATTGTTTTTAGCTAGCCTGCCGCTGGCGCTCTCGGTGGCATGTGGTACGACAAATGAGTTGGTGTTTGAAGATGATTTCGAGGGAACCGGGCTCCCCGATTCCTTGCGCTGGAATTACGAAGAAGGCTATGTGCGTAACGGCGAATTACAATATTACACGGTAGCCCGTCCCGAGAACTGCTATCGGCAGGACGGCTATCTGCACATCGTGGTTCGTCGCGACAGTGCGGTGATAGAGAACGGACTGTTCGCCAAACAGAGGGAGACGCCGGTCGATACGACCCGCAGCACGGCGGTTGCCCCGATTACCTCGGCCAGCATTACCACCAAGGGTCTTGCCGAATGGAAATATTGCCGGGTAGAGGTGCGCGCCAAATTGCCCGATGGAATAGGCACTTGGCCCGCTATTTGGATGATGCCCGCCGACGATACCTATGGCGAATGGCCCAAGAGCGGTGAGATGGATATTATGGAGAATGTAGGATATGAATTGCCCAAAGTCCATTATGCCATACATACCGAAAAATACAACCATACCAAAAACAATCAAAAATGCCATACCGTCGATTGCGCCACGGTGGCCACCGATTTTCATGTATATGGTTTTGAATGGCGGGAGGATAAACTCACATGGTATCTCGACGGGGTTGAAACCTATTCGGTAACAAAAGACGAAAACGGCTGGGAGGCATGGCCGTTCGACCGTCCGTTTTATCTGATACTCAATTTCGCTTTCGGCGGAGGCTGGGGCGGAAGTCAGGGTGTCGACCTCGACGCGCTCCCGCAAGAGTACATTATCGATTATGTGAGGGTGTATCGCTGACGTGAACAGGCCCTGCCGGGGGCTCGCTGCCGAAACGCCGTTTGCCCTTAACTCCATGGGGTGCTGTGGCGAAAAACGATGACCCGGCGAGCCTTGTGGGCGAAACGGAAAAACGGGGCGAAAACCTCTGTTTGAGGCGGTCGAAAGCCTCGCTGCAACATAAATCTAAATTTTCGCTACAATTTTTCAACTGCGAATGCAAAACTTCAAACAATGTCTTATTCGTTGTAAAACGGTTGTTGCAATTGAATTTATATTTGTAAAGTGTGTGACAAATACATTATGTTAGTAGAATTATAAATTTAAATTTTTATTCATGAAAAAGAAAATTATTTCGGTTTTATCCACCTTCCTTTGTATTATAGGAATGTCGGCACAGGTGCCGGGTTCGTTTCAGTATCAGGCTGTGCTCCGCAATGACGACGGTAGTATAGCTTCCAATAAACCGCTCGAAGTGAGAGTGCGAATCCACCAAGGCGCGGCCGATGGCACGGTAGTCTATGAAGAAGACCACACTACATCGAGCAACGCTTCGGGAATTATCACCTTGAAAGTGGGCGAGGGTGTGAACACCTCGCGCGAAACTTTGTTTGTCGATGTCGATTGGAGCGAAGGCGTTTATTTCTTCGAGACGCTGGTCAACCGGGGTACCGGTTACGAATCGCTGGGATCCCAGCAGTTGCTGAGTGTGCCGTATGCCAAATGTGCGGTAACCGCCGACAACGTGCATGTGAAATCGCCCGATGGGAAATTGTGGAAAATCAAAGTAAGTAACGACGGAACGGTTTCGGCCGAAGCCGTAACAGAATAAAACAGCGGTTTTATGAAAAAGGCAATCCTATTATTATGTATAGCGTCGGCTTTGTGCGGAAAGTCGGTGGCTCAATCGGTCGTGTCGAGTGCCGGCGGTAGTACCGACATGTTGACATGGACGCTGGGCGAGGTATTCACCGAGTCGGTGATGCGTTCCAATGTCGTGCGTTTCTCGCAAGGATTCAATCAACCTATAGCCATATCGACCTCGGGTATCCTGAATATCAAGGGCGATAACCTCACCTTTACTGCCGGCCCCAATCCCGTAGTCGACGAGTTGTATCTCTCGATTTCGGGGAGCCGTGCCACTTCGTGGTGGTTATACGACATGCAGGGGCGTTTGCTCGGTTTGGGCGAGTTGGCCGATACACAAGCCGTGATTGATTTCTCCGATAAGACGACAGGGGAGTATGTGTTGAAGATTACGAACGAGGTCGGTAGCCGTTCGGTTTTGATTATTAAAAAATAAGTGACAGATGAAAAAGATCCTATTAATCATATTGACCATGGCTCTGTTTCCTGTGGTCGAGTTGTGTGCCCAAACTATAAAGGGCATTCCCTATCAAACGGTTGTGCGCGATGAGCAGGGCAATCCCGTGGCCGACCAAGAATTGACTGTGCGGTTCTACATTCAGCGCACGCTGTCGACACGCTCCGGTGCCCAACCGGTCACCCTGTACAGCGAGACCCACACGGCCACGAGCGACGCCAACGGTTTGGTGCGCCTGCAAGTGGGCGAGGGTACACCTATCGAAGGTTCTTTCGGTGCGGTCGACTGGTGGGGCAAAGTCTCTATCGAGACCGAGATCGAACTGGCCGGTAGCGGCGAGGCGGTATTTACCTCCACTCAAGAGTTGGGCACAGTGCCCTACGCTTTGTCGGCAGAGAATGCTTTGTTGCTGAAATCGGACGACGGCACACAATGGAGCTTGGAGTGCGATAACGACGGCACGTTGAAAGCCGTGGCGATTCCCGAGCGCTTTACCAAACTGGTTTTCTCCGACGAGTTCGACGGCACCGGTTTGCTCGACGACAGCAAATGGGGTTATGAAGAAGGCTATGTGCGCAACGGCGAGGATCAATATTATACGGTGGCTCGTGAAGAAAATGCCTATATGGCCGACGGCTGTCTGCACATCGTGTGCCGCAACGACAGCGCCTTGATAGAAGACGCGTTGTATGAGCAGCAGTGGAGTGGGTCGCATGGTTATCGCGCCGATACGATTATTCCCATTACCTCGGCCAGCGTCGTGACCAAAGGGAAATTCGCCTTTACCTATGGCCGGGTGGAGGTGCGTGCCAAACTTCCGGTGTGCTTGGGCTCGTGGCCCGCTATCTGGATGTTCCCGCAAGACCGTAGCGACTGGCCCGCTTGTGGCGAAATCGACATCATTGAGCATGTGGGATATGACCCCAACAACATCTACTTCACGGCTCACTGCGCCGACTTCAATAGCAACAACCAGCCCAACCGCTACGCTAACAGCGCTCCCATCGAGAACCCCGAGGATTGGCATGTCTATTCCTTTGAGTGGCACCCCGATCGGTTGCTTTGGTTCATCGACGGGGAGCTGCAAGCCACCGTTTTGCGTGGAAGAACCTATTCCAATACCAACTGGCCTTATACCAAAGATTTCTATTTGTTGCTCAATTTCGCCTTTGGCGGAGGTTGGGGCGGTCGTGAAGGAATCGACGTGACGGCTCTTCCCTTGGAGTATGTGATCGACTATGTGAGGATATATCAATAAACCTGAATAATACGAACTAAAATTTGAAATCATGAAAAAACCGATTACGCTTGTAAGGGCGGCCCTCGTGGCTGCCGTATGCAGTTTGTCCGTCCATGCGGATAAAGTGTATTATGTGGAGCCCGACGGGAATAATCCCGAGGGTATGACCGTAGATGCTGTATATACCAAGATTGGGACAGCTATAAACAATGTGACGGCTGATGAGCCTGTGACCATTTATTTGAAACCGGGGCATGTCTTCTCGGAGAACAACATGAATACCAATACAAACCGGATCGACCTGACCATCATCGGCGAGAACACCACGATCAATGCCAATGCGGCGCAACGTATATTGCGCACCGAGGCAGCCCGGTTGGTGTTGAAAGGCATCACTTTCACCGGGGTGAAGAACTATTCGAGCATGGGCGGTGTGCTCTACTTTGCAGGAAATTCCGGTGCCGCTTCCGAGTTGGTAATCGATAGCTGTGTCTTTGACAGCAACACTTTGACCGAGGGAGCCGAGGGCGGAGCTGCTATCGCTACCGGAACCAACGCCATGAATGTGATCATTACCAATAGTGTGTTCAAGAACAATCAGGCCGGCAAGTATTCCTCTACGATGAGCGGTGCCGTTATCCGTTTCCAAGGGAAGGACGGGAACTTTGTCGTAGAAAACTCCACTTTTCACAATAATGCCGTCAATTCGAATAATGGCGCTACGGCCATTGGCTTTGACAACGGTTCGAATGTGAAGGCCCGCTTGGTCAACAACACCTTCTATAACAATACGACAACGGGAGTTCCTTCGGGATCGGTGCCCAATATTTTGATAAAAGGCTCCTCCAATACGGTTGCGGTGGCCAACAATACTTTCTATTTTGATTTGAGAGAGGAAACAGACGAAACCGAGAGCGGAGCCGATATGATGAAAGATGTGTATCGCAGAACCTCGGCGGTCAATATCGCCGAGACTGGCGACAACGCTTTGCACTTTGTCAACAACGTGGTCGTGGGCTTGCGCAGTGCTGTGATCACCCCCGCCGCTACTGGCCGTACCATCGTTTGCCAAAACAATTACTGCGTGGTGCTGGAACCTCATGGCTTTGTATCCGAATTGGCCGATGGTGAGAACGGCAACGTGTTGTCGACCGCCCGTGCGGCCAATATTGGTGACCCTGTTGTCGAGGATATCGACAACTTGACCGCTATGTTGTCTTCGGCTGGATTGGTCGCAGAGTTGAGCGACGATAACTTCGTGCCCTATCTGGCCATGGAAAAAACGAGCCCGCTTGTGAATGCCGGTGCCAACGAATATTTGGTTGCCGAGGAGAACATCGTGCCCGAGTTCGACGTCGTGGGCACTACCCGTGAAGACGGTTATGTCGATATAGGTGCGTATGAGTATGTCGATGACGACGATCCCACCGGTATAGCAGGTAACGAATTGAGCGATGAACTCACGGTCTATGTACAGGCCGGTAACGTGGTTGTCGAGAATCATACCGATGCCGCCTTCGAGGTACGTTTGGTACAAATCGACGGCCGCCAGGTAGCTGCCATGAAGGTGCAACAAACGGCTGTCATCGACGGGAGCGCCCTTCCGCACGGCGTGTTGTTGGTCGTAGCTAATAACGGAACTTCGCAAATCACCAAAAAAGTAATTTTATAAATCAAAGATAACAATTAAAACGTATGAACAAAAAAGTATTATTTGTAGGATTGTTGGCCGGCTGTTTCGGTATGAACGCCTTTGCGGCCACAGAAATCTATGTGAGCGCCTCGACGGGTAACGACAGTTACAACGGCGCTTCGTGGGAAACCGCTTATAAAACCTTGCAATATGCGGTAGCCAGTGTAAAAGAGAACGAAGAGACCATTATCTATTTGGAAGCCAATACTACTTTCGATACGGGCGGCCAATTGGATTTCGGTGAGAACAAAAACGTAACTATTATTGGGGAAAATACGACGCTTCGCGCCGCTTTACAAGCTGGTAAGGACGGCGGTGAGGGCGCTCGTATTATGCGTGCCGCGACCGGTTGCAACCTTACGGTAAAAGGCCTTACTTTCCTCAATGGTCGCCAAGTTACTTATCAACCGGCCGGAGGCCTTTACTTTGCCGGTAATACGTTGGTGGTAGACAGCTGCCAGTTTATCGACAACGAGTCGGGCTCAGGAGGTTCGGGTATATGCGCTCGCGCCAAAGATGTGACCGTGCGCAACTCCTATTTCGACGGCAACTATGTGTACAGTAATTATGGTACGGGTGCCGCCCTTATACAAGCCGGTGTAAACAATGGCGATGCTGGGTCGCTGCTGGTAGAAAACTGTACTTTCTATCGCAATGATGTGCCGGGAGCGGGAACAGCGATTTCGACTTCCGATGCAGCTGTGGGATACTCCAATGTGGAAAGTGTAAAGGTTGTCAATTGTACCTTTGTAGGCAATACCTCCGAAGCCGTCTATACTCCCGATATAGAGAGTTCTGTTTCCAATCAAGGAGCTATCGATGTGACAGAATCTGCCGATGCGACGATATATGTGATCAACAACACCTTCTACGACAACGATGGCGCATTGCGTATCGGCGATATTTATAAAGGTGAGCTTGTGATGCTCAACAACCTGATCTTTGCCAACGGAGCCGGTATTTTTGGCGATCCCAGCTACACGGTAGCCAATTTGCGCACTCCTATCGAAGGTTACAACAACATTATCGTAGGCGCTGAGCAGGGTGTTAATGACGCTATCGACGACGAGTGCTTCAACAGTGGAAAAGCCCAGTACAACAACACGGTAGAGACTTTGGCTACCTACCCGCTATCGAATGTGGCTTTGTCTACCGTATTGTCTACCGACAACTTCGTACCCTACTTGGCGTTGACCGCCGAGAACAGCAGTGCTGTGAACGCCGGTTATGCCACAGGCGAATATGTCGACCTTGTCCCCACTACCGACATTCGTGGCTTGGCCGTTGTGGGCACGAGAGACATCGGTGCCTATGAATACGGCGCTACCGACCCGTCGGCTATCTCGTCGGTTGCAGCCGATGAATCGGACTTCGTGATTGTGGCCAATGGCGACCAAATCTCTGTCATGAATACGGCCGACCGCAACTTCACGTTGACCGTGGTAGATATGTTGGGTCGTGCGGTTTACGCCGGAAATGGCGCTGGCATGATGACGGTCAATAAACAAGACATCGACGCTCATTGCGTAATCTTTGTGTTGACTGACGGTGTAAGCAAGAAAGTACAAAAAATGATGTTGCATTAATCGATTTCCCCGGAGGGGAGCTTGTTTTATAGAAGCCGCCCGAACTCGATGTATTTCAAGTTGGGCGGTTTTGTTTTCATTTTTCTTTGTAGGGGCAAGAAAATGAAGCAAACACAAGGTCTAAATTCAATTTAATTTTGAGATAACATCTGTTTAATTCGTATTTAATTGGGATTAGATCCTCTTAATATCGGTTATGTTTTGAGAGGTCGATAGGCTCTATTGTATTCTCTTTTTTGTAAGAATACTTCACAAAAAGTCAAAAAAGACTTGTATGGAAAGATAAATGTAAAATTACGGCGCTAGGTCTGTGTTTAGATAATGCTTGAGCAACTATTAAATGGAAGTTGGAGATACGTTTAAAAGCAGGGTTAGAAAGCGAGAAATAATGTACATTTCGATGCAAAAAGTGGTGTTGGGAGTACAGTTTTCTATATTATATGAATATTTTATAAATTTATAATAGGCTTTTCATTTAGAAGAGCCTTTAAATTTTGGGATAAAAGTAATGACGATGATTTATAGAATGGATAAATTAAGACAACAAACCGACGATTTTGGACATTAATCTAATTTTAGGGAGGAGACAGGTCACAGACATTATACGAAAAAACTCCTACAATATCAAATATTGTAGGAGTAGTTGTACATTTACTGTCCATTTCTGTCCAGCGTTTCTGTGATCCGCCTGGGTTATGAACCCAGCGAAATACAAATCTTAAAATCAATATCTTAGCATACCACTACCTTTAAGGGGGTACGAATTGGACACTTTTTTGAAAGAACTATTGGCTTCCCTTGTCGGGATGGTGTCTGCCTTTATCTTGGGTTCAAAGATACGACTTTATTTTGAAATACGCAAATCGCTGAAAATAAATATTCTGCGGTTAGTGCAAGGTGCAAGCTATATATAGATATATACTTGCACCTTGCACTAAATGTCCCTTTTATTCTATCCGAAGCAAAACTCTCCCTATACTTTTGCTCGTTCATTAAAATACTTTTAAAATGCAATCATTCAAAATAATACAACCGTCACCAATGCTGCGCCATTACATTCGTCATTATTGGATATTACAAAGTGATAGGGCAAATGTTGTAACCGAACGTACATTTCCATTAGGTTGCATACAGATATTTTTTCATAAAAAGAAACGATTATTCTCACAAACCCACCATAAAATGCAGCCCCGATATTTCGTTTGCGGACAAGAAAAAGGATATACAGATATTTGCGCAAATGAGGATATAGAAATGCTTGTTGTTGTGTTTCAACCTTACGCGGCAAAGTTGTTTTTCCAGCAGCCATTATCTCTTTTTCAAGGAGAAAATATAGCAATAGAAGATATAGAAGATAGAGAACTTACCGAACTTGCCTACAAAATAGCTGATACAGAAAACTACATCCATTGCATAAACTTGATAGAACAATTCCTATTGCATCGTTTAATTGTATGTTCAGACTATAATATAGATAGGCTTTCTGTTGTAATCCAAGACATTAACCTTAACCCATACCTTGATGTCTGCAAATTGGCAAATACTGCCTGCCTAAGCACAAAACAATTCACACGGATTTTTACGGAATATATTGGAACTTCGCCTAAAGAATTTCTGCGAATTATAAGAGTGCAACGGACTTTGTTCCTGTTACAACAAAATCCTCAATGTAATTTTGCGCAAGTAGCTTATAGTTGCGGTTTTTCCGACCAATCTCACATGATAAGAGAATTTAAACTGTTTACAGGATATACACCTTTAGAATATCTATCGGTTTACACTCCCATATCTGATTATTTTTCTAACTCATAAGAATGTCCGTATTCTTCTATCCACGTCTTTATGGCAATCGTAATTTTGCAATGTCTTAGCGCAGGACAAAGTAAAGTAATAACTAAAAGAAAAAAGAACATGAAGAATTTAATCGCATTCTTTGAAATCCCCGTTACCGACTTCTACCAATCGGTAAATTTTTATCAAGCAATCTTCGGGGTGGAACTTATGGTAGCCGAATATAGCAATGAGAAAATGGCTTGTTTTGTACAAGACGGACAAACGGTTGGTGCCATATCCTATGCACCTGACTTCAAGCCCTCAGAGCATGGAGTTTTAATTCACTTTAATTGTGAAGATATTGACTGGTCAATCCAGCAAGTATTAAAACATGGTGGTAGTATTGCTATTCCTAAAACAAAAATCCAAGCTGAAGGGAAAGGGTATTTTGCCGTATTCACCGACCCTGCGGGTAATCGCATAGGACTTTATGCCGACTAATATGTACTGATAGAAAATATAGCTGCAAGTTGTTTCATTTGCAGCTATATTTTTGCTCGTAATCAAGAAGAAACGGCAAAAAGCCTTACCTTTGTAAAATGATTCAAGAGGATTTCAGATTTTACAAGCCTTGCAAGGAGTTACGACCTTACGTCAGATATTATTGGGTATTCAAAAGCAATCAACCGCTAAATACCCTTACTTTTCCTATTGGTTGTCCTCAAATCATTTTCCATAAACAAACACCGCTTTATATCCCAGAATTGAATACCGCTCAATCGGAATTTACCATTAGCGGTCAGGTAAATTATCATTCACATTTATATGCGAATGGTAACGTAGAGATGATAGTTGTTGTATTTCAGCCATACACCCTAAAAGCCTTCTTGAATTTGCCCATATCCTTATTGCACAATCAAGAGGTTTCTGGTTATGACCTTGAAAACAAACATTTGAAACGACTGGCTGCACAAATCTTTGACCGCGAAAATACAAGTTTATGTATTGGCGTAATAGAGCAATGGCTGTTATCTCAAATAGCAGGTGCATTGACCTTAAAAACAGAATACAACATCAAAAGAATAGCCGCTACAATCCAACAACTATTCGCATTACCTACTATTTCCGTCATCGAACTGGCGTCCATTGCCTGTTTAAGCAAGAAACAGTTTGAACGTCTGTTTAATGAACTGGTAGGTGCGAATCCTAAAGAATATGCAAGAATAGTTCGTTTCCAGAAATCATTAAAACTATTGCAGCATTATCAGGGAGATGCAAATCAGGCTCAGTTGGCATATCAATGCGGTTACGCTGACCAGTCGCATTTTATCCGGGAGTTCAGACGATTCAGCGGTTATACCCCCTTATCGTTGCTAAATGTATGCAAACCTTATTCCGATTTGTTTAACGACCCTACATAATGTCCCTTTTATTCTATCTGTAGTTTGATAACCGACTTACCTTTGCGCTTATTCAACTAAAAATAAACGATAGAATGAAAGAAGTAAATCCAAAAGAAACGACCCGTGCCTACGCATTTGAAATGTGGATGGATGCGCCCATGCCCATGCTCACCTTTTTCAAGACGGTAGATGTAACCCGCCTTGTCCGTATCAGCAAACGGACAGGGTTAAAATTCAATATGCTGATGTGCTGGTGTGTCGGAAAGGCGGCAAGCAATACCAAAGAGTTCTATATGCTGCCTGTCGGCAAGAAGTTAATACAATACGACAATCTTGCCGTCTGCACCATTGTTGCCAATCAGGAGGGTGAAGTCAGTTCCTGCGATGTCCCTTTCTCCGATAATTTGCAGCAGTTCAATGCGGATTACCTAAGGCTGACGAAGCAAGTTTCCGAAAACTGCCAGAACCATGACCTGACAGATAGCATGGTCATCGGTACGTCTGCCCTTGCACAATACGAGATAGACGGGGCGGTAGGCATGTATAGCGGCGTGTTCAATAATCCGTTTCTGATTTGGGGCAAATACAAACGGCATTGGTGGAAACGGACATTGACTGTTTCCTTTCAGTTCCACCATACACAGATGGATGGCGCACATGCTTCCCGCTTTTTGGAAAATCTGCAAAAAGAAATTGGAAAGTTGGAGGTATAATCAAGAACAAATGCTATCTTTGCGGAACTAACAGAAAAAAATAGAATTGTTCAACCCGTATGAAATGGCAAGTGTGCATATAGCTGCGCTTAACGGATAGCATTTCAGTCATAGCTATTCAGCAACGGACAGGCTTATAACGGTTTGTCCTTTCTTGTTTTGCCATTATTCCAAATTCATAATCATGCGATGTGTCATGCCGCCTTGTGCAGCAGGACTTGTTGCATCATATTAAGTTGAACAATGAACTATACATATAAGAATATTTGGCTCATCAACTTTCCCGTAATGATGAGCATCCTTATCGAGCAACTGATCAATATCACCGATGCCATTTTCTTGGGGCATGTGGGAGAAATAGAATTGGGCGCATCCGCCCTTGCCGGGATTTGGTATCTGGCTATCTATATGCTCGGCTTCGGTTTCAGTTTGGGCTTGCAAGTCGTCATCGCACGGCGCAACGGCGAACGGCATTATTCCGAAACAGGAAAGGCTTTCTTTCAAGGATTGTTTTTCCTGTCGGGACTTGCCGTCTTTTTGTGTCTGTTCTCCAAACTGTTTTCCCCGATTATTCTAAGCCGGTTGATTACTTCTGCGGAAGTCTATCATGCCGTGATTGATTATTTGGACGGGCGCATTTGGGGATTGCTGTTCTCTTTCCCATTCCTTGCCTTGCGCTCGTTCTTGGTCGGCATCACCCGTACAAAAGCCTTGAACGTGGCGGCTTTGACAGCCGTATTGGTGAACATTCCGGGCAATTGGCTGCTCATATTTCATTGGAACATGGGGATAGCAGGTGCAGCCATCGCATCGTCTTTTGCCGAAGCGTGTTCGCTGGCAGTGCTGGCAATCCATGTCTTACGTAAAATGGATAAACGGTTATATGGATTGCATTGGAGCTTCAACAAAAGCGTATTGCTTCCTATCTGTCGTGTGTCCGTTTGGAGCATGTTCCATTCGTTTATCGGAGTGGCATCGTGGCTTGCCTTCTTCGTAGCTATCGAGCATTTGGGAGAAATGGAACTGGCAGCTACCAATGTCATACGCAGTGTTTCGACGGTGTTCTTTGTCATCGTCAATTCGTTTGCAGCTACTACTGGTTCGCTGGTGAGCAATTTGTTGGGAGCCGGACAAAAGGAACAGGTAATTCCGCTATGCAACAGAGTTATTCGTTTGGGATATGCTATCGGTTTTCCTCTGGTCATCCTTGCTCTGATTTTCTACCGTCCGATTATTGGCATCTATACGGAAAGTACGTTTCTGATGCAAATTGCCCATCTGCCCTTTGTGGTTATGCTGCTGAATTATGTCTTTGCCTTGCCCGGTTATGTCTATATGAACGGCGTAACAGGTACAGGGGCGACACGCATGACATTCATTTTCCAGTTGATAACCATCGCGGCTTATCAGATTTATTTGTGGAGCATAAGCGGTTTCAGTACTTCACTGTCCGTTTATTGGACGGCAGAATATCTGTATGTGATATTACTTGGCTTGTTATCTGTCATTTATCTGAAATATAAACACTATTAAAACTGAATGTCATGATGAAAAAGATATATCCACGCGCAGGCGACACGCAGACCGTGTACCTGAATGCAGTTGTGAAAGACCCGTCTATCGAAGTGGGCGACCATACCATCTACAATGATTTCGTGTCCGACCCGTTGCTTTTCGAGCGGAACAATGTGCTTTACCATTATCCTATCAACCACGAGCGGCTGATAATCGGCAAGTTCTGTTCCATTGCCTGCGGTGCGAAATTCCTGTTCAACTGTGCCAACCATACCTTGAAATCCCTATCCACCTACACCTTTCCGCTCTTTTATGAAGATTGGGACTTGAAGAAATCGGACGTGGCAACGGCTTGGGACAACAAAGGCGACATCGTGATAGGCAACGATGTGTGGATAGGCTACGAAGCGGTAATTATGGCTGGCGTTCACATCGGCAACGGGGCAATCATAGCCGCCCGTGCCGTTGTTACGAAAGATGTGCCGCCTTATACGATAGTCGGCGGCGTTCCTGCCCGACCGATAAGAAAGCGTTTCGATGAAGAAGTGATATGGAAACTTGAGACGCTGAAATGGTGGGACTGGCCTGCCGAGAAGATACGGCGATGCCTGCCTTATATTGGGAAAGGTGATGTAAACGGGTTGTTACAGGTGGTTGATAGTATGTAGCATGAAAAGATTTGCGGAAGAAATACTGGCTAAGATTGACGCAGAAATCCGATTAAGGGATTGTGATGTCGATTCTGCAATGGATAATGCCTTGTATATGGTAAGGTTCATTGCACCTATGTACGAACAACTAAGAGAAATGATTATTAGCCATTCATTTCCGAGTGTAGAAGATGAAATATGTTTTTTCAAAGAATTGAAACCGGAAATTCTTAGCAAGTATATCTATTTCAGCAAGGTGTACCATATAGAGTTGAAATGCCCAGATGGTAGCAATGACTGCATCCGGGAATATCTGAGTACAGAATTGGATAAGCTGACGTATTTCTTCCGCAACAATATAGAGTTCTATCAGTATATACGTTCTCAATCTACGCATTTGGATAATTTTTATTTTACACGAAAACTAATAGGAATTTCAACAATGCCAAGTTTTGAAAGTTTCCAATATGATGCAGACCCGCTATTTTCAACTGGATATGACTATAAACTGGCAAAAATACTCAGCAACAAACATCTGAAAGTTTATTTGGAGAACAGGATGGTTAAACTAAACAAAACTGTAAGCAGTTCTAAATTCAATTCTATGTGTTTTACCGGAAAGAAGAATGCCTTGATAGAATTGGGTTATGCACTTGTTTCTTCCGGTGATATAAATCATGGCAACATAGAAATAAAGGAATTTATGGAATACCTTAGTTCCGTGTTCAACATTGATTTAGGTGATTATTATGATGCTTATATCGCCATGAAAGAACGAAAAGACCAGACTGCCTACTTGAATCTGTTGGCAGAGAAACTATCCAAACGTATGAGGGAAGATGATAATAAGAGATAATTGCCTGATATTCTTATTCGTAAAATACCGTGTTCATACCGACACGGTATTTTTATTTTCACACTATTTCATCTTCAAAATTGGCTTGTGCTGTATTTCTTCAAGCCGAAAAATCATTGAAAACAGCCACAAAGTGCGCTAAAAATATTTTTACCATGACGGTATGAACCATGACTTTTAATCATTTTCATATCCCGAACTTTGCAGCAAAATCAATTAGTTAGCAATATGGATGTGATTACGATTGAATCAAAAGCCTATAAGGAAATAGTGGCTAAGATAGATGTGATAGCCAACTATGTGTTTTCACAGGAGGACACGAAAAACGAGGATGAAATCTGGGTGGACAGTTACGAAGTCTGCACATTCCTTCAAATCAGCGACCGCACTTTGCAGCGTTTACGTGCAAAAGGTGTAGTCGCTTTCTCCAACATAGGAGGACGGTGTTATTACAAGATAGGCGAACTGAAACGCCTGCTGGAAGAACGGCTAATAAAGAGCAATGACGAATGTATGAGTAACCTGATAACCAATCATGAATTGTATGCTAAGGAAAGAAGAAATACTAAGCAGGACAAATAACGGCTTGTCGGTGTTCAAACACTACCTGCCCGGCAACTGGCGCATCGGTCGGAACTTCCTCAATCCGCTATACGAGGACAGCAAGGCTTCCTGCAACGTCTATTTCGACCGACACAGCGGCATGTACAAGATGAAGGACTTCGGCGATGACCGTTACAGCGGCGACTGCTTTTTCCTCGTGGGGCAACTGAAAGGGCTGGACTGCAACCGGGCATCGGACTTCATCGAGATACTGGCGACCATCGACCGGGACTTGGGATTGGGGCTGGCTTCCGGCATCCCGGCAGCTATCCCGCCAACGGCTACCCACCGGGCAGCAACGTCCCAGAGGGAGGACACGCCCGAAAAGCCCGCCAAGCCCTACCTGTGCCGGGAACAGAAGTTCACCCCCGCTGAACTGGAATACTGGCGGCAATACGGCATCACGCCCGAACTGCTGGAGCGGTACAAGGTCTGCTCGCTCCGGGAATACCACAGCGAAACAGCAGAAGGAAAGCCATACGCCTATACGTCATCAGCGGCAGAACCCATGTTCGGCTACAAGGGCAAGCGGCACGTCAAGCTGTACCGACCGTTCTCCACGCCCCGCTTCCTCTACGGCGGCAGCTTCGGCGAGAATTATTGCTTCGGGCTGGAACAACTGCCCGCCAAAGGTGATACATTATTCATCACGGGCGGGGAGAAAGACGTGCTTTCGCTGGCGGCGCATGGTTTCCACGCCATCTGCTTCAATAGCGAAACGGTAACCATCCCGGCAAACCTGATTTTCAGGCTGTCTTTCCGTTTCAAGCATATTGTCCTGCTCTATGACACGGACAAGACGGGCAGGGAAAGTGCCTGCAAGCAGGAAAAGTCATTGGCGGAATTTGGCGTGAAACGCCTGTTGCTTCCGCTGCCCGGCACGAAAGAGGAAAAGGACATATCCGATTACTTCAAAGCCGGGAACACCTGTGAAGATTTCCTGAAACTGTTCATTGAATTTTTAGACAACCTGTATAGCGACACACTCATCATGCTTAAATCGTGCGAGATAGATTTCAACAACCCGCCTGCCAAAGCGCAGGTGATCATCTCGGCGGGCGATGTCCCGCTGGGTACGCAAGGCAACCTGTTCGGCATCACGGGCGGCGAGGGAACGGGCAAAAGCAACTATGTAGCCGCCATCGTGTCGGGCTGCGTCTGCCAGGCGAATGCGGAGATAGACACGCTTGGCATCCATGTAACGCCCAACGGCAGGCGCAAGGCGGTCTTGCTTTATGACACCGAACAGTCGGAAGTACAACTGTTCAAGAACGTGAGCAACCTGTTAGTACGAGCCAGACAACCGGGCAAGCCGGACGAACTGAAAGCCTTCTGCCTGACGGGGATGTCCCGGAAAGAACGCCTGAACGCCATTGTGCAGAGCATGGACAAGTTCTATTACCAGTACGGCGGCATCCAACTGGTGGTCATTGACGGCATCGCCGACCTTGTAAAGAGTGCCAACGATGAAGCGGAAAGCGTGGCGGTGATAGACGAACTCTACCGACTGGCGGGCATCTACAACACCTGCATCCTGTGCGTGTTGCATTTTGTCCCCAACGGCTTGAAGCTGCGTGGGCATCTGGGCAGCGAACTGCAACGCAAGGCGGCGACCATCCTTTCCATCGAGAAGGACGAAGAACCCACACAGTCGGTGGTGAAAGCCCTTAAAGTGAGGGACGGAAGCCCGCTGGACGTGCCGCTGATGCTGTTCGCTTGGGACAAGGAAGCCGGGATGCACACATACCGGGGCGAAAAGCCCCGTGAGGAAAAGGAGAAGCGCAAGGAAAGGGAACTGGTGGGCGTTGCCCGTGATATTTTCGGCAGGCAGACGCACATCACCTACATAGACCTTTGCGAACAGTTGCAACAGGTGCTGGACATCAAGGAGCGGACAGCCAAAAGCTACATCCGCTTCATGCGGGAGCGGGAAATCATCCTGAAAGACCCGGCGAACCAGAGCTATTTCATGATTGGTCTCATTTAATCCGGCGGCTTATGTATATCGACAAGGAAAATTTCGAGGCATGGATGGAGCGCATTATGGACAGGCTCGACATGCAGGACAAAAAGATAGACCGTCTGCTGAACAGCCAGAACTGCCTGGACGGTGAAAAGCTGCTCGACAATCAGGACTTGTGCTTTCTGCTCAAAGTGAGCGTCAAGACCTTGCAGCGTTACCGGAAGAAAGGCATACTGCCCTACCTGCTGCTGGACGGGAAGTATTACTACCGGGCAAGCGACATACACAAGCTGATTCGTGAGCGCACGGATTAGCGGTGTTATTTGTCATCGTTCAATTACGTAATCCTGTTTTGTCGTGAGACAAGGCAGGATTTTTGAGTTTCATGCCAAATAATTCCGGTTATTTGATTAACTTTGCGAAATTAGATAGAGTATGACGGCGACGGGCGGCATCTTGCCGTGCTTTCGTCTTTATATATAACATATACGTTCGCCGAACGTCCCAAAGCGAAAACTGGCACTTTTCAAAACGAGGGGATATTCAGCGCAGGATATGCTATGCCTTGTCATAGCGTGGTCTTGCCTGTTCCTCGTTTAGGTATGCCAGTACCTCGCTTTGAAGCAGTGTAAGAGCCACGCTTCTTTTTTAGGTACTGGCGGACAGTTGGATAGGAATTATTAAACTGTTAAATACCGGATAAGATGAAACAAGTGAAAGCGCACATCGCCGTATCTCTGGACGGGCATATAGCCACGTTGGACAATGAACTGGACTGGTTGCCCGATGAAGTAAAAGCTATCGTCGGCAAACTCTGTCAGGAAGCCGACTGCCTGCTCATGGGAGCGAACACCTACAACTATATCTTTGAGCATTGGGGAGGGTGGCCGTACAAAAGCCAGCGGTCTTTTGTCGTGTCGCACCACGATACCAATGTCACGCCGGGCTGCGGCGTGAAGTTTCTGACCGAAGAACCGCTGCGCAAGGTCTATGAGCTGAAACAGGCGCATGACATATTGGTGGTGGGCGGTGGCAAACTGCTTACCTCGCTGATAAAAGCCGAACTGTTGGACTGCCTAACCATCTACACCGTTCCGGTGATGGTGGGCAAAGGCATCGGTTTCATCGGGGAAACCTTCGGGTCGCAGTGGAAACTGTCGGAAAGTGGGGTACTGGATGGCGGGGTTGTCCGTTCGACCTACTTGTTCGGGAAAACGGCATAAAAAACGCGCCCGGCTTGTTTTCCGGGCGCAATGGCACAATTCCATCGGATAGGCTATTTCTTCGTTTTTTCTTTCTCCGGGAACGAGAAAGCGACATTGAACTGCCCGTCCAGCACCAGCGAAGCATCGAAAGCCTTGCCGTTCTTGCCCTTGAAGCCTTTAATCAGCCCGGTCTTACGCTTCGTAACCAGTTCGACAATCTGCTTGTCGGTAAGCTGCTTGTCGCACTTGTTGCGGAAGATGGTCAGCGTGCAGTCCACGTTGGAACACTTCGCCACTTTCGGGTAGAACAGGATGCGCCCGCTGCCGCACTTGGGACACGGGCAGGTCTCGCCGCTGGCGAAGGACAACTGCACCGACAACAGTTCCGTCGTGATTTGGGCGGCGTACACCTCGATGCCCTTGCGGAACGTGTCGGCATCCATGCTGCCCGCTTCTATCTTGGCGAGGGCAGTTTCCCACATGCCCGTCATCTCCACATCGGCAATCTTCTTGTCCTTGACAATCCGGTAAACGGCAAGTCCCTTGTCGGTCGGCACAAGGTTCTTCTTCTCCCGCACGATGTACTGGCGGGCAAACAGTGTCTCGATAATCGCCGCACGGGTGGCTGGCGTACCTATCCCGGCATCTTTTAGGCTGGCTTTCAGTTCGGCATCCTCCAGTTCCTTCCCGGCGTTTTCCATTGCCGCCAACAGGCTGCTTTCCGTGTGCAGCGGTTTCGGCTTGGTCTGCTTTTCGAGCAGATCCACGCCGGAAAGCGGCAAGGTCTGTCCCTCTTGAAGCGGCGGCAGGGTGGCGGCATCTTCATCTTCGGTGTCCTGCTCACTGAACACGGCACGCCAACCCGCTGTTTTCATCACAGCCCCTTTTACCGTGAAACCGGTATCTCCGGCGGACAACAAGGCGGTGGTAACGTCCTTCACACACTTGCCCGAAAAGGCTTCCAGCATACGCCCGGCTACCAGTTCATAAACCGCCCTCTCGTCTTTGGAAAGTTCACCCGGCAGGTTCTCGGTAACAATCAGGGCATGGTGGTCGGTTACTTTGCCGTCATTCACGCTGCGGCGGTTCAAGGTTGCGCCATTCAACCCGGCGGCATACCCGGCAAAACGGGGGTATCGCTCCAAAAGGGCGATGCGTTCCGGCATTTCCTCGAAAACATCTTCCGAAATATAACGGCTTCCGGTTCGGGGATAGGACATCACTTTCTTCTCGTACAGGCTCTGCGCTATGGAAAGCGTCTTGTCCGCCGAAAAATTCAGTTTCGTGTTCGCTTCCTTTTGCAGCGTGGTCAGGTCGTACAGAAGCGGCGGTTCTTGGGCGGTTTCTTTCCTTTCAACGGACTTCACCACAAGCTGCCCGGCATCCTTTGCCCGTTGCAGGGCGGCTATGGCTTCGGGCTGCTGTTCCCATCTGGCAGTCGATTGGGCGGTGAAACCAATCCCCCCGCTGGCGGTGCTGGCTTTGAGTTGCCAGAACTTGGTCGGGACGAAATTCTTGTTCTCCAGATAACGGTCGCATATCATCACAAGTGTAGGTGTCTGCACCCTGCCCAGCGAGAACACGCCCTGCCCGGCGGCTACGCTCAACGCTTGGGTGGCGTTTATCCCTATCAGCCAGTCCGCTTCACTGCGGGACTTGGCGGCAAGATAGAGGTTATCGTAACGTTCGCCCGGCTGCAAGTTCTCCATGCCCTCCCGGATTGCCCTGTCGGTCAGGCTGCTTATCCACAGCCGGACAAAAGGCTTGTGGCAGCTTAGGTAATGGAAGATGTAACGGAAGATTAACTCGCCCTCACGTCCGGCATCGGTAGCGACAATAATCCTGTCGCACTGGTCGAACACCTCCTTAATCACTTTCAACTGCTTCAACACGCCGGGGTCTGCCTTATAGCCTTTTTCGGCTTTCACCTGACGGGGAATTAGCTGGAAGTCCGCCGGGATTATCGGCAGGCTCTCCCTGCGGAAGTTCGCCACGCCGTAGGCTTCCGGCATGGCAAGCTGTATCAAGTGCCCGAACGCCCATGTTACCATGTACCCGTTGCCGGACAGATACCCGTCATTCCTCTGTGTCGCCCCGATGATGCGGGCGATGTCCTTAGCCACGCTGGGCTTTTCTGCTATCAATGCTATCATAGTTCCTTGCTTTTTAAGTGGTCATTACATTTTCATTCCTTTGGATTTCTTGGGCTTGTCCGCTTTTTGGGTCTTGTCCAGCTTCTCCTTCTGCTTGGCGGTGGGCTTGTCCTGACCCTGTTTCAGCGGCTCTTTGCTCTGCTTGGTGGCTTCGTTGGTCTTGCCCTCCGTATTGACCGCTACCTGTGTCCGGCTCTCGGCGGCTGGGATAACGTCTTTCGGTTGTACCTTGTCGGGAGACTTCCCTTGTGCGCCGGGCTGCACATGACCGTTGAACTTCACGCCCTTTTCATCCTTTACTCCGGCTACCTGTTGTGTCGGCTGTTGTCCTTGCTGCAAGGCTTGCACGGCTGACCTCGGCAGGAACTCCAAGCCACGCTCCACTGCGCTGATCTGAAGATAGGCACTGCGCCTTGTCCCGTCCTTGAATTGCAGGTTCTCCATCCTGACCGCTTTCCCGGCTTCAAAGGCGGCTTTCTGCTCCGGGCTTACCTTCACGCCGCAAACGCTGTCGGGGCATTTCCATTTGTCCGCCCGCATGTACTCCAGTTCGTGCGTGTGCCTGTCCCGGCTGATGAATACGGGGATTTGCTCCCCGCTTTTCGGGTCGGTGATTTGGGCGACACTGCCCAAATTGCCGATATGCTGCAAGTTCCCTTGTTCCTGCTTGGAGAACTCATGCCCGTTGTATGGGCGTTGCAACAGCTTCTCGTCCTGCTGTACGCCGTGCAGTTTGGGGACTATTGTGCCGTCCTTCGCCTGATAGAAAGACAGCTTGACATCGGTAGGTCTGAGGTAGAAACCGCCTATCGTCCCCGAAACGGTATAGGTGTTGCGGGATTTGTAGCCACGCATCACCCGGTCGAAGTCCTTCGTGTTTTTCAGGGTCTCGGCGGTGATGCCTACTTTTTTCAGGCTCTCCCAATCAATCTTCGCCGGGTCGAAGCGGTAGCCCTGCTTGGACTCCGGGTTGTCCGGTTTCGGTACACGGAGTGCTTCCACCTGTTTGTCGCCCTCCGGCGTGGGGTGGCGGTGGTTGTCCTCGATAGCCTTTGCGTTTTGTTCCACCTCCGATGCCTTGCAGCGGAACAATGCCAGCCCTTCGGTGTCCTGAAACTTGCGGTAGAAATTGGCGACAAGGTTGCTGATGATGTCGCCGTTCCTGTCCACCTGCATGAACTCGCCGCCCTGTATCGGCGGCACGGTCTGCAAGTTGCCCTCCTTGTCGAATCCTTTAACGGCACTCACTTTCCCCTGCTGTTTGTCCAAGACCAGCAGCACGTCTTTTTTCTGCCCCTCTGCGGGCGGGTTCATTCTGTTTGCCATAAATAATTGGAATTTTAGTGGTTACGGGATAATTCCCGTCCAAAGGTAGCGACTAAATATGCTATATTTTGACGTGTTGCAATGAGTGTCCCGATTTGTCCTACAATGTCTGAATTTGACCATATAATATGGCAAGCATAATTTTATATGAATCCGTTTTGTATAAATCAAATCTTCTCTATTTGTTCCAGTAGACTGCATGTTTTAATAAACAAATCCATATAATCGGAAATTAATAGTCAAAAAATGGAAATTACATTTTGATTATGGAAATTAATTATTATATTTGCGAAATAATTTACTTATATCAGAAATAATGGAACATTTTAATATTGTACAAGCTTTATGTCGGTCTGCATTGGCAAGTCCAAATAGTGCAGTTATACAACAAATAAATAGGCTTAAAGACGCATTAAAGAAAGATGGAAATGAAAAGGAAGCCAAGTCAATAGAATCTCTCCTTGCGTCATCAAAAAAATCTATAGAAATGACCCCTAGTCGAATTAAGCAATCATTTGCAATGAATAAAGGGGAAGTAATAACATCTAAGACTTCTATTCCTGTTGATAAAGAAACTTCTATCCCTATTGCAGAAGTGTTCTTTAATGAAGATTTGCCAGATGAAATTCCTCTTTTTGAGGACAATATTAAAAATGCTATTCTTTCTATAATAAACGAATGGTCCAAATTTAATCAATTACTTGAGATTAATGCAGCCCCTGCAAGTTCTTGCTTAATTTATGGACTGCCAGGAACAGGAAAAACTCATTTAGCAAAGTGGATAGCTAAGCAAATAGGATTACCTGTGGTTTTAGCTCGTTTAGAAGGATTGATGTCCTCTTTTTTAGGAACTACAGCTAAAAATATAGGCAATCTGTTCTCATTCGCAAATAGATACAATTGTGTTCTTTTGCTTGACGAATTTGATGCAATTGCAAAATTACGGAATGATCCTCAAGAAGTAGGGGAAGTAAAAAGAGTTGTGAACACATTGCTCCAATGCTTAGATAGCAGAAAGGATTGTGGTTTTACAATTGGAGTTACAAACCACGAAGCATTATTAGATCCTGCAGTGTGGAGAAGATTTGACGTCCAAATAGAAATCCCCAAACCTTCACCGCAAATTATAATAGAGCTTATCAAAAAATTTCTTTATCCTCTTAATTTTGGAGAAAATGAAATTAAACTTTTCGCTTGGTGTATAGAAGAAGCTTCTGGAGCAGATATAGAAATGCTAGCAAAATGGATAAAGAGAGCTTATGTTGTTGATAACAATATAACGGCATCAAATATTATTAAACAATTTACACTCTTAAATTCAGGACGCGTGACTGAAAAGAAAAAAAATGCGATATTAAAAAGTGACGAGGAATTTATTAATGCACTTATTGAGGATGAAACATATACATTCAAACAAGTTGATATAGCTCCAATGTTTGGAATGACCACATCTTCTTTGAGTAAACTAAAATCAAAAATGAAATAATTTAATATTTATATATTATGGGGAACAGTCCAATACAAGTGGTATTAAATACCAATAATTTTATAGAAGAAGTTGAAAATAAAGGAGGGGGACCATCCACAGATTTTTTCGCTGACAACGATGTTGCATTTATTGAACATAGAGAGTTGTTAACTCAGCAATTACGTGAAATAAAAAAACTGCAAATTGATAATGAATTTGCTCCTGTTTCTTATGCAAAAATCACTTTAAGACAATCTGCTCTGGCAAAAAGCCACTGTCCAACTCATGCTATTTTTAAGCCTGATATTACACCCATTGTGGGAGCTGGAGAACTTGGGGAGTTATATGTAGAATTAACTCCAGAAAGTATTGAACGTGTTTCTTGCAAAATGGACAAAGCGGAAACAACTACAAATAAAAAAAATATAGACGGAAAAGATATTCCTTATCCAAGTCGAATCCGTAGTGAAATAGGAGCAATTGATCATATCTCCCAACACACAAAAAGCGATAAAAGAAAGTTTTCAATAAAAGAAGCTATAGAATGGTTATCGGACTCACGTTCTGGAGGAGCATACATCGTTGAATTATTCGAAGATCCACCAGCTAAAAAAGACTGGGACACATTAAGTATACAAAAAAGGCAATTATTCAGTACATTCATAAATGGACTTGAGAACTTTGGTTCTGGACTGTACGCATTAAAAATAAAACAGGATAAAGGAGCAGCTGTTTTATATGGAATAAAGCTAGAAGAAGGTGGAATGCCTATAGTACAAATGGTTCCACTACAATCATCAGCCACAAAAAATATAAATCATAAGGCTGTTTGTTTGGATTATAAACAACACGAGAAACTATTAGATTTCTTGGATAGACATCCGTTAGTAAAAAGAATAACTTTGCCTCCTATTATAACTAGAGGTGGTAATAGTTCTATTAATTTAGGTTCTCCGGCAACAATACCAGCAATAGATCCAAAAGTGAATTACCCCAAATTATGTGTAGTAGATGGAGGCGTTTCAAATATATTGGGAAATTGGATTCAAGACAGATGGGGGTTAATTAGTCCAGAAGATAAAAATGAGCAACATGGGAGTTTTATAGCAGGATTGGCAGTATTAGGAGGAAGCCTAAATAGTGTTTGCAAAGAATTAGATGGATGTTACATTATTGATCTTGATATTCTTCCCTCTAAATTTTACGATTCTTACTATTCTAAGCCTTTAGAATTTTTTAATGAATTAGAAATTGCCGTCCAAGAATTAAAAGCAAGAACAGGAGTACGTATATTTAATTTCAGCCTTAATGTTGAAGAGCACGTAACATCAAGTGGGTATAGTATTCCAGCTCAAATCTTAGATAAAATTGCGGAAGACAATGACATTATTTTTATTATTTCAGCTGGTAACACTCATCCAGCACAAATGAGGAAAGAATGGCCATCAGATCCTGTCGCTGCATTAAAAACTTTAGTGACAACAAGAGATGATGCACTTAAAGTTCCTGCTGAGAGTTGCCGCAATATAAGTGTATCAGCCTTAAATCCACCAGATATTGATGGTGTTGTTGCTTATGGGTTAAGTAATTATAGCTGTAAAGGCATTAGTTCTAGAACTGGATTAAAACCGGACTTAGCTCATGTTGGAGGAAGTGGAACAAAAAATATCACAAAGGGTTATGGTCTTTTCTCAATAAATGAAAACGGACTGATTGAGGATGGCTGTGGAACTAGTTATGCAGCTCCAAATGTAGCAAAAACTATTGCAGCATTAGAAAATAAAATAGAAGGGGAAGTCTCTAGAGAAACTTTAATAGCTTTATCTATCCATTATGCTGTTATACCAGAACCTTTCAGACACAAGCAGTTAAGTAGTGTTGCAAAACATTTAGTCGGTTTTGGTATGCCGTTAAGTTCTTCAGAAATCTTGAATGGTGGGGACAATGCTATTACTTTAGTTTTTGCAAATAGGATTACGACAGGTAGAAAACTTAGCTTTAACTTTACATGGCCATCATGTCTTGTAAAGAAAGGAAAGTGTACAGGCAAAGCCAGATTGACAATTGTTAGTACCCCACCGCTTGATTATAAATTTGGAGCGGAATTTATACGTGTAAACATCGATGCAAGATTAAGACAGCTTCAAAGCAATGGTAAATATAAAGGACGGTTAGATGCTATTTATGCCCCTGAATCTGGAGAAGGTGGCCTTTATGAAAAAGATCAAATTGAACATACATTTAAATGGAGTCCAATAAAGGTTTATGAAAAATACTTTTCAAAAGGAGTTGGTCCTTCTACGGAATGGAAACTTGATGTAGAATATTTAACTAGAGATGGAGAAATAATTCCTAGTGAAGGCATTCCATTTACGGCAATTCTAACAATTTCTGATCCAAAAGAAGAAGAACCTGTTTTTAATGATATGCGACACATCTTACAGTCAATTGGTGTCCAGACTGTTGACATAAAAACAGCCGCAAGGATTGTATCTAGAGTATAATTTAAAACAAAATATATATGAGAAAAATTTATCATGTAACAAAAACGGAAAATGGTTGGCAAGGTAAACTAGAAAAAGGTCAAAGAGCATCTGTTGTTGGAAGCACTAAGGCAGAAGTCGTTCAAAAAACAATAGAAATTGCTAAACGACAACCCGAATCATCTATTAGAATTCATAAAACAGATGGTAAAATCCAAGAAGAAAGAACATATCCTAAAAAGTCAGATCCATATCCACCTAGAGGATAAAAAATTGATAATAAAGGAAGGATAATTTTATCCTTCCTTTATTAAATATCGTAGTGCCGGGTCATTCTTAATCCGGGTTATCTCGTCCTCGACAATCTGCCGGACTTCCTGCCGGATGCGGTCGTAATTGGCTTGTATCTCCTCCTGCATCCGGTCGTTGCCGTCCTTGTCGGTGAAGTCGATAATCTGCGGCAGCTTCACATACCGGGCGGTTTCCCGCTTCACCTTCTCATTGTCCACCACAATTTCACAATGGAAAATCTTCTGTTCTATCCGTTCATCGAAGTTGTCCGCCACCGCCCCAACGAACATGCCTTGTGTGAGGTTGGATATTTTGCTGGCAGGTATCAGGCTGTCCATCTGGGTGCTTATCGAGGTGGACTTCTCCCGCTGGTTGATGGTCATATTCTGCCGCTTCTGCAACACCTTTCCGAAACGCTCCGACAATATCTTTGCCGTCTCACCGACCACCTGACCGCTGAACACGTTGCCCACCGTGTTTTGGATAACCTTGCTTTCCTTGTCCCCATAGTCACGGGTAAGCTGGCTGTAATCCTGAAAGCCCAACAGGACGGCGACCTTGTTGCTCCGGGCGGTGGCAATCAGGTTGTCCAGACCCCGAAAGTAGATAGTGGGCAACTCGTCTATTATCACCGAGCTTTTAAGCTGACCTTTCTTGTTTATCAGCTTCACGATTCGGCTGTTGTACAGACCGAGTGCCGCCGAATAGATATTCTGGCGGTCGGGATTGTTGCCGACCACCAGTATTTTAGGCTCTTTCGGGTTGTTTATATCCAGTGAGAAATCATCGCCCGTCATTACCCAGTAAAGTGCCGGGCTTATCATACGGGAAAGCGGGATTTTCGCGCTGGCAATCTGACCCTGCAACTGTTCTTGAGCGTCTGATTCCCAAGCATCTACGAACGGAGAAAGGTAGTTCTCCAGTTCGGGATAGCTGCGTAAAATCGTGAACACATCGGCGTATTTCTTGTTCAACAGTTCTATGGCATGGGGGAACGTGCAATACTTGCCGCCTTGATAGATACGGAGATACCAAATTATAGCCGCCAAAAGGATAATCGGGCTTTCCACAAAGAAGTCACCCTGCTTGCTTATCCAAGAGCGATTGAGGTTAAGCATAATCGTGTAGCTGGCTTCGTAAGCGTCCGCAATGTCAGACATGAAACTGGCGTTTATCGGGTTGCACCGATGGCTCTTGCGTGGGTCGTCAAAATTGATAACGTAAAACTTCGGCTTTACCTTGTAGCCGTTCAGATGGTTAAGCAGGTGGTTATAAGCGATTTCAGAAAGGTCAGGGAACTTATAATCATAACAATACATCGAAAATCCCTTCTCGATTTGCTGTTTTATGTAACTGTTCACCACGGCGTATGACTTGCCGCTGCCCGGCGTACCCAGCACAAGGCTGGCACGGAACGGGTTCACCACGTTTATCCAGCCGTTGTTCCACTTCTTCTTATAGTAGAACCGGGTAGGCAGGTTCACGGAGTATTCATTTTCTATCAGGCGGGTTTCCTGCTGGAAACTCTCATTTTCCGTGTTAAAGACATCATCCATCAGGTTGTTCTTCAACAACCGGGACATCCATGTACCCGCCATGAGCAGGCATATATAACCCGCCGACAGCGTGGCGATGTAAAACGCCGTGTCCGCCGTATGCGGAAGCGGCAGTTCCAGCAACCACCAGTTGAAGAAAAACAGCACGACACCCGCCGCAAGGCAGCAGTAAATCTTCACCCAAGTTATCTTCTCATCCTTCACGCCCTTGGTGCCGATGCACGACAAGGCGAGGAACACCACCGCAAAAAGTTTCGTCCAAAGAACAGACGAGAACAGCTCGGTGATACGCTGGAAGTTCCATAAAATCTTGTCTATCACCTCAAAGGTTACTCCCCATCCTTTCAGGCTGGAGTAACAGAACCAGTACACGTTGATTCCCACGAATAGAATACTGACAGCCCGCATAAAGTCCATGACCCTTGCAAGCCCCCTCAAATCATCTTCCTGTTGCATAATCGTATGTTTTTATGTTAATCAGTTAGTCGATGCGCCTTGTACGCTTCTTTTTCTTCTTTCTCTTTTGGCTGGCAGTCTCCTGTGGCTCATCACCGCCTGATGCACCGCCGAACAATCCTCCGAAAGCACCTACTACGGAAGCCACACCCGAAACGATGTCGGCTTTCGGCGTGAAGTCCGGCTGTTCCTGACGCGTGGATTGTTCCTGCCGTATGCCCGTTTTCCTTTCATCGGAATACAAATCGTTGAACACGTTCGCCGAATACTCCTTGCCCAAGCGTGAACCGTTCAGCACCACCCGGCTGTCGTGGTCGATGAACGTAACGCCATAGATACGCCCGCTGTCGTTCCGGCGGAACACCACGTCAATGCCCTGCCGATTCAGTTCCCGTTCAAACTCCAACCGGGTGCGGGCTGTCCGCATGGCGGCGGCGACAATTTTCCGGGTACGCTCTTTCAGTTTTCCGTCCTTAATCACTTTACCAGATTTCTCCATCCTGCGCTGTACCGCTTCATACCCCACCGACCTGCCGATGCGGGATGCCTTTACCGGATTGCCCACCTTTTCGCCCTTGCCGTTCATGGCGGAATAGACGATGCCCTGATAGGGTCTGCCGTTTATCTCCCCCTTGACTTCCTCGGCGCACACGTTATAGGCGGCAAGCAACGCCCTGTACTCCCCGAACGACTGGAAGCGGTAGCCGTAGCAAGCCGCTTTCACGGTATTGCCAATCTGGTGTTTCACGTCCCCGGCTTCGTAATCCACCTTTTTAAGTTCCGGGCGTTCCGTCCGTTCCTTCTTTTCCGCCGGGTGAAGCCTGTACTTTCTTTCCAGTTCACGGGTAATCTGTTTGCTTCTCCGGTACTCGAATTTGTCATTCAGCGGTCTGCCGTTCTCGTCCACCCGCAAGCCTACGATGTGGATATGGTGGCGGTCAATGTCGGTATGCTTATACACCAAATAAGGCTGGTCGCCATAGCCCAGCTTCTGCATATACTCCCTCGCGATTTCGGAAAGCTGGCTATCCGAAAGCCTGTCTTCCGGGTGCGGGTTTATGGAAATATGAAGTATCGGCTTCTTGGTGGAAAGTTGCACGGGCATCTGCATCTCGAAGCTGCGCATACACTCGCCGATAGAGAAATGCCCGTCCTCGCTTAACAACATCTTATTGGAGAAAAGCACCTTTGCTTCCCCGTTGTCCACCTTTTCCTGATTGTAAGCCAGTGCGCCGAACATGGAACTTCCCGTGTTTATTTTGGCAACCATAGTTCCCTGCACTCGTTTGTCAGGTCGATAACCTGACGGTTCAACATAGCCAGTTCGGTGGTCGCCTTCTCCAGTTTATAGAGGAAAGCCAGTGCCTTTTTCTCCGAAAAGTTGCCGTGCAACGCCTTTACCACTTGGTTGTAATTGACCGCTACCGCCCGGAACTGGGCGTAAAATTCGGTCAGCTTGGCGCAATACTCGACCGCCGACTTGTCCACTTTCACCACCCGGAACGGCTCGCCGAACAGCCGTGCGGCAATGAAACGGGACTTGCTCGTAACGCCCGACTGCTCCCATTGTGCGAGGAAGCGGGCGTTCTCCCGGTCATTCAGGTACAGCACATGGCGGTGCTTCGCCGGGTCTTGTAGGGCGGGACGACCGCCCTTGTTGTTTCTTCTTGTTTCCATACTGCTTTGAATTAAAAAATCACGACTTCGGAGTGGTTTTCACCCCGCAAGGGGCAAGGCGTTTTCAGGCACGGAAAACGGTTTCGCGGCACACGAAACACACCTTGCTATTTTCTGGCGAAAATCGAAAATCCGTCCCTGACGGATTGGGGTCAGCACAAGACGGCAAGCCTGCCATATCCCACAATCGGATTCCATATCTCCGCCCCTGCGGTTCGTTACTCCGCTGCAAAGTAACGGTGATTTATAATGCTGTAAAATAGTCGGTTGGTGGACAAACCGGGACATCGGGGGACAAAACGGGACGCATCTGAAAACGGATGTTTTTTCTCCTTTTATTTGCAGAAGATTTCAAGATTGAAAGCAATACGGAGAGTCCTATTTCAAGCAGGAATGACTGGATGAAACCAAGATTGAAAGACATCAGGATTGCAAGGTTTCAAGAAAGGATGAAAGCAGGATTGGAATAAAACAATCTTCCAATATTTCAAGATTGCAGTGTGGAAACAAGGAATGCCATATAGCCGGATTGACTGAAAGCAATAAACAAATCCATCAACCAACAATGAACGGAAGCAATATGGAAAACGGGAAAACACCCCTTTATGTCGCCTTCTCCACCCAGAAGGGCGGGGTCGGCAAGACCACCTTCACCGTGCTGGCGGCAAGCTACCTCCATTACCTCAAAGGCTACGATGTGGCGGTGGTCGATTGCGACTACCCGCAGCACTCCATCGCCGGGATGCGCAAGCGGGATGCCGAAACGGTGTCCTCCGACGAGGAATACAAGCGCATGGCGTATGAACAGTTCACCCGGCTGGGCAAGAAAGCCTACCCGGTATTGTGCAGCCCTCCTGAAAAGGCGATAGCTACCGCCGATGAATACGTAGCCGGAACGGGCGACAAGCCCGACATCGTGTTCTTCGACCTGCCCGGTACGGTGAACAGCGAGGGCGTGATAAGCTCCCTTGCCGGGATGGACTACATCTTCACCCCGATTTCCGCCGACAAGGTGGTGCTGGAAAGCAGCCTGTCGTTTGCGGCGGCTATCCACAAGCTGCTGGTGAGGAACGAAGCCTGCCGACTTGCCGGGCTGTACCTCTTTTGGAACATGGTGGACGGTCGGGAGAAAACCGACCTTTATACCGCCTACGACAAAACCATTAAGGAACTGGAACTGCCGCTGCTGAAAACCTTTATCCCCGACACCAAACGCTACAAGAAGGAACTGGCGGCTGACAAGAAAACAGTGTTCCGCTCCACGCTCTTTCCCGCCAGCCGTCCGCTGGTCAGGGGCAGCAACTTGGAAGAACTGATAACGGAAATGATGTATCACATTAAATTACAATGATATGACAAAGCAAAACGGCACTCTGCCGAAAATAGACGAGGATTTCATGCGTGAACTCATATCGCAGGGTGTCCCAGTCAAGCAAGACAATGACAGGACGGATGACGTACCGCAGGAAACGCTGGCGGAAACGGTGCAGGCGGAGAAACCGACACCCCGCAAGCGCAGGAACAATCCGGGCGACTACCGGGAAACCTATTTCCGGAAAGTGGAACTGACCGACCGCCAGCCCTTGTACGTGAGCCGCACGACCCACGAGAAGCTGATGCGCATCGTGACGGTGATAGGCGGGCGCAAGGTAACGGTCAGCAGCTATGTGGAAAATATCCTGCTGCGCCACTTCGAGCAGTACCAAGACGAGATAAACACCCTGTATGAAAACAATTTCCAAAAACCGTTTTAGCCATGACAACGATAATCTGCTGCATCCTCACCGCGCTGGTCGCGTACTACCTTGCCCTGTGGCTCTGGTACCGCCATGCGGATAACAACCCGGAAAATAGGGCAGGCGGTGAAACGCTCCCGGAAAACGGGAATCCAGCCGGATATACCCTGATAGGCGAAAGCCGCTACAAGGGCGGACAAATCACCCCACAGCCGGACAAAGCCGGACACCTCCCGCAAGCGGCTGAAAATGATACTATTTTTGCGCCGGATGCCGCCGGAACAGACGAAACGCCCGGCTATGGGGATGACGAACCGGACTACGAGGACGAGGAAATCGCCGGGTACATGGCGGGCGATGAGACGGGTCGGGCTACGGGCGTGAGCTTTGACGAACTGGGCGAAGCGGTGCGCACGGCGAACGCCGACACCTCCACCGAAGCGGAACAGCGGCAAGCCGCCGGGACGCTGGCGAGGATTGAGGGGACAAACCTCTACGATGCGGTGGTGGAGAACATCAACGGCGGGCTGGAAAGGGTGGCGGAACTGCTGAAACGCAATGAAGCGGAACTGGCTCCGGCGGCTGTCCCAACCGCTGCCGCCGACACGGGCAAGGAATATGGGACGTTCGACATGAACGAGTATCTATAATATAATGTATAATTCAAACTCAATTCGCAATGGAAACGAAAAAGAAAATCATTCTGTCGGCGGCTCTCCTTGCCGCTGTGGTAAGTGCCTACGCACATGGTAACGGGCAGGCGGGCATCACCGAAGCCACGAACATGATAACCAGCTATTTCGACCCCGGTACGAAACTCGTGTACGCCATCGGTGCGGTCTGCGGCTTGATTGGCGGGGTAAAGGTATATAACAAGTTTTCAAGTGGCGACCCGGACACCTCAAAGACCGCCGCAAGCTGGTTCGGTGCCTGTATCTTCCTGATTGTCGCCGCCACTATCCTCCGGTCGTTCTTCCTCTAATGCGTAAGCGTATGGCAGAATATCCGGTAAACAGGGGTATCGGCAAGCCTGTGGAGTTCAAGGGGCTGAAAAGCCAGTACCTTTTCATCTTTGCGGGCGGCTTGCTCGCCGTGTTCGTGGTGTTCATCGTCCTGTTCATGGCGGGCGTGAACCAGTGGGTCTGCATCGTCTTCATCGTGTCAGCATCGCTGCTGCTCGTGTGGCAGACCTTCCGGCTCAATGCCCGGTACGGCACATACGGGTTGATGAAGATAGCCGCCCGCAAACGGCATCCACGTTTCATTATCAGCCGCAAGGCGATCCCCCGATTATTCACCTATAAAAGAAGAAAGGAAACCGACCAATGAGGAATACATTAAAGGCTACCACGCTGGAAAGGAAGTTTCCCCTTTTGGCGGTGGAAAACGGCTGCATCGTGTCAAAGGACGCCGACATCACGGTAGCTTTCCGGGTGGAACTGCCCGAACTGTTCACCGTTACCCGTGCCGAATACGAAGCCATCCATTCGGCATGGTACAAGGCAATCAAGGTGCTGCCCGGTTACTCCATCGTACACAAGCAGGACTTCTTCATCACGGAGAACTACCAGCCCGACACGGAAAAGGACGGGCTCAGCTTCCTGTCCCGGAGTTTTGAGCGGCATTTCAACGAACGCCCGTTCCTGAACCATTACTGCTACCTGTTCCTGACCAAGACGACCAAAGAAAGAAGCCGCCGACAAAGCGATTTCTCCACGCTCTGCCGGGGCAGGATTGTCCCGCAGGAGATTACGGACAAGGAAACGGTTACGAAGTTCGTTGAAGCGGTCGGGCAGTTCGAGCGTATCATGAACGACAGCGGTTTCATCACGCTTGCCCGGCTGACCGCACCGGAAATCACCGGGGAGGACGGACGGGCGGGCATCATCGAGAAATACTTCTCGCTCTCCCAGACCGACACCACCTCGCTAAAGGACATCGGGCTGTACCCGGAGGAAATGCGCATCGGCGATGACATCCTGTGCCTGCACACCCTTTCGGACGTGGAGGATTTGCCCGGCAAGCTCGGCACGGACTTCCGGTTTGAAAAGCTTTCCACCGACAGGAGCGATTGCAGGCTGAGTTTTGCCGCCCCGGTGGGCGTGCTGCTTTCGTGCAACCACGTCTATAACCAATACATATTTATAGACGACCACGCCGAGAACCTGAAAAACTTCGAGCAGACCGCCCGGAACATGCAGTCGCTCTCCCGCTACTCCCGTGCCAACCAAGTAAACAAGGAATGGATAGACGAATACCTGAACGAAGCGCACAGCAAGGGGCTTGTCTCGGTGCGCTGCCACTGCAACGTCATGGCATGGAGCGATGACCGGGAGGAAATCAAGCGCATACGCAACGATGTGGGAAGCCAGCTTGCCCTGATGGAGTGCAAGCCGCGCCACAACACGGTAGACGTGCCCACGCTCTTTTGGGCGGGCATACCCGGCAACGAAGCGGACTTCCCGGCGGAGGAAAGTTTCTACACGTTCTTGGGGCAGGCTCTCTGCCTGTTCGTGGAGGAAACCAACTACAAGAGTTCGCTTTCCCCGTTCGGCATCAAGATGGCGGACAGGGTGAGCGGTCGCCCGCTGCATATCGACATATCCGACCTGCCCATGAAGAAAGGCATCACGACCAACCGCAACAAGTTCATACTTGGGCCGAGCGGTTCGGGCAAGTCTTTCTTCACCAACCACATGGTGCGCCAGTATTACGAACAGGGCGCGCACGTGCTGCTGGTCGATACGGGCAACAGCTACTTGGGGCTGTCCCAGCTAATCCATAACCGAACGCACGGCGAGGACGGGATTTATTTCACGTACACCAACGAGAACCCGATAGCGTTCAACCCGTTCTATGTCGAGGACGGGGTGTTTGACATCGAGAAGAAAGAGAGTATCAAGACCCTTATACTCACCTTGTGGAAGCGGGACGATGAAGCCCCGAAGCGGTCGGAAGAAGTGGCGTTGTCCAATGCGGTAAGTGCCTACATCGAACGTATCACGGAAGATAAATCAGTAACGCCCTGCTTCAACACGTTCTACGAGTTTGTGCGGGATGATTACCGCCGACAACTGGAACGGAAGAACGTCAGGGAAAAGGACTTCGACATCGACGGCTTCCTGAACGTGCTTGAACCCTATTACAAGGGCGGCGAGTACGATTACCTGCTCAACTCCGACAAGGAACTGGATTTATTGCATAAACGATTCATTGTCTTTGAGTTGGACAATATCAAAGACCACAAGATTCTGTTTCCGATAACGACCATCATCATCATGGAAGCCTTTATAAACAAGATGCGCAAGCTAAAGGGAATAAGGAAACTGATACTGATTGAAGAAGCGTGGAAAGCGATTGCATCGGCGAACATGGCGGATTACATCAAGTACCTCTACAAGACCGTCCGAAAGTATTTCGGGGAAGCGATAGTGGTCACGCAGGAAGTGGAGGATATTATTTCCTCGCCCATCGTGAAAGAGAGCATCATCAATAATTCGGACTGCAAGATTCTGTTAGACCAAAGGAAATACCTGAACAAGTTCGACAGCATACAGAACCTTTTGGGGCTGACCGACAAGGAGCGTTCGCAAATATTGTCCATCAACATGGCGAACCATCCCGGACGGAAGTACAAGGAGGTGTTCTTCTCGCTGGGCGGCACACAATCGGCGGTATATGCCACCGAGGTATCATTGGAGGAATACTACACGTACACGACCGAAGAAAGCGAGAAGATGGAGCTGTTCGCCCTCGCCGACAAGCTGGGCGGCAACCTTGAACTGGCTATCAAGCGGCTGGCGGAAAGCAGGCGTAATCCACAATCATCAACAACTTAAAATCAGGAATATGAAACGTACAAGCAAGTTTTTGGCACTCTTTTCCTGTGTCCTGTTGCTGGCATCCTGCAAGGATGACCCGGAAAAGCAACTGGAGCGGATGCAGGGTGAATGGGTACACGTCAAAGGTCGCCCGGCTTTCACCCTTTCGGGAAAAGGCGGCACATACAATGTTACCCGGAAAGCGAATATCCGGGGGAAAGTTCTGGAAACCTCCTATCTGATAACGGAACAGGGCGGGAAGCTGTTCATCGAGACAGGCTTCGCCATCCTCCTGACCTATGACAAGGAACGAGACCGGATAATCCTTTCGCCCGGCGGAGAATACAAGCGAGTTTCAAACATTAAAAAAGGGACAAGATGAAAAAACTGTTAGTAATCGTATCTATATGCCTGTGTGTTGCAGGCAGGGCAAACGCCCAATGGGTCGTGTCAGACCCCGGCAACCTCGCCCAGAGCATCATCAACTCCGCCAAGGAAATGGTGGAAACGGCGGGGACGAAAGCCAACACCCTGAACGGCTTTCTGGAAACGCAGAAGATATTCCAGCAGAGCAAGCAGTTCTACGATGCACTCAAATCGGTGCATGACGTGGTGAAGGGCGGCGTAAAGGTGGGCAAGTCCATCGCGCTGGTGGCGGAAATCTCCGAAATCTACGTGCGCAACTTCCAGAACATGCTGGCTGACCCGAATTTCACGGCGGACGAGCTTGCCGCCATATCCTCCGGCTACGCCATGCTGCTGGACGAGAGTTCGGACGTGTTGCAGGACTTGAAAAACGTGGTGAACGTCACGGGCATGTCGCTCTCGGATGCCGAACGGCTGGCGGTCATCGACCGGGCGTACAACAGCCTGATGAATTACCGCAACCTCGTGAACTACTATACCCGCAAGAACATCTCGGTGTCCTACCTGCGGGCGAAAAAGAAGAACGACACCGACCGGGTGCTGGCTCTCTACGGCTCGGCGGATGAACGCTACTGGTAACATGTAACAATCGGTATGCCTATGTTATTAGCGGTGGAATTTGACAACCTGCACCAGGTGCTGCGGGTGCTATACGATGAAATGATGCCCCTTTGCGGCGACATGACGGGTGTCGCCAAAGGGATAGCCGGGCTGGGCGCGCTGTTCTACGTAGCCGCCAAGGTGTGGCAGTCGCTCGCACGGGCGGAAGCCATAGACGTGTACCCGCTGCTCCGTCCCTTCGCGCTGGGGCTGTGCATCCTGTTCTTCCCCACGTTCGTGCTGGGGACAATCAACACGGTATTGTCGCCTGTGGTAAAAGGCTGCAACCAACTTATGGAAACGCAGACCTTCGACATGAACGAGTACCGGGCACAAAAAGACAGGCTGGAATACGAAGCCCTGATGAGAAGCCCGGAAACGGCGTACCTCGCTTCGGACGAGGAATTTGACCGACAACTGGACGAACTCGGCTGGTCGCCCTCCGAGATGGTAACGATGGCGGGCATGTACATGGACAGGACGGCGTACAACATCAAGAAGTCCGTCAGGGACTGGTTCAGGGAACTGCTGGAAATACTCTTTCAGGCGGCGGGGCTGATTATCGACACGCTGCGCACGTTCTTCCTGATAGTGCTTTCGATATTGGGTCCGCTGGCGTTTGCGATTTCCGTCTATGACGGTTTCCAGAGCACGCTGACCCAATGGATTTCACGCTATATATCCATTTACCTGTGGCTTCCCGTGTCGGACTTGTTCAGCAGCGTGCTGGCTCGCATACAGACGCTGATGCTCCAGAAGGACATCGAGCAGCTTTCAGACCCCAACTTTATTCCTGACGGCAGCAGCACCATCTATGTAATCTTCATGATTATCGGCATCGTGGGCTACTTCACCATCCCAACGGTGGCAAGCTGGATTGTGTCGGCAGGCGGCACGTCCGCCTACAACCGCAACGTGGCAAGAGCCGGGTCGGTCGCAGGGGCGGTGGCTGGAGCGACAAGCGGGAAGATTGCCGGGAAACTACTCAAATAACCAACTTCAATTTATCAGAACATGGAATTTAAGTCATTGAACAACATCGAAACGAGCTTCCGGCAAATCCGGCTTTTCGCGCTGGTATTCATCTGCCTGTGCGCACTGGTTACGGGGTTTGCCGTGTGGAACTCGTACAGCTTCGCCGAAAAGCAGCGGCAGAAGATATACGTCCTCGACAACGGCAAGAGCCTGATGCTGGCTCTCTCACAGGATATGGCACAGAACAGACCGATTGAAGCGAAATCGCATGTGAAGCGTTTCCATGAGCTTTTCTTCACGCTCTCGCCCGACAAGGACGCCATCGAGAGCAATGTCAGGCGTTCGCTGTTCCTCGCCGACAAGAGCGCATACAATTATTACAAGGACTTGTCGGAAAAAGGGTATTACAACCGGGTGATTTCGGGCAACATCAACCAGACGGTGGAGATAGACAGCATGAAGTGCGACTTCGACCAGTACCCCTACCGGGTGGACACCTATGCCCGGCAACTGATTGTCCGGGAAAGCAGCCTGACGGTCAGAAGCCTTGTAACCACATGCAGGCTCCTGAACGCCACACGAAGCGACAACAACCCGCACGGCTTCATCATGGAAGCGTTCACGATTACCGAAAACAAGGATTTGCAGACCATCAAACGTTAAGCGCATGGAAAGAAAACGGAATTACATCGGAATGGCGCAGGATTGGGCGGATGAACGCCTGCGCCGGATGTGCGGGCGCATCACGCCGGGCAAACGGCTGGCGGTCATCCTCGTGATGTTCCTCCTGTTCGGCGGCTTGTCCGTCTATATCACCGTCTCGTCCATCTACCACATCGGGAAACGGGACGGGCAAAGGCTGCGAATCGAGCATATCAGGCAATTTCCGCTGCACGGCAGCGACAGTATCAACCCATTAAACAGACCGGAATATGGAAGAAACACGGAAGAATGAGCCGGGCGGACAGCCCGCAAAGGAGCAGAAGCCCAAACGGGAACTCTCCCCGAAAGAGGTACAGCAACGCAAGAAGATGATAGTCTTCCCGCTGATGTTCCTCGCCTTTGCCGGGTGCATGTATCTGATATTCGCGCCCTCCGGCAAGGACAAGACAGACGTGGAAAGCGTGGGCGGCTTCAACGCCGACCTCCCGCTGCCCGCAGAGGATGGGATTATAGCCGACAAGCAGACCGCCTACGAGCAGGCGGTGGTGAGCCGCAAGCGGCAGGACAGAATCCAGTCCTTGCAGGACTTCGGCTTTACGCCTGACGGTGAAGCGGAAGAACGGCAAGGAAACGCAGAACCGATGCCGGAAGATGATCCGCAGCCCGCAAGGGGCGGCGGTGCTTCTTCGGCGACCGCTTACCGGAACATCAACCGCCAGCTAAGCACGTTCTATGAACCGCCAGCGGCGGATGAAGAAAAAGAGGAATTGAAACGGCAGGTGGCGGAACTGACCGAACGCCTGCAACGGCAGCAGACCGCCACGCCCACTGCGGACGACCAGCTTGCCCTGCTGGAGAAGTCCTACGAGCTTGCCGCCAAGTACGCTGGCGGCGGGCAGAACGGGCAAATGGCACAAGTCTCGGTAGCGGGTAACATTGACCGCAAGCCGGATGCGGTGGCGGTGCAAGCTGTCAGGGAAACGACCGTTTCGGGACTGAGCCAGCCCATGAGCGATGCGGACTTCATCCGGGCGTACAGCCAGCCACGCAACTACGGTTTCAACACGGCGGTAGGCACGGGCTACGCTGTGGGCAGGAACACGATAGCCGCCTGCATCCACCAAGACCAGACGCTGATTGACGGGCAGAGCGTGAAGCTCCGGTTGCTGGAGCCGATGCAGGCGGGCAGTATCGTCATCCCGAAAAATACCGTCCTGTCGGGTGCGGCGAAGGTACAGGGCGAACGGCTCGACATCACCGTGTCCTCGATAGAATACGCGGGCAACATCATCCCTGTGGAACTCGCCGTGTTCGACACGGACGGACAAAAGGGGCTTTCCGTCCCGTCCTCGATGGAGCAGGAAGCCTTTAATGAAGCGATGGCGAATATCGGCAGCGGGCTGGGCACAAGCATTTCCTTCACGCAGAATGCCGGGCAGCAGGTGGCGATGGACGTTACAAGGGGGCTGATGCAGGGCGCATCGGGCTACCTCGCCAAGAAGTTCCGCACCGTGAAAGTGAAGCTGAAAGCCGGGTACAAGGTCATGCTTTACGCCAAACAACAGTAATCCAACAACAAACCACTAAAAATTTCCAATCAAATGAAGAAGTATTTTGCAATGTTCGCCCTCCTGTTGGGCGTGTGTGCGGCAAACGCACAAACCAATGACACCGTGAGATATGCGGCGGGCAACGACCTGTACCAAGGCATTACCCGGAAACTCCCTTACCGGCAGATGGTAACGCCCTACGGCGTGGAAGTTACCTTCGCCAAAACGGTGCATATCATTTTCCCCTCCGCCGTGCGCTATGTCGATTTGGGGAGCAACCACATCATAGCGGGCAAGGCTGACGGAGCGGAGAACGTCATCCGGGTGAAAGCCACGACAGAGGGCTTTCCGGGGGAAACGAACTTCTCCGTCATCTGCGAGGACGGAAGTTTCTATTCGTTCAACGCCAAGTATGCCCGTGAGCCGGAAATGCTCAACATCGAAATGAAGGACTTCTTGGAAAATGAAGATACGTCCGACTTCTCGCATACCCGCATGAACATCTACTTCCGGGAACTCGGAAACGAAAGCCCGCTCTTGGTGAAGCTCATCATGCAGAGCATCTACAAGGAGAACGACCGGGAGATACGGCACTTGGGCAGCAAGCGTTTCGGCATCCAGTTCTTAATCAAGGGGATTTACACCTACAACGGGATGCTCTACGTGCATACGCAGACGAAGAACAGTTCCAACGTACCTTTCGACACGGACTTCATCAAGTTTAAGATTGTCGATAAGAAAGTGCCCAAACGCACCGCCATTCAGGAAACAGTACTGGATGCGGTACGCAGTTATAATGAAGTGATAGAGATTGCCGGGAAAAGTACGGTGCGCACGGTGTACGCCCTGCCGAAATTCACCATCCCGGACGACAAGCTGCTGATGGTGGAACTCTACGAGAAGAACGGCGGTCGCCACCAAAGCATCCGGGTGGAGAACTCGGACATCGTGAACGCCAAGGAGATAGACGAACTCAAAATCAAGTGAGCATGAAACGGGGTCTATTCATTATCATGCTCTTTGCGCTGTGCCTGCATTTCAACCAGGCACGGGCGCAAAGATACCTGCCGGACATGAAGGGCTTGCAGGTGACGGCGGGCATGGCGGACGGGGTTCACTGGAACACGGGCAGCGATTTCGCCTACCACTTCGGGGCGGCGTACAGCGTCTATACCAAGAACGCCAACCGCTGGGTGATTGGTGGGGAATACCTGCATAAGAAGTATGACTACAAGGATATGCGCATTCCGGTAGAACAGTTCACTGCGGAGGGCGGCTATTACCTGAAATTCCTTTCGGACAGGCGAAAGACCTTTTTCCTCTCGCTGGGGCTATCGGCTCTTGCCGGGTATGAAACCAGCAACCGGGGCGGCAAGCTGCTGCCGGACGGGGCTACGCTGCTGGACAAAGACTGCTTTATCTACGGCGGTGCGCTGACGCTGGAACTGGAAACCTACCTGACCGACCGGATGGTGCTGCTCGTCAATGCGAGGGAACGGATGCTGTTCGGCTCGGACATCGGCAAGTTCCACACGCAGGTAGGTATGGGACTGAAATTCATTATCAACTGACCTCTATATAATAATGTATATGAAGAATGTAATGTATAAAATCATCATGGGCTGCTACATCGTGGCCGCCCTCGTGCTTGTCACCGCCTGTAATGACAACTTGGATATTCAGCAGGCTTACCCGTTCACGGTGGAAACGCTGCCCGTACCCAAGAAACTGAAAGTGGGTGAAACAGCCGAAATACGCTGCCAACTGGTGCGTGGCGGCGACTACCAGCCTACGACCTACCAAATACGCTATTTCCAGCCTGACGGCAAAGGGAAGCTGGAAATGGATAACGGTACGGTGTTCCTGCCCAATGACCTGTACCCGCTGGAAAAAGAAACGTTCCGGCTATACTACACATCGGCATCGACAGACCAGCAGACGATAGATATTTATGTGATTGACAACTTCGGGCAGGTACAGCAACTTACACTATCATTTAATAACGACAGTAGTACAAAAAAATAAATTGGTTAAAGGAATTTGTAAATAAGTACCCTGATATATATCCGGGGTGCTTATTTTTCGCTATTTTTGCAGAAAAATATTGTATATGACTATAAAACAGATTGAAATTAAAGATTTCTGGAGAAAATTCAATATTAAGTGGAAACTTAATCCCGATGTGAATATTCTGACAGGTATTAACGGTGCAGGTAAAAGTACCCTTTTAGACTTAATTGCGTGTATAATTATAGGAAGTAGATTGCCCAAATCAATGTTAGAAAAAGCATCTATGATAAAAATTAAGTTTGATGAAGATGAAGCTACAATAGTAAATATAAATTTTAATGATAGCTATCTAAATCTAACAAAAAAAGCACAAGAGGATGAGATATTTAAGGAACTGCAAGAAGATGTTGAAGATGATTTTGTTAACACAAGTAGGAAAAGTAGACTAAATAGCCTAATGTTAAATGCCTCTATTAGTTATGTAACAACTAAAACTAAAGGGAAAATTCCAGCAAAAGAATTTTTGAGTAACCTAAATATAGATGTTATAAGTACTTTTGATGAGCCATTGTCGTACATTGAAGACAAGACAAAATGGGACTCTTTGCATGAAGAGGGTGTATGGTCTAGTCTAGATAAAGAACTTCATGAACTCCAAGAACAGTATTCTTATTATGTAGGTAACTTAGCGAATACGATTGAAAAAATGGTGCTGTCTGGAGTTCAACCTAAAATAGAAGATTTATCTAATTTATATGCTCCTAAAAATTTATTTATTAAAATCATTAATGAATTATTTTATTCCACGGGTAAAGTTATTGATACAAATAAAAGCAAGTTAAGTTTTAAAATAATAGAAGACAATATTACTATTTCAATATATGAATTATCTTCAGGCGAAAAGCAAATGTTATATATATTGTGGAAAGTTCTTCTTCAGAATCAAGAACCATACATATTATTTTTAGATGAGCCTGAAATATCTCTTCATGTAGATTGGCAAGAATTACTCATAGAGAAGATTCGTTTATTGAATCCTAACTGTCAAGTATTAATTGCAACCCATGCTCCTTCTGTTTTGTTAGATGGTTGGCAACCTTTCGTTACCAATATAGATGACATTAAATTTCGAGCTCAAAAAAAATGACAACAGATATTGCATCCGGTGGTACATCTAACTTTTTGGCAACGAAAAAATATTTTCGTGCTAATCATACAACAGCTAAAGAACGTGTTGTTGTGTTTGTTGAAGATGAAATAGATTCAGTCTTTTGGCGTCAATTTTTCGACAAATATGGAACAGATAAAATATATGAAATAAAAGTTTTACGCTGTCCTAACAATGAATTATGCGGAAAAGATGCATTGGTTAAATATATACAATTAGATACTTTGGGTCCTAATAAACTAATAGCAATTGATGCCGATTATGATTATATATTAGACAACTATCATCCATATACAGAAGAACTTAGAAATTGTAAATTTGTAGTACATACCTATGATACATACGCAATAGAGAATTGTAAAATTACCGCTAAACTATTGAAGGAATCAATCTATTTAACATCTTTCTGTGAGTACATTACAGAGGATATAGAAACAATGATTAAAGAAGTTTCTCAATTATACTTTACTTTGTTTGTCTTGCATCTATTTTCAACAAATAAGAAAGATAGAGTTTACAAACAAGCAAAATTCAAATCGGATTTACATAAATTATCTTTTAAGAGAGATAAGATATCCTCTACAACAAAAGAATATATATCAAATCGAGTAAAAGAATACGACAACTATATTCAAATAAATCAGGAAGATTATGAATCGTTTTTATCATATATAAATTCATTAGGAATTAATGAAAATAATTGTTGGCAATATTTTAATGGACATGATGCTTTTGAAGAAATAGGGATTAAAATAGCCACAAACCTGTCATGCTATTATCGGGGTAAATATTTTGAATGGCTTTCGGCAAAAGTTTCAAATATAAAACAGAGAGAAAATTTATTAAAGAAATTTGATAATCTAACGAGGGTAAACCAATCAACGCATCAATTAAAAGATAGAATAGCAGAAATTTTGTATGATATAAAACCGGATATGACATGGGAACCTTCATTGAAAATTGATGAACATATACGTTCTATTATAATGTGAATAAAGTTAAAAAAGCATCAAAAACATTTAAAGCTTTGTATATTTAGAGATAATAAAAGATAGTGGACGGCGGCAAATTGCCGCCGTCCACTATCAACAGACTCTAAGGCTCTTTATGGACGTGTATTTCTCTAACCACACCTTTCCTGTTCCATGTTATATTCGCCCGTGATTATTGCCGTATGGTCGTTTATGGCTACAAAACGGACACTCTCGTAGCTGTTTACCCAACCTTGCAGGGAACAGATGCCCCACGTGTCCACATCTTCAAAAACACTGCGGTCTATTTGGCTGATTGGCTCGCCGAAAACTACCGTCATTATCTGAAAGTCCGGTTTGTCCTCCAACAGTTGCAAATGGTGCAACGTGCCGAACTCGTCAATTTTGCGCCCCCACGCCCATACATCACTATACAAATCATCGCCCCACTGGTGCGGGTGGTCGAAACGGACTTTTACCTCTATGGTGTGTTCGTTTTCTTCTGTGTCCTCGATAACGCCCGTTACCATTAAGCCCGTAAAAATACACTCGCAACGCCTGCCGATAAGCTCCTTGTTTACTTCTGTTGTTTTCATGTCCCTAAAATTTACTTATTACTCCGTTCTTCTTTGCTATCCACTCGTCATGCCTGCGGCGGCACTCTGCCAGCGTTTTGGCTACCGTGCTGAAAAGTTCGCCGTCCGTCTGGCGGTAGTCATATTGATAATAAATTTGTCCCCTGAATACGCCTAAGCAACATTTCACGTATTTTTCTTCTCCCGGTGTTTGGGTGATGCTTACCCCGTTTTTGTTAAGTGACTGCATGATGTCTTATTTTTTATGGTTATAAACTTGGTTGTTTTAAGCGGGCAGGGCTTTGACACCCCGCCCGGATTGGTTGTTATGCCGCACGGAATACAAAGCCGTCATCAAACCAGTAATCGCACATGAACAGGTCACGGGCAAACTTTTCATAATCGAAATAGGTCTTTGCAAAATCCGGAAGTTCGTAACATTCCTCGATAATTTCGTAGGCGAAATCTTCTTCATCGTTATATTGACCTTGATACTCGTCCCGGAAATCACGTACAAGGTCGTCCGCATCTTCCTCGCCCAAATCACGGCTTTTATAGTTGCACCACACGAAAAAGGCTTCCTGCTCGGTGTCG
>ERZ827522.186-NODE-186-length-91530-cov-12.440896_pt1 | contig 91530 bp, 87 predicted proteins | sample MGYA00519580_ERZ827522 | MGnify/ENA primary metagenome ERZ827522 (study PRJEB31778, sample SAMEA3449340) | human gut metagenome | biome: human gut; feature: human-associated habitat; material: faeces | place: United Kingdom | collected 2010/2012 ... | reverse complement strand
AATGGATTAAAAATAATAGTTATTATATTCTTAATAAAGAAGCTAAAGATAAAATTAACGAAGCATTTTCTATACTTAAAGATGAAGACAATTTAAAAAGTGCTAAAATTAAGAAAATAATAGATGATGCTAATGCTTATGATGAATTTGGTAATGTTGATGCTCGAAAATTAAGTGATAAAGATATTGCTACTATAAAAGAACTTACTAAACATAAATATGATTTTAGTTATGACAGTAATGCTGGAGAAGCGATATTAATAAAAGATATTCCTAATAATCTTCCTATATTTGATGATAATTTTTATAGAATGCTTCGTGACCCAAGTGAAAATGAAAAAGAAGTTAATCCTCGAAGAATTAAAATTATAGGTAGAATTAACGAATTATTAGGAAAAACTATTACAGCTATTGAATTTGGTGGAGATGGACGTATTCATGCTAAAGATATATTTACTAAACTTACTGAAGAAGAAAGAGAAGAACTTGCTAATTTATATACAGCTTTACGAAATATTAAAGGCAAACGTAAACCAAAAGAAATTCGTCAAAAATTTAAACAAGAAGTTGAATTTAAAACTAATAATGTTGCTTTTAATAGTGAACTTACTTGGGCTTTAAGTAATTTAAAAGGTACTAAAGATTTTGATACTTTTATTAGTATTTTCTGTCAATTAGATAATTCTGGTGAAATTATATTAGACGATAATGGTAATTATACTCCAAATAATGATATTTATGGTTATATAGAACCAAAAAATGATAAATATATTAATAAAAAGAAAACTGCTGTAAGAGAACTTATAGAAAATAATGTTGATTTTGTTCCTAATGAATATTATTATGCTGCCATGAATGAAGCAAGCAATAATGGTACTTTTAAAGAATGGTTTGAAGCTAATCATGTTTATAATCCTTATAAACATAAATTTGAACCACTTCGAGTTTGGACTGATATGAAAGTTAATCCAGAAGGTTCTCTTAAAGGTACTTATAGTTATGTTCCTACTAATGAAAATGCTGAAAGACAAGTTAAAGATGAATATGTAAATAAAAAATATAAAAAATATAGTAATAATTATAATCATGATAATGGGCATTATAATAATTATGTTACTTTAAGTCCTAAAGAAAAAGAAATGCAAAGTTTACTTCAAGAAACTATGGATTTCTTTGCTGAACATAATAAACATAATACATTTGTTAATCAAGGTTATATTCCTCGTAGACGTAAAGTTGTTACTGATACAAAATGGGCTGTTAATCAATTATTAGGGGTTACTGGTTTAGAATTTAGAAATGATAGTGAAGATAGATGGAATGCTAAAGTTGATTATGCTAATGATTATGAAGTAGAAAATGACATGCTTAAACTTCTAAAAGGTAAAGGTTATCAAGAATTAGAAGAAATTCGTCCTAAAGGAATTGGAGAAACAGATGAAAGTTATCGTAAATATCTTCAAGATACTAAAAAGAAAAATGAAGAAATTAAAAAACATAATCTTGAAATAGATAAACAATTATTTGATAAAGATTATCGTAGTGTATTTGCAGAAGCTATTTCTAATCAAGTTGTTATAAATGCTCGTAATAAAGCTAAGAATTGGTTATATTTACTTCAAGAAGATTTAAAAAATACTGAAGCTGTCAAAATTAGTAAATTTACTGGTAGACCTGTTATTAATAAACGTACAAGTGTTGATGTTCAAGATAATTATCATACAATCAGTCAAGATAATACTTTAAAACAAGTTTATGATTTTACTCGTCGTCTTATTTTTGAACAATTTAAAGAAAAATCTAAATTAAATAAATATGCGGATTTAGCTCGTAATATTACTTCTGCTAAATATATGATTTTTAATGTTACTGGAGGTATAGCTAATATCGGTACTGGTTTTGCAAATATTATGGGTGAAGCATTTGCTGGAGATAATCTTAGTAAAAATGATATTAGAGAAGCTATCGGAATGTATATGAATAATTCTTTACGCATGATTGCTGATATGTATAAAGATAAAAGTGATAATTTTGCTGTTGCTCTTACTAAATATTTTAAAGTTGTTGATTTTGACGCAATGACAGAAAGAGTTCGTGGAGAAACTGCTGGAGAATATGCTCGTAGAATACGCAATTTAATGTATAGTTTACAATCCGGTGGTGAACACTTTATGCAAAATACTGTTCTATTTGCTGTTCTTAAATCTAATAAAATATTTGATGATATAGATGGTGTTAAACGTTGCGGTAGTTTTTCTGAATATATTTGGAAATTAGAATATGATACTATGGTTTCTATTATTTCTAAAGATAAAGATTTACTTGAAGAATTGAAAGAATTTAAACGTATAATTAGACAAGATAAAACTGAACAATTCAAATATGATACTTTTAAACATAATATCGTAGAAAATTTTCTTAGAGCACATGCAAGTAAAGAAATAATTCAAGAATATATTCATGCTAAAAATCAAGCTATTAAAAAAGCTAAAGAAGAATGGAAGACTAAACCTGCTATTATTGATTTACTTGAATTAAAGAATGGAGAAATTGTTCCAAAAGCTGGAGCAGAAATTACTCCAGATATGATTAATGATATAAAAAATAAAACCGTTAATCTTAATAAAAAGATTCATGGTGTTTATGATAAACTTGGTGCTGCTGCTATTGAATTTACTTGGTGGGGTAGTTTAGTTATGCAATATCATAAACATTTATATCCCGGTGTTATGAAACGTTTTCGTCGTCGTGGATATTATAATGAACAAACTAATACTGTAGAAATGGGTTCTTATACTGCTCTTGTTGATTTTCTTAGTAAAGAATTTAAAAATGTTGTTAGTGATGCTAAAAAACAAGGAGATGGATATGTTGGCATAGCTATTGCTTCTGTTCAAAACACTTTTAAAGCTGTAATAAATACTATAACTAATATTAAAACTAATTGGAACTTAATGTCTCCGTGGGAGCATAATGCTGTTAAACGTTGTCTTGGTGATTTATATGGTATTCTTAGCGCTCTATTATTAGGAGTAGCTATATATGCTATGACAGATGACGATGATGAAAAAGAAAGTAATATTGTTGCTACAGGATTATATCTTGCAGATAGACTTCTTTCTGAATCTCAAATGTATACTCCGTGGGGTCTTTATTCAGAAGGTAAAACTCTTTGGTCAAGTCCTATTGCAGCATATAATGGTCCAAGTGATTTAATTAAGATTATGGATTATAGTGCTCGTTGGCTATTTGATGAAGATTTTGATCCTGTTTATAGTACTGGCATTTATAAAGGTAAAAATAAAGTTGGTGTACTTATTAAACGTAATATTCCTATTTATAGAGTTATTGAAAGACTTAACAATATGACTAAAAATAATAGTTATTATAGAATTAATGAGAAAGCATTGAATATGAAAATTAGTAAATATATTGCTGACCAAATTAATCCTGATTAAATAAATATTATTACTATTGTTTATATAGCTGGAGTTTATTCTCCAGCTATTTTTATGTTTGCACATGACCAAGAGTATATTGCATATAATAGTGCATATAGTAGCTATATATTATTAATAAGGGAATATTTGTAAACCGTTGATTATCAAATAGTTAGAAATGTTAAATGTCCGCTATATGGTACATTTAACACTTTTTTTAACACGAAATGTCCGCCATATGGTACATTTTTACTATTTTTATATATAAATCTTACAAATATTAAAACTATGCCTCGATTTGCGTTTGAAACTAAAGCTAATAAAAAAGTTAAAGAAATTATTGCCGATAAAACTAATAGTAAACTTGAAAATATTATTGCTACTCCATTTACTATTGACCCTGAATACGTCGATAGACATATTACTGTATCTTTAAAAGAAGAATCTGTTCCTAAAGAATTTATTTCTATTTCTAAACAAGTTAAACTTGGTAATTATTGCGTATGTATGCAATCTATTGGAGATATGTTTCCTTATTGGTTAAATAAATCTGCATACGCTGGCCTTATTATAGGATATATACTTAAACATATTCAATTATATGGTAATTTTGTCGAAATACCAGAAAAAGAATTTGTGTCTTGGGCTGGTTGCCATAGACAAAGATTTTATGAAGCACTTAATGCTTTACTTCGTCCAGCTTTACCTTATCCTTGTGCAGGTGATAATCTTGCTCTTCTTGCTGCTACAACTAAAAAGTCTATATATGTTGTCAATCATAATTTTATTTTTAGAGGAAATTATGACGAATTTGTAACTCTTTATGAACTTAAATTTCCTAATGGTTGTAAACTTGATTCTAAAGGTAGAGTTATTATTGAACATTAACCAGTAGTTGAATGTGTTAAAAAAATAAGCCCGCAACAAACTAATGTCTGTTACGGGCTTTTCTATGGGTGCTAACTTGCGTTACAATAGCTATTTTTAGCTTAATTTCGTAATATATTTATGATTTGGTATAATTATATTACTCGGACTTCTTAGAGCTATTTTTAGCTTTAATTTTCGTTTTTGGTGTAGTATTATCGTCAATACGATTAACTATAACAGCAATATCTGTAACTTTCTTATTTATAGCGTTAATATCTCCACGAGTAAATCCAATCTTATTAGTAATACTTATAAGACGTTGAGTAGTACTTTCGCCAAGTCTACCAGCTTTATTTATATAATCAAGTAAAGTATTATGTATAGTTTTTATAAATTCAATACATGTATTATACATATCTTTATGATTTACATTAGCACGAATATATTCAACATCTTTAGAAATATCATTTAATAAATCATCAGTATAAGTTTGACCTTTAATAACTTGCTCTTTATAAGCAACAATTTGAGCTTTAAGATCTTCAATAGATACTATCAAGTATCTAAGTAACAATATTAATATAACTAATATTGTCAAAATTGATATAATTAAAAATACCTTCATAATTAATCGGATTATAGCTATGATTGGTTGCAACTTCTCTACGGGGAATCGCGAGGAGCGAAGCGACGAGCATCAACATCAAAATTTGCAAAATTAACAATTTGATTTTTATAAGCAATACCCACTTCGCTACGCTCCGTGGAATCCCCCGTAGAGAAATCATCACCATTTATGCTTATTATTTGTTTATTATTGTTTATTATTCTTAGTTTTAGCAACATTTCGCTTGTTATTAATTTTATTTACAATAACAACGTCATTAATTTCATTAACTCTACTTTTAATAGAAGCAATATCTCTACGAGTGGCATTTATATGTTTAATAGTATTATCTAAATCTTGTTTAATAAGACCAAATTTGCGAAGAAGTTCATGAAGAGATTTAATAGTATTAATAATATTAACAACTGGCTGTTTAAGTTTAATATAAAGATATATTATAATAGCTATTACAGATAGTATTACAATACAATAAAAAATATCAAATGCAATCATGATTGTTTAACTATTAAATTTTATTATTTACCTGTACTACCAAATCCTCCAGCTCCACGTTCAGTTTCACCAAGTTCTTCAATACTTTCTACTTCGTCCCAAATAATACATTCTCTATGACGAACAAGAATTTGAGCAACTCTATCTCCAACATTATATTCAATAACAGGTATAAACGGGGCATCAATAGCTCTATGAACTATCATAAGTTCACCAGTATAACCTTCATCAAGAGTACCGGGAGCATTCTGCATTATAGCCATAGTTTTAGTATTACTACTTCTTGGACGAATTTCCATTTCATAATCTTCAGGAAGTTTAAAATGAAGCCCTGTATGATAAACTACACGATCATTTTTTTCTTCTATACTATGAACATAAACGTCCATACAAGCATCACCTTGTTTGCTATAAGTAGGAAGTTTAACTGTTTCATCTTCACGATAAACTTTAACACCAACATGATCTAAAGTATTAAACATTTTAACTAATGTATCATAAAGAGTTCCATCATCTGGAGTTGTTGCTGCATAATAGACAGCATCTGCTAAAACATAAGGTATTTTACTCATTTTAATTTTGTTGTTAAAAGATTGTTACATATTCATTAATATATTACCAGCAAGTTCTATCTTTTTAGCTTTACTACCATAAAGAATAGAATCCATACGTTTAAGCCCATTAGAATTATCTATATTAGAATAATAGCCAGTAACAGCATTATAAGCACCCCATTTAGTATTAATTATTTCTCTTTGTCCAATACCACTATAATAGTAATTATTCATTTCTGCAACAACGTTAACTTTTTTCATACTAATTTCAGCATCATTTATTGCAGAAAAATCTCTCATAATAACTTGTTGAATATTATGTCCAGTTTGATAAATTCTACTATATTCATCATCGGTAAAAACTACTTTACCAAAGAAACTTTGTACTTCTTCATCTTTTATAGTACTTTTATGCATGTAATTATACACTTCATTAAGAAAATTAATCTTAGATTTAGTAATACCTAATATTTCATCAGCAATATCTATATTATCATGAACAGATTTAGTATGTCTAAAACTAACATAACTTTCAGCATTTCTAATCGCAGCATTAAGAGTATTTTCACACACAACTCTTATAGGTGTTAGTAATATTTTAACTCCAGTAGAACCATCGTGAGAAGTAGTAAATACAAGATAATTATCTACAACGTCATCTTTAACAAATATATTATTTGGTAATTTGGCACTAACAAATATTCTTTGACCATAACCAAAAGCACCAGCTGTTTGCCAAATAGCTTTATTTTTACCAATGGCTTTATCAAAGAATTTAAAGGCATCAATATTTTGAACAGCTGTATATCTACCTTTAACTATTCCTAATGGAATATTTTTATCAGTACGATAAATACCATAAGTATTATCTATAGGAGCGTAATCTACACCATCTTCGTTAAAGCTATCTTGAATCGGACATTCAACATTCCCATTAGATAACATAGCAGCATAAATATAACATTTATCAACACTCCAATCTAAACCAGCTTTTTTAATAACTTCTTCAGAAGTGGTGCAGTCTTCAACATTTACTGCACCTTTAGTTCTAAATGGAACACCTTTAACAATATATCTACTCATTACGCTAACATTTTTGCATATTTACGAATATCATATTTTCTATCATGAACAGTTTTATCAAACTTAAAATAAACTTCATAGAAATCTTTTAAAACTTTAAGTTTAGGTTCACGATGGTCAACAGTTATAATTCTATCGCCATTATCTAAAATAAGAGAACAAGGAATATTAACAATACTTTGAATAGTATAATTATGTTTATCCACAACCTCTTTTCTTATTTCACATATAGCGATATATTCTCCTGTAACAACTCCTCCTTTATTAATAAAAATAACAGGATTATAATAAATATCTGGCTCATTTTCAAAAACTTTAGCACCAAGATTATGATCATATATATTATAAATCTTAGCTTTATAAGCATTATTATTTATTATTTTATTATCTTCAGTATTTTTTAAAATAAGAGGATAACGAATATTATTTCTATAATTAAAACTACCTGTTGATTTAAATTCATTATCTTTTAAAGTTAGAGGAGATAATAAACCAGTATTATAAAGTTTATTAATAGTATCTATTATATCTTTCATTTCGTCATCAGACTCTGGCTTTATTTTATCTATAGCTTTACAAATATTAAGAATATTATCAAAATATTCTTTTTTATAATGAAAAGTAGGACTATTTTTATCTATTTCATTTAATATTATATTAGCTTCTCGTTTAAGTATATAAGAAAAACCAGTTTCATTATCATTAATTTTATATAATTCTCCTAACATATTATTTAAATTGAATAGATTGATTATTTACTATTATACCAACTGTAGGTTGATCTTGTTCTAAAGTTTGACAAACATTAATAGCACGTTTCATTTCATCTTTAGAAGTAGCATTAACAACTTCAGTTCTAAATACTTCTTTACCTAAATGTTGAAGAATATCTGGATTATTTTTTAGTAATTCTTCGATAGTATCAGTATAAGAAATATTAATTTTAATATGTTTTAAATCAGACATATTAAAAGGAGAAAAATCTTCTCCAAATTCAGCTATACATTGAGCATTAATACTATCCAATATGCCAATTAAATCGACATCTTCTCCTGTATAAAGAATATCTTGTTGAACAAGTTCTTGAATTAAATCTCTAAATTTATAAATTAAAATATTAATTCTGGGTTCATTTATTTCAACACTTTGAGTATTTTTAGTAAATATTCTAACATTAGGAAGTTCAATAAATTTATTATTTTTACCTGTTTCTCCAAAATTAATAACAGCTTCAAGTATTGCTTTTTTAAGACGTTCAATACGATTTTTATAAACATTTTGTCTATCATTAAATCGTTTCTTTTCATCTTTAAGAGCTTGTTCATCAACTTGCCAAACTTTAATAGCCTTTACATAACTATCAAGTTTTTCTTTAAGTTCTTCTTGTTTAATGCAAAGTTCATTATATTGCTCATCGGTAATTTCACCTTCTGCTTGTTCAACTTCATTAAATATACGAAGAATATCATTAGATATATTATATAAACTACTCATATTTATTTACTATTTATTATCATTACGATATTTATTATAATCTCTAATTGTTATATTTTTAATATTTTTATCTTTAAAAGCATTAGTTATTTTCCAATCAATATCATATAAATTAGAAAGTCTAATTAAATCACTATTTTCACAATCTATAGTCATTATAGCTATAAATTCTTTAATTTCAACTTTAGTACCTTTTAATTTAATAGTATTAAAAGGAATATAAGAACCAGATTTAATTTGACATTCTTTTATATAGCAAATATCAAAATATCTACCAGTTAAAATACCGTTTTTAGTTTCAAAAACATTAGACTTCCAAGATAAATCTGTACTATACGGTATAATACGTTTAGTTTTAGTTGATAGAATATAAGATATAGATATAGAAAAAGCATTAGTAACAAACATTTTATTAAGATATTTATAAATTCTATTATATCTTTTATTAACATATAATATTTTAGAACTAATGCTTTGTTCAAATTCATCTTCTTTTAAAGTTAAAGGAGTAATTGGAACTTTATCGCATAATTTATTAATAACAGAAATATTATGTTTAATAGATGAATTAATATTATTATTTTTACTTATAGCAGCAATAACTTCTATTATATCATTATAATATTTAGAATCTTTATTATATCCATAAATAGTAAGTTCGTTATGAGCATATTGAAGAATTTCATTATTATCAATATTTATATTTCTAATATAAATCTTTTTAAAATAATTATATAGAAATTTTACTATCTTGTATTTTATCTTCTTTATTAACAATTTTATCTTCATAAGTTAAATTTATTGTTTTACAAGGAAATTCAGTAATCATATAATTACATTCAGATTCTTTAAGACCATATTCTTCTAAAATATTAGGAATACCTTCATCTAAAGTATTTATAGGAATATTTATATGAAATATTTTACTTCTATTATAATCAAAAACATATAGATGTTCAGTATCTACAAACTGTTTATTAAGAGCTTTATAATTATTATCCCCAACTAATTGAAAATCTTTTATTTTAATATTAATAATATTTTTATATTCCATAATAATTTAATCATTAGAATAAGTTTTAAGATAGAAATTAAATTTGTTATTATTACGAATATAATAAATATCTTTATAATTATCGTATTGCAATAATTGTTGAATTTGTTCTTCAACTTCATCAGCAATATCTATATTAGCACTTATTATGTAATCTATAGTATTAGTTGCAAAATTAGGTTTTTTAATATATTTAAGTAAATTATAATCAAACACATTAGTTAAATCACTTAAAAGACAATCATGAACTAATGTAGTAATATAATAATTATAAGCAGGGTGTTTAATAAATTCAATTAAAGTCATATCCTAAACTTTCAAGTTCTTTTTTAATCATATTAGAAATTATTTGCGCATTAGGGTGAGCAGCACTATCACTTCTAAGTTTTATAATATGTTTCCATTCATTAATAGAATAAGTATATATACATTTTGTAGCAGTATCAATAGGAAGTACTCCACGAGCATCTTGACGATGAAGTCCGGCATTTACAAGAAATCTATAATTATCAAAAGAATTTTTACAACTTTGAAAATAAGTAAATACTTTATGATTTATATCATTATCTTCTTTACCGTCTTTATAAACAATATATTTTCCATATATATTATGAACAATATTATATCCTTCAAGCCAATGAGGACGACAAATATTACCATTTTCATAAACATATCTTGTAGATTGTTCAGCAATATTGTTAGGACTAACACGATTAAGTTCTCTCGAAGTACTAATTTGAGTAACAATACAAAAAGTATATCTCATCATATTATAACCTATTTCATCATTAAAGAAAGTATCTTCAGATACTCTATAATGATTAATATAAGTAAGAAGAATTTGAGCATGAGCATTTACTTCTTGACATTCTTTTAAATCTAAACAAAAATTACCATTAGTAGCAATATATAGTTTATTATTATGAAAAGTCCAATTAATATAAGGATTATTAGAATATCTTTCTAAAGCAATAGCAAGTCTACTTGTAAATTCTCCTATAACATAAACACTTTCATGTCTAAACATACTCCAATGATGTTTTTTAAGCAAAGTATTAATAGTAACATCATCATTACCTGTTTCTTTACCGTAACAAACTCTTGCACATTTAGCAACATGAGCTTTAACGTCATCACCTTGTTTCCAAAGTCCTACAGAAGGTTCAATTATTTTCATATTAACTTATTTAAAAAATCCTATTTGTTTTCCAACATTTTCTTCTACAAAACAATAAGACACACCATTATTTGTTTTAATAATAAATTCTGGTTTATCAACAAATAATTGAAAATCTTTACGAATTCCAACTACTTGTCCAGTACGATAAGGATTATTTGGTTCACTTTTAGCTTCATCAATAGCAATACACATTACAGCTTCATCTTTATATTTTGAACAATCTTCACAAGCAGTTTTACTATATCCAATACCTTTACCATGAACATTTTCTATTTCTTTAGCATATTTTTTACTAAATACACTATTCATAAGTATTTGTTCATTCATAGGTTTACCACAAATAGGACAAATTTCATGTACTAAAGCAAATCCTATTTTATTTTCTGACATATTTCTAAAACTTTATAAAATAATTGCATTAAATTTCCGTTATTATCAATCTCAAAGTCAACATCAAAATTAATACGTTCGCTATTATGTTCATTAAGATCTTGATTATCACGATTGATTTTAATCAATCCCCCGTAGAGGAATTTATCATTATTACGAATAGCATTAGCTTCATTAGCAAATCTAACATCTGGTATGATACATAATGTTCTACTTATAGCAATATCTATAACTTTAGACATTGTAGAATTTATCCAAATATTATTGTCTATATAATTACGACAAATATCAGTACCAAAATATTGCATAAGTGCTCTAAGTTTAATATAAAGATTTTGTTTTTTAGCAGCAGAATATTGTATTACATTGTTTAAATTATTATCAATAAGATTACTAACTATATAATGATTTTTATTTCTAATTACTTCACCAAAAGTAATAAACTTACGATTAAAATAATCCCAATATTCATTATCTTTTTTTACTCTATCATCAAAAGCAGAACGAGGAATACTAAAAATAATACTCATAGCATCTTTCATACTATCAGCAAAATGAATAATTCTATCTTTATGAGAAATATCTATACTTTTTCTTCGTATAACATAATCTGCATAATTAGAACGAGTAATACCTGTTACAAATATATAATTAATCATACTTGCAACAGTATCTTTACCAGAATTTTTATGACCAGCTATACCAATAATACACTCTTTCATATAAAAAACATTTATTCTTTTAATAACGAACTTAATCCTGTTTTTAGAGTATTAATAAGATTTGTAACAGAGTTTCGCATTTCAGTAACAGCAATTAATTCAAGATTATTTTTCCACATAGCTAAACTACCTTCAGGATTACTAATACTATTCCTAATAGCTTCAAGATGATAAATACTTTTAGCATACATTTCAGCTTTATCAATATTTTCATCAAGAGCTTCTATGCTTCTAATATAATCTGAAAAATCTTTATTATTCATATAAGTAACTTTATTATCTTTAATACAAATATATAATATTTTTCTGAAATATATTAATTATTTTGACTCAATATAAAGCCATTTTTAGCTATTTAGATATTACGTTGAACTATTTATCATTTAGCATAACATAATTCAATATAAATCTAAAAACAGCTATCTATAGACGTTTTATGTAAGAAAGTAAGCTATAATAACAAAAAAGTGGAAGCACTATAAATACTTCCACTATAATTAACACACTAAATAATAGCAAAGACATCATAATCTCTTTCACTTTCAACATATTCTATTTCAATATTTCCTCGACGTTTAGTTTCTTGAATAACGTAATCTTTAATTTCTCCTCTTAGATTAATTTGACATCTGCCATAATTATCAACATGACAAATTCTACAATTATCATCAAATTTTCTATTACTAAGTAAAACATAATACTCTCTTGCAAAAGTATTTTTATTATTTCTCGCAACTTCAATATAATAACGATAACTGCTTCCATTTGTAGGAAAAAATAATAGTTTACGTTTTATATCATAAAACGGTCTTTTAGGACTTATAACAGGATTAAGTATCTCATAATTATAAATACTCATAAATTATTTGTCAATAATATAAGTTTGTTTAACATGAAAAGGTACTTGAGCTACACCACTTCTTTCTCCATATTCAACAAACATTTCTTTTCCAATAAAATCTTCTTTATTATCTAAAACATATTTTTGATAACTAAAAGAACCTCCAAGATGAACTTCAAAAGTTTCATCATTTATATCATTACGGAGTAAAAATAAAGGAATATCTTTACGTTTAACACCTTCTGGATAAATATCAACAATAGTAAATTTACCATCAGTAGATTTCTTATATTTAATCATACTAAGATTACGTTTACCGTATTGATATTCAGCTTCAGGATTACGCATAATTAGACCTTCAAATCCTAAATCAATAAATTTATTTCTACGTTCATAAGCAACATCTTCATTACAAATATTATATTGAGGAAGTAATATAAATTTATCTTTATTGTTAAGATGATCTTCTTTTGAAATAAATATATTATAATAACCTCCGACAGTAGTATAAAGATAATCTAATCGACTATATTGAGCAACATCATCAATAGCAATATCATAACACCAAAATTGAATAAGTTTATTTTCTTTACAAGTAGGATCTTTAACAAAATGATTAATTTCATTAACACTATGACCCGGAAGATATAATTCTCCATCAAGAATATAATGTTCTTCAATCATAGCATCAATTAGCTTCTTAGGAAACACATTTAAAAGATAACTTTCAAGAACATGTAAACTATTCCAATAAGTACCTTCTCTACTTTGAAATTTAAGTCTTATAGTACCAAATAAATCATTATTGTTATGATATGCGCTAATGAAACAGCGAAGACCGTTAATTTTATATTGTCCAATATATCTACTAACTTTCTTAAAAAGTTTATTATTAGTATTATCATAAACTTTAGCAAGCATAGGCAAAAGAGTACCGTCAGCAGTAGTACGATTAAAAGGGAGATATTTATCAAGATATGATAATAGTTCTCCCTCTACGGGGAGTTGAACATTATCTTTTATATCCCATAAATTTTTATATCCAACTTTTAATTTAGCATTAATACGAGAAGTAATTTCTTCTCTTGGTTCTCTATTAATATAAATAATATCTTTAGTAATAGTTTTACCTATAATACCATGAAAAACTTCAATAGAATTATAATCTAAAGGACGAGCATACCAAACACAAGGTTGTCCAAAGTTATTACGTCTATAAAGACCCTTGTTATAATTAAATGGTAACATAAATAACTTATTTTTCTTTTTTAAAACTAAAAGTCATAGAACTAATAGGAACTCCAACTTCTTTTTTCTTTTTAACTTTCTTTTTCTTAGGAGCATTTAATTCTTCAAGTAAATTAGGATTATCAGAATTAATTTTTTCTAATGTTCTAAGATTTTCATAAATATATGTTTCTTTTCCTGTAAAAATATCTTTAGTAGTATATTTAATAAATTTATTTTCAGGAAGTTTACTTTTAATTTTAGGAAATGGTTTAACAGAAGTTTGAACAAAATCATTCATAACTTCAAATAAAATATTATCTATATGACAATTAATAAGTTTATCAAAATATTGATTATAAATAAATTGATTAGCTATTTTAATAAGATAATAATAATACTCGTTAATAAACATTTGATAAACAGGATAAGTAGTCATAATAACTCTTTTTCCTTCATAAACTCTTTTACAATTAAGATTAGTTAATATTTTATCAAGGATATTACAAATATCATTGTCTGTATTAAATTCTTTTGTTCTTTTCCAATCATTATATTCAATATTAGGATATTCTATTTTAATAATAATATTAATCTCTTCATTAGTATTAGGATTAAGTTCTTTCTTCTTTACTATCATAATATTCAATATTACAATCTTTATCAAAATCGTATAATTTAACAATTACATGACCTTTCATAAAACGACCAAGACCATTAAAATTTTTAATTTTATTATCAAAAACTTCTTTAGCATTATCTATATTATCAGTACAATAATAAAATTTAGTAATTTCATCAATAATAATTTCTACAACGTAATTATATAACAGAACGTCGAACATTAGCTAATTTCTTTTTATCAATTTTATAAATAATAATACGTTCAGGTTTACCAATTAAACAATGATTAAATTGAAGCCATTTAATATTATTAGTAGTTTGATACCACTTAACCTTATTTTCTTTTAAAACAATAGTTCCTTTATCATAATTAAAACCAGAATAAACAAAGCTATTATCGTTATCTAATAAATGAAAACGATTAAGTATATTGCAATCTTCTTCACTATTGAAGTTAATTTCACCATAGACATATATATCTTTTCCGTCAATAATTTGTCCATCTTCTTTAGTATGACGTATAGAACCAAAATATTGTTTAGATTTATCAATACGAGCTTCTTGTTCTTCAGTAATAGCCTCCATAACAACAATTCTATTACCTTTACTCGAATCAGTAAGGCATAGTCTCGTCATATTGAAGATTCCCAGAATCTTTATTTCTTTGTCTTTTATCATAATTATAAATATATTTAATTCCTTTTTTAATAATAGATTTAAGTTGTTTAAGTGAATTATTAGAAACTAATTCTGCAAAATCTTTACTTTTATATCTTTTAGGAATAATAATAGGAATAATATTAAAATTTTCATATAACCAATTAGATTCATTTATTCCTGTAACATCATTATCCATAAGAGAACAAAGTTTACCTTTATTATCTTTAAGTTTACCTTTTAACCAATCATATTCATTCTGACGAAGTTTATAAGTTTCGTGAGGAATATTAATAACTCCAATTTTATCTATATTCAACTCCCCGTAGAGAAGAGACAATCTCATCAACGTTGCTCCTATACTAACTCTATCTTTAGTAGATTTAGTAATTACAATAATATCATAATTACTATAATTAAGATTATAAATACCTTCTAAATGATTACAATTAGTTATAAATCTTGTATAACTTTTATTTCGTTTAGGAAAATATAATTTAATATTATTAATACCATTTCTATCTTTTCCTAATAAATATCCATAACAAGGATCATTAGTATTATAATAATACTTTGGTTCAGGATTAACATTTCTATTAATGTAATATTGTTCTACAGGATAAATAAAATTAATATTTAAAAATTGTAATGGAACACCAAATTTATCCCAATATTCTTTATCATTATTATTCCATTCTCTAACAACTAATTCAATATTAGGTTTTTTATGTTTTATATTAACAATAGCTGTATTTATTTCATTAACAAGATTAATATCTTTTTCTTGTCCATAAAATATATCTTTAAACGTAAAAGTAATATGACGAAGAACTTTTATAAAATCTTCTTTATTACGAATATTATATTCTCTATTATAAATATTGCTCATAATATAAGCAACAACATCAAAAGCATCACCCCAAAAGAAACCGCTAAAATCTCTAAATTTTAGTTTTCCTTTATTATCATACTTAAAACCACAAGTAGGGTGAATATCTTCTCTTATAGGAGAACATATTAATTCGCCAGTATCAATACAATGTTGAATAATATTATTAGATAAATTAAGATAAGTACTAAAAATACTAATTTGAGAAATTTTATCTAAAATAGATTGTTTTGTAAGTTTGGAAGAATTAATATTTCTCATAAGATAAATATAATTAAGAAAAAGAATAAGTTATAGTATCTCCTTTACTTAATATTTGTTTAATAATATTCATTTCATTTAAAGCATCATCTCTATTTTTATAATAAGATGTATTATAAGTAATTTTTTGATAATTATATCGTCCATAATAACGATTTCTTTTTTTATCAAAATAAACATTATCGTTATTCATATTAACTGCTTTAGAACAAGATTTATTTCTATTTTTATTGTTATCAGAACGATTTACAATTCTAAGATTAGATTTTCTATTATCAGCTCTATTTCTATTTATATGATCTACTTCGTTATTTATATTCCAATCATCTAAACCTAAAACAAATCTATGAAGCCTAATTCTAAGAATTTTATTTATATTACCATAAAAATAACCATTAGAATACATACCCCATTTAAAACGTTTACATTTATCTACATCATCTAAATCTATAAGTGCTTTTCCTTTAATAGCACCTTGTTTATTTCTAACAATGATTTCAGCATAATCATCATGTTTAATAATTTCATTTTTATCATATATAGTATTAATAATTTTACCATAATGTTGAATTTGAGCATAATGTTTAGTACAATATCCTTTACAAAATATAGGATTATTACAATTATCAACTGAACATTTAGTATTAGTTTTACAATAACTAAATTTCTTTTTATAACTACTAAAATCAATTTTATATTTGTCCATAGTGTAAGCTATTTATTAAACAAATATAAAAAAGGACTAATACTCCGAAAAGTATTAGTCCAAAATTGCATATCCAAAAAGTTAAAATAATTTTAATATGTTAAAAAATGTTAAAATGGCATGTCTTCCAAAGTCTGACTGGAAATATCTGTACCCATAGGATTCATAGTTTGGTCTATAGCAATCCCACCCATCATAGGAGCCATTCCTCCAACAGCAGGCATATTAGGAGTTTTTGGTTTTTCAACATTCATAATAAGAATAGTTTCTTTAACCAAATCTATTTTAATAGAAGGAATAGCGTTTTGTTGATAAATCTCAATACAACCTTCTCCAACAAATTGAGGAAAACTTAAATCTCCATTATTAATAGGAGTCCAAGATTTTCTACTTTTAACATAACGAAGAAGTTTAAGCCAAACAGGAATAAATTTATTATTTTTATCATGATAAACGGGTTTACCATCTTTACCACGATTCATAATATTTTCAAAGTTTTCAAATAAAACTTTCCAAGCATTAATAACAATTTCTGTATCTACAGAAACATATTCACCTTGTTCATCAAAATCTTCAAACGTCAAAGATAAAGCAGTAGCTTCTTCGTCTGTCAATTCACGACCTTTAAGATAATAAACATTTAAAACATGTTTAAGCCAATCAAAAACAGAATTAACTTTCCATTCTTCTTTACCTCCCGGAATAGTATTTACATTAGATTCAACGGCAGTAAATGTTTTAGAAACATAATGACGTTTATTTGGATCTTCTTCATTAGAAGCAAAAGTCAAAGTAAGTTTAGGAATTTCAAAACCATTAAATGAAGGCATGCCTGTTTTATCTTCTCCAATAGTTATAGTACTATATTTAACTTCTTCAAGATGACCTAAAAACAAACCATTAGGTTTAGCTTGATCATTGCCAAACTTAAGACGTGCTGTTCCACGAGCAGAACCTAAACCACGACGAGATACTTTTTTAACTTCTCCAATAGGAGTTTCTTGATTAACTGTTTCTTTTGACATAAAAATTCGTTTTTAAAATTAAGCTTAATTTATACTAATATGCCCGATAACATACTTATTAAAAATATATTATCGGGCAATATTAAAAAATCTATTATGACAAACAATAAATTACTCTTCTACTTCAGATTCACCTTCTTCTTTTGAACCAACACGAGCAGGAGCTTTATCAACAAATTCCTTAAGCAGATAAGCCTTAACAGTAATAACTTCATGACCATTATCTACAGGAATATCTTGAATTTCGTCCAAATTAATAGTGTAAACACGATTCATTTTAGTAGCTTCATCACCCATATCAGCTTTAAGCTGTTTCCAAACATTAGCGTCAGTAAATGTAAGAGAAGTACCAGTACCAGTCAATCCAGCAGGATTAGCAGTTTTAGAACCTTTATATTTAGGCAATTCACGAGCTTTAACAAAAGAAGAAAGAATATCCATTTGTTCTTCTTTAGTAACACCCTCACGACTCAAAGTGTCTTTAATTTCTTCCGGAGCATTTTCAAGAGCAGAAGCTAACATTTCTTCAAAATGTTGAGAAACAAAACGAAGTTTATCATGTTTAGTAAGACGTTCAGTAGTCGTTTTAGCATTACCTTTGCTATCATATACTACAAAACCTTTGGCAACAGCCCACATATCAAATTCTTTATGAATAGCAATAACAGATTCAGGAGAACCAACTTCCAAACTATTAGCTTTACAGAAAGAAGTATAGGCTTCAGCTTTAGTATCAATAGCTGCGTTAATGTCATCTATATTATGCAAGAAAGTAACATAATCTCCAGAAGACAAACCAAGAGCACGACTTACAGGAGGAGTCATACGGAAATTACCTTCAGTAGAAACAGCAATAAGTTGCGGTTCAACAGCTACATTTCTTTGACCAGCGTTAACAGCAGAAAATCCAAAGCTCATACCATTTACAGTTTTCATAACTTTAAGTTTTTAAAAGGTTTAATAAATTTGTTATTTAAAAATGTTTTGAAGATTAATAATTTCTTTTCTTATAACAATTTCTAAATCTTCAATCAAAATTGTTATATTTTATTCAGATACAATATAACTAAAATCTTATATTTCAATAATATCTGAATCAGTAATATCAATATTATTAATTTGCTTTAACTCGGTTGTTTCCATGACGCCCATAAGAAAATCAGAAGCTATATCACGAGCAGCATACACAAAAGCTCTATGACCAACCATAACTTTCGGATATTTTTTATAAGTATCTTTTTCAAAACAACCAGCAGTACAAGCATCAAGATAAGAAAAACGACCAACACTTCGTGTTTCAATAACTTTACCAAATATTTCTCTATATCTAATAATTTCGTATTCGGTAACATAATCAATAGGTTGATTAGCAATACGAATTACAGGAATTTTACCAGATTGAGAAATAGCAGCAATTTGTTGTTTATTAATAGCAATACCAAATTGTTTAGAATTTAAATTATAATCTTTATAAATATTACCATTTAAATCTTGATAATAGCGAGTAGGATATAAATAAATATGTTCTTTATCAGTATCTTTCTCGCTTAATTCATCAGCTTCTTTCTTATCTTTACAACGAATAGCATAATCAGGAAGTTTATCGTCAGTATAAGCATTAATGCCATCTGTATATTCATACAGAGGTTGATAGTCTTTAACACATCTCCAAAAACAACCTGCCTTTGACAATAGTGCTTTAATAATATGAATATCAATACCCGTTTTACCATTAATAACGTGAATATGTTCAAGACAAGAACTAAAAGGAAGTTTTAAATCTTGTGCTCGCATTAGTATTGCAAGTCCTTCATTAACACTTTTAATTCCTCCTTTTTCACTTCTTGAAATCTTAGTAAGAAAATTTTCAGCAGCAATTAATTGTTTTTCATCAAACAAATTAATAGCATTAATAGTGTCTTTATTAACTTCTATAACTTCACGTTTAGCAACAGGTACTTTATCACTGACTTTTTGTAATTGAGCAGGAGATTCATTCTCAACTACATTAGTTTCTTTTTCATCGTTTGCCATAATGTCAATGAGCACTTGTTTGTTTAACTACATTACAATAATAACACATTTTTCTATAACTACAAAATAATATCGCCCGAAATTTCATCTATCATTAAATTATTCTCTGTATCATTTATTACCATAATAGTATTGTTCATCTTCTCCTTTAATAGCTTTTCTTCTTCGATAGTACTGTTACAATATATTCTATATGTTTTAGTAATATTATCGCCAAATTTAACATTACTAAAACGAGTTTTAAGTTCAACAATATTGTCGCATAACGGAGAAGTGAATATAACCATGTCACAAGCTATTTTTAGCTCTACATTGGACGATTGTTTGATAGATAATATACTAATATTCCCATTGTTAAATCGCTTCTCATTAAGCGTCGATTGGGCTTGTGATTTGAGCATTCTAAATTGTCCTTTATTAACGCCAGACTTAACATAAATAGGATTACCTTCATCATCAGTAGCAATACAATCGGCAATACAATCATGATAATCGCCACAAATTTTATAAACAATATTACCATTAACAGACAAATTTTGATTATTATCATTTAAAAATTTAGTGACTTGCGCAGCAAATTTTCCACGCTTAGATACAATTAATATTTTCTTATCTTTGTTAGCATTACAAATATCATTAATAATATTTAGTTTATCAACATTATCAGTACATAAATCTCTTCTTAACTTAGCAATACTATAAAAATTTCGAGCTTTTTCTTCTAAAATATTAGGATTATAAATATCATCAATTTGTTTATAAAAAGCAATATTAGTATCTAAATCATGTCTCCAACCATTTTGCTTAGCAATATTATTACGAAATTCAGTAGCACTTATATTTAAAACTTCATCTCCATATTTACATTTTTCAATAGTTTTTAAATCACCAAAAATAGAAACACAATCATTTATATAATTAGTATATTTATCATAAGTAGTTCTATCAGTATTAGACATATCCACTCCAATCCTGTGTTCCTCTACGGGGGAATGAATATAGTCATTCCTAACTTTATTAGAAATATTATCTACGTTAATATTAGGAAGTATTGCGCGAGTACGAGTAATAAAATCATTATCCATAATATTCTCTGTAAGAATACTAATCATAAATTTACTATTATAATATAAATGATTAAGTAACATATATTTATCATTTATACCAACAGTGATAATTAGTTTATAAGAATAATGATATTTAGGATTAACATAATCAGCACTTAAAATTCTAATATTATAACCATCTTCTGTGGTCATATTATTAGCTTTAAAACAATCAACTAATTTCTTTCTTGTTTCATACTTATCTACAACGATAAAAATAGCGTCATCTTTATTTTTACTATGAAACTTTAATATAATATTAAATACTATATCGGGAATAATTTCCTTAGTAAAACAATAAAAACTTGCACGACCTTTAAGACGCTGAAAACCATCAAGAACTTGTTGAATAACTTTTTCTTTAATCTTCATTATCGTCAAATAAAGAATTATACATACCAGAATGTTTTTTAATCAACATTTTACCAGATTTAAGTTTAGCTTTAACATCACCTTTTTGTTTAGTGCTAATACCTAATTTAATAGGATCAATAATTTTTAATGCTTCTTTAAAATAATAATTATAATTAATATTACGATATTCAATACGTTTATCGTCTAAAGAATTTAATACAGTTGCTTTATAACCAACACAAAGATTACTTTTTATAAGAGTATTATTGTTGACTTTCTTTACACTACCACCTTGATTAGATACATAAAATCTAACATTTCTTTGAAGTTCTGTACAAGTTACTCCATCATCAAATTCAACATGAAATTGACGCCCAACATTCTGAGACTTACAAAAATCAAGAATATTAGTACATTCATATAATGTTTCTAATACAGGTTTATTATAAAGAAAATAATTAACGACTGCTTGTGCTACAATAGGCATATCATAACCCTTACTTAAATCAATAGCATACATTTTAGGGTGTAGAGCACCTTTATATGTAATTTTAGAATTAAGTTCTTCCACTACATACGAATTAATATCTCTATTAATATAACATTTATATTCTTCAGCGTCAGCATCTAATTTAGTGAGTTGTTTCCAATTATTAGAAATAGATTCAAATTTATCTTTATCTTTCTTATAAAGTTTAACAACTATGCCATCAGTATTAGCACTTATAACTTCTATACCAGCTAATTCAAGTTCTTCACACAACATTAAAATCATTAATTGTCCATTTATGGTAACTTTAAGAACAGCAAGTCTATCATAAAGACTACCAGATTCAAAACCTAATTTACCATATATAGAATTAATAACAATCTTTAATGCTTGTGCAAGAATATCTTTTGGAATACCGTCAATAAGATCTTCTTCACTATGTTTAGCAGCAATACGGGTATCTTTAAGCCAACTAACAAGTTTTGTAAAAACACCTTCGTTTAAATGTGCAGGAGCAATATGATACACAGACATAATACTGGGATAAAATGAAGAAATATCAAAATGTATATAAATATAACTATCATCAGTTATAATATCCCATATAGATGGAGCATCTTTATCTTTACAACCACCTTCTTTACAATCAGATAATGTTAAATTCCCCGTAGAGGGAGAATCAATATAAATTAGCTTACTCTTCAATTCTCTTGGAATATCTTGACTATGAAGTCCACCCGTTGCAATACTATAAACAAGTTTATTAATAGTTATTTCAAACCAGCCAGTATCATTATTGGTTTTAAGATATTTAAATTCAGGATATTTATTAGACACTTCTTTAAGAGCTTTTTTACTTGTTGAATAAACAACAACTTTTTTCATTTCTTCGAGAAGTTCTTGACATTCTTTAGTTTTAAATTTAATAAAAGGAAAAATAACTCTTTTAAAAGCCATAGCAGTACGTTCAGTTTTATTGCCTTGCCATTGATTTGGAGTTAAACCACTAAACTCGCTATAAAACTTTGTAAAAAGTTTATCAGCAATATTACTTCGAGAACTACTTAAAACATCAACTCCATAAGCAGAAGATATACTATAACGTAAACGAATTTCATCTATATAAAGTCTTATCATTTCACATAGAATAAAAGAATCATTCATATTATAATACATAGTAGGTTCAATCCATTCATCGATAATATATCTATCCCACTTTTCAACTAACTTATTAAGATTTTCAACATTTATGCCTTTAAGAGTATTATCTTTTTCATAAAAATGTTTATCTTTATCAGATATAGGAGGAAGTTTATATTCAAGTAGTTCATACCATTGAAGATTAATACTTGTTTGTTTAAGACTTTTAGGAAAATAAACAGTTTTTCCATTTTTATCAACTCCTTTGCCAACTTTATTAAGAGCAAATACGGTTATTAAATCAACATCTGTATAAGGAAGTTTATACTTACTTAAAGTACCAAGTAAATAATCATGTTTAAATATTTCATAATCATTTTGAGAAGAAATAATCTTTTTTGAAGTTTCATATAATTTAGTAATAAGTTCTTTAGTATTATCTGTTTGATTAGAAAACATAAGAAAAGCAGCAACCATTAATCTATCGTATTTAGAACTATTAAAACCGAACATATCAGTACGAACAGGAACTTGTTTTTCAACATCATTCTCTTTTTGTATTTCATAATGTGGTCTAAGTCCGTTAATAAATCCAAGCATAGTTAATAGTTGAGAATCATCTTTATCAGTAATATAAAAGCTATATTTAACTACTGAACTAAGTTTTTCTTTAATTTCTTTTACAGTATATTTTTGAACTAATGGAATAGGAACTTTTTTCTTATCATTTTCATCATAACAATCTTTAAATACTTTAAGATAATCATTAACTTCAATTATACTTATACTAAAAAAGTTTTTTAAAACTTCAACATCATAAGTATAACTACGTATCATATATAGCCTCTTTAAATTGTCTTACAAAAATATCTTTAAGATTTTGATTATCGTAATATATAACAGCAGGACTAATAACAGTTTTAACAATATATTTTCCTCTATTATAATTATATAAACCAAAATCATATAATTGTTTATCAAAAATAATTAATTTATTAGGTTTTATACGACTAAATTCATAATATAAATTACAAATACAATTTTTAATAGCTTCTTTTTCCAAATTAAAATCTGTTTTGTTAACACATTTAATAACGCGAGTTACATAACAATCTTCAAGAAGTTCTTTATTTGTAATATCTTTATACGTATCTCGTACAATTTTTAATATAGTATTATAATTAATATCAGCATTAATATCATAAGAAGGTAAAATAATCATAGTATTAGTAATTCTATTTCCTGTACCAAACACAATAGTATCATTTTCTTTACTATATAATTTTAAAGGACAATTAGAACAAATGTCTATTTTATTAATAAACAGCTGACTACTATAATGTTCAACACTTAATTTAATATTTTTAGTTTTACGTCTAATTCCCATAACATAAAATTAATTCTTTTCTTGCACGAGAACATGCTACATATAGTCTACGAAGCAAATCATCTTGATTAGAATAAGGACGACCATTTTTATCATAAACAATATCATTAACGTCCACAAATACAACATCATAAGTAGAACCTTGCATAAACATTGCGACTTTCATCGCAAACCTGACTATATCTTAAACTATTCAATATATTTCCAATTATATCCATAAGGTTTATATATAAGTTTGCCTGTAAGAACTTTATGAACATTACTATAAGCACTTTTACTTCCTATGAACTCATTAATTTCAAATCCGTATTCAAAACTTTTAATAAGATTATTTTCTTTATAAGCTCCAATTTTTATTTCTAATCTTTGAGCCATAGGATTATTTTTACCTTTTCTTATAGCACTTAAATGTTCAGCAAAACCTTTAGGTTTTTTACGTCCTTTAATAGCGTTGGAAATTTTACGTCCAATAATAGATTTTTCATTATCAGATTTATTAATTGCTGTATATCCACCAATACCCCCATTTGTTTCATTCAATAAATTAGGATTGATTTTACGATAATAATTTATATAATATTTTTCCATAAAATCAGCATCATTAAAAGGTTTATCAGTATCAACAACTCTTAATAATTTAACTTGAACTCTAAGAGGTAAATAACTATCAAGAAATTTAAATAATTTAGTCATAGTTCGTTTTCCTCTTTTAGCCTCATTAAGTTTCCAATAATGAGAATCTAATCTGTGTTCAATAGAAGTTCTTGTTTGTCCAACATAAATAACTTCTTGTGTACTTGGATATACAAGACCATAAATATTTATTATCATAACAATATAAATTTTAATTTCATTATAAATATATTATTTATGAATTGTAATTCCAAATAGTTTTATGAATAGTTTGTCCCCATTTCCCAGCATTACTGCCAGTACTCCTTTCGGATAGTCGATGAGCCTTACCATTAAAATGTTTCTCAACATAATGAGTGGTCTTGGTTGCTGATTGTCATATAATAATAATTTTTCAAGCATTCACGCTTAGATTTTCATCTTACGTTGTAGCATTATTATCTTCACGATGTTCCAGCAGTTAAAGGACTTTTACAAGAGCCAATACTAACTCTTATGACTCGTAATTGCAAAGCCATAATCTAAATCTCTACTATAAATAATCTTTCCATTACGATTAACTATATTAGCAGCGATAAGATATTTCTTTTTAAAATCATAATATTGTTTCCATTTACTCGCACGAGTACCACCTGTAGCTTTTTTAGCAGTCTCGATTAAATCTGTAATAACTTTATGATATTTTAATATAGTAAATTTATCTCTATGGTCTATAACAAATAAAGGTTTAGTAATATTACCTCCATGTACTAATTGAAACTTAATTAAAAAACCTTTAAATCCATAAGTATCATCAACAAAATTAACAATATCATTAATTATATATTCTTCTGAATTATTAATAATGATTTCCATAAATTCATTAACAATAGTTTCATAAGACATAATTAAATCATTTTTAGTAATAATACTCTTATCAGCGTCTTTTATTATATTATTACGAATATAATTATTCCAATTAGAAACACAAGCATTAGTATATGCAATAATTCTATACATATCTATGTTATTGGTATATTCTTCATTTGAAAAACAACTATCTATAGTATTATTAAAGTTAACTTTATTACATATACTAAAACCTTCTCCAATTTCATTATATACAGTAGCATCTATATTTTTACTTATATATTCTAAAAAAGTATAACTTTTATTAGTAATATCATTTCGTAATAAATCTAATAAATTAGAAATAGGATTAGTTACAGATTGTCTAACAATTTCTTTTAATACAAAAACTTTATTACATTTATAAAAAGCACTTGACTTATTTTCATTAACAGGAGCAAGTTGACTACTATCACCAATAAATATAAGTTTAATATTTAATTGTTTACATTGTTCACATATATAGTTAACAATTTTAGAAGGAAGCATAGAGGCCTCATCAACTAATAATAATTTAATATTATCAAGTTTTGGTTTAGCCATAGGATTAAATTGAGGATTATTAGGATCAAAATCTTCTAATCTTAAATCTAATCTTAAACCAAGAGTACTTTGAATAGTATCAACAAGTCTATTTCCAATAGCTTGACTAAACACTCTACATGCTTTATGAGTAGAAGAAGTACACTTAATTACACTATTACTATATTTACAATTATTAATAATGTATTTAGTAATAAAAGTTTTACCTGTACCACCAGCTCCAATTAATCCAACTATATATTTAGCCGGATTAAAAGGAGAAGCTATAAAATCAATAATGCCATCTATAGCTTTTTGTTGGTCATTAGTAAACTTATATTTATTATCATTATTATTTATACGTTCACCAATTTTAAATTCATTCATTTCTTTCTCTTAATATTTTATCAATACGAGCTTGATTAAGTTTATCATAATTATCTTTATATTCTTTAAAGATATTAGCTGCTTTATCGTCCTCGTAGTCAATATAACTTTCTTTAATATCAAAATATTGTTGTTTATCATAATTATTAACAACAATATTTCCTTTAACAATACAACCTACACAAAAAGGCAAATAATATAGAATATCAAGTTCTTGATTAAGATTATCACATCTAATATAAATATTACGAACAGATTTCTTTTCTAATTCTTGCATATAAATATTAGAAGCACCTTTACAAGTAAAACATTCTTGTTTAATAGGAATAATATTATCTTCTATTAAAACTTTATAAGAACCATCTTTATCAATAAAAACAATTCCTTTAGCTTTTCTAACTTTAATAGTATATTTTTCTTTAATAACTTTATATTTACCTTTGTTATTTTTCTTAACAGGAGCTGAAAAATCAAATGTTGGCATAATAATAGATTTAATAAATTATTTTTTCATTAATTTTTTAGTAGACTTAACCATATCAAGTTTAAGTTGTTTTCTTTCTTTTTTAGAAGTTTTTCTATCATTATCATCACCAAATTCTCTATTAATAATTTTTCTATTATTATTAATAGTTTTAGGTCTAACATAAATATATCCACAATAATGACAAAGATAATCTATTTTTCCCCAAGTACCATTACCAACTTCATTAGAATCTTCTTTAACTTGTATTATTTTGTTAACATAATCAACAGAAACATCTGCTTTTTTAGTAATACTTCTAATAACACTCACTTCATCATAATTTTTCTTTTTCATAACTTTACGTGATTTAATTTGTTTATTAATACTATTATTTATATTTACAATAATGGCTCGGCTTTGCCTCGCCACACTATTCGTTCCCCCGTAGAGAAGTACATCGCATACCAGCTTTATATCTGCTTACTATACTACATAATAATTACAAAATAAAACTTTTGGTTCAGTCTTAGCTTCAACACCAATATCTTTTAATGTATCAATCTCCATATATTCTTTAGCTATACTATCTTCATAAACATGAATTAAACCTATAGCTTCTTCTTTACTTCTGGCAGCAATAACCATACCACCACCTCTATATCCTGTACCAACAGTTACACTATATAATTTACAATTAGTCATAATTAATATTTTTAGATTATGATAGCTATTTTTAGCTTAATACAAAGACTTATTCTTAATTAAATAACTTGTATTACTTAGTATATGATAATTCAATATTAAGCTAAAATTAGCTATTATAAAACGTTTAACGAATTAAGTTTGCTATATCTCGATAATCAATAATAAACTAACATAATAATTAACATTATAATCAATAATATAATTACAATACTTATTATAAATAAAAACAGGAACTTGTTTCACAACAAATCCCTGTCAAAACGGATAGGTAAATCCACAGTTTGGTTCATAACAACATCTCTTTTCACAAAGAGTTTTATTTTAGCAATAATACTATTATGAATATCTATAGTAAAAATAAATTGAAACAATGAATAAACAAACTATGATATACAATAATTGTATTATTGCTATTATTTCAATTTTGGTTTTTTTTCGGTTCTTCTTCATTAATAATCATATTAATAAGATCTTCTTTACGAAGTTTACTTAAGTCTTCTTTAGTAGGTTTATAAGAAGATTTATTACAACGTTCATTTCTTTTATTGACAATATCTTTAATATTATCTTTAACTTGTTTGCAAATATAATAGCTATATTTACTTAAAATGATTTCAATATCCTTAACAATATTATAATAATTATCTATTTCATCTGCGTCAAGAAGTTCTAATTCTTCTCTACTAACTTTTTTAAGATTATTAAGAGCAATAATAATATTTTGATGAAGTAAATTGTCAACTTCATTATAATCTTTAGCCCAATCAACAAAAAGTTTAGTATCAGCAATCATATCTTTAAATATATCACTTTTACTTTTATTAAAAGACTCTTTAATACTATTAGCAATTTCATCTATTAAATTACTAATACTTTGTTTAGAGCCATCAAATTCAATTGTTTTTAGTTTCATAATAAATAAGTTTACTAAATTAATAATTTAAAAGATAGTGTTACTATTATCACTAACCGTAACACTTATAATTATGAAAGTTCTAAAACAAGCATGTTCAATTATCACTAATTCCCATACTTTAAGATTTCAGGTTCAATCACAAAATGTATCAAATTCTTCGTCATCTTCATCTGGCATATCATTCCAATTTACATCATCATAATCTGTATCATAAAGATAACTTGGAATTTCAACTTCAACAGATATATCGTTATTATTATCTTCCATAATCATAATCATAAGATTAAGTCTGAATCCCCGTAAAGGAATCAATTATATATCGTTCTTCTCTACGGGGATTCAGACTAAATATATTTTAATCTTCAACATCAACAGTTTTAATATCTGCATTCTGTTTATTAAGTTCGATTATCTTATCAATATTAGCAGAAGAAATATCAGTAAGACAACCATCATTTAATTCTTCAGAACAAAACTTATTAATAGTTTCTTGTGCAGTCTCTGCAAAACATTGGAAAGAAGCAATTAAACTGTTAATGAAAAAAGTTTCATTATAATTATACTCACGATTCAAACCGTTAGTATTTACAACAAACTTATTCCAAAGAAATTTAACATAAGGACGTTTAGCCTTAATTTCATCTCTTGTAAATAAAGTATTGATAATACCTTTTGCAGTAAATCTACGAATTTCTGCATTAAATTTAATAATAAATACAATTTCAAGAATATGTTTAGGAAGTTTAGCATATCTTTCAGGAACATAAGTACGTTTACGTTCTTTTTTGTCTTTATTATCTTGTTTACTTCTATAAGAACCATTAATAGGTCTTATAGTATTTTCGTTAACACCTTCATTTTCTTTTTGAGAATTAACACCGTTATCGTTAACAGACTTTCTTAAATTCTCAACAACAGATTGTTCAATGTCCATAATTTTGTTTGTTTAAAGATTAATAGTAAGATTAATATTTTCTGTAAATATAAAAACAATTACAATACCATACAAGATATTTAATATATTTTTTTCGTCATATGTTTAACTTCTTGATTATAATCATGCTAAAAAGCATATTATAGGCTTAACAGCATAAATAATGTAATAATATCAACAATAATCATATTATAAACAATATAAATATTAGTAGTAACAATATTTCTATCATTACTACTAATATTATATGCTATAATTAGAAGCCCATCAACTTGTCTGCAAATCTTGCAGCCATCTTTTCTCCAGTCTTACCAAGTTTAAAACCAATAATATGATTAATAATAACATCATGATCATAAACTTGAACAGTAGCATCATTTCTTGTACTAAATGGATTAGTAAATTGTTCTCCAGCAACAATTTCCTGTTGAAGAATATTAATACTACCTCCATTAAATATCAAGTTAAGAGCTTGAGGATTATCAAGAAGAGCATTAGCCATCCAACCAAGTTCATCATCTTCTTTAAGTGCTCCAACAATAGCATATAAAGAAGTAAATAAGGTATTAGTCATACCTTCTTGATAAGTAATACCATTATCGTTACTTACAAAGCCACGAATAGGATTACTAAGAGTAAAGCTAACCATAGTATAGTTATCTTTCTCAGTAAAATTAACGTTTTTAATTCTAACAGAATTAATACGTTTACAACCAGCAGCAATTAATTTCTTAATGCAGTTTTGATAACTAGCATTAACCATTTCATTACTTGCATTTTCAGCACCATTTTCAACTTGAACATCAGCTTGTTCTACAGTTGCAGCATTTTCTTTAGCCATAACTAATAATTTTTAATTGTTAATAATAATAATTATAATGATAACGTTAATAAAACTATTAAAAGTCTTATCAATCATATATCCAAAATTTATTATGTTATTGTATGAGGTGAATAAATATATTATTCAATAAGTAAAGCTGTTGCTAAACCTATTGAATAATATAATAATTATAAATTTTGTATTACTAATACTGATGTAAATAGAAATACCGCTAAATATAATACTATTTTTATAGTATCTTTAAATAGTATTGAATTTCCTATTTGTTTTATTTTTACAAAACATATTGCAGTTACTATTGCATATATTGTCCATAATAGTATTAATTTGATCATATCTGTTTAAGTTTTATATTGTGTTACACAAAAGGTTTTATATAAGAGTTATAAACTGTAATTTACTATAACTTAATAACATAAAGTTATACGTAGTTAAAGAGTGAGTCTTAAACTTGTTTAAGACGAACCTAAGCAAACAAAAGCAAATAAAGCTCTTAAAAGAGTTATTAAATAAGCTAAAACAAAAGCTAAAATTAAAGATTTAAACGAAGATTTAAATGAAGATTTAAATGAAGATTTAAATGAAGTTATTTAAGTTGTTAATAATGACGTTATTGATAATAGAAATTAAAGTTAAAATAATAAAGTTGAAATTAAGAGTTTAGATAAAACTATTTAAGTTGTTGTTTAAACTATTGTTAATAATATTATTGACAATAGAAATAAAAATAAAAATAATCAAGCTGAAATTAAAGTTTTAAGATGTTTTGATTAGCTTGTTGTTTGACACAGTATACTGAAGTCTTGAAAAGAGAGATAAAGAGGGAGAAGAGAGTGGTAATAGCAAGGGTGTGGGGTGTGTTCCTCCTATTGCTACCGCCACTAATGCTCTAAATAGCCTCAAATAGCTTAATTTTGCATTTTCTCTTTTCCGTACTCTCTATCATATCTTATTTAATCGTTCAATACAGAGCTAATAACAGCTATCTACGAGCATTTAGATTTCATTAACTTTAAAACCTTTTTACAGTCACTAACTGCGTTAGCAACATCTCTATCAATTGTTTGAATAGCGTACATGACTATAGCAGATTCATCAACAGCATGTATATCATTACTCAAATCTCTATTAATTAGCTCATTAAGTTTATAAACAATCTCTTTAACATATTCGTGACACATATATTTACGACTTGCAATAACCTTTTTGTCAGTTTCAGTTAATTCTTCAAAGTTAACCTTGTCAACATCTTCAATGATAACACTATTATTTTTATTATCTTTTAACATAATATTTTCATAATAATTAAAAATGTATTGTTCACGAGATTGATTATTAAGATTAGCATTATGAGTAATATAACCATAAATATCTTTATAATCAATACCATATATATTATAAATATCATAATAAACTCTGTTAATAACTTCATCACTAAGTTCTAAAGTAGTATTACAATATTCATCATCTTTTAAAATAACGTTATTATAATAATCAAGCATATAATCATCTACACTTTTATTAGCTTTAATTGCTTCATTTTTAATTAGTTCATCAATTTTATTATTACTTAAGTTAGTTTTAATAGCAATATATTTAAAAACTTTATCAACAATACCATTAGATATTGCATTAGGTTTTAAAATAAAATGCTTATAATAATCGAGTATATAATCATTACATGCTTGATTATTAATATCGGCTTGTTTTGTAATAAATTCAAATACTTGAATATTATCAATATTATATCTTTTAGAGATATGAGCATAAATAGCTTTAATAATGTCATTTGTGATTTTAATATTTTCTTCCATAGGTTTAAAATTTTAATTAGTAATATAATTAGTAAAAGTCTTAATAGAACTGTTAATTGTAATATTAACTTGTTTCCAAAATTTATTATGTTATAGTATGAGGTATGTAGTTTGAAAAACTCCAACAGCAGGAACTTAATCCTGCCATTGGAGTATAAGCTCGAATTAGATTTCGAGCATCTTGTCAAGCATGTCATCGAGCTTTGTCTGAATACGTTCTGTAACACGAATATCTACGATAGAAGTAGAATAGCCATCGTGTTCGTGAGTACGAACTTCGCCGTCAGCTGTAACATATTCTTCGCCAGTACTGAAATGTCTACGTTCAAGTTGCATTTTCGCATTACGAAGAACAGCTTGAAGTTCAGCAGCTCCAAATCCTGTCACTCCATTAGAACGAAGACCAGCTTCTTTCTTCTTGGTATACAGAATATCAAGACCTTCGACAATGTTGAGACATTGAGTAATCAAAACAGAAGGAACAAAATCAATGTAGTCAATCTCTGTAAGATTGTAATTGCCATTCATGTCTTTTGCATAGCCTTGAAAAGGACTATCAAATTGAACACGATAACGAACATTGTCGCCTGTTGAGTAAACTCTAACAGCTTTAACAACTACGTTGATAAAACTCACTTCGTTTTCAGCTTTTGAATTAGCCATGACTGTAATGCTCTCTCTCAGAGTCTCACCAATTTAACGACTTGGTTGCCGAGCGTTTGGTTAGTAATAACAGTGTCAACAATAACGCTATATGTTGTACACCAAGATTTATTATGTTATAGTATGAGGTATGCAATATAAATAAAAATAGCTAATATAACAAGATTATCTCTCGCTGTATTAGCTATATTATAATTGCGATAATAACCAAGAAGTCAAACACCAATAAACTCCATAACATAAAGCAATAACAAGTAATGCACAAGCAATTAAGTCAGCAATAATCGTTATTACATGTTTATCTTCATTTGTTAACTTATTGAATAAATTTAATTTTAATTTCATAGTTATCAATGTTAGTCTTTCACTAAACTCTCTGCATTGTGTTAGTAATAACATCAGCTGTGTCATGCAGTGCAACACTGCGATGAGTATAATATTTATTATACCAAGATTTATTATGTTGAAGTATGAGGTGTTTGGTACTTTCATGACGGGGGTATTCAAAACTATCGATAGCACCGGGGGTAGTCTACTACATACCTCCCCGTACACATTCATAAACCTCAAATTTTAAATTAATATTATCAACTTTATTATCAACTTTATTATTTCTTATATTTTCCCACTATTTTCTTTATCATTTTCTATTTTATAAACCTCAAATTTCATAGTAGCATCACTTTTCATTTTATTTCTCATTTTATCTTTCTACATTATCTTTCTTATTATTTTCTACATTATTTTTACTATCTTATTTATCATTATTTCTTCTATTATTTTTATTATTTTCAATAAGATTATTTTCTCCAGTATTACTTTTTGTTACTTTCTGCTTTACGTTTGTTTTAAAACAACAATCGACAACAGTTTAATAACTATTGTCGATAACTATAACCTAAAACTATTAATTTTATTTATTACAATTTGCGCATATAGTAATAATTTTACCATTATTAATTACAACTCTTCCGCAATCTTTACGAAGTTGTTTTGTAGTAGGTTTATTACCTGTATAAATATTTATAATTTTGCCACATTTATAGCAAATAACTTCATAATATTTTTTAATACACGGTTCATACATAAATTTATATTATAAATAATTATTTTAATATTAATGCTCTAAAATAATCTTTCCATTACTATCAACTTTGCAACCATCAGGATATTTAATTTTATATTTAGCAATAAATTCTCCAAGATTGCCTTTAAATATCATATTATGATTAACAACGTAAATAGATTTACGAGTAGTACGAGCAATAATTTTATTATTAATGGCATCTTCTATAGCATTATAAAAACAATTCTTTTGAAGACCAGAAAATTGCATAAAATCTTTTTCTGTAATTTCAACATAATTGCCGTTATAAATAATATTAAGACGAATATATGAAGCGAGAAGTAAAGTATCTCTACGAAGTTTATATGCGATTAAATCGAACAATTCTCCAGCAATACTATACTTAATTCCTTTAGTACAAGATTTATTAATATAAACCTGATAATTATTAACAATACTATTAAGTATTTCTTTTTCTTCTATTTCAACATCAAGAGAAAATTTAGTAGGAATAATTTTAGCAGCATCTTCTTCTGCATAAGAAGCAACTTTATTAGCATAAATTTTATTAGCTTTAGTTTCAAAACTATATCTCATAACTTTATCTATTAAATGATTAATATAATCATAAAGATAATATATTTTTCCGCATACGCCAACATTATGTGTTAAAAATTTAGTTAAATATCCGTATATACAAACATTTAACATTTAATATCTATCTATAAATCAAGCACTTAACTCCTAACAGTATTATCTTATAAATACTATAATACTCACTTCAATATTCACTTCAATATTCGATATGATATGTAATACAATGTTATTGATTATAATTTGAATTATTACTATGTTTCTGTTCTAAATCACAATCAATAATATTAGTAAAAGAAATAAATTCAGCTCTAACGATAAACGTTTTCTCAACACAATTATTATGTTTTAAATCATAAGAAGTATGGTTTTGCATAACAACTTCAAATTGATTATAATTATCTTTATTAATAAAATCCATACTATAAACAATTATTATCTGTTATATAACGGATTATAATTTATTAACTATTATGTTCAATATTATAATCAGCTTATTATCGAACAATAGAATTATCTATATGAATAGAAATATCTACGCTCTTTTTGTGAGCACGTTTATATTCTTCTAAACATTCTTCACAACAGAATTGTTTACCTTTATAACAAATAATATTATCTTCCTTTAAATCTTTAATAGTAGGTTTATAAAAGGTGTGATTAATAGTATGACTACAATTATCACAACTAATTTCATAAATTTTTTTCTATCATATCACTAACAGGTTAATTATTATTTCGAGTACAAGATAATAAAAAATTATTATTTATCCTTGTTAGTTACCAAAAAGTGGTTATATTGGTTACCAAATTTGGTAAATATGGAACTTAGTATTGATAAACGTACCGTTGACATTCTATATGTAGATAAAGAAAATTTACATAATTTTACTGGTACTGATATTGTTAAATTTATTACGAATAATGATATTAATGGTATCGATTTATTTGTAGCTCTTTTAAGTGGTGTTTATAATCTTAAACCTGCTGAGACTAATCTTCTGAAAGTTGTTGTTAATTACAATCGTAAAGTTGCGTCACCTATTGTAAGACAAAAAGCTAAAGACGAATATGAAATTTCTGCGACTACTTATTTCAGAAGTCTTTATACTCTTCGAGATAAAGGTCTTGTGTATATTGATATTGATAACAATATCGCATGTGGTTCTGCTGTTCAAATAAATAAATATCGTCTTGAAAAAGCAAAACTTTTTGCTGTTGAACTTAATCCTAAAAGTAATACTAATAAGATTCTATAACCATGCGTATATTATATAAAAAGCACGTAAAACGTATTATAATATATAATATAAATATTATATATTATAATACGTTTTACGTGCGTTGCAAGTATATATAATATATTTATATATTATATATACTTGCCATTATATATACATGTTGCTCGTGACACTGCTACTGACGCTGCTGTTGTTGGCCATTATAAAGCTGGTTGTACGTATGTTTTTAATGGTGCTGAACTTCTTAATTAACATATTGTTAAACAAATTATTTAAACTATGATTGAAATTAAAAGTAAAAAGAAGAGTTATGGAATTAGAATTCCTTCTTCTATTGGAGAGATTACTCCTGAAGTTTTAAATACTCTTGTTAAAGGAGTTAAACTTCCTAAACATTATTGTATTGTAGCTCTTTGTTTTGATACAAAACTTTTTGATTTTATGACTTCTATTAATGCTAAGAAACCATCTACTGTTGCTGTTTCTCCTTTACTTGCTGCTATTAGCGATGAAGACTCTGAACTTATAAATGCAAATATTGGAGATAAACTTATTTTGAATAGAACAGCTATTGAACTTGGAACTCAAGTTAATATTAAAACAATGGTTGCTTATAATAATATAGCTGAATATATTAATTCTGATCCAGAACTTATTAAAGCTATATATGATAAAGATGAAAACGTTATTAAAGTAGATAATAATTTGAATAAAGGTTTAATGATAGCTAAATCTCCAAGAATTATTGTTCTTGAATTTAAAATAATTGCGGTGAATGATATAAGAGGAGCTGTTGATGTCAATCATATAGTTACAGATCCTTTTATTAATAGAAGTGAACTTAATTAACAAACATATGACAGTCGTTATAGAGAAAAAGCAAGTGATGAGTGAGATAGTGATGAACTTCTCTACGGGGGATTTGCCCGAACGAAGTGAGGGCATTCATGCTTAATCTATAACGACTGTTATTAACAATAGTAATCAAATGGATAAAAACGTTATAGATAATATATATGATTCTGATTTAAATAATGAGCTTGAAGTTAATACTATGAAAGATATTATTAATAGTATTGGTTTTAAGTCTGAAGAAGATAAATTAATGTGTGAAGTTATTATTACCAATCTTGAGAAATATGCTGCTGAAAATATTAAGCAATCTAAGACTGTTAATATTCCATATATCGGTTGTATTCGTAAAAGTCCTTTAAGAGAAGCTATTGTTAGTCGTAGATTTGATTTTAAGAAAGCTCGTCTAAGTATGAGTAAAGAAGAATACAAAGATTATGTTAGACAATCTATTGATAAACTTAAAAAAGAAGAACGTCGAAAAAATAATTTAAAACGTGAACTTTATAAGATTCAAAAAATTAATCATAAACAGTATAACAAACTGTACGAAAGTGTTGGTAAAGCGTATGCTGATTTTTATATTTTTGCTATATATTGTTTAACTCCTGTTGAACATAATGAAGAGTTTGAAGAATTATATAGAGAACTTAGTAATAACGAACAATAAAATAATTTATATATGGTAAATGGTTTAGTTATAGATAAATTATTGACTATTGATGATACTGGTATGCCAAAAGCTCCTACTCTTCGTCAATTACAAGATAAAGATGTTTTATTACTATGGCAAAGAGATACTTCAAAAGATAAACATAAATATATTGCAGAAGTAGGAGTTATATATTATCTTGGAGATTCTAAATCTCCTGCTAAACAACAAGGACTTAGTTATGATGAAAGTCTTAAAATGGCAATAGAAAATTATGATTTACCTAAAGATTATAAACCCGATTCTCTTGTTAAGAAACTTATTGATAAATATTATGTTCGTAATATTACAGAAGCTGGAGTTGCTTTAGAAGCATTACAAAAATCTGTTCATTTAGTTTCTATAGCTGCTGTTAAAATAAACGAACAATTAAATAAAAAACTTAGTGGAGTTATAACAGACGAAGATATTACTCCTATTCTAACTTTAATGGATTCTGTTAGTAAACGTATCGCAGAAATTCCATCTTTGACTAAAGCTCTTGGTACAGCTTATGATAATCTTCGTAATGAAGAAGAAGAACAATTTGCTCGTGGAGGACGACAAATTCTTAGTAGTATGGACGCAGATGAAAATAATTTTTAATATAATATGAAAATACCTGATAATATAACTATTGGCGGTCAAGTTATTGACGTTAAACTTATTGACCATTTAGATAATGGTTATCTTGGACAAATATCATTAGGAGAAAGTGAAATTGTTATTGCTCAAAATTTTAATGGTCATGAACAACATCAAGAAAGTATTAATTCTACTTTTATACATGAAATTATACATGGAATTTTAGATACTATGGGAGAAACTGAACTTAGTAGTAATGAAAAATTTGTTAATACTTTTGCTGGATATTTGTATCAAGTTATTAAACAAATAAAAGATTAATAACCTAATTTAAATTGTTTTATTATGTATAAAGTTAGACCTATTTATGACGATATTAGATTATTTTTTGATGAGCCTTCTCATAAATATACTGATAATCTTGGTAATGAGTATATTTCAACTACTACTTTGCTTCATAATTATAAGCCAAAATTTGATAAAGAATATTGGCTTAATAAAAAAGCTAAAGAACTTCATATTAGCAAAGAAAGACTTGCTAAGCAATGGCAAGAAATAACTGATGAGGCTTGTAAACGTGGTACTAAAACTCATAATGGTCTGGAAGATAGTATTAAAGATACATCTATGTTTTATAAAGCTGTACAACATATTAAACGTAATGATAATAGTATGACTACTGTTGCGGATATTGAAACTATAGACCAATATGTTAAACCTATTATTCTTGATGACTTTATACAAAAGACTGAAAATAAATATCCTAAAGTTTATGAAATATTTGATTATTATATAACTAATGGATATAAAATATATTCTGAAATTGGTGGTTTTATACCAGATTTATTAATTAGCGGAACTATTGATATTCTTATTCTTCGTGAAGATAAATTTATTATAGGAGATTGGAAAACTAATCGTGGAGGTCTTAAATTTGAAAGTGGTTATTATAAAAAAGATAAAAGACAAAACCCTCATCAAACCACTGATGTTTGGGTTTCTACTAATAATAAACTTTTACCTCCTGTTGCTCATTTAGCTGATTGTAATGGAGCTATATATAATTTACAACTTTCTATGTATGCTTTTATGGTAGAATATATTTTAGGACTTCCTTGTGCTGGTTTATGGCTTTGTCATATTGATTCAGACTTTGTTCTTAATGAATATGGAATGCCTAAACGTTTTCCAGATGGTCTTTATTATCTTAAAAAGAATCCTAAAGAAATTGTTACTGTACATAAAATGAAATATCTTAGAACTGAAATAATTAATATTCTTGAAGATAGACGTAAGAATATTGCTGCTTCAAGAATAGCTTCTAAAACTTTATTTTGATAACATTATGAGAAATATAATATTTGCCGTTCTTGCCGTTCTTGCAGTTTCTGCTTGTGTTCAATCCCCCGTAGAGAGAGAAATAATATATGTACCTGTTAAAGATACTATATCTGATAATTCTAATGTTATTAGAATTGTTAATCTTGAACGAGAACTTCAATTAACAAGAGATAGTCTTAATAGTGTTAGAGATTCTATTGGAGAAGATTTATTTGTTGCAAGATATAAACTTAGTCGTATTAAATATTATACAAATCTTGTTGATAAAAAACCTTCTCAAATGAAATTTTACAAAGGTTGGATTGATCGTGTTTTGAAAGGAGAATAATTATGGCCAATTTTGATGAAGAATTTAAAAAAGTAATAGTAGTTGAAGGAGGATATGTTGATGATCCTGATGATATTGGTGGAGAAACTTATCTTGGTATAAGTAGACGATATAATCCAAATTCTAAAATGTGGAATATTATTGATGATATTAAAAAAAGATTTGGTACTAAAGGTATTAATAATAGATTAAAAAATAATCAAGAAATTACTAATGAAGTTAAACGAATTTATAAAATTAATTATTGGGATAGACTTGAACTCGATGACATTCCAAGTCAAAAAATAGCCCATGAATTATTTGATACAGCTGTTAATTGTGGAGTAACTACTTCTATTAGACTCGCTCAACAAGTTTGCAATATGACTATTACAGGTAAATTTACTTCAGAACTTAAACATAATTTAATGCAATATGGAAAAGTTTAATAAAATATTGTTATTATTATTAATTATTATTTTAATAGTTTTTTCTGTTGGCTATACTATTGGCTATAGAAAAGCTAAAAGTAATATTAACGATAACATTGTTATACAAGATACTACATACAATCATATAATTTTAGATAGTATAAAATATCGTTTGATTGAAAAAGATAGTATTATATACAATATAAAAGAAGATTTGAAAGATGATATACAAGAAGCTATTAATGCTAACGATAGCAATGTTGTTAAACAGTTTTATGAGCTTGTTAGCGAGTGATAAATATGATACTTCTCTACGGGGGATTGAATGGAAGTCAGACACTATTAAAGTTGCTATTCCTATTGAATTACTCCGTAAAGCTAATATTAAAATGATTGAAAGAAAATATTTTAAAAAGATTATTATAGAACAAGATTCTATAATTACTCTTAAAGATAAATATATTCTTGAACAAGAAAATGTTATTAATGATTTCCAAAAAAGACTTCTTGTAAATGCTAAATTAAATGAAACTATAAGAAAAGATTTAGAAAGAGAAAAAGTTAAATCTAAAATATTTGGTGGAATTGCTGGAGTTGCTATAGTTGTTACTATAGTGACTATTTTAATAAAATAGTTTATTATGGAAAGTTATCCTTTTTTGGACTATATTAATGAAATTGACAAAGAAAAGAAATATAAAAAGGCTTCAGAATGTGGCTTTTATGATCCTTATGATTATTTTCTTGTTGGCGATAGCGGTGGATTTTTAATGAATATTGATCCTACTGCTAAATTTGTTAATACAGAATTACTTCAAGAAGTAGGAATTTATTTTGATAATAATAGAAGATATACAGCTTATAAAGAAGATTCTATTCCGCATAGACAATTTAGACGTAGAGAGCAATATAGACGTAAATATGGTTTTGACGCTCCTTGTCTTAAATTAGCTAATGGTGAAATTAAGAATATTCATATTACTGGTAGTCATTATAATTTTCTTAATTATTGTAGAATTGAACAGCTTGATGAATCTACTGTTGTTAACGGTATGAAATCAACTGCTAAAAAGAAATATGCAAGACCTTTATTTATTGATAGTCAATGGTGGATTTTTAATATACTTGAATTTGCTGAAAAAAATGGTTTTCATTTATTGATTGATAAAACTCGTCGTGGTGGATTTTCTTATATTATGGCCGCCGATAGTGCTAATGCTGTTAATTGTGAATCTCGTAAAGTAGTTATTCATGTTGCTGTTGATAAAAAATATCTTACTCAAACAGGCGGTCTTACAGATTTTGCTGTTAATGATTTAAAGTTTTATGAAGAAAATACTCCTTTTGTTCGTGGAATACTTAGTACTGTTAAGTCTGATTTTCGTTTAGGTTATAAACTTCCAAATGGCGTTGAAGCTGATAAATCTTGGCGTTCTGCGCTTATTAGTGTAAGTGCTGCTAATAATCCAGATTGTGCTATTGGTAAAGACGCTATTAAAGTTAAAGTAGAGGAAGTTTCTACAATGGAAAATTTTGATGATTTTATGAATGTTACTGAACCTGCAATGAGAACAGGTGCTTATACTACTGGTATGTTATGTGCTTGGGGAACTGCTACTTCTGGTAATATGCAAATGTTTGAACAAAATTTTTATAATGTCAAAGGTTTTAATTTTATGCCTTTTGAAAATGTTTGGGATAAAGATTGTCGTAATGAAACTTGTGGTTTCTTTAAAGCATATTGTTGGGGTTTGCAAGGAGAAATAGACGGTGTTAAAGGTATAGATAAAGACGGTAATAGCAATATACTTGTTGGTCTTGAAATATCTCGTCGAGAAAGAATTGAAAAGAAAAATAGTGTAAAGAAATATTCTGATTATATTAATTATCTTGGCCAATATGCTAATTTTCCCGCTGAATCGTTTAGTAGTGCTTCTGAAAATATATTTAGTTCAGAAGAATTAACTGCTTGGGAAGATAGACTTAGAATAGATACTGATTTACATTTTTATGTAGACGGTAATCTTGAAATTGACGAAAAAGGTAAAGTTATATTTAAAAGTAATGCTAAATTACATTCTGAAAATAAGAAAACTTACGATTATATTGTAGGCGTTCCAAGACGAGGACATGAGGATCCTCATGGTTGTGTTAGACGTTGGTTTACTCCAGAATATGTTGAAACTAAAAGAGCTGATGGAGCAGTAATAAAAGAAATACCTGTAGGTTTATATAGTATTAATTATGACCCTGTAGGTGTTAATAAAAATAAAGATGAAGTTACTATGAAACATTCTCATAATAGTATTATGGTTTGGCAAAATCCTCATTATCTTAATGGTTTTAAACAAAAACTTGTTTGTACTTATTATGGTCGTCCTGATACTCTTGAAGAAGCTGATAGAATTTGTTATCTTTTAGCTAAATATTATAATTGTATTGGAACAACTAATGTCGAAGTAAACCGAGGTGAAACTGTTTCTAATTTTCGTAAATGGAATGCTTTAAAATATTTATCTTGTGAACCATTAGAAGTTTTTGATCCTACTTTTAAAGGAAAAATTAATACTACTTATGGTTATAATATTTCTGGTGAACAACATAAGTTAGATTGTATTCGTCTTACTAAAGAATTTCTTTATGAAGAAATTGGTAAAGATGAATTTGGAAATACTTTAAGAAATTTTCATAGAATATATGATCATCAAACTATTCTTGAATTAAAGAAATGGAGTGTTAAAGGTAATTATGACCGTGTTTCTTCTATGCTTCTTAGAGGAATTGAATGGAAAGCTATGAATCTTAAAGCGCAAGATGAACTTAGTAATAGAAAGCAACTTAATAGTGAAAATATTGATGATTATGATAGTAATATATTATCAAGACCGTGGTTTTAATTAATAGTATAATTATATGAGAAGTAACATACAAGAATTTGATTTTCCTTTACAACGCATTCCGAGTGATAAAAAAGATGCTGCTTGGGCAGCTAATTGTTGTGATTGGATTATAGCTCAAGGTATTGCTAATAGAGGTGATAATTCAGAAATAGAAATAAAATATGCTATTCTTAATGGTAATATTCCCGATGAATTTTATAAAAAGATACTAAATCCTTATAATGCTACTCAAGAGAAATTTAAACGTTTTCCTGCTACTATGCGCAATTATGATTTAATGAAAGGTATTATAAGAAGATATGTTAGTGAATATATTAAAAATCCTCATGATTTTATTGTAGGAGCTAATAATCCAGAAGTAATGCTTGCTCGTAATCGTAAGCTTAGACAAGAATTATCTTTACTTGTTCAACAACGTATTGCTGCTCGTATTCAACAAAGTTATCAAGAATGGATTAACGGTGGTAATGATCCTCAACAATTTAATCCTCAAGATTCTATTGATGTTGAAGCTTTTACAAAAGAATTTAATGAGAATTATGTAGATGATATATCTGCACAAGGTCAAGAGATTCTTAATGTAATTCGGGATATTACTGATGATGAAATATTTTATGCAAGAGCGTATTTTGATTTTGTAAGTTTTGGCGAATGTTATACTTATGCTGATGTTGTTGGTACAAAATTAGTTAAACGAAATGTTTCTCCAAGAGACGCTTATCCTATTAATACAGATAGTCCTTTTAGAGAAAACGATGACATGTTTGCTTGTAGACGTAAAATGTCTTATCAACAAATTATTGATGAATTTGATGATTATCTTGACGATAAACAACGAGATTTTCTTAATACTTATTATGCTAAACATTCTCCAGCTAATACTAAAGATTTAGTTTTTTCAACTTATGAAAGTTACTTTCCAGATGTTTGTCAAAAATATAGTATAGCTGATAGAGAACTATTTAGACGTTCTCCTAATATGCAAAGAGATTATAATATGGATTTGTATGACGTTTGGCATGTAGTTTGGAGAGGTGAAGTAAGAAGAGCTATTGTAACGTTTGTTAATGAAGCTGGTTTAATAGATAGTAGAGTTGAGAATGATGATTATGTACTTGATGTCTCTACGGGGGATATTTCATTAGAATATGTGTATGAACCGCAAGTTTATGAAAGTGTTCGTATTGGTGGAAGACATGATGCTATTTATCCTTATGGAGCGAGAGCTATAGCTTATAATCGTAATGGAAAATTACCTTATAACGGCATTAATGAAGTTCTTCCGGGTTTTGGAAAGTTTAGTATTGTAGATATAGTTACTCCTTTTCAAGTATTTTATAATATTGTAGCTTATCATAGAGAAATGGTTATTGCTAAAAACAAACTTAATATTCTTATGATAGCTAAATCTTTATTAGGTAAATATCCTGAAGAAACTATTTATAGAATGCTTGCTGATGGTATTTTGTATATTGATGATGAAAATGATCAAGGAATGCTTAGAGCACAGCAAGTTCGTATGCTTACTGCTTCTTTTGGAGATTATATTGCTCAATTAAGTTCTTTACTTAATGAAATTCAACAAACTGCTAATATGCAAGTTGATATGACTCCTCAACGTTATGGTGAAATTGGTAATTATGCTGGAAAAGCGTCTACCGAAGAAGCTATTATTAGAGGTAGTATGGGTAGTGTTATTATAGAATTTATGATGGATAATCTTCGTGGTTATGATTATAATCGAGACATGGATTATTCTAAACTTGCATGGATTGACGGTCTTGATACTGCATATAGAGATTCAGCAGACGGTAAATTAAAGTATATTAGTCTTGATGTAGATAAGCATATATATGCTGATTATGTTATTAAAGCTAAAAATTCTACTAAAGAACAAGAAAAACTTAATCAGCTTAAACAATTTGCATTTAATGCTTCTCAAAATGGTGATAGTATGATGGCTATTGCTGCTATTACTGGAGATAATGTTGCTGCTATTAGTAAACTTATTAAAAAGTTTCAAGAAGAAAAAGATGCTCATGAACAACAACTTAAACAAATGGAACAACAAACTGAACAAATGCGTCAAGAATTTGAACTTAAAAAGATTGCAGCTAAAGGAGAAGAAGATAGAAAAACTAAAGAACTTGAAGGTTATATTGATCAACAAATTGAACTAATTCGTGCTGATGCTAATATGATAAGCTATAATGCTGAAGTAAGTGATGCTAACAAAGAAGCTGGTATTGATAGACTTAATGAAGCTCGTTCAAGAGTTGAACAAGATAAAGTAGCTTTAGATAGACAAAAGACTTTATTAGATATGGTTAATAAAGAACGAGATAGACAAGTTAAAATGCACGATATTGATACTAAATATAAGATTGCTAAGGAGAATAAAAATAGATATGATTTTAAAGGTAAATCTAAGAATAAAAAGTAAGTTATTGATATAGTTAGTTATATTGTTGCCCTATTTTGATGTATCAAAAGCGATATGTTGGAATAGGGCAAATTGTATTCGTAAATAGCTGTTTTTAGCTGTAATTTAGGCTTTCTTTTTCAACGTTATCGAATGTTCAACGTAAATAAAAATCAAGCTAAAAATAGCTTCAAAAATAGCTTATATAACATAAACAGTATAGATAATATTATAGTTGTTGACGATTATACTGTTTATGTTTTTGAAATAAATATTGTTTGTGATATAGTTTGTGCTTATATTCGTGATAGTAAACTATAACAAAATAATAACGATTATGGATTTTAGTTTTGGTGATGGCCAAATGCAAACCGATAATAATAACGGTGCTGGCAATGTGAATAACACAAAGAATAATGTTACTAATATTACTAATCAAACTGTAGCTCCAGACGATGATACTACTAATCTTGATGATATTAATAATGGAGATAATAGTAACAATAATGATGACAAAGGAAACAATAACAATGATGACAAAGGTAATGACAAAGGAAATAATGATGGTAATGATAAAAGTACCGACAATGATGATTCCGAATTATCGCAAGGAGATGTTGTAGAAATTGGAAATAATTCTTATACTGTAGATGATAAAGGTAATCTTGTAGATGCTTCTGGAAATATATTTAAAGAAGCTAAAGATGTTAAGTCTTTTCTTGAAGGACTTGATAAAATTGACGATAATACTGAAGAATTAAATATTCAAAGTATTCAAAATGCTATAGGAATTACTGTTACAGATGAAAACGATAAACCTGTTGAATTTGAAAATACAGTAGAGGGAATTAAATCTTATATGAACGCAGTTATAGAAGCTGCTAAAGAAGAGCATTATGAAACTGCTATCAACACATTATATCAACGTTATCCTATTTTAAATGATGTACTAAATTATTATATTGCTAATGGTAATTCTCTTGAAGGATTTGGAGAAGTTCCTGATAGAAGTGGAATTACAATTGATGATACTAATGAAGCACAACAAGAATATATTATTAGAACTGCTTGGAGTGAACAAGGAAGAAAAGGTAATGTAGATAATTATATTGCTTATCTTAAATCTAATGGTACTTTAGCTGCTATTGCAAAAGAAGAACTTGAAGGTTTGCAAGAATCTGATAGAGCTTATAAAGAAGAAATGGAAAAGCGAGCTAAAGAAATTGAAGATAAACGGATTGCTGATACTGAAAAATATTGGAACGGTGTACATGATGTAATTAAGAATCGTAATATTGCTGGTTATCAAATTCCAGAAAATATTATTATTAGTCGTAATGGTGAGAAAATATCTGCTTCTCCAGAAGACTTTTTTAATTATATTTATAGAGTTGACGAAAATGGACAATCTGCTTATGTAAAAGACTTGTTACAAGAAACTCCTGAAAGTCGTAGAGATGATGAAATTCTTCGTGCTTATCTTAAATTTGTTGGTGGAAATTATTCTAATCTTGTAGATATGGCTATTAATAAAGCTACTGTAAATAAACTTCGTTTTAAAGCTAAAGAAAAGTCTACTTCTTATAGAGTAACTAAGCCTACTAATAATAATCAAAAGAAAGATATTAATTTTAGTTATTAATATTATTTTAAAAAGAATTTAGTTATGTTTTACAAAATGCGTGTACTTTCGCAGGGAAAGTATGATGATAGAGGATATTCTAATGAAGATAGTATCTCTTATCTTCAGCTACAAAAACCTGCTGAAATAAATGGATTTATTACTTATAACTACGGTATGGACGATGACCGTTTTCCTTTGACATTTATGACAGAAGGTCAAGGGCAAGCAGGTACTGTTGATGTTCCTACTGTTCAATGGACTTGGCATACTATGGGTCGTATGAAGTTTACTGACTTCATTACTCATTGCGATATTCCTGCTGATAAAAAAGCTGGTCTTGGTGGTGCTGAGATTGAAATTCATACCAGTACTCATTGGTTTATTGAACAATATGGTTTGATTGGCCCTGATGGTCGTACTCAAGTTCGTATTCAAAAAGATCTTGGCGAATCTCCTTACGGGTATGCTTATCTTATTAAATTGACTAATCCTGACCCTAATGCTTATATTTCTGATGAATTGCTTGCTGTAGGTAAATATTGGAGTTTGGCTGCTCCTACTGTTTCTGAATCATATTCTAAAGGTAATAGAAGTAATTCTATGGGACCGGGTAAAATGACTTCTCAACTTGAGTTCCATCGTTATTCTAAAGAAATTGCTGGTAATCTTGCAAATACTGTTACTGAATATGAATTTAAAGACAATAATGGAACAACCAATCGTCTTTGGATTAATGAAGAGATGCGACAATTCCATATTCATATGCGTGTTATGAATGAAGAACGTCTTTGGCTTGCTGAATATAATCGTAATATGAATGGAGAGATTGCTCTTAAAGATCGTGATAATGGTAAACCTATTCCTCATACTTCTGGTATGCTTGAGATTTGTCGTGAATCTAATTACGATACTTATGGAGAGTTTTTGACTCTTAATAAGATTAAACGTATAGTTGGCGATGTACTTGATAGAGATACCGATAGTGGAACAATGGATATTGTTCTTATGGGTGGTAAAGGTTTTATTGAGGATTTTGATGATGCTATGAAAATGGACGCTAAACAAAACGGTTTCTTGACTCCTCTTGGAGATAAAGAAATTGGTACTATGAGTGGCGGTCTTGAATATGGTGCTTATTTCCGTAAATATAAAACCGTTGAAGGTCATACTATTACGGTTAAACATTGTTCTTTCTTTGATAAAGGGACTATTGCAGAAGCTGCTAAACAAAATGGTGAAATTCATCCTCGTACAGGTCTTCCTATTACTTCTCACCAAGCATGTTTTATCGATTTTAGTTCTTATGATGGAGAACGTAATGTTCGCATTGTTCGTCGTAAAGGACAAATCTATAAAGCTAAAGTGTTGAAAGGTATGAGTGATATTCCTGCTTCTTGGGGAGTTCCTGATAGTAATTATATTTCTACTGAAATAGATATGAGTAGATATGAAATTATGTCTTCTCTTGGTCTTCAAGTTAATAATTCTACCAAGATGTTCCTTATTAAGTGTGAACTGTAATTTTAACTTATAAATTTAATTCATATGCAAAATAGTTCTGACAGTGGTATGACATTTGGATTTAATAAACCAAATACCGAAATAAATAAACAGACAGTTAATGATTCTGTTCAATCCCCTGTAGAGGGAGTTGATACTGTTCAACAACCCACTACTTCTAAGATTGATATAGAAAAAAGTGCTGACAGAGAAGATTTAAGTGAAAATCAACCTTATACTGATGTTCGTTCTATAACGATTATGCTTGTTAAGAATACTTCGTTGTATCGTAAAGCAAACGATAAAGTACTTCCTAAACGTATTGATTATATTGGAAGTTGTTTTAATTCGTCTAAGGTTATTTCAGCTAATCAAGAAGAAGTCAACGCATATTTTCCTAATCTTGTCGGTCTTTCTCCTAATGATCCTTCTTTTATGTTAAGAGTAAAACAATATCTTAATAATATTCGTATTCCTGTTGATGAATTAGGAAAAACATTCGATATTAGTTTTTATTATTATCATAAGAAAGATTATTATAAATTTAAAGCTAAAGAAGAGGCTATCGAAGAAACTTATCAAAAAGCTCCACGTAGAGGCGATGTTGAAATTAAAGCAGCTATTAAAGCTAAAGTTAATGCTCTTAATCTTCTTGAATCTCAAAAACATAAAGTTGGTTATCCTATTAATGTAGAAGATTATCTTATGTATAGACACTGCTTGTTGTATCATAGTGTAGCAAAAGATATGTCTATTATTAATTCTGATACTTCTATACGTTTTTATTTTAAAGATGATAAGAAAGAAGCTGATAAACTTCGCAAATATAGACTTGAAGTTAATAAAGCAAAATCTAATTATGTTGCTTGTATAGCTGATAGTGTTTTATTTGAAGCTGTTTATATTCAATATTGCGTTCTTAATTCTTTGCCTGTTCTTACTTATTTGAATAGACCACAACTTGATAAGGAAATTGATTTGGATAAATTTAGTTCTAATGAACCTGTTAAATTCAACAAAATAGTATATAATAAGGATATTAAACTTATGGCTGTTATTGAAAAACTTATTGCTCGTGGAGAGTTAGTTCGTTCTCAATATAGTCAAAATATTACTACTACTGATGGAGAATTAATAGGTGCTAATACTGGAGAAGCTATTGCTTGGTTTAAAGATCCAAAAAATGCTTCTATGGTAGCTGCTTATAATCATAAATTAAATCTTATTTGATATGACTATACAGGAAATGCACAATGAGTTTAGAACGTTTGGGCAAGTAATGGGTTTACAACTTGTTAGAGGTATTCTTCCAGAGTCTATAGACGTATATCTGAATGCAGCAATTAATGAAACTGTTAGAAATATAATTAGTAAAAATGTTGCTAATTCACTTCAAGTTGGAATATTACCGCAAGCTGCTTCTATTACTCCAATTAATGCTTTGAGAACTCTTTATAGAGTTCATCATACTGATATTACAAAAAGTGATTATTTTAATGATAATCCTTTTGAGCTTATTGTTGATTTCCATAATGTTTTATTATATACTGATTTTTATATTGATTACAAAAACGGCAAAAAAGATGTACATTGTAGACTAATAGAGCCCGATAGACTTTCTGACGCTTTGACTGATCATTGTACTCGACCGACAATTAATGAACCTATTGTAACAATGTTTACAGAAGTAGCTGAAAATTATCTTACTGTTCTCAAAGTTATGACAGGTCAGACTGAGAGTGATGACAAAAAGGTTATTGATGGAATAAAGATTTGCTATATTAACAATCCTAAGATTGTTAAATATAATGTTGAAGGTCAAAATGAAGGTGTTGATTGTGATTTACCTGAATATCTTCATGAGGAAATAGTTCAGTTAGCTGTTAAAAAGTATATTGCTTCTATTAGTCCAACGATGTCTCAACAAAAAAATTAAACGATTTTCTTAATTTATTAAAATAGTTATAGAGTTATGCGACAATTTCTTTTAGGTAAAGACGTTGCTTATCCTACTACTGCTTTAAGCAATGATAGTGTAGTTGATGGTGCGATTGGTTTTTATTTTAGAAAATCTGATAAGACTATTTCTCCTACTGCTACTGGTACAGAGATTACTAAAGATTGCATGTTAATTGTTAATCGCTCTGTTGATAAAGGAGGTCATGTTGTAATTCCTATTCATAAAAATAAATTTTCTTATGTAAAAGGAGTTTATCAAGCTGGTAAAGTATTTAAGCAAGTATTTACTATTCCTGCTCCTACTACGATTGGTGAGTATTCAATGATTGTTGCTCTAAAGGGTGTCGGATTTAATCAACGTAATAAATGGACTGCTTCTGTTTACGTTAAAGATGTAAATAAGACTGCTAATGAGCTTGCAGAGGCTTTGGCTAAAGCTATTAATAACAACACCGTTGGCTCTAAAGTTGTAGCTACTGCTTCTGAAGCAACATTGACTATCGATGGACAAGTTGTAGGTATGGATTATGAAGTAATTCCTGCTGATTTACTCACTGGTCTTGTTGCTACTTCTACTCAGAAAGGAGAAGCTGCTTACGGAGATGCTCAATATATTATTGATTTAGCAAATAAAGCTGCAGCTGATGCTGGATTTGAATATACATATCAAGAAGCTGGAGAATTAATGAGACCTCATTATCCTCTTAATCCTCTTGAAGTTTCAGATGCTGCTGATAAAGGATTTACTATTTTCACTTTGTCTTTTGCTGAACCTCGAGATGTTAAGACAAGAGATGAAGTTGTTAATCAAATTGTACAAGTTGCGTTTCCAACTGGTGCTGCACAGATTACTACTTTTGAAACTGTTTGTAAAGCACTTGCAGGTTAAACCTTTAAAATAAAACTATCGTTATTGCTATTAAATAGCTTAACGATAGTTTTCTTATAGAATATGGGAGAATTATTAGAAAGTTTACGTTTAGGAATAACTCCCGGTATTATTGTTCTTATTTATCTTATTATAATTAAGATAATTGATACTAAAAAAGAATCTAATACTGTTAAGATTAATAAAGAAGTTACTGAATGTTTTCGTAAATTAAATTCGTTTTTAGATTATATCACTAAAGATATTCTTAACGATGCTGAAGAAAAACGAGATTATGCTATTAAAAATTCTTTCAAAGCATTTGCAAATTCTATTATTCGTCACACTACGTCTGTTGTTATAGCTAATAATATAGATAATAATAAAGAAAATATTATTGAAAATATTCGTTATATTGTAGATTCTAATTATTATCGGCTATATAATTTAATGTTTCTTTATAAACTATGTGGTTTTATAAAACCCGAATGGAAAAAAGAAATTAATGAAGACGTTGTTGAAATTATATATAATAATAAATTTTCTAAAGAAGAAAAATTATATAACATAAATAATAAAATTAATATAAAAGTTGATGGATATATTTCTATTGTTATGAAACAATGTCATACTTATGTCAGATAGTTATTTAATTATAAGAGATATTAATAATAGAGTTAATCGTATTGCTTTGATGAATATTGGTTTTGTTCAAAATCAATGTTGTGAAACAAAGAATATGATTATTCCTGTTTTAATACATTGTATAGAAAATAGTCAATTATTTACCGAAGAACAATTATATAATCTTACTAATATTATTAATAGTTTAAATATAAATTGTGTATGAGTGATGTTAATTATGTTTATTTGACTATTCCACAAGATTATATTTGTATATATCATAAACTACTTATTTTAATGTCTAATATAGGCAGAGAAATAATTAATGATTGTTCTGCTACCTGTAAAGGTAATAATAAAATTATAATTGATTGTTGGAATACTTTTCAGTCTGCAATAGCTTGTAAAGCATTAAAAAAGGATAAAGAAGCTGATTTACTAATAAAATATATTACTTCTCAAATTGATAAACTCTATACTGGAGGTGATTATGTTCAACAAGATGTTTTTGTTTATTTGGACAATAATTATCTTAAAGCAAGAGTAAGTTGCGAAAATAATATTCCTAAAGTAGATGTTGATGTTGATAGCGGATATTTACAAGTTATTGAAGATTCTAATACTAAAGAGTTTGTACTAAAAGATGAAGATTTAATTGTTAAAGATAAATGATATGGTTACTAATGAGAGGAATATAGGAAAAGTAAGTATTAGTTGTGATGGTGTATGGGATATTAGAAAGGATTATGATAAACTTTGTTTAGTTACTGATGGTTCTTATAATTATATATCTCGTAAACAAGTTCCAAATGGTACTGATATTACTAATGAAGAATATTGGCAAAAATTATATAGTGTTATTTCTACTAACGGTTTTTATCGTATTCCGGGCAATATTGAAGATATAAATATTAATACTAATCCTGAAGGTCTTGAAATAGTTTTAGGAAATTATTTGTATTTAAAAAGTGCTGTTTTAAGTAATAATATTGTTCTTACAAAAACTTCAATTCTTAATGTTATTATTGCTGGTATTGATGGTTTAAGTGTTCTTATTGAGTATATGTATTTTGGAGAAAATAAAATTTCTAAATATCAATATTTTTTACGAGTTGACGAATATTATAAATGGAAACAAGTTTCTTCCATACAAGAACAAATATTTTTAAAAATAGATGTTGTTCTTGACGATACTTCTAATAATGCTATTGCCAATAAACCAGTTACTTCAATAATTAAAAAGATTATTAATTGGCATTAAATTATTAATCATCATTTAAAATATCAAAGTAATGAAATACAACGATTTGCAAAGTGAAATTCTTACCGAATTTACAGGTATATTGTTTAGTGGTCTCAAAGCAAGTTATAAACCTGCTGCTGATCATTTAGATAAACTTTATTTTGCTACTGATACTCACGAGCTTTTAGTTAATGGCACTTCTTATTCTGGTGGTGTAAGTGCTGTTAGTATTGAAGGAACTACTCTTAAAATTACTATGGTTGACGGTTCAAGTAAAACTGTCGATTTAGCTGAAATACTTAAATATAAATCTGCTTTAGCTGACGATATTACTACTGTTAATGCCCTTGGCGGTATTCCTGCTGGAACAACTGTAGCACAATTGAAAAATAAAACTTTTTCTCAACTTTTTGATGAACTTATATTCCCTACTGTTAATCCTACGTTTGAAGCTCCTACTGCTTTTTTGAGTTTGAAGAGTACTTCTACTCCTATAATTCAAGAAGTTGGTACTACAGGTGCTTCTGTTCCTGTTGCTGCAAGTTTTAATACAGGATATAATCCCGGTGCTATTAAAATAGCTGGAGTTAAAAAACAAAATAGAGGTGGTAATTTGAAATCTAATGAATCATTTATTTATATAAATAATGCTCCTGCTAGCAAAGAGTTTCCTACAGAAATTCCTGAAGGTAGTATAATTTATAAATATAGAGCAGCTTATGCTCAAGGTCCTCAACCTTTAGATAGTAAAGGTAATAACTATCAAACTCCTCTTCCTGCTGGAACAGTTGATAGCGCTGCTATAACTATTAATGGCGTATATCCTTATTTTACTAATAAAGATAATAATGAAGCTTTTGCTAAATTAGCACTTACTACTTCTAATACTCTTAGTGCTGTTAAATTTAAAGCTGAAGGACCTAATAAACATACTTTTAAAATTCCTGCAAAATATACTCTAACTAAAGTTGAACTTCTTAATACTTTGTCTGGTAAATATGAAAATTATGGTATAGATAAATTTACTAAGACAACTGAGAATATTGAAGTTCAAGGTAAACAAGTTAGTTATGGAGTTTATACTCGTAACGATGCTGGATTTAATGGAGAAAGTACATTTAATATTACATTTAGTAAATAATAGAAAGGAGTTAATGATATGGCAAGAGAAAGAGGCACATTTAATTTTAGTGCGAGTCTTGAAGTAAAAAAACAAGCACCACTTGACGCAAGACAAACGTATATTACTTATGAAGAATTAACTCAACAATCTACATGGGTTGATACTGATGGTAAAGTTTGGTTGTTTAAAGGTCTTATTGTTCCTGTTAATTATAATGGACAAAATGCTTTGTTCATGCTTATTAATCCTGATGCTTATACTTCTACTTCTTCTTGGGTTCGAGTTGATGGTAATGCTGGAGAATCTCCTATCTATATAATTTCTGATTTAGGTACTTTAGTTGAAAGTTCTGTTAAAAGTGAAATTGTAGATATTTTAGGAGAATATAGTGATTTTTTAGATGCTTATAATAACAATAAATTACTATTATGTATTGTTGATAATTATTATACTGTTGGATCTATAAATCATGAAGGATCTATAGTTGGAGAAGGTAAATTTATTATAACTATTAATAGTAATTCCAGCGGTAATCCTATAATTACAAAATATGTTATTAAACATGATAATAATGATTGGCTTGAATCTTTAGGTGTTGAATCTATTACTCCACAAAAATTAGCTGTTGCTGAAGATTTAGAAAGATTAGATAATATATATTTTCTTGGAGATATTTTAACTCTTACAAACGAATCTGTATCTACTATTGCCACTATTCTCACACCTTATGCTGACTTTAAGGAAGCTGTTAATAATAAAAAAATATTTATTGCTAAAACTCAATATGGGCAATATTATGTAAGAGTATTTGCGATTAGTACAACTACTTATTTAATTAACGCTATTGTAAGTGGTGAAGATAATGATACTCATATTTTAAAATTTAGAGCTATTCATTCTGGAAATAGTTGGGATAGTATTTCTAATCTTACTAAATACTCTATAGCAACAAGTGATGATTTAACACGTAAAGTTACAAGAGTTGTAGCTGCTGCTAATAAAGGTATTGAAATAGGTGGTTCTGAACAAACACCTACTGTTGGTATTAAACTTGATCCTACTCAAGGAAATGTTACTCTTAGTTTAGGGACTAATGGTCTTAAAGCTGAAGATACAACTGCTCTAAGAGATGTTACAGGTCAAAACTTTATTAAGAAAAGTGGTACTAATGTAGAAGGTCATCTTAATCTTACTTATAATACTGAAACTAAGAAGATTAATCTTGAAGGTTTTGATTCTTCTGTTATAGCAAGTATTGATGCTACTGCATTTATTAAAGATGGTATGATTAATACTGTTGAACTTGTAACAGATCCAGAATCTCATGACCCTGGTACTTATCTTGTTATTACTTTTAATACTGATGCTGGTAAAGACGCTATTTATCTTGACGTAACTAGTCTTATAAATGTTTATCAAGGAACTAATGGTGTTCGAATAACAGGAAAAGATATTCATTTAATTATAGATCCAACATCTGAACCTTATCTTTCTTTAAGTAATAGCGGTATTAAAGTTGAAGGTATTGACGCTAAAATAAGGGAAGTTGTTGAACAAGCTATAATTGAAGCATTTGCATGGCATGAAGTATAAAGTATAATATACATACAAATCATAAAAAGTATTATAATATAAATCATAAAAAGTATTATAATACTTTTTCTAATTAATATAATAGTATGGCTAAAAGATTTAATGTTTATGGAACTTTTTCTAATTTTTTAAGCGAGAGAAATCTTGTAGCTGACGAATTAGCTGTAGTTAATACTACGGCTAATGATTTTCCTAAAGGAGCATTATTTTGTAAAGGACGTCTTATAAGTAAACCTCAAATACCTTTTGCTGGAGTTATAGAAAATGTTTATCAAGAAGTAGCTGCACAAACTACTACTATTACTAATACTAATTTATATTTTTTACAAGATAAAAATTGTTTTGGTATTGGAGATTGTACTTATGCTACAAGTAATACTGATAAGTTAAATTTTAAATTTCATGGTCAATATTTATTTAATAGAAATCAAGTTACTAATGCTACAGCTTATGGTTTAAGATATGTTCAAGATACTGGAAGTAATCAATATAAACTAATTCCTAATGAAGATTTTGAATATTATATTTATAATAGACCGGGATTAACTTATAGAATTGTTGGTAATCCAGATAATCATTTTTGTAAATTATATACTGATTATAATCTTAAAAGTGGAGATTATTTGTTAAAAGATGGTACAATTCTTCCTTTAGAACATTACAATACTGCTTTTAATTCTATGATATTAGGTATAGTTGTTAATCCTGAATATAGAAGTTTTTTACCTTTTCCTATTATTGGTTATAATGGAATATATATACAAATTAATAGTTTTGATCAAACTATTATTAATGATTTAGCAAGAAGTACTATAAATGAGCAAAACGGCATGAATATATTTATGTCCATTTCAAGATATGCGTATATTGATAGAATTATGCCTACTTTACGATTTAAAGCAATATTTCCTTCAATATATGAGGGATATAATCAATCATTATGTAAAATGTATATTCCTACCGTTTTTGAATATGGTAAAATGGTTAGTAATTTAAAATTTGTAGAATCTATTAATAATCTTGATTCTTCTGCTATAGATGTTATATCGTCTGGACAATCTTTTTCTACATTTGCTAATCTTGAAATTGCAAGCGATAATAAAGATTATATTAATATAATTAAAAATGGAGCTACTTATGATACAGCTTTAATTAATGCTATGTCAGACTTTTTCTTTTTAGGAAACTATTAAAATAAACAATTATAATTTTGTTATTTAATATAAAGATATTATATTTAGATATATGTTGATTTAAATATTGTTGATAGCAATAATAAACAATATATTAATTAAAATAATATTATGGATATTACAAATATAGTTTTTAGCGATATACTTAATCATTTTAATTTTTCTTATATTTTTTCTATTGTTATACTAACTTATATTATAATTAAATTTATTGATTATATTAATAAAGATAAAAAAGTTTCTACTTGGAGTAAACGTATTGTTCTTACAATATCTATTATATTTATTACTGCTGCTTATATATTTTCTGGTTATAAAGATTATATAACTTTGCTTAATTCTGCTATTTTTTCTCCTGTTTTTTATAGTTGGTTACTTAAACCTATACTTGATAAACTTGGAGTCGGTTATAAACATATTGATAAACTTTAAATTAAATATATAATTATGAATACAAAAGAAATTGCTGCAAAACTTAATTGGGCTATGCAAGCTGTTCCTCTTGCAAAAGAACAAAAAGATGTATTAGTTAATATTATTCTTCAATTAGCTGAACAATCTTCTCAAGAAATCCCTACTTATGAAGCTGCTACAGAAAAAAAACTCGGTCTTGTTAAACAAGCAGCTACTGTTACTGAAATTTCAGGAGATACAATTGAAGATGTTAAAACAGCAGTTAATTCTTTAATTGCTAATCTTAAAACTGCTGGTATTTTATCTTAATCTAATATTATTATGGGTAGACCTAATAGAGGTACAGGTAGTGCTGGGCCTAAGAAACCAAATCCTCCTATTAATAGACCTCAATATGGTAATGGAGGTAAAAAGAAATAATTGTTAATGAAAAGACTATTTATAGTTTTAATAAAGTACATACCTATCATACAAATGGTAGGTATGTTGTTTAATAATATATTATATTGTTTTAGCGATATTTATATTATTAGTTATCTATTAGATTTTATAATAGGTAATTCTATAACTACTACTTTTCTTTTATATGTTTGTAGTTATGTTTTTGGTTTTTGTAAATGGCATCGTTTTATAATTACTGCTAATATTATTAATCTTTTAATAGCTAATTTAGATGCTTATTATCGAATACCTATTTCTGATATTCAATTACTTATTGTTTATCATTTTGTTGCTGCGCTATTTATTTGTATATCTACATATATTCATATTAAAAATAATCGTGATGAACGTAAAGTTAAAAGTACTAAGAAAAGTACTTGAAGAAGCAATTGATAATATTGATGCTGGTAATAGTAATCATAGTGATGATGAATTAGACGATATTATATCAAGTCTTACTAAGTTAAACAGAGGTATTAAACGTATAAGTAAACGTGAAGCCTGCGAACGTATTTTACATTGTAGTCCAAGTAGTTTTGATAATTATATCAAATTAGGTTTAATTCCTCGTGGTCATAAAGAATACGGTTTTAAAGAACTTAGTTGGAGTGAGAAAGATTTTGATAAAGCTACTTTAGATCGTATTAAGAAATATAGAGATAAACAAGGTTTATAATATATTGTGAATATAGTTATAAGATAACTAATTGAAAAACGTATAGTTACAATCAAACATGTAATTATGCGTTTTTTTTGCACGAGAACTTTGTTATCTGTAAACGTAATCGATTACAAACTTATTTATTAACTAATTTAATTATTAATCTTATGGTTCTTGTAGATAAAGAAAATGTAAAAGGTTATGTTCAAATGGACGAAAAAGAACATACAAAGAAAGAATATGCTTCTAAAGGATTGGCTGGAACTGCTCTTGGACTTGGTATTGGCGGTCTTGCTGTTTCCTTGCTTAACAATGGTTGTAATCCTCTTGGAATATTTGGCAGAAATTGTGGTACTAATGCTGGAGAAGTTGCTATAGCTGCTAATGAGCAATATCTTGAACGTAAACAATGTGCTGATTTTGTAGAACTTGTTAATGGTATGTGGCAGAAAGCATATGATGCCCAAAAAGCTCGTCAAGACGATAGAAATGTTCTTAATGCTGAATTATTTAGTATTTATTCTGCTATGCGTAATGGTTTTGACGCTATTAATGCTAAACATAATGAAGACGCATTTAATTTGTATAAGTATTCTCGTGATAGCAAAGATGAATTGTCTTCTGAAATTGGAGAACTTCGTACAGAACTTGCTGTTTTAAAAGCTACTCGTCCTTATCAAGACGCTTTGATTCAGTGCGATATTCGTCGTGTTGCTGAACATGCTGATTTCAATTTATGGCGTAGAACTTGTCGTATGATAAGTGGTGAAGTAGTTCTTCCTAATACTCCCGTTATTGAAGGTTATGCAAGTTATAATCCTTGCCATATACAGTCTACAACTCCTGCTCCAGCAGCATAATTTAATACTCTAATTGAAGTAGGAGACTATTCTCCTACTTCTTATTTTATATAACAAATCAAACGACAAATTAATATGACACCTCAATATCAATTTAATCTTGGTCAAGCAGATCCTTTATTAAGTATAGCTCAAAATAATCCTGAAGGATATATTTCTGTTATTGAACAAGAACTTCAAAAACTTAATAATGTAAAACAACAGCTTATACAAGCTAAACAGCCTACTCAACAAAACATTAATAATGCTATAAATATTTGGGATTCTATTAATAATGAAATTGCTTCTATGACAAATGATCAAAAAGAACTTTTAGCTAAAGATGAAACTTATATTTCTATTGAAAGAGAACTTCAACTCATGATTCAAGAAGAATTAATTAATTCTGTTAAAGATAAAGTTGCTGCTTCTCCACGAGGAAAAGAATTACTGGAAAAACAATTAAATAATATAAAAGTAAAGAAAGAAGAAATTATTAAAGAAGCTAATAAAAATATTGAAGTTTTTAAGAGATTCCAAGAAGCTGCTAGATTAAATCCTAATCTTACTTATGCAGAATTTGTTAAATCTTTAAATTAATATATTATGGTAGAAAGAAAAGTTATTGTAGATAAAGTATCTACTTTTGTTGGAGAAAAACTTAATGAAGTATTAGATAGCAATCCATTTTCTTTTATTATAAAACCTTATGTATCTCGTGTAGCTAATAATTATATTGGTAAATTAGATGGATTATTAAAAGCTATTGAAGATAAAGATGGTAAAATTGATATAGAAGGTATTTTAAGCGAAAGTATTGATAATTTAGTTGTTGCCCAAGTTAAAAAATATCCTAATGTGTTTAGTGGTGTAGAAATTGGAGGAGGAACAATTAAAATTAATATTCCTTCTTTTGATAAACAACTTGTATTTGATTATAATGATATTGAAACTTTTAAACAAAATATTTTAAATTAATATTTTATGTCTAAATATAAAGATATTATAAATAGTTATAAAGAAGCAAATGTTTCTTCTACTGAATTGTATAATGGAATTATGAGTTTACATAATGTTTTTGATTATGTTGAAAAACAAGATAATAAAACATTTTGGAAATCTATGAGAAAACTTCATGAATCTATTAAAGGTGCTCATTTTGATGAAGAATATGCTAAATGGCAAGTAAGTGCTATGTATCATACTGCTGATAACGGTAAAGTTTGTAAAGGAGAAATATATAATTACGATTGTGCTAAAAATGTATTTGATAAATATGTTCGTAATATAAATAGTAGTATTACTGTATGGGACGTTTATGTTGCTATTAATGCTCAATATCATGATTATATTAGATTATATTCTGAATGGTTCCGTAATATTAATAAGAATGAATTAGATAATAAAATTATTGAATCTGCTATTACTTTTTATTTTAAAGATGAAGATTCTGGTAGTACTAAAACTTGGAATTACTTTAAAACAGCTAATTGAGTTTATATTAGATTTGTTGTTGCGGCAATATGTGTTTCTAAACATGTTGCCGCTTTTGTTGTTTATATACTTAATACAAAAAATTTATTACTTTTCTTTGTTCTTTTTCAAGTAATATTATATTTGCTCGCAGCTATAATATTGAAATGTATAATCATATAAATAGTGAATGTATGGCAAGTATTAATCAACTTATTTCTGAAATTGCTCATTCTGTAAAACAAGCTGATAGTATTCCTGTAAGACGTGCTATCAAACTTGGTATTATTCATGCTCGTAATGAACTTATACGTCATAGTTATGCTAATCATAATTATACAGATAAAGTTCTACAACAAAGATTTAAAATTACTCTTATTGATGTTCCTGACGGAGATATTTATCAAACTGGAAATCTTCCTCTTTCTAAAATTAAGAGAACAAAAGTTAAAGTTCCTCGTCCTGTTAGACTAACTAATAATCTTCCTTTTCATTCTGTTCGTACTGCTGGAGTTAAAAATCCTATTGTTATTCCTTTTGTTAAAGAATCTGTTTCTAAATATTATGGTAGTCTTCCAGGTTTATGTCCAAGTGCTACATATGATTATATAAATGAATATATTTATATAAACTGTATTAATGATTCTGAATTTAATAACTTAGGAGCTATTGTTATAGAATCTGTATTTGAATATCCTCATATTATTGAAGTAGAAACTAATGATAAACCTTTTGATATTGATTCTATAAATGATGACAATGAATTTCTTCTACCAGAAGATATGATTGGTTCTATTAAGAAACTTATACTTGAAACGTGGAATGTTAATGTTATACGAGATACTGCTGAAATTCCTTCTGTTAATTTAGCATAATGATAAAAATATTATGATACCTGATGTAAAATTTAAAAATTATTATCTTCAATTTATTTATAGTGCTAAAACAGATATTGTTAAGTATAAAAATGAATTAGAAGAAATTGTAATTAATAAAGAAGAACTTTATAATTATCTTGATAATAATAAACAATTACTTATTGAAGCGTATAATATTAACTTAGATGATTATAAAATTGAATGGATAAATAAAGAATATAATACTTCTGAATTACTTTATAATAAAGTTATTAAATTATTCTCTGTTGCTAATGAAGATGATAATAAATTTATTATTGTTCAACTTATTAAATATTGTAATACTCTAAGACAAGAATATAAATATAATAAATTTATAGAACTTGCTAATAAACGTAGTACTATTCTTTCAAGTAAATATAGAGCTATTATTAATGCGTATTATTCTAAAGTTCATAAATGTATTCTTGAAGGTAAAGGTTATAAGTTTGGTTACGGTATTGGTACTTATTATATTAAATATAAGAAATTTAGTAATAGACATCGTAGTACTGTAACTGTTCTTGATTATTCTGCTACTGCTGCTCGTAAAAAAGAATTACTTGCTCAAGGTATTAAACTTTATGATGAAAATGAAGCAGCTTGGTATAAGTTTAGAAATATTCCTTATGATGGTGTGGATTATAGAGTTTTTAAAAATAAAGAAGGTGAATATCTTATTCGTTTTAAAGATTCTAAAATGATTAAAGATAAATTTCTTCAATATGAACATACTGAATATCTTGCTAATAAGTATAGAGGTATGAGTTATAAACAAATAGCAGATACTGTTTGTAATACTATTGAAGATATTTATAATTTACAATTAGATATACGATATAAACTTAATATATTGTTATACAAGTATCCAGAGAAATGTTTAAACTTTATGAGATATGATTAAACAAGATACAACTAATATAGAAAGAATTATTGCTAAGATAGATAATGATTTTAATCCCGATAATAGTGATTGGATTCCAAGAGTTGGAGTTTGGACTTTAGAAGTTATGGGACAACTTAATATATTAAATACTGAAAGAGCTAAAGTTCAACTCCCCGTAAAGGAAAGAATAGCAATTAGTGCTTGCCCAATAGCTAATGCTAATATTAAAGTTTATGATAATAAAGGTTGTGAAGTGAAAGAAGCTAATAGTGAACGATGCTGTAATGGTTGCTCCTCTACGGGGGAACCTGCGAGTGAAACGAGCAGTTCTAACGCAGTAAATACAACAGATGTTTATCATAATGATAATTCGTCAAAAGTTCCAGATTATCTTCTTGCTGAAACGCTTAATGATAAAGAATGGCCTAGTAGATATAGAGTGAATGAGTATAATTATGTTGGTAAAACAACTAATAGTAATCATAATTTTGTTATAATAGATGGTAATAAAATTGAACTTGATTTTGATACTGATTGTATTACTATTGAATATGATACTATCAAAACTGAACGTAGTAAAGTTTATGGTTGTGAATTTCCTGTTATTCCAGATAATGCAATTCTTGTAGAAGCTATTGGTTTTTATTGCATGTATAAAATGTTATGTCGTGGGTATAAGCACCCTGTGTTTAATCTTAGTGCTTCTCAATATGGTACTAATCCTTATTATACATGGTTACAACTTAAAGAAGAAGCTAAACGTTCTGTTATTAATCGTGGACAAGATATTGATGGTGCTCATAAACAATGGCGTAACGCATTCTTTAATTTCACCTTTAATCCAAAAGGGTAATAAATAAACGAGAATAGCTAAAATTAGCTTTATGTTGAATTTTATGTTAGCAAGTGATTAATTATATTAGGTTAAATCAAGATTAAATATAGAGCTAAAAATAGCTATCAAAATATATAATATTTTATAATTAATATAAAAGTTATTATGAGTGTAGTTCCTAAACTTAATCTTAATAAACACCCTAAAGATTGTGATAATCTTTCTTTAGTTGATGCCCGTAATATTAAGATTAGTCATGATGAAAGTTGTATTACTAATGAAAATTCTATAATAACAAATGCTTTAATACAAACTGCTATACATAATATTTATCGTAGTAATTTTCTTATTAGAGGTATTATTCCTATCAATACTGGTATAGTTTTATTTGTTCAAGATTATAATAAAGTTGAAGCTAATATTAATAAATTAGATGTATTCGTATATAATGAAAAGACTATTGATAAAGACGAAAATATTTATTTAGCATATAGCGGATTATCTTATCATGGTGGTAAATTTACTGGTACTTTTACTTATAATGTAGAAAATGATTTAATTATTGCTTTTAGTGAATATGATTGTAACAATAATGAATTAGTTCCTTTAAGAACTATTAATTTAGGTAATCCAGATAAAGCTGGTGCTGAAGATAATGGAGATATAAGACAAGTAGAAAGTAAATTAAGTATTGTTCCTGAAGTTAAACTTCCTGCTGTAAGTAATATTGAATATGTTAAAGGTAATGCTTATAAAGGTTGGTATTATCTTTTTATTCGTTACAAAATAAATAAAAATGATTATACTCAATGGTATCCTATTGGTTATCCTATTTATGTAGATGTTATTAATAGAAATAATATAGTTAGATATATTTTTAATAGAGATGCTTTTCCAGAAAAAACAAATGAAACAATTAAAATAGATCAATTAACAAGTTTAATTATCGGTCGAAAACCGTGGGACGGATATGGTGTTGGTTTTTCTGATTATATTAGCGATACTACTGATATATGTAATGAAACTTTTAAAGTAGCTATTAAAGATTTAGATGTTAATTATAATATATTTCAAATAGGTATTATTTGCTCAAGTAAAAGTTATACTAAATCTTATAAAACATTTGATATTGATATTGTTAAAAATACTATTAATTATTATACTCTTAATTTAAAGAATTGTGAAGAATATGGTAGTCAAGAATTAATTGCTACTTATTATAATTATTTTAATGTTAAAAATATTATTAATTATAAAAATAGATTATATATTGCTGGCTATAATGAAAATAAAATAGATGAAGAAGAAATTATTAATTCTGTAAAAAATATTACTGTTGGTTTATATACGACAGTAATTAATACTTCTACTGCAGAAAATACTAATATTCGAGAAGATGTTACTGTTTATAAAGAAAATCCTAATCCTTATCAATTTGATGAATCTATATATCATGTTAATGCTACTATAGAAATTCCGTTTAGTAAATATTTTTCTTGTGATGATACAGATTTAGTTGATTTTCTTGATAATAAAAATAATAGAATAAATGATCATACTATTAAAGCTTCTGATCTTTATATAACTACAGCTAATGAAAATAATGTAATAGACACAAATAGAATAAACGGGTATTTTGCTATAATTAATGTTAATTATAAAAATATTGATTATAGTAGGAATCAAATATATAGAATAGTTATTAATGATGATATGTCTAATATTAAAGTAATTAATAATATGAAAATTGCTTTACAATTAGGCTTTCCTTATATTAAAACAGATAAAGATTTTATTAATAGAAAACTTGCTACTACATTAATTCCCGGAGAAGTTTATAACTTTTTTATTCATTTTGTAGATAAATATGGTAATTTTACTAATGGTTATAAAATAGATAATACTTTTCCTCAACACGTTAATAAAGACGGAAATAAAGTAGATGGAATAGTATTTATTATTCCAGTTCCTCAAATTGAATTTAAACAAAGTAGATTAGATTATATATATTGTAGTGTTGACAAAACCGCTAAAATAAATGATATTATAATTGAAACACAATTAACTTCAAATTATATTATAAATGATTATAAAAATCCTGCTGATCATATGATTAGATATTATGCTAATTATAATTTTGTTACTAAAGAATTAAGTGAAGAAATACAAGATGAAATTAGAGAAGAAGATTATAATTATTTTAAAAATATATTAATCAATTATGTAAAACCTTTTTTAAATCAAAATTTAAATTATGAATTTTATAAAATATTTACTTTTAATAATTATATAAATAATGGAGAATATGGTTTTGATAATTATATAAACGTTAATGGAGATAGTTTATTTAAAGTTCCATTTAATAATATAGATGTTAATAGTCATAAAGTTTATCATCCTTATTTTAATAATATTAATATACCTAATAATTACGTTGGATATTTTATTTCTTATGAAAAATTTGAAAAAAGAAGTAAATATACTGGACTACTTACTATTAATGATTTTAGAAATACAGATACTATTATAGTTAAAGGAAATACTAATTATAATGACTATTTATTAGTAAATGTTACTATTAGTAAAGGAATTAATAATCATAATACTGTAAAATTATATTCCGGCACTATATATAATGCTAAAATAGTTAATAATAAAATAACAGATGGAAATTTAGCTTATGGTGTTATTGAAAATGGCGGAGGAAGTATTTCTGGAAGAATTATTGATGGATTAATAAATACTGTTGCAAGTATTACTGGTAATTATAGTGAATTAGAAATTATAAATGGCAATTTAAGAATATATGATAATACTGATAATGTAGTTAAAAAAGATTCATTAAATACGATGAGTTCTAATACTATGAATTTTTATTGTGATAATTTAGATATAGATGATACTTTAGAATTAGATTTTGATTTTCTTAGAATTGAAGGAAAAAACGTTTTTGATTATTATGATATTCCTAATATTAATTATTATCAAAGAAATGCTCCTTTTGGATTCGTTACTGATATGAACAAAGTTCAATTACAAGATTATAATTTTGAAAAACTATATCCTATGCCTAATTATAAATTAGCTGTTGCTAATTCTGTAAAAGATAATCGTATTGGTGTAGGGACATGTATAGTTATTGATAATAAATATGATCTTTTTGTTAATGCTACTGAAAAGAAAAATAATGATATTAATTTATATAGAGTTTCTTTAGTTAAAGATAATCCTAATATATATAATAATAATAATAAAACTCTTATTAAATTTACTGATGTTTTTTATAACAAAAATAATACTGGAATTATTAGTACAGGTCTTAACGGTGTTTATACTTATAGTGGCACTATTATATATGCCGATACAGGTGTTGTATTTAATGAAACAAATGGTATTGCGACTATGCAAAATGCTGAATATCAATATTATCCTACTACTGTTTCTCCTGAGCATAATGAAACTTATGAAAATGATAGACCATTTATGTGTTATTTACAAATGCCTGTTATTGATACAGTTTTTCATGAAAGTAAATGTTTTAAAAATGAACCTAAACCTCAATCTTATGTAACTAAACCTGCTTCTGAAAATGATAGTGCTCAATATAGAACAGGCTATATGGTTACACCAGCTAATTCTATTGATCTTTTTGAAAATAGACAAGGTAGTGCTGACCAATTTAATCCTAAAACTTATAGTAATTATAGAGAAGATATTAAAGATATTGATGTTTATAATAAAACTATTCGTAGAAGTAACGTTATTCAAGATGAATCAAGAGAAAATAGTTGGCGAAAATTTTCTTTAGAAGCATATAAAAATATTACTGAAAATAAAGGTATTATTACTAATTTAGTTGGAATTGGTAATTTAGTTTTAGCTCATACTGAACATAGTCTTTTTATGTTTGATTTAAATAATGAACTTAAAACTATTGACCAAAATATTCAACTTCATCAACCAGACGCTTTTGATGTTGCTTATAAAGAAGTATTTACTTCTGAATTAGGTTATGGAGGTCTTCAAGATAAGCGAAGCGCTATTGTTGACCAATTTGGCTATATATTTTATAATAATGACGATAATAATATTTACAGATTTGATAATAACCAATTAGCTATTATTAGTAACGATATTGTTGAATGGCTTATTAAAGCTAAACCTAATAATGTAAGATTTGCTAATGATATTAGAAATAATCGTTTACTTATTAAATTCGATTATGATATTTTTAGAAAAAATGAAAATGGTAGTACTTTTACTCAAAAACGTAATTTAGTTCTTAGTTATAATTATAAAACTCAAAATTTTATTTCTACTCATAGTTATTATTTTAGAGATGCTTATAATAGTAAAAATAGAGTTTATTTTATTAATGGTTTTCGAAGCGGTAATTTAGTATATGATACTATTTATAATTTTACTGAAGCATTTAATAATTATTGTACTTATGCTAATATTTATGGTTATGCTAATGCTGTTGAAAGATTTAATAATAGTTGTAAACTGTCTTTTATTATTAATGAAGGATATGACATTGTTAAGTTTTTAGAATATATTACTTATAAATTATATAAAGTAGATGAATCTGTAAGAGGCGATGTTCCATTCCCCGTAAAGAAATTAGATACTCCTTATGCTGGTCAAATACTTAGAGTTTATAATGACAATGTTAACACTAATGATATAAATATTACTGTTGATAACGAAAGCATTGATCCTAATGAACATAAAAATATTTTTGGTAATTATAAAAAACCTTATTGGGATTTAGGTAATTGGAATTTTAGTTATCTTAGAAATATGATTGGTAATGAAGGAGATCAATCTGCTGCTGTTATGAGTAGACTTTATGGTAATTATTTTATTATTGAATTTGAATTTTTAATGCAAAATAGACGTATTGATTTTGAATCTCTTAGTTATAAAATAAGTAAGTTATGAAAAATAAAGTTGTTAAACGTGATAAAGCATTTTTAGGTAGTATTATAGGAGCTGTTGGTGGTGTTATAAGTTCTGCTATTGGTGCTGCTAAAAGAAGAAAAGCAGAAGAAAAAGCATTTAAAATGCAACAAGAAGAACAATATAGACAAGATAGTTTAGCTGCTGCACAAGCTATGACTCAAAGTTATGCTAATCAAGATTATGTTGATGAATATAAAAAGAAGGTTATTTTAAAAAATGGTGGAAAAATGAAAACTAAACAAGGTAATTATACAGATAGAATTAAAAATCAAAAGAAGTATGCTTGCGGTGGTAGAAAGAAAGCTAATTTCGGTTCTACTATCGCAAATCAATTTAGTGGTAATAATCTTAACGATACTGTTGGAGGAATTGTTTCTGGTATTGGATCTTTTGCTAATAGTTTAATTGGCGGTCCAAGTACTCCTAAAATGATTAAAAAAGCTGATGGTTTTGATTATGAACAAAAAACTTCTCTTACTCCTAATAGTTATTCTTCTACTCAACCTGTTACTCAAAATGTTAATCAACAAGTTCCTAATAATAACCAATACTCCGATAGACTCGCTCAAATGAAATTGGGAGGCTGCAAAGGCAAGAAAAAGCGTAAATAATAGCTATTATTAGCTCTACATTGATTTCAATATGCTTTCTTGTATAATTAATCAAGTTCAATATAAGACAACGTTATAAGGCTTTATATAACGTCAAAATATACAATATAACAGATTATGAGTAATAAAAGACTTAGACCTAATATAGTTCGTGGTGGTGTTGCTATACCTATTCCTAATAAAAAGAATTATTACTATATGAAAGGTAGAAAACATGAACAAGGTGGTATTGATATTGGCAAGAATCCTCGTACTGGTTTAGAAGTTGAAGATGGAGAAGTTATGCACATATCTCCTACTGAAGTTAAAGTGTTTAGTTCTGTTCCTTTTCTTAATGGTGAATCTCCTGCTGAAAAAGTTATAAAAGGAAATAATCCTAATAAAGTTTTTAATGCTCAAGAAAGATATAAAGACGTTAATAATATTAACGATGATGGTACTAAGAATAATCGAAATAGAAAAAATAAAAGTAGATATGGTACTAAGAAAAATGATTTTGAAAAAATTAGAGAAATACAAAGTTTAGCAAATAATGTTTCTACTTTAGAAAATCCTATTATTAGTCCAGATTATACCCCTTATTATGATACTACTGAAGTTGGTAAATTAATTAATCATTCTGAAAATCCTGATAGTATAGAATTTGATAGAATTAATCGTAGATGGTATGCTCCTAAAGGTAAAGGTTTTGATAAAGATAATTTTGGAATGGGAGTAGATAGATATACTGGAGGTAATATTAGCGATAAAATTAAAAAAGATTCTAAAGGAAGAGAATATATTACTGAAGAAGATGAAAGAGATTTAAGATTTAAAAGAATTAAAAGTGCCAATCAAAGTGCTAAACGAAGAATAAATTTTATTCGTAAATATTATAATAACGAAGGTAATATTACTAAAACTAAAGAAGCATTAATTACTAATTTGATTTATAATAGAGGAAGCGGTAGAACTGCAAGAGAATATTTTAATCCTGAAGATGAAAAATACGTTCCTATGCAAAAAGCTATTCTTGAAGGTACTGATGATGAAGTTAGAGAAGAAATTAATAAAATATATAGAGAAGCTGGTTTAGCTAATAGAGATAGTTTAGTTAATAATTTTTATAAAAAAAGAAATAAAAAACGTATGGGTGGTTTAAGTCGTTCTAAAGATTATGGTTCTAAATCTAAACCTTATCCTAAAGTAGATAAAAAAGATTTTGCTGGTAAAAATAGAAGTTATCCAATTCCTACTAAAGCCGATGCTGTTGACGCATTAAGACTTGCAGGACTTCATGGACGCAATGATATTAAAGCTAAAGTTTATGATAAATATCCAGAACTTCGTAAACGTGCTAAAAATGGTGGAGTTTATACAGTTACAAGCAATGGTAAGACAAGTCTAAGAATGATTCCCTCTACGGGGAAACGAATAAAGTTCAAAAATGGTGGTATTGAAGATATTGAAAAAATTGTTACTCTTAATCCAGAAATTTATAGTTTAGGACTTGAAGATGAATTAGCTAATAAAATAAATCAACCAATTATTAATTATAGCAACCCCGTAGAGAAAATTAAATATGATATTCTTGATACTAAAGGTAGATTTAATCCTACTACAGGTGTTGACTTAAATACTAAACGTAAACATGATAATAAGCAAGATATTATGAATAAACGAACTTATAATTCTTTAATTAGTGATGGTATTGGTATTGCTTCAAATATTGTTGGAAGTATTATAGGATATAATGCTAATAAAACGGCATTAGATAAAATGAAATATACTGCAGTTCCTATTAATTTAATTCCTGCTAAACTTAAAACGAGTATTAATATTAATCCTCAACTTGATGCTATTAGAAATCAACAACAAGCATATGAACGACAAATTGATGCTAATACTGCAAGTTCAAGAGTTGCATTAGGTAGAAAACAACTTGGCAGATTAAATACTATTAAATTACTTAATCACCTTTATGGTAATAAAGAAAATATTGAAACTGAATTAATTAATAGAGATAAACTTAATCAACAAGCTGTTACAAATCAAAATATTACTAATTATAATGCTTGGAGAGAAAAGAAAAATGCTTTTGAAAATGCTATTATCGAAAAACAATCTGAAAATACTATAGGGTTAATTAATAGTATTAATGCTGGAGTACAAAATGCTATAGGTAATCTTGAAAAACGATTAGCTACTGAAAATAATATTAGAGCTATTGCTGCTGCAAATCCTAACGTTAATCCTATTATATTAAAAGCTCTTGGTGTAAGAGGTATAACAAATGATATGATAGAATCATGGTTGAGAGCATACGGAAATAAAAACAATTAAAAACATAGTTAATATGAAAGGTTTTAATTATATTAATACAGAATATGTTCCAACAGTAGATTTAAATACTTTAGGAAATACTTTTAATACTCTTGAACAAGGCCATAAAGAAGCTATTAAAACTGCTTCTAATCTTCAAGCTGAAATGGCTAAACTTGAACTTAACGAAGCAGAAAATGAATGGAGACAACAAAAGATTTCTGAAATACAACAACTTGTTGATAATAATACTGTATTTGGTAATTCTGCTGCAGCTTTAGATGATATTGTTATTAAAGCAGGAAATTTAGCTTCTGACGCTGGAATGATTGGCAGACTTCAAGCTCAAAAAGATTATACTGATTTTAAAAATAGAGTTATAAATGATAAAACTCTTCCTGAAGATTATAAAGAATATTTTTTGGAAAAAAATCCTTATTATTATAAAGATATTGTTGATGAAGAAACTGGAAAAGTTATTAGTGGAACAAAATGGTCTCCTACTACTTCTCCTACTGCTGTTGTAGATTTATCTTCTTTGATTTCTAAGGGTTTACAATGGGCTGCAAGAGAATCTGGTAGTTATAATCAAGTTCGTTGGCTTGATAAAAACGGTAATCCCACTACTAATCCAAATGAAGTATTTGATGGAGAATATTACGACGATACTACTCATGCTTTTGAAAAACTTGATAGAAGTAAAATAGAAGCTGGTATTAGAGCAGCTATCGAATCTACTCCGGGTGCTAAAGAAAGTCTTCAACAAGATTATGATGTTGCTCTTTGGAAACATAAAAAAGCTGTAAATGCTACTAACGGAGAATATAATATAATAAGTGATGTTACTGATGATAACGGTATAACTCTTACTCCAGATCAATATTTAAATAAAAGAATATTTCCTGCTTTATATGCTGCTGAATATTATAATACTACTCGTAAAACTACTTATGGAAATGGGTTAAAAACTTATAAAGCTGCTGAACAATCAGCAGAAACTGCTAAAAATAATGCTGAACTTAATAATGAATATATAAAATCATTAAATAGAACAAGTGATACTAAACCAATAACTCTTAATTATAATATGACTTCTGAATTAATGAGTAAAAAACAAAATATTCAGAATGATTTATATAATCTATTTAAAACTGCTGTTGGTAGAGATGTTAATGTCGATATGACTAATGCAAGTACAGATGGTTGGAAAAATACTCTTGAAAGAGCATATTTAATTTTTAAAAATAATGGTGCTACAGAACAACAACTTGTAGATTTTAGAGTTAAAAGTAATGAGCTTATTAGAGAATATAATGAAACTACAATGAATTATGATAATCTAACTAAAGATTTAAAAGGAGATGATAAATATTTAGTAGATTATGTTAATAGAATGAAAAATGGAGGTAGTTTTAACAAAGATAATCCATATGACCAAAAACTATTAAAAGATATTCAAATTGAATTTGGAGATAAAGGTCAATATTATGATGTTAGTTTTAATAATACAGATGAATATAATCAAGCTATTCAAATTTTAAATTCTAATAATGAAGAAGGTTTTCTTGGTTTAGGCTTTAATACAGGAAGAAAAGAAATTGACGGAAAAAGTGTTTCTTATATTAGACTTCCAAAAGAATATTATCAAAATATATTACTTTTATCTAATACTGTTAATGCTGCTGTTAAAGGTAATGTAGATAATATTAGTGTACAAGTATTAGATGCTGAATATAATCCTATAATTCCTCGATCACAACAAGATAGTAAATATACAGTTCCTTTATATTATAATTTAAATCCTGCGCATAACACAGCTGTTGGTTTTGGTAATATATATTTATATAATAGATATAAAAAAGCTGCCGATAAAAAGTTTCTTAATTTTTCTAATGATTTTATTAAACAACAAGAAAAAATAAGTACTAAACTTGATAATTATGATGAAATTACTATAGGTCATCAATCTCTTCCGGGTGAAACAAATTATCAACAATTACTTTTACATCAACTTAATACTGGTCAAATTGATGAAACAGAATATCGTCTTAGACTTAATATTGACCAAGAAGAACTAAGAAGGAAAACTATAGCTCATGGATTTGGAAATACTAAAATGTTTGCTGTAGAAAATGATGACCAATATGGAACTTTTAGAGAAATTACAAATACTAAAGATAGAGAAGATAAAGGTAATGAAATAGTAGCAGCTGTTGGAAATGGTAGAGTTGTATTTAATTCTGCACATAATCCTTTTTTTGGTACTGGTACTAATATAACGATTTATCCTAAATTAGATAATACTGGTAAACCAACAGGTATTCCAAAAACTTATTTTATTCCCGGATTAGTTAATGATGAAGCTCAAGAAGCATTTGAAAATAATCCATATACTAAGGCTTCAGATCATATTGCTAAAATGGACGTTTACGCAATGACATCTAATCTTAGTGAAAGTTCTGAAACTCCTACATTAGGTGCTCAACAATTAATAGCTAATGGTGGTAATATATTTACTTATAAAAATGGAAATACAGCTATTAACATTAATAGAGAAGCAGCCGTAGATATTTATTCAGCTATGAATGAATATATTGATATTCAAAATAATTTCGTACAAGGAAATTTACAATTAGATAATGAAAATGCTATTGAAAGATTAAATGGACGTATTTTTGAAATTGCAAAAACTATAACAACTTCTATTGGAAGACCTGATTTATTAGAACGTTATTATGCTGTTTTAAGTAAAGATTTAGGAAGTAAATTAAATATATAAGATATGAGTAAAGTTATTGATTTTATAAATAATGGAGAATTAGTAAGAAATCCTAAATATAATCCTAAAACTAAAAAGGGGGCCAAAGAGTCCCCTTATCTTGTTTCTAATACAATGAGTGATGATTTTGCTGAAGATGTTAATAGAATGGCTAATAAACTTCGATATACTTCACAATATAGTCCTCGTGAAATAGAAAAGTTTGAAGAACAAGATATTACTGTTAATAATATTGATTCTGAAGAAAGTTTAAAACGTCAACGTGCAGAAAATCAATCTGCTTTTGAACAACTTGGTAATATGATAATACAAGGAGTTGCTAATGAAGCTGTTCTTGGTTCATTTCTTTCTCTTAGTAATATTGTAGATGCTGTAGGACAAGTTTTTACTGATGAAAATGACTATACTAATCCAGTAAGTGAATATATTGAAGGTATTCAAAATACTATTAGAGATGAATTTGAGATTTATCAAAAAGATCCAAATGCTACTTTTGCATTTGGTGATTTTGGTTGGTGGGCTAATAATGGAGTAAGTGCTTTTAGTACTTTATCTATGATGTTGCCTACTCTTGGTGTTACTAAAGCTATTGGAGCATTAGGGAAAATTAATAAAATAGGAAGAGCATATAATGCTTCTACAAGAGGTTTAGCTAAACTTACTCATAAAGCTATGAAAGGTGCTGGTATTAAAGCTCCTTCAGTTGCTCGTCTTGATAATTCTGTTAAATATATTAATAATTTAACTACTAATGCTGTTCTTTCTCGTACTATGGAAAATTATATGGAAGCAAGAGGTGTTTGGACAGAAACTTATGAATCTACTAAACAAGAACTTGAAAAATATACTGACCAACAATGGAAAGATTTTTATGCAAGAAATCCTGAATTAAATGGTAAAACTATTGACCAAATAGCAAAATATATTGCTGGAGAATCTGCTGATAAAACTTTTATTAATGATTATGCTATGCTTGGTCAAGATATTTTGCAATTTAGAGGTATTGGTCAATTATTTGGTAAAGTTGGTAAAAAATTACCTACTTCAAGAATTAGACGTTCTAATAAACAAGCAATTGAAAATCTTCGTAAAAAAGCTGATATAAATATATCTGGACAAACTTCTACTACAACTGCTCCTAAAACAAGTTTTTGGAAAAATAGAACAGATGAATTTAAAGAAGCTATTAAACATCCTTTAAGTACTATTGGTACTTTGCAACTTACTGAAGCTTTTGAAGAAGGATATCAAGGTATTCAAACTGAAAAAGGTAAAGAAGTTGCTAAAATGTATTTAGACCCTAATTATATTCCTCGTACAATTGAAAGTTATATTACTGATGATAAAATATGGGAACAAGCATTTTGGGGTGCTGTTGGAGGTATGGTTTTTCAAGGAGCTGGCAAAGGACTTTCTGCACTTCAAAGGCAAATTAAAGCTAAAAAGTTAAAAGGTAAAGAATCTGACGCTAATATTCTTAATACTCTTACTGCTGAAGAAAAAATAATGAATAAAGAAATTCAAGACCGTGCTGCTTTAAATAAAGATGTTGTCGATAAACTTACTATGTTAAATGATTATATTTCTCCAGATGACTATGTTGAAGATCCTATTACTGGAGAAAGACTTCAAGATGAAGGAGTTGATGTTCATAGAAAACTTACTCCAGAAGAAGCTGAAATTAAAAAACAACAAGTTATTAATGATTATTTTACTAATTTAGCTATTAATGCTTATGAAGCAGGTACTTATGATTTATTAAAAGAATATATTACAAGTCCTGAATTTAAAGAATATTTTAGAGAAGCTGGTGTTCAACTTACTAAATCTGAAGAAGATTTTACTAATCAAGCTTTTGCTAAAATGGATAAAGTTAGAGATATATATGCTGAAAATCTCTATAACGTACTATATAATAGTGAAATAGAAAGTGAATATACCGCAAAAATTGCTGCAAGAGAATTTACAAGAGAACAATTAGAAATTGAATCTTTTAGGGATAGAATTAATACTATACAAAATGAAATAAATAAAAATAATGTTGATATAAGTTCAGTAGATAAATATAGAAGACAAGCTATTGATAAACATGTTTCTAAATTACTAAATGAAATTAATCAATCTCAAGAAGAAGTTAATAATAATCCAGATATTTCTGAACAAGCTAAAAATCAATATAATAAAATTTATAATGATAGAAAAAGAGGACTTCTTAAATTTCTAAATGATAATAATCCTTTATCTGAAAATAATAGACAATCTATAATTAATATTTTTAATCAAAGTCTTGGAAAAGATTATCAAGCAGAAAGACTTTCTGGAGATATTCAAACTATATTAAATGATATTGAAAAACTTATTAACGAATCTGATAAAAATATTCCTGAAGCTCCTAATAATGTTAAAGATTTAATTGATAAACAAGTTGCTCTTCAAGATAAAAAAGCTGATTTAGAAAATATTCAACCTAAATCTCAAAGAGATTATAATGATAGAGTTGATCTTATTGCTCAACAAGTTGATTATCTTACTATGAAAAGAATGTCCGACGCCGCAACTCAAGTTGAAAATTGGATTAAAGAACAAGAAGATTTAGATAAAGCATGGCAAGATATTCTTCGTAATAGAGTTCCTAAATTAAAAGAATCTCTTGATATGCTTAAAATAGGATATTTTAATACTGAAGATTTTAGTAATTCTATAAGAGCTACAATAGAAGAAGAAAGGCAGAATCGAAGACAAAAGGAAGAAGAAGCTAAACAAGTAGTAGTTAACGGTAAACAAGTTAGTGAAGAACAAGCAGAAGCTATTAATAATGCTGTCGCAGAAGTTAGCAATAATCAACAATCTAATAATGATAACTCCTCTACGGGGGAACAAACTCCACGAAGTGGAGTTTCTCAAACTCAAACTAAACAACAAAGCGATGATCCTAATGAAATTGCTGTTAAAGCAATTATTGAAGATGAAGATAAAATTACTAATAAAGATTTAGATGATGCTGTTAAACTCGCTAAATCTTTTGATCCTACTATTAATGAACGAGCTGTAGGTATTGCAAGTAGTAAAACTTTTCTTCTTTTTAGAACTTCTCCTAATGTATTTGAAAACGCTTTAAATAAAAGTAGTGATAGTCAAGAAGTTAAAAATATTATAGAAACTATTACTCAACAACTTATTGAAGAAGGTGTTAGTCCAGAAGTAGCACCTCATGCTGTTCAAAGAGGTGTTAATATGGGAATGAAGCAAATAGTTAGAGCTTTAGAAAGACGTAAAGATAGTAAAACTGAAACTTTTAGACGCCTTGCTGAAGCTCTTGCTACTAAACAAAAAGTAACTATTAAATCTAATGATAACGACGAAGTTAACGCTATTACGACTACTATTGAAGATACTGAATTTGATCAAATAATTAAAGATTTTATTGAAGCATATATTCAATATAAAGGCATTACTGTAAATAAAATTAAAACTAAAGATCATCAAGGAAATACTGTTATTAAAAATCAAAAAGTTATTATTAATCTCGAATCTTTATTTAAAGATATTATTGAAATATTATCTGATGATGCTAATAAACAAATGTTAGATTTAGATGTTCAAACTGCTTATCATATATTATATAATATAAAAGATTTTATTAATAATTCTTATAATACTAATTATGTATTTACACATAAACGTAGTCTTAATACTTTACTTAATAATCCTACAGATTTTTATAATGCTGTTTATGAAGCAAGTAAAAGAGTTGAATTTATTGATAATTATATGCATATTGTTCCTTCTCGTGTTAATAGAAGTCCTGATTATGAACAAGTCGTTAATACTTTACAAGTAGGAGATGATTTAGAAATTGTTCCTGTAGAAAATAGAAATCACGAAATTGTTTCTTTTGCTATTAAACGTAAAGGTATTGAAATTGGATTTATTTCTAATGTTGTTCCAGATAGTGATAATAATGGTTATAAAATAAAACTTGGGCCAAAAGGCGGTATTAATTATCATGTTCGTAAAGTAAATAATCAAATTGAAGCTAATACAGATGAACTATTTGAAGCTATTTTTAATAATGAAAACGAACTATGGGATTTATTCCATAAGAAAAATCTTTATGATTTAGGTTATGGATATGATTTAACTAAAGAAGAATATGAAAGAATCTATAATAGTGAAGTTATTCAAAAAGCTATTAAAGATGGTGTAATTAAACTTGATCCTGCTTTAATAACTGATGTTGATAAAGCTAAACGTATTATTTATAATCTTAAAAATATTATTTTTTATAATCCTTTAGCTCAAACTATTGAAGAATATAAAGATAGTTATGAACAATGGAAAGAAAATATTTTTAATAATTATAAAAATACTCATAAAATTGGAACTCTTGCTGCTAATGGTAAAAAGGTTATTGTTAAATACGCTGGACAAACAGGAACAAATCAAGGTGTAAAAGAAACTTCTGATGCTATTATTGAAAATACTGAAAAAGGCGTTAATGAATTACCTTTTAAATCTGACCAACACGCTATTGTTGGTATTGATAGCGATAAAGATGGTATAGTTGCTATTAATGAATTAACAGGTGAGAAACAACAAATTACTGCTCCTTTTCTTGCTGGTAATATGGGATTCTTAATTGGAGGTAGAGGTAAAACTCCTATTATCGCTATGTTTACAAGTGCTAATAAAGTCGCTGGTAAAATTAAAGAAAATCTTCATAAAGAACTTGTTGATATTTTAACTGGTTTTCAAAATAAAAAATATACTTTTGAAGAAGTTAGAGATAAACTTGGTTTACTGTTTAATTCTGCTAATACTAAATTTCCAAGTATATTTTATGGTTATGATGTTATTAGTTCTAATAATCAAATAATTCTTTCTATTGGACATAATACTTCTAAGTTTAACGTTATTATACATAAGTTTAAAGCCGGTAATTCAAATGAATTAGGTACAGGTATTACTTATAATCCTGCAGGTGATAATTCAAAAACCACAAGTTTTATTAATGTTAACGATAAACTTATAAATATTATTGCTACAGAAATAACTAATAATACTATTTATAATAGAACATTCTTTACTCTTAATAATGTTGGTAACGGTAATACTACAGATAATCCTTATTTCTTTAAAAGAGATAATAAATTTGTAGTTAAACTCGGAGATAGCGAAATTGTATATGATAATTTTGGAGATTTTGTTCTTCAAAATAATGCTTTTAATACAAATCAAGGGGTCAATAAATATGGAGGATTCTTTAACGATGTTGATAAAGCTACTTCTATGTATATCAATGTTGCTACTCTTGCCGTACCTGATCAAGTTCAATCCCCCGTAGAGGGAGAATTAATTGTTGGAGTTGCTAACACTATACAAACTGCTACTCTTGAAAAAGCTAATTCTACAGAACGTCTTCTTGAAAAAGCTGCTATTCCTAAATCAACTATTGATTTACTTACTGGCAAAAATGTTTATGGTATTCCTATCGTTTCTGGTACTTATTATTATGATAAAAAAGACAAAACAGGTAATGCTAAATATAATCGAGACAAAAAAGCTGTTATATTTACTAAAGCTGGTTCTAATTTAGCTAATTCTTCTCCTACAACATTAGTTCGATTACTTATTCATGAACAACTTCATGCTCATATTGATGAACATAATCTTTTTGATAAAGAAAATATCGTAGATGATTTGTTTGAAACTTATAATAAATTTATTGAAGCTGTTGAGTATGATGTTAACTATGGAGATAGAAATAGCGAACGTTATAGTTTAGCTGTTAATATTAAGAAATGGATTAAAGATAATGGTTTTACTTTTAAAGATTATTTTGAACGTATTAAAGCTAAACAAAAAGATAATTATATTGAACTTTCTGAAGATGAACAACGTAGAGTATTTGCTGAAGAATGGCTTGTTGAAAGTTTATCTCAAAGTAATATTATTAAGTATTTAAATCAAGTTGAATATACTGGAGAAGGTGTTGCCGTTGTTACAGAAGATAATGAAAAGAAAAGTATTTTTCAAAAGATTATTGATATATTACTTAAAATATTTAATATAAAAGATAGTAGTATTAAAAACAATACTATATTTGCTCGTCAATATGAGATATTAAATATTAATGATAATAATATAAATAACGAAAATGAAATAAAGCAAGATATTAAAGATAATCAAGTATTATCTGATAAAGATGTTGGTGAAGATATTACTAAAGAATCTGAAATTATAGAAGAAGATATTAATGAAGAAGATGATGAATTTGGCGAAGATGATTATGATTCTGATATAATTGAAGATGAAGATTATAATACTATTAATGATGATTCTGATGAACTATTATCAATTACTTCTGATATAGAGGATATTAATGCTGTTAAAAATAATGACGGTAATATCATTGCTGAAACTCTGGATATTACTCGAATTAATAACATGGCAGACTATCTCAATAGCTACTCGGAGCAGGACAGGCCGTTAATAGCTCAAATGCTGCGAAATGGCGAACTTAAATACGCATGTAGATAAGTAGTTAAGCCTTATATATTACCGTCAATTATGGAGCTAAAAACAGCTATCATAATTGACGGTTTTTATTTATTAATATTATTAAACTTAATGTTATGGAATGTTTTGAATTTGGTTATGTTATTAAAGGAGATGTTGATGACACTCTTAAGAAAACCGTAGAATATTGTTCTGATGGTATTAAACAGAAAGCTAAAGTGCTTGCTGGATATATACAGAGCGATGATTTTTTAGAGTTTTGTAAAAAAGATGAACAATTTGATTCTACTAAGTCTATTTTAGAAAATAAACAGAATACTGTTAGACGAATTTTAAAAGAATATTATGAACTTAAACATCAAGATGTTACAACAGCTGCTGCTAAACGTCAAGCTGATTTATTAATGGGCTTTAGTAGTGTTAAAGCTCGTAATATTGCTATTAACGATACTGCTACTATTATTTCTATTCTTTATGAACAAGAACGTAAAGCAAGTAGATATAGCAATGTTAAACTTAATAGAGTTAAAATAATTCAAAAAGCTATTGATGTTCTCGAAAAAGATTATATTAATAATGTTGCTTTAAAAGTTTATAATCAAAATAAAGAAATTGACGATAATACTATTAAAGAATTTAAAGAAGCATATAATAATGCTATACGTCTTAATAAGAAAATAATAGAACTTAAACAACTTATTAAGAACGATAATGATGTAGAAAATAATAAAAAGAAACTTGATGAAATATATAAAGAATATAGTGAAGCAAGAAGACAACAATATAATAAAGCATATAATTTACTTAATAAATTTGGTAATATAACACAAAAGAATCGTAATAATTATATTGAACAAGTTAAACGTAATCCTAATTTTTGGTTTACAAAAGCATTTGAAAGTAGTAAACTTGTTAATATAGTTGGTGAATTTGAAAATATATTAGAAAGTAATAAACTTACTAATGAAAATTTTACTGACGATGAAGATTATACTAATTCGGGTGCTGAAAGTGTTGATGAAACTACTAAGTCTTGGGAAGATAAACTTTGGGCAAGTTTTGAAAAACCTGTTGCTGCTGATTTAAAATTATATTTTAATACTATTTATAAATTAGATTCTCCAGCAGAAGTTGGTACAAGAGTTTATAATTATGATACTAATAATGAAATTGGTCTTAAAACTACTATGGGTGCTAATTTTATTATTAGAGAATTATATACAAGAGGTAATTTTAATTCCGTTAATGATTTTATAGATAGTATTGTAAGAATGGCAACAGATATTGCTGAAGATTATGGGTTAATTAAAATTGCAGATGATTGTATTAACGACCCTGTATTTGCTAATCGAATATTTTGTCAATTAAGTAATCCTAAGATTATTAAAACAATGTCTATTATTACTGAATCTGGTATTACTTTTGAACAATCTAATAAATCTTTAGATGCTATGAGTTATATGATTTATAATATGCTAAATACAACTCGTAGTACAATGAGAGATTTATATACTGAAAACGATATTAATCGTGTTAAAGAATTAATTGCTCGTTTAAATAAAATTTCTGATAAACTTGTTGCTATTAGACTTAAAGATGATGGTGTTACTCCTAAAGAATTAAATAAAGAAATAGAAGAAGCTATTTATGAAATACTTAAAAAATATTATCCTAAAGTAACTCGTAATGAAATACTTGGATTTATTTATAATGGAAATAATCCTGTTAGATCTAATATGATTGGATTATTAAATAATATAGCAGATCTTTTACAAAAAGTCGAAACTACTGTTATAGAATATAATGAATCATATAATAAATATAATAATGAAAGAAAAGCTTATAATGAGGCTGTAAGATATTCTGAAGAAATTGGACAAAAATATACTAAAGAAGCTCCTTTATTTGATTCTTCTAATATTAATTATGATAGACTTAATGAGCCAATAGTTAATATATGTCAAAAACTTGTTAACTATTCTGCTGTACGTAACGAATTAAATAGCGTTAATGCTGAAGGTAATTTATCATCTGATGTAATTAATAACAGTTATATTACTAATCTTCTTAAACAAATTAATTATGCTAATAAAAAAGACGCTCAAGCTGGTTTAAGAAATCTTTTAGAAGAAATTAATAAAGGAGAACAATATAAATATAATAGTTTCTTTTGGGGAATTAAAGGAGTTAATGGTAAATATATTCAAGAAGGATTATTTATGAGAGATGATAGAGGAAATGTCTCTATTAATCCCAATGCTCAAAAACTTATTCAAATAAGTTTATTTAATGGTATTAAGGATATGCAAAGTGATAAATCTGCTTTATATGCTAAAATGTCTAAAGGAGATTATTTTGCTACTTCTATGATTGCTTACTTTAATCCTATTATTGCTGGACAAAATATTGGTAGTTCTAAAGCCGCTTTAAATGCTTCACAAGCTGGATATTTTTTTCATACTCCTTCTGACGCTCCTAAAAACTTTATTATTCAAGCTCCTAAACTTGATGCTAAAAATACAATTACAGCTTTAGCTACAGATGCTGCTAAATACGCTGATAAAAGACATAATGAAATAGATAATTATGCTTTAGAAAATACAGATGAAAATTATGATAAATATTTAGAAGCTAAAGATAAAGCTGCTGCTAATAAAAATAATGTATGGACTGCTAAAGATATTTATTCTGCTATTAAAGGAGAATTATCTACTCTTAATTTTAATAGATATTATTATATTGAAAATGAAGATGGTACTGTTTCTATACCTATTGTTTATAAAACTAAAGATAGTCCTGATATTATTTGGATTAAAGGAGATAAAATTGAAGGTGAAATAAATAATATTTTATATAATATAGAAGTAGAAGGTATTTCGTCAGTTAATGATAATAAACTTAGTATTGATTTTTATGCTGATATTGCAGATATTCTTAAACAAGAAGGTATTGAAAATGGTTCTATAGATGTTCGTATTAATAGAGTTGCTCCTATATTTGCTGGATTTAGACAAAATGTTATTGGAGAACTTAATATGTTTATTAATCAATTAAATAATTTATTTGATAATGATAGTAAAGGTAATTGGGTTCTTCGTAAAGACACTAATGGATTAATTGAAAGAGTACATTTTAATAAAACTACTTATGATGATAAAGGTAGAGAATGTATTCTTGTTGAAGGTAAATGGCTTGATAAAGAAAAGACTAAACTTAACCCTAAAGCTGGTAAACTAAGTGGAAATTTCTTTAGCTTTCAAAAACTATTTAATACAGAGGATTATAAAGCTGGTGAAGAGCTTGAACATGTATTACTTCTCTACGGGGGAACGTCCGTAGGCGAAGCCGGAGGACTTATTCAAGTTAAAGGAAATACTGCTACTTTAAATATTAATAGTCCTCTTATTAGAATTGAAAATGGTAAAATCGTTTTTAACGAAACTCAAGAAGTAAAAAGTATTATAGATAATATTGTTGAACAATGGATTAAATCTTTTAATAAAGAGATTGTAGCTCATGGCAAACAATATCAAAATCTTCTTCAAGAACTACAAAAAAGTAATGAAGATTTAGTTGATTTTGTTCTTAATACTGCTAATGCTTATATGCAATTAGATGATATTCTTGAAGGAGATGTTAAATTTTATAAAGATGCTAAAGATTTTCTTAAACGCGCTAAAGAAGTACAAGCTGGAGGAACTGCTTACGCTGGATTTGATATTAATGATACTCTTAGTGCTAAAATTAAAGAAACTGTTGGTTATAATGGAGCTAAACAAGAGATTAAATTCGGTAATACTACAATAGATAAATATGCTAATGTCTATTTCCCCGTAGAGGGTTATACGATAGTACATGCTGCTGGAAAATATGCTCGTAATGGTTTTAGAGCTGTTACTATTAATAATACTGTAAGACCAAGTAAACAAGCTAATAATATTCAACAAGAATTATTTAATTATCTTAAAGATGAACTTGGTGAAGTCGCTGCTACTAAGAAAGCTGCTGAAATTGCTAATGGTTATAGAGAAGCAAGTAAAACTAATGACGCACAATCTTTTATTACTATTGAAGAATTTATGCGTAGACGTTATGCTGATGGTACTTTTAAAGAATATGAAGATATATTTCAACAGCTTTATGAACTTAGAACTGGTCAACGTAGAATTGAAGATATAGATATTAGTAAAATTAATTCTCGTATTCAAGTACAGAAGAATTTCTATTATGATCATAAGTATGATAGTTATACTGGAGTACATTATCCTCGTCAAATTAAAAATGCTGAATTTGTTCTTATTCCTGAACTTCTTGAAGGAACTCAACTTAAAGAACTTTATAATTTCATGCATAAATATGATATTGGACAAGTTAATACTAATGAAACGAGTAAAGCTGCTAAAAAGAATGTTTTAATCTTTTGGGATAATGATGGAAATATCAATCCTAATTTTGAACAAGATCTTATTTCTAATAATGAAAATGCTATAGAAGATTACTATTATCGTTTTCTTTATAAACAGCAAGATGTTCCAGAGCATATGAAAGATGCTCAAAATAAAGCTGGTGTACAGATTACTAAAAAGATTTGTGATAACGCTAATGAATCTGTTAAACCTTATATTGATACGTTCTTTAAGAACTATTGTGCTAATATTAAAGAAGATTTTAAGAAACTTCTTTTTAATATGGGTTGGAAAGAAGATAAAAATGGTAAATTAGTTAATATTAATAGTGATAAACAAACATTAGATTTTACTGATTTTTATAAGAAAGCTCGTATTGAAGCTCAACGTCTCGGTATGGATTCTAATTTTATCGAATATTTAACTCCTGATGAATTTGGTAATCCTGCCATGCCTAACTATATGAATAATGTTAGTAGTAAACTTGAAAGTATAGCACAAGCTATATTTAATAGTAGTATTACAAGACAAAAATTTCCCGGTTGGCATGCTGCACAGGTTACTCAAGTTGGTCATGGAATGAAAGTTTTAGATAATAATGGTAAACTTAGAGAACTTAAATATCATCCAAGAGTTATTGTTAATAAAGAAACTGGAGTTGAAATAGAAGAAACTGAATATAATAAATTATCTGATGAAGATAAAAATAAATATGAAGTTAAACAAGAAGCTTATGCTGAAGTTATGATTCCTCGTTGGAGTAATCTTATTCCTAATACTCCAGAAGCTCTTGAAATAATACAAAAAGAAGGTCTTGATATTCAACTTGCTTATCGTATCCCTACTGAGGGTAAACAATCTGTTTCTATTGTTAAAGTTGTAGGGTTTCTTGATGATGTTTATGGTAGTACTATTATGTTGCCTGATGAATGGGTTACCCAAACTGGTTCTGACTTTGACGTTGACTCTGTTTACGGCATTTGTCATTCGCTTAAAGTTGTAAAAGATAAAAATGGTAATATTAAAAGAATTAAAAAATATTCTGCTGACGATTTTAAAACTGATTATGCTAAATATAAATATTATATAGAAGATAATATTAATAATAAAATTTCTTCTGATATTGAAGATGAATTCCACGAAGATAAATATAAAGTTCTTCAAAAACGTCTTCGTGATGTTGTTAAAAAACTTCGTACAGAAAAAGATAATAAAGATAATCTTTATAAAGAACTTACTAATATTGGTAAAGAAGCTGGACTATTAACTTTTAATGAATTTTCTAAATTAGATGAAGTTGACAAATTACCTCGTGTTGTAAGAAATAATAATATTCTTGATGCTATGATTGCTATTATGGCAGACAATAATAGTAGAGAAGAAAATTATTCTCGAAGTAATTTTGATAAACTTTCGTCTGCCATGAAAGAAATGGATAAAGCTCGTGGAGCTGATTCTGTTAATCGTAGCGTTTATAATCCTTTTGATCAAATGGATTTTATGGAAAATGCTATGGGTGGAGCTTCTCTTAAAGCATTTTCTGTTACACGAGATACTTTTAATAGTGTTAACAATTATGCTAAAGGATATTTAGGAAAAGGCCATGAAATTATTGCTGAATATGATTTAACTGAAAAAGATGCTAATGATGAATTTATTTATGATGCTGAAATGATGATTAAAGCATATGGATTATATAATGAAACTACTAAAAAAGGAGATGTTGTATTATTAGATAAAGATGGTAAGAAAACTAATGAAGTTGGTAAAGCTGTTACTGCAAGAGTTAAACATTATAGATTAGCTAATAGTTATAATAATCGTAACGTTGTCGGTGAATTAATTACCGTTTATAGTTCTCAAACTACTGCTCATATTCTTGATGCTATTAAAGAAGGTTCTATTTTTAATGAAAATGAATTTACTTTTGGAACATTTAAAACTCTTATAGATACAGGTATGGATTATAGAACCGCTATTGCATTCTTAATGCAACCTGCTATTACTACTATTAATGAAGTTAATAATGAAAGTAATAGTTTATATCTTACAGGAGGTGGTAATACTGTTCAGAAAGCTATTAAGAGAATAGCTGCTAAAGCTGGTTTTAAACTTGGTGCTACTGACATTACTGACTATTCTAACTATGAATCGATATTGTTAGCATTGAACTCCAACGAGCAATTCAGAAATGCGTATAGAGAGCTATTTGGGGCTGAAATTTCAACGCAAAAGCCTATACAGGAACAACAATTCACGTTGAATGCAAAAGTGCTAAAATCACGCTTAGAATCGTCCAAAATAACTAATATTTCTGAATTATCACAAAAAGATAATGATATTAAAAATGCTGTTTTTGATATTGCTGTTTGTTTAGCTTTTAATAAGATTAATAAAACTACTAAAAATCTTGAAAAAGTTCTTCGTTGTTGTAATCCTGATAATTTTGGTGCAAAACAAACTATTAGAGAAACTCGTACTATTGTTGATAATGTTATTGCTTATGGATTTACCGATAATGAAGTTGGTAATACTGTAATGTGTGGAAGTAAACGTCTTATTGAAAAACTTTATCCGGGATTTATTAAAATTGAAAAAAACGAGGTTAGTAATTTAGATGAATTAGTTAAAGGAGATATTGATGTTGAAAATAGCGTTTATCCATTTTTAGCTGCATTTTTTAAATATGCTACATTAACAAGTGTTGATGTTAATAAACAATTGTTTCCAACTGAAAATGATGTTTATAATGCTGTACTTAATGCTGTTCAAGTTAAATTAGGTGTTACATTTACCCCTAAACAATATAGAGAATATAAACAATATATGATGAATATGATATATTCTCAAGTTCCTATAATTAATACTCCTTTAACTATTACTGAAGAAGGTTGGTTAAATGATAATAATGAAGCTATTGTTAAATCTACTAAAAACGATACTAATTATTGGAATGCTGAAATTTCTCGTATATTTGGTTTTGAAACTACTCAAAAAATTAATTTTGATATTAAAGATGTATTTAATCCTACAAAAGAAGAACTTGATAAATTTAACGCTCTTACTCCTGCTCAAAAAATATCTTGGATTCAAACACATATTAACGGAGATTTAGGTATTTTTAATTATCTTAATGTAAATCTTAATAATCAATTTGAACTTAAACGTAAAGGATTTACTCATCAAAGTATTAAATTTACAGATTCTGCTGAAAATATGGACGATATTTATATTGAATTTGGTACAAGTTTCTTTAATAAATCTCCTATATTTAGACTTGCTATTACTGATTTAATTAAATATGCTTTTGTTGTTGATGGATTTAAATTTAAAAGAGGTGCTATTGATAAAGTTATTACTAATAATTCTTTGTATAAAAATATAGAAGATATGGGAACTGGAATTGTTCCTGCTATTCGAGAAATATTTGGATATTATGCTAATCCTGCAGCAGGAGTTACTGATGAATTTATTGATAAATTTATTCGTAGTCATAAAGAATATTGTAAATCTATTAAACTTGGTAAACCTGAAAACAATAAAGGTATAAGTAATGCTGCTTTTCAATTTAATATTTGTAATAGAGGTAATGGATTAATATTTATTCCTTTTGATGGTAGATTTAAAACTTTACTTAATGAAATTAATGTTGAAGACGCTAAATCTCCTCAAGATTATATTGTTGTTAATAGAAGTGCTGGTGGTAATAAAATTAGTACGTTGTATAAAATAGATAAACATGAAAGCGGAGTTTATCTTATTCCTATGAATTTACTTGAACCTAATGAAACAGGAGATTATAGTGTTAATCCAAATAATAATAAATATGGAGATATTAGTTTCTATAATACTGTTATTGCTGAAGCTGAAAATATTGGAGCTAAAGAATATTTTATTGATAAAGATAATAAAATAAAATTAAAAGATAAATATAAAGAATATATTATTCCTCGTTATAAATTTAATTTAGAAAATAATGCTATAGATAATGTTAATGAATTTCAGAATGTTTCTGTTAATGGTACTGAAATACAAAAAGCTGAACTTAATAAACTATTTAAAGATATAGAGGCTTATATTCAATCCCCCGTAGAGGAAAGAGGTGATTATGGAGTTATACGTTCTGATTCTTTTTATATTAGCGAACAAGTAGGAAAAACTGATATTATTACACAAAGTATTCCTACTGAAGCAGGTAATATTCTTGTTACTATTAGAAGATATTCTCCGTCTCCTGCTTTTAAATCTAACTTACATAAAGATTTAATTAATAATGTTTCTTCTAATAATACAGAAAATATTCAAAAAGTTAGAATTGAAGAACGTGATGCTTATAGAAGTGCTTTAGCTTCTAAGACTGAAGCTCACAAATATTATAGAATTGAACATATTACTGAAGAAAGTGTTAGAGAAGAATTTGAAAAACAACAACAAGAAAATAGAGATAATTTTAATGATGAAGCGTATGCTATTACTACTGATATAACTGATGATTATATAGATAATGCTAATAGAATAACTGAAGTTGATGAGACATCTGTGGCTATGATTGCTGCTCTTAGAAGAGCTGAAAGACGTGGTGATGATATTGCTGCTAAAGCACTTCGTAAATTAGATATAAAAGGTATAAATTCTTATCGTTCTAAAGATATTAAAGATAATAGAAGAAATATATATCATATTCTTAGCGATTATATTAGTGCTTATGCTGATATGATTGATAAACAAATGAAACGTTATGTTATAGGCGATAAAGAATATAATATTGGAGAACCTGATCTATATGAAATTTTAAGAAGTAATCCAGATGAAGTTCCTAATATAGTTAAATTATTACTTGAAGCTATTACGTTTGGTGATACTTTTGGAAATATTATGAATCTTCCTATTGATGGTATGGACGAAGATACTAAAAGATATATTCAAAAAATTCGTGATTCTATAAATAAAATTCGTAATTCTTCTATTATTAAACAAGGATTTGATAATATATTTAATAAATATATTGCTAATGAATTTGCTAATAATACTAATATACGAATGAATGTTGTTAATCTTAAAGATACTTTTGGTGATTCTGGTTGGTGGGAAACTAATATTGGAGATATTGCGATGTTAAGCAATAAACAAGTACAAGTTATTGTTAAGATTGTTAATAGAATTATGAATCAAGCTGCAATGCAAGATGCTCCACGTAAGAAAAATGAGTTTCTTAAAAGATTTGATAATATATTAGCTAAAAGTGGTAGTTTTAGATGGGAAAATGTTATTAATTCAAATGGTCAACTCATTAGACCTTATACTGCTAAATTTCTTACTGATAGAGATAAATTAGTTGATGCTGTTAAAGATTCTCTTGATAGATATGGTATAGATAGTAAAGAATATATTGCTGCTAAACTTAAACGTGATGAATGGTATGCTGATAATATTGAACAACCTGTTGTTCGAGAATATTATGTTAAAAAGAATGCTTTAGTTAGAGAAATATTTGAAATTGCTCCTGAAGAATATCGTCAATATATGGAATATATTCATGAGAAATTTATTGATGATCAACCAGATATTGCTTTAACTACTCAAGAACGTAATAGAAGAAAAGAAATTGATAAGAAAATTAATCAACTTACTTCTGAATATAAAGATACTGAAACTCTTAAATCTCCTGAAGAAAGAGAACGTGCTATTAAATTAAGAAATTTTATTAAAGCTAAATCTGCTCTTGATAAAGAATATTTTGACTATAATGATACAGATGAATTTAAAGAAAATCTTGAAAAGAATTTAGCTATTATTAAACATTATGAGAAAAATAATCCTACTCAAACTTTAGATAAACGATTGGAAAATATTGAATATCGAAGTGCTTATGAATGGATTAAAAATAATAGTTATTATATTCTTAATAAAGAAGCTAAAGATAAAAT
>ERZ827522.169-NODE-169-length-96160-cov-5.838645_pt1 | contig 96160 bp, 89 predicted proteins | sample MGYA00519580_ERZ827522 | MGnify/ENA primary metagenome ERZ827522 (study PRJEB31778, sample SAMEA3449340) | human gut metagenome | biome: human gut; feature: human-associated habitat; material: faeces | place: United Kingdom | collected 2010/2012 ... | reverse complement strand
GTTTAAATGGAAGACTTCTCTTAATGGCATTAGGTTCAGTAAGAGTATTTCCGGTTACAAACTCATATATACGAGAAGCATCAGCAGAAGGTAATGAATAACGTCCTTGGAATTGACGAAGAATAACATCACGTGTCCAAATGTAATCATGCATATCAACATAAGGAGTTCCAATACCTTGATCACGATTAGACATACCATTAAATCGAGCATATTGAAAAGCTTTAACAGCTTCAACATTAACAGGATTTACAGCATCAAGAATACGATAACCATTTTCGTCAAGTATAGCATTACCATTTTCATCTTTTCTAAAATTAAAGAAACCTTTACCATCACCACCCATACCATTACCAAGATTCCAAATAAGAGGATGATATTTAGTACCTTTAGATTTTAAGAAATCATTGAAACGATATTTCATGAGTTCTACATTAACTTCACCAATACGATTAACAATACCTTGAAGCATTGATGTAATATGATTATAGAACTCAGGAGTATATTCTTGTTCACCTTGAACATTAATGTAAGACAAATCAACTTTAATAGCCGGATCACAACCACCTACAGTTGCAAGAATATTAATACGACCACGCATATCATCCACAACAGAATCAATTTCATCTCCTGCTTTGAAGCCTTCATAAAACAATCTTTTGATTCTACGTGATTGACGATCTTTAGCTTTTTCACTTTGCTTATCAGTAACATTAGCTTTAATTTGATTAAGAATCTTATCAAATACACCGTCAATATTAACAAGTTCAGTCTCAATTTTCTGATATACAAGTTTATTAACTTTATTATCATCATTTCCGTCATGATATAAAGCTTTAATTACATCAAAAGGAACACTAAATTTAATAGATAAATAATTAAATATAGTATTAGGAGACCAATTGATACCAACATTGTTAGATTTATACAGTAAAGTATTTACTTTATCAGTAATAGATTTACCGGTTTTATATATAGCATTGATATCATACTGAACAGTAGCACGACTACCAACATATTGAAACTTATTACTAAGAATACTACGATATTGATTATAGATATTAGTAGTAGCAAATGATTGACGATTACTCTCTTTAACAGAATAAGCAAGACTATAATCGCTTTCTGACATATTGTAACTCATAGTCTCACTTTGAGTAACAACAGTCGTAGCCATATCAACAGATGCCATGTACATATTGTAGAATATTTCTTTACGTTCAATAGTACTAGCATCATCATTTGGAAGAATCTCAATTTGATCAATAATAGGTTGAAGCTGACCATTATAAACAGATTCAGAAGTAACTTTAAGACTATTTATAAGCTCTTCTTTATTAGCTGCGTAACGAGTAGCATCAATCAAAGAGTTCCAAAGAACGTTAATATCGAATGGCATTGCTAAACCATATTTATTATAATACGAAGCAGTACCATTAAATTGAGAATCTTCAAGTGTAGCAAACAGATTACTTTGATTATTATAAATCATTTCTGTAAGCATACGTTTAAATCGAGAAGAAGCAGTATTCTTACGATCAACTTTAAATTGAAGAGAACTATTCCAAGATTTATTGATATTTTGCTCATCAGTCATAGAAGCACCATTGATCTCTCCCATAGTCATGTGGTCTTCAACATCGAAATCATTAATATCAGCCATAAATTCGGCTTTATAATAATTAATGAAACTCTGCCAAATACCTTGATCATCTAGATTATCAAGTTGATCTGCAAGTTTGAGAAGATTATTCATCTTACTTTCATAACTAGTAAGAAGAGCATCATTATCTATAGCTTCATCAGTTGCTCCAGCAGCTTCAAGTTCATCAAGACGATTATTGTATTGAGCTGCAAATCCTAAATAACCAACGTCAGGATTATCATTTTGAGCATACTGACGCAATACAGTAGCAATTAAAGAACGAATTGTAACACCATTCTTAAAATCTTTGTAAGTAAGATTTTTGAATTGAGGTTCAAGTCTAAAAGCAATAGCAGCAAAGATACGATTTAAATACATTTGCTCACTATCAGCAATAAAAGGATAATCATTATCATATAGAACTTGTGCTTTCTTAGCAGGTGTATGTTTATGAAATGACCTTATTTCCGGCTCTCCTTGCTCGTTTAATGGTACGGTAATACTTTTGGTCAAGCGTTCTATATTATTGCCGTAAACGCTCTGAAAAGTGGCAAATTGAGCGTCTGTCAGTCCTGCATTTTGGACGGCACGAAGCAAAACCCAGTCCCCATACTCGGATGTAAACGAAGCAGATTTAAGAGCATCATAATCAGCTTTAGCAACAGCACGTGCTTTAACAGGATCATTAGGATAGAGCTTCTTTGCCCTATCCCATAGATCTTGAAAACACTTACTATCAGTATAGCTATCACCAACTTTAATCTGAGGGATAATATTACAATCTAAACCCATAGTAGAAGTTTTATACGTTTAACAAATACGTTTATTAGTTTCATCTAAGTTACTATTTTTATTCAAGCTATCAACCGAATCATGTAAATATTTTACAGCTTCGAGAACTTGTGCAGCTTTGATATTACTATCGGAACTAGTACCAAGTCTAGCCCTACGACGAGGAGTAGTTTGTGTAGGAGATTCAGCAGTAGCATTTGCATCACCATTTGCAGCGGTATTAACAGCATTTTGAACTTCTGTAGTCGTAGATTCAACAGTAGATGTAGCAGACGTTCCGCTCCCTTCCACAGCTCCTTCTCTACCGGGGACTGGAGAGTTCATCCGAATACCATAAGTAATACCATCAGGTTCCATATCTCTAAAGTCTTTATTATAGATTCTATTAAGAACATCATTAAAACGTTCCATAAGAGAATCAGTTTTAACTTCAGTATCTTTGAAACCAAAAATCTTCTCAAATATATTAAGAAGAACTCGTTTAAACTTCTCCCAAAATGTAGGAGTTTCAAGATTCTCAGAACCTTTAACACGTTCAGTAGTAGAATGGAGTTCATTGAGAAGTCTAAAAATACGAGGATCGGTTAAAGCATAAGTAACAATTTCAGAGATAGCATCTTTACCATTGATAACATTCTTAGCACCTTTAACACGATCTTTAAGTTTAGTATCAATAGATTCAGATATACTAGAGATTTCTTGACTAACAATTTCAATAAATCTATTAGCAATACCTTTATCACTAAGCATATCTTTTAAGAATCTCTCACGATCATTTAAATCAGTTTTACCTGTAAGTTCAGCACGAGTATTTATAACAGCTTGATTAAAATCAGCAAACCACTCTTGCCATTCTTTATTATTATAATCAATAAGAGCTTCACGTTTAGCAAGTAATTCAGGATTATTAATATCTCGATGAGTAGCATTAAAGAATTTCATAATATAAGTATGAATCATCTCATGAGCTAGAGTACGAGTTAAATAACCTTGATGTTCCTTACGATTAGCATGATCATAATTGTAGTTAATATCAATCCTAAATTGATTACGATAAAAACCATCATCAGCAATCTTAACAGGATCAGTATAACCTTCGCTTTCAATATTAATCTTAGCTTCACTTACATTATGCTTAATATAAACTGGATTAATACCAGCTTCATATTCAAGTATATTAGCAAGTTTAGAGATACTAGACCAATCTTCTTTATAGCGATCAGCATCTTGAACTGTTTTAAGTAATTCAACGGGATCATAAAAACGTTGAGGAACATCAGTTTCAGTATCGAATGCTTTTGTTGCAATAGAAAACTTAATAGGAGCGTTTCCGGCAATAGTAACATTACTTATAACATTTCCATATCTATCTTTAACTGAAGCTACATCTGAATATCTAGCATTAGTTGCCATATAATAGTCATATATATCTTCATAACGTTCGCCTGTAACTGGATCTGTATATCCAGTAGTATAAGAACTACCAGTAGAATCTTTAGCTACAGCAACTCCATCTTTAAGACCGAATTGACGAACTAGATTAGGAATTATACTATTAAGTTTATTATTAAACTTTTGAACATCAGCAGGAGTATCTAAGTAATAAACAGTATGTGGATAACTAGGATGATTTAAAGCACCATTATAGTTAGCAACATCAAGTTTATTACTAGAAGTATAATGAATAACAGCGTCACGCCCATCAATAGTAGTTTGAATAAACTTATGATAAGCTTCTTTACCTTTACCATCACCAAGAACAGCTTTGAGCATTACATAACGTTTACTACCATCACCATTGTTACCAGATTGAAAATAAATATCATCTTGAACGGCACTACTACGTTCATTACATATAATAATATTTTGAAGTCTATTAGAAATATCAAGTCTAGCTTCGGTTATATTACCAGTATTAAGAGCAAGAATTTCTTTAATAGCATCACCAATATATTTTGTATATTTACCTAATTTACTAATACGAGCTTCTTCTGTTTTATCAGTGATAGAACCCATAATAGTATTAGGATATATAGGGAATACAGTATTAAGTGAATCAGTTTGAGGTATAACAACAACTTCATGACGTCTATTACCAATAAAAGTATCAGCTACATGAGGTGTTGCAAACTTATCTATATTCTGAACAATACCACCAGTTTTAGGATCTCTACCAACACCATTCTCATCAATAGCTAGTATTTGAACTCTAGGTTTACCTTTAGAATCAAGAACATCTTTAGTAGGCTTAATAGAATCTAATAAAGAATTACGATGATGCATAATAGGTAATCCATGTTTAGCTTCATGATCTTCGTTGCGAGCTTCATCATTAATTAGTATTCTACCAGCACTAATATGACTTATTCTAAAAGTATTAGAACCTGTAAAGCGAATATCATTACGAATAGCTTGATTATTACGGAAGATCATTTCATGACGATTAACAGCGTCATTGAAATGTTTCGTAATAGCCGTAGCATTCATAATACTATCCATATTTGAATGATTAATTCTAGAAGCAGGAAATAAATCAGTACAAATTTGATATATTTGATTAAATGAAAGAGCTACATTATCAATAGAGATTTCACCGTCAGTATCACCTGTATATTCAGAATCAACAACCCCGATCATTGTCTGACTATTCATAATATCTTTAATCTGCTTAGATGTAAGATTAGAATACACAAGTTCTTTAAGTGTATCTATTAGCTTCTTAAAGCGATCTTTTCTAAACTGATCAAAGATAATATCAATGTTACGTTCAGAGTTCTCTCTATCTTTAGCAGATATATTATTACGAGGATTAAAAGCAATATCGTAATGATACATGAATCTAAATAGCTCTCTTTGATATTCAGCAAAAGTCTTAGCCATATCATCTGTAAATGCAAATTTACGTGGATAATACACACCATTCGCACCTTGAATTGTATACGCTATACCATTTGTAATAGTTTCGAGTTTAGGAATAGAACCTAATTTATACTCTTTACCATTACGATTCATTACAACATCATAAGAAGCTCTATTAGGATTCTCTTCTAAATCAGTTTGAACTACAGTAACCTCATCACCTTCTTTAATACCATCAAGTAACTCATAAATACCTAAGTTAGTAGCAGTACTATTATCTAGAATATTCTCAGGAGCACCGTTAGGACTAAAGTTAATATCAAGACCTTCATGATATGTTCTACCTTTAATCTCAGGTGTACGATTAATAAAATCAAGAACTTGAGCTTCTGTTAAAGGTAAACCATTAGTAGGAGCAACATCTATAAGATCATAAAAGAAACTATAATTATTATAAAGCTCTTTATAAGTAGTATCTTTAGTTACTGCAAATCTAGCACTATAGTAATCACGTCTATTCTTAAATTCATTATGAAGATAATTAGTAATATTCATAATAGACATGATTTCAGGTATGAGTTCTTTGTAGTTATCACCACGATATTCACGCATACCATTAACAAGATCATAATAGTTAATCTTATTAATTCTAAAACCACTTCTATCACTAATAAAAGCAACAAGTGTACCAAAGAGATTAAGATTATCAACAAAGATACCACCTAAGTCTTGAGCAATCATAGCAAATTTGTTATGAAGAGTTTCGTCAAGACGTATAGCAATAGCATCAGAATTATAATCTGTAGATTGAGTAAGAACTTGTGCAAACTTAGCAACAAGATCAGATTCATAAATAGTATTCAGAGCATCTGTAAGAGATTGCATATCTGATAACCATTTAGATTCATCTTTATATAAACTCTTAAGATTATCAAGGGCATTAATAGCATTACGACAATTTTCAGCAGTATTCAGTCGAATTGAATTTCCACCTTCATCAATGTTAATACTAACAGCAGCTGCGACTTTCTTAGCAGTTTCAATAATCTTAGTTTCAACACCAGTAAGTTTAGCGTCTGTAAAGTACTTATTCATTAGAGCTTTAATATAAGCATCAGAAGCGTATTTACTACCAACTTTAGTGTTTCTAAGCAACTTCGGAATCAGCACTAAGGCGTTTATCAAATCCGTGTCGAATAGTGCCAAATTTACCCCCTCTTGGCTCATTAGAGACGTTAAAAATTCAAGCATGGATTTAGTATCAATGCCCTCGATTTTGAAGTCTATAAGGGGCTGATTTGAAGCCGTTACAAACTCGATTGGCGTATCATCGGTATTAGTAGAACTTTCATCACTTACAAATTCAGTAGTAATACCATTAGCACTAGAAACAGTCTCTGTAATCTCAGTTTTAGGAGCAATAGTTTCATCAGTAGAACTCTGTTGAGCTTTGTAGCCCCCGGTAGGAGACAAGGACTGGTCAGGAGCGGAGCTTTGTGTTTGTCTAGCAATGAGAATATAATCATCGTTAGGAGTTGCCATATTAGCGGGAGTAAGCACATAACGATTAAGTTGATTCTCAAAACCTTCAATAACAATACCAACATCTTTACGAGGATTCGGAGTATTAAGCACTCTATATTCAACACCACCAATAGATACATACAAAGCATATTTAGGATTCTTACGACCTAAGTTATCTTCTATAGTATTATTGATAATATCAAATTTAGTTTGCATACTCTTAGCTTCCTGCATAATTTTGTTAGTAAGAGTATTAATATCAGTCTTAGTAGTCTCACTTAAACCAAAGTGAACATCAGCTAAGAAACTAGGCAGAGGTCTACCACTTTGTTCAAGAACTTGAGCAGTATAACGACTAAGATGCCACAAATAACTATTAAGTTCAGCACTAAGATCACCGTTATTTACACTGGGCGCATATTCAACTTCTGTTTTAGTAACAGCATCAACCCAATTGAATCTACGACCGAAGAATATATTATCAAATATAGAGTATTTAGCAGCAATACGAGTAACAATCCATTTAAGATTTGTAGTCGTAAGTGTATCAAATGAATTATCTAAAGCTCTATTAGTAGCATCATTAAACTCTTTAATTTCTTCAAGAAGCATTGCATCTTTAGAAGTAAGAGATTTACTTTTACGTCTATTCTCAATAACGTTAGAAAGAGGTGAATCTGTAACTTGAGATTCAGACATAAGAGCATTATAGAGACTAGAAGCTTCATTGGATAAAGGTTTAATACCTTCAAATTCTCTATAAGATCTACCAAATGTACCGATACCTATCGGTGCAGCATTTGAATCTTCTTCTGTTGCAAGCGCATCACGTTCTTCTTGTTGTCTCGCTTGACGTTCTTGTTCTGCTTTAAGTGCAGCTTCTCTACGAGCATTAGCGGCTTTAGTGTCAGATTCTTGTTTTTGCAGTCTAGCAAGACGGGCATTATATGCGGCTTTTCTTGTGTCTGAATCAGAGAACTTTGATTCATCCGCTTGTAAAGCTTCAAAAGTTTGATACGTATTAAGTTCATCAGTTAGATCTTTATCAGTAGAGGCTTTGAGTTCATCTTCATATAATTTGATTTGATCTTTAATATCTTCAAATCCATTACCATTACGATAATAATCAAGTTCAGCATTAATAGCAGTTCTTCTATTTTCATAGAATCGTTTAGCTTCTTCTGGATTAGTAAGATTAGATAAAAGAGTTCTAGCTTGTTGAGCAGCCTCTTTATCATCTTTATTTAAATTAAGAGCTTCAATGTTTTTAGTTGCTGTATCTCGAATATTACTAATATCACTAAGAGTTTTATTATAAGATTCGAGTTTACTATTAGCACCTTTAAGAGCTATTTTAAGACCTAGCAATTGCTCAGCAGTAGCATCTTTAGGAGCATTAGTGATTGCATTTTCAAGTTCAGCAATTTGCTTCTTAAGACTAGCAATCATTTTATCGTAAACACTTAATGCAGCTTTAGCATCTTCGAGAGTTGCATTGTTTTCAGCATAAGTGTTTATATCGGCTTTCTTAGCTATACGAATAGCATCATCTGTATATTTAGAATCAACATAATTACTAAGATACTCTTTAGATTCAGCAGCACGCTTTTGATATTCAGCAGGATTAGCTGTAATAGCTTCGAGTTCTAGTTCATTAAGTCTTTTTTGAGCTTCAAGAGTAGCAATACGGCGTTGATATTCATAGAGATTTTTGTCGGTAGTACCATTGACTGCATCGAAATATTTATTGTAAATATCTTCAACAGCTTCAATCTTATTAAGAGTCTGTTCAAAGTAATCAGCATTTGCAAGTAAAGATTCACCTTTATCAAGTGCAATTTGTTCTTCGGCACTAATAGTTTCACCTCTATCTTTTCTATATTTAATAGATTGAATTTCTTTAAGAGAAGCACTCATGTTTCTAAGCATCTCTTTATAGAACTCAAGTGAACCGTCAAGACTATTAGCTGCAACTTGATTAAGAATAGCTTCTTGTTCTTTCAGTTTAGCACCAACAATATCACCTTCTGCAAGAGATTCAACAATACCATCAAGACCTGAACGCATAGCTTCTGTAGCTCGTTCAATACCTTTAAGATATTCATATTCTCTTTCAATACCACGTTTATTAATCTTAGTTTCAATAAATGGCATTATTGCTTGCATACCAGCACCACCTAAAAGACCTCCAATACCTTCAGTCCAAATATCAGGATCTTTAAGATAACTACTAACTCTCATGCTAAAATCAGTAAGAGCGTCAGTATCAGAAAGTAAACCAAAATCTTTACGAGCTGCATGAGTACCTTCTTGCATCGCAATACTCATAGTCATTTCATCTGCCATTTCAGCAAGAGAACCTCCAGCGAAACCTCCAATAGCTCTAAGAATTTGACCTTTATCAGCATTGGGTATAGCATTTAATGTACGAACTATAGCAAATTTATCACCAGTTGCCATAGCTTTACGAATGTTATCTCTAGTAGCTTTAGTAAGAGTTTTAGCAGTACCTAAGATATTCATCCATTCAACTACGTCATAAGCTATATTAGACATAGATCTCCAATAACCTTTAGAAGCTGCATTATCTGCATATTTATCAGCAATACTTTCAATATTAGTATCATTTAGAGGAACTTCTTCTAATCTCGGAGCTTTAAGAATAGCATTACCATTTTCATCACGTTCAACATAGTTCTTATAATTATTAAGAAACCATTCACGTTCTTGTTCATAAGTATCATAAGCTTCACGAGATGAATCTAGAATACGTCCTATAACAGCAGAACCATAAATATCTGCTATTTTATTAGCTCTGTTTAGAGCTTTAGCTTTTTGTAGTTTTGTACCCAACTTAAATAAATCTTTAACATATTTAGATTTACTTCCTAGATTAACAGCACTTCTAAAAGCTTTACCTAATAATAACGAAGCTCCACGAGCTGGAAGCATTATACTAGCAGCACTACCTAGTATAGAGGGAACCATAGACGCCCAATAACCACCTCCACTCATACGATCTAACAAACTACCATGTTGAGCTTGTTCAGTCATATAAATAGGAAATGCTTCTCTAGTACTTTCATTAATGGAATTACCTAGTTTTTCTAAAAAATTACGAGTATAAGCTTCATCACTATCTATGAGTTTAGAGGGAAGTGCAAGTATAGAACCTGCACTTTCAATTGTACCACCAATTATTTCTCCAACAGTTTGAACAAGAGAGTTACCAATACGATCCCAAGTAGATTGATTTCTAGCTCTAGCTTCAATATAAGCATTAACATTACCGGGAACTATATTTTGACTATTTCCAGAATGTTTTCTTAAATTGAGTAATAACTTATTATCTATACTATAAGCATTAGGATTAAAAGAAGATCTTTTATACTTATCTTTAGGAGCATAAGTAGATTTTCTTTGTATACTTTCTAATTTATCAAAATCAATAGGCATAATATCAATAATTAAAATTAGCTGTAGACATATTAGCATTAAACTTAGTAAGATTATCTAATTGTTCTTTAGTTAATCTATAAGCATCTTTATAATCTAATATAGATGATATAACGCTTAATCTACGTTGTGTATTATTAATAAAGTCTTCAGAATTATCACTTATAAATTTATCTGTAAGCTCAAATGAATTTGTTGTACTATCATACGTATCAATTTGAGTAGTAAAATTATTATTTGAATCTTTACTAAATGTAATTCTAAAATTATTATGATATATAGTTTTATCTACATTTGTTATAGGATTTTTAACAAAAGCATTTAATAACGACTTAACATTATTATAATATCTTCCATTATATTCAACAATATTATATGCAGAAGCATCATTCATTTGAATAGCATTGGAAGGATCTGGACCAAAAGTTAAACTTCCACCATGATGTGTAGACATAGCATCAAATATAAATTTTGTATCAGCATTAGGTCTATCAGCCATATCGAATGCAGAAGTCATACGCATAGCTAATTCAAATTCATCTATAGTATTCTGATCGGCATCATTATTCGCAACAATAGTGAGTTTCTGTCTAACATTATTAAAACCTTGAACATTCTTTATAAGATTAAGTGCTTTACGACCATCACTCAATTCCATAAGTTCATAAGTAATATCTGATTTAGAATATTTAGGGTTCTTATCTGTACCTTTATCTTCAGTATATAAGAATTTCCTAAGAGATTCATTATTCAAATCTATAGGAACACCAACGGATTCAGCATCTAATTCTAAATCATCATCATCTAGCAATTGATTATCAATAATAGTAAATGCTTCAGGATGATTTTCAATTTTATAAGCTATATTATTTCTAACAGTACTTACAATACCTGTTTCTGTAGGTTTAGATATACCAATAACAACTCCAGGATTAGACTGAATCATATTAGTTTCATTACCATAGTTTTCAATCAGATTACCCATTAGAATAGAAGTTAATCCAGTACTAATATCCCCAAATGTTTTAGATATATTATCTGCAAACTCTTTTACATAAGGATTAGTTTTGCTACTATTTTTTATAAACTCTGTGGCTTTTTTAATACCTTCCTCTGGAGTATCTGAATTACTTAATATATAACTTATATCTTTTATATGAAGATATTCATTTATATTTTTCTGAGTTTTATCATTTGCATTAAATTTAACACCATCTCTAAGATTAACGCCTGTACCTTTAATAGGATTTCCATTTTCATCTAAGTCAGAAGTTTCTTCATTGATAACATTAGTTAAACTTCCAAAAATTCCAACACGATTAAATACATCATAATATTCTTTAATACTCTTTTGAAGTGCTAAGCTTAAATTTGCTTTATCTTCTTTATTTGTTGGAATACCACCTTTATAAGCATCATATTCAGAAAGAATGTTATTGATTATACTTTGAGATTCTTGAACTCTAAGGCTAAGAGCTTTTAATTTATCTTCATCTTCTTTAGTTATATTTTCTCCATTAGTAGACTTTTTAGCTAAATAGTTATTAAATCTTTCTAATTCAGATATATTTCTTGAATGTTGAGAAGTTTGATTAAGTAATCTTGTTTTACGATTTGCTTCTAGTTCAGAAGTTATACTAGGAAGATTAACTATTGTTCCAACTAAACCATCTCTTTCTCTAGTAAGTATTTTAGAAGTATCTTCAGACTTTTCTAGTTGCTTATTAAATAGACTTTCAAAGAACTTATTATCTACATCAAGTTTCTCTTTAGTATATCTCATAGGCAATAAATAAGTAGCCACATTAGATATTTCAGAATCTATATAATTAGCTTTATAAAAATTAGATAATCTAGCTTCATAATCAGATTCAGTTTCATTAGGATTTTGATTTAAAAAACTATAATTTCTATCTATTAATTCTTTTATATAAATACTATTAGGATTGTTTATAGCATTAAGCAATACAATCTTTTCATTACTATTAGCATTTTTATATTCAGGAGAATTTATTACTAAAGTTTTTAAAATATTAGAATCAGTAAAAGCTGTAGAATATATATTGTCTTTTACAGCATTACTAGGTGTAATACCTTTTTGTTCTAGAGCAAATAGATTTAATTCTGCTTCTTTTAATAAAGCATTTTTAAATTTACTATTGTTAGATACAATGGCTTTAGCAACATTTATTAATCTATCATCTCCTATACCTTCGATAGTTTTAGTAAAACTTTGAAATCCATGAAGAGTAGGATTAGATAAAGTTTTTAGAGTAGATTTAGTAATAGCATCAATTGTAGGATTATTCATTAAATCCATAGCTTGTTTACGGAATTGTTCACTATAAATAACTTTTTCATCAGATTTCATAGCTTTAAAGTATTCAAGCATTTCTTTACGTAAAGCTTCTCTATCATGACCTGAACCAAGAGCTGTACCAAAAGCACTAATAGATTGTTTACCATTACCTCCTAAACTACCTCCTGCATCATTAAACCGTTTAAGAATCATAGCTCTATTTAATGCTTTATATTCTTCTGAAGCGTCAGATTGTTCATTAGCTTGCATCATAGCATCAAATTGAGTTTTATTACCAAGAATAGTTTTAACTCCTTCATCAGTTAAAAATCTACGAGCACCATCACTAACAGCTGTATCAGCGAAGAACCAACCTCCATCTTCATCAACTTTAGCTTTAATATGTTCTTGAGTTTCATTAATTTTACCTGCAAGAGCTTCTTCATCTGCACCTTGAATCGCATTATATTCAGACATCTTAATAGCCATTTCATTATACGCGTTTTCATTACGAATAGCACGTTCTTGCAGATTATCAGCAGCAGCCGTTATAGCTGCACCAGCTTCTCTAAATGACGTCAAGTCCAGAGGTCTAGCATCAGGTTGCTTGACATAAGTAAGATCAGCATATTTTAGTCTAACTGCCATATCATGTAAGTTATTATAAACAACAATACCCTCTACCGAATTAACGATAGAGGGTGTAGGATTTAAGTCAATATGTATAAAACGTATAGCATTATGCAAAATTATAATAGTAATCCGGCATAGTAACAGCATCAGGAACAACAGAACCTCTTCTGTTTAAACGTTTAGTACGAAGTGAACGTTTAGGAACAGTAGAACCGCCTTGAATCTTTTTAAGATCTTTAAGACTACTAATTCCAAACATTCGCATAAGAGTATCTTTAGGCATATTATCAAAAATATAATCCCTAGATTTATCATCTTTAAGAACACTAATAAGATTAGCAGTTTGTAAGTTCTCCATATCAAATTTAGATTGATAAGCAGTACCAATAGAGCGTCCTAAACTAGCAATCATATCGCCAATAGCAGCTCCTTGTTGACTTCTACGTTGAACAATCTCCATTTGATGATTAAACTTATTAGCTTCATTCTCAGCTCTAATTTGACTATTTCTAGCAGCAATTTCAGCGTTAGCCATACGAGAACGATTACGAAGCTCAACTTCTTTATTATGTTCATCTTGTTTAACTCTACTACGCATACGAGAACCTTGAGTTCTAGCAAGCAATATAGACTGACGAGCAACTTGAGAATTAGAACTGTTACTTGTAATATATTTCTCAAGACTACGAACAGTATTATTAATATCTCCAATTTCAGCGTCAGTATTTATATCAGTTTCTAGTTCTATACGATCCATAAGAGGAGTCTCAGGGACTCGCATACTTTCCATGCGATCAATTAAACCTTTATTAGTGATAAGCTGACTTATACCACCAATAAGATTACCACCAACTTCAGAAACAAATCCCGGACTTATAAAGCCACCATCAGCATATTTGCGAGTTCTACCACCACAACGCAAACCTTGTTGAATAGTAGTTAAAGGATTTTGAATTTGAGTTTTATCATTAGATGTAAAAGTTATTTCTTGTCCCGTAGCATAATTCCCGCTATTATCCCGTTGAGTACCATAAGTAGAAATAGGAATATCAACAATTTGACCACCATCATAATACTTTCTAATTTTACCTCCACAACGTGCTTCAATAGGTTCAGCTTCCATACCGGATTCAGCTTTCATACTTTCTTGAAGATTATAGAGTTGTGCAAGTTCATTTTGAATTGCAGCAATTTGTGCGTTAGTTCTTTGAAGATCAGCATTAGCTTTCTCAGCATTACGACCGTTAGTATTACGATCAATTGCATACGTACTACGGTCAGTTAAAGAAAGCATTCTACCAAGCATCATAGATTTAATCGGAAGAGAACTTTCAAGATAACCTTTATGTTTCATAAGAGGTTTAGCAAGATCAGCAAATGTAATCCCATTATACTTTAAAGTATCAGAGAATACATAAGCATTATCTGCATCAGTCATAAGAGCTTCACCACCTTCTACTTCTGCATTAGGTCCATAAGGAACACCACCTTGTTCATGAGAAGGACCATTAACTTCTGCGGTATTAGAAGATGTTTCTTCAATCATACCACCGTCAGCATAACGTCTAGCTTTACCACCACAACGTTTACGTTTAAGTCTTCCACCACAACGAGCAGCAATTCTACCAAAAGCAGAACTAGGATCAATATCACCAAATGGAGTGCCTTGAACAGTCGGTTGAACTAAGTCACTACCAAAGTTAGCATCGTCTTGATAACCGGTAACACCTGTGATATTAGAGTCACCATATATATCAAGAGCACCTTCTTGTTGAGCAGTGTTGGATAATTTAAGTTCATCTTGAAGAATACGTTCATTACCTGCAACAATCTGACGTTGTCTATCAGCTTCTTCAGCAGCTTTTTTAGCCTTACGTTTCTTACGACGACCTCCAAACAATCCAACAATACTACCAATAATAGCACCTGCTGCCATACCAATAGGACCTGCCCAAGCTCCAAGAGTTGTACCAGCTAAAGCAGAAGATCCAGCGGCAGCCGCAGCAGTAACTCCAGCTCCAAGTCCACCACCAATAGTAGCACCGGTACTTAAACCAGACATTGTAGAAGCTCCTTGAATACCTTTCTCGGCTCCATAACTATGACCTTGAACATCCCCGAATCTATCTCTAAATGCAACTTCACCTCCACCAGCGTATCTACGTCGACGAGGGTAAGCTTTAAGAGTTGAAATGTTTTTAATCATACCACCATGTTTTAATTCATTAAAATCAATAACATCAGGAGAATTAATCTCATCTACTTCACCATAATAGTCTTTAGTAGGAGTCCAATCCTCAAGCATTTTAGCTCTTTCTAATGCTTGTTTAAAACCGTTAGCATTATTATGCTTTTGAGCTTTATCTAAAATTTTAACAGCATCATTAAGAGACATTTTATTTAGTTCTTTAAGTCCTTTACCTGTAGACTTAAGACCACTATATTTAATAAGATGAAAACCTATTTGAGCTTCGGGACTATCAATAAGATCATTATCTTTAAGAAACTTCTGATAATATCCCCAAGTAGTATCATTTCGATAGATATTTTCAAAAGGATATTCACCTTTAGCTTTAGCAGCTTTCTTTTGTTCATCAGAAGATGGACCCATCATATCATAATGAAAGAGACCTCTAGTATAAGGACGAGCAGAGAAAGCTCTTTCAATAACATGATTCTTATAATCCCAAATATCACCTTTAACATATTTACTAACAGGATAAGTTTCCACATGAGTAACACCTAAAATAGCTTTTGCTAAAGTATCATTAGCTCCAAGTTTACGAGCTATATTATAAATAGCAGAAGCATTATTATGATTAAATTTAGGAATACTCTTATACTTAGGTTTAACTTTATTTTTATCAGGCATATCACTAGTATTAGCAGAGTGTTGCTCCTTACCACAAGCTCTTTCCCTACCGGGGTCTGGAGATCGTTAAAGAGCAACACTAATTATAAACGAGTATCTTTATCAATCATAACTTCAATATTAGTAAGTCTTAAATCAAGTTGAGTAGCATCAGGATATTTAGTAATATCATCTACATAATCATCAGCTTCTTGACTAAAGAACTTATTCTCATATATCATAGTTATATAAGTCCAAGCATTATGGAACTTAGCAATATCATACCAAGGCTTTTGATATTTAGCTGAAAGTTCAATAAGAGTGTCAATAGCATCTTTATCCATAAAATTAATAAGATTAGGATTAGGATTCCATTGACCATGATCATTCTCAACGAAGTCTTCAATACGATTCCAAAGATAACGACCGGCTTTATATTTAAGAGTTTCATTATCCCACCAAATAGGACTAACACTCATAGGCATAAGACCTGTACATTGAACATCAGTATGAAACATCAACCAATCAATAGTTTTATTATAGAGATAACGTATATTATCTTCATTATTCATAAGGCCATTAATAAGCTGACTACGCCATTCAATATGCTTAAAGAGTTTACTTATAGTAGGCTCGGTAGCATAAATAAATTGAACAACGCTAGGATGAATAACATCATCAAAGTAAATACCTTTATTCTTAGCATCAGTCTTAAAAAGAGAACCTTTAGTTATATAGAAGATTCCATGCCGGTTAATGTATGAATAATCTCCGATATACGAGTGAAAAGACGTCCATAAGTTAGTCTTTAATGAGTAGGAGATAGAATAAGACTTATACAAGTCAATAGCACCGTTTTTATCTATAATCTTATTAGTGAATATAAATCTTTGGTGCATTTCATCGTATGTAAAGAAACATCCACTATGCGACAATGGATTAGTAGCATTAGCGTAGATATGCTCTTTAAACCATTCTTTGAAGCCCAAATCGGACAATTCGCTTACACTTTGGTCGTTCTTAACAAGATAAATCTCACCCTTTTCGACATCACAAACAAGATAACCACGATGCGTAATAATAGCACTAAAACGATTGTTACAACCAATTTTACCAGTAGTGCTATAAATAATTTCTTTAGGTTCACGTTGAAACAAATCAGAAGTACCTACATAAGTTGTATTTTCATCATTGTTACCTAGAGTATCTTTAATGGCAGCTACAAGTAATGTATATTGTTGCTGAATGTATAGAGCAATATCATCAGACAGAACATTCTCAATAGCACCCTTTTGAATTGAAACATCTTTATAAGCATCAGCTTTATATCGACGCCAACCAATATCAGTAGATTCACTAGGATTAACATCTGAACGTATAATACGAGAAGGAAAAGTTTTAATATCGTCAATCTTTTTAATGATAACAGCATCTTTAAAACCATCCCAATTCATAGAAGTCTCATAACACTTACCATCCTCGGTATTCCAAAAGTTATCAATAGGATAACTAACATGACCTAAGTTATCAGCTTCTTGATAATAATTATTCTTAGGAGCCCAACGAATAGCTTTCTCAATATCATTCTCGGCAGTATTAGAAATATTACGTTCGAATATCTTATAAGCACTACTATTAACTCCAAGCCCATCATGACGACATTGAAGATTCATACGACTAAATATGAAATAACTAATGATAATTCTATGACAATTAGCGATAGTAGCACCAGCTCCTTCATGTTGGAAACCAGCCGCAGGAGCAACACAACGTTGAGTTATAAATGCAACAAAAGTATCACCTTTGAGATATTGAGCTTTTGTAGTAGCAGTATATGTTACAGGATGATATTCAACTCTAACAATAGGAGATATACAAGAAAGATTCTGAGCATAAACATCAATAGTTTTGAATATATCATCTGCATTACGATCATGATAATAACAATCTATAATAGCACGATTATTTTCAATGATAGAATACCATTGAAATCTTGCAACAGTTCTATCATCCCCATGACTATTTGGATTATCATCACCTTTCCATTTACCAGCAGCAGAATAATCTTTACATATTTTGTTATATTCAAATCCGGGATCTAGTAAGTCACCATTTCCATAAGTAATAGTAACACGTTGATAACTTTTATTATTCCATTCATTTGGATAATATTTACTATCAAACATAGCGTTATCATCGAGACCATCATTTTTACTAAATTTATAACTAGAATCAGCAGCTATATTTGAAACAGCCGAATTATTATTAGCAATAAATTCAGGTTTAATAGTAGGTCCATTAAGTCTATCATTAACAATAAGGGAATCAGAAAGAAGAACTGATTGAATCAAATCACCACCTTCATCCCATAAATCAGAACCATCTCCTTTTTCATTTTTAGTATCATTCTTTTGACGATTAAAACAATGCCTCCAAGTCATACGTTCATAAGCACTACGAACACTATAAGCTTTAACTTGTGGCATAGTCTTTTTTTCAATCAGATATTCAAGAGGATATAGTCTATATCTATCACGAGAAGCAAAAGCACCTTTATAGTTATTACCAACTACATTAGAATAAGCTAAATCTCGAACAACAAGTGATTGACAACACCAATTACTATTAGAACTATTAGGTTGAGCCATGTAAACAACCCAAGATTTGATTTGTTTACGAGCAACAACTCCAACTTTTTCAAGACCATCGGCAGTTTCAATTTTAGTAGTATCTTTAAAGAGTTTAGAAAAGAAATCAGTAGGATCTAATTTAAATCTAAACATACGATGTTTAACAGCACCGTCACTACCGGTCATATTGAAGTTAGAAGTCTTAAAGTAATAACTACGCTTTTGAGTATTATAAATAGGATAAACATTAATAAGTTTACCTTTATAATCAATAAGACCTAAATATAAGAAGTAGTATTCATTATCTTTGATACAAGTATCATTAGAAAGATCTTTCTTTTCAAAGTCACCTTTATCACCAACAGATTTGAATAATTCTTCTTTAATTTTGATATTACCAGTACCATTAAGACCATTAGCAGTACATAAATTTTTATCTTTGATATGTTTGTCAAGACCAGTAATATCATTCATACTAACATTAGCACGAATAAGTTGTGAATTAAAATTAGTATGAGCTTGATCTTTAATATATGAAATATTACCAATTACAATATCATTAAGAGTAACTGTATTTAAACTATTGATACCACTGATATAAACCGTTGTACTATTTTTACCTTTAATATCAATATTCTCATACTCATAAGCTTTCTCTTCATCTTCGCCTTTATAGATAATACCAAGTTTACATTCATCAAACTGAGAATCTATATTAGTAATATCAATTTGAAACTTACGAGATGTAAGCTGACCAGCTTTAATACTTTCATTGTATTTAGGTGCAGCAAAGTATGTAGGAGATAACAGAGAATAATCAGTATAATCTCCGGTTTTAAGTTTATATGCAACAGCAAATTGATATGAGCCTGCAAGTAAACCACCACCATCAATAGACTGAACTGTTAATGTAGGATATTCAACATCAGGTATAAGATTCAATAGTTTCTCTTTAGTTAAATCAGTACCTAAACTGTAAATAGTCGTAGTATTATCAGAATAATCTTTTGCAAGACCATAGTCATCCCAAAAGGTATTAAGATTCATCAAACGAGTCTCATTAGCAGCAGTTGAATTACCTTCTGTAAAAGTAATAATCAGATGATTATTTTTATTATAAGAATAAGCCCCTGTAATAGGACGATCTTCACTGAAGTTTAAAACTGTACTATTACCAACCAGGGGGGCTTTATAAATAACATCTGAATACTTTATATCACCTTCAATAGTTTCATCACTATGCCATATAATATAGTCTCCGTCAGGTACACTAGGACTAGCACCATTTCTATTAACGAAAAAAAGCACCACTCCAACGGGAATCGGAATGGTGCCAATACACTGACCATAATCAGAATAATCATGATGTTTCTCAAATCCATTTTCATTGATAAGAGTCTCACCATCCTCGTTATATAGAACATTAAGTGCATAAGACTTAGTATCACTATTGACTAATGACGGATTCGCGTTAGGGTAAAGACCTGCGTTTACTTTCATAGCCGTTCACATAATGATTTTTCATATTTAAGAAGTTTAATAACGATCTACTACAATCATCACGTTTATCTTTAGTAAGTCTATTACAAGCATTGCGAACTTTAATTTTAACATTATCGTAAGCAAGTGCCGGATTAGTATAAGGATTACTATCTCTAAGATTTAAAACTGGATGCCTGTAATTACGTTGAAGAATACGCATCATAACAAAGTTCTTTAGAGCATCAATAAGAACATCATTATTAGGTATAAGAGGAACATTGATTTTAAGAATCTCGTCAAGTGTCATTGGCAACCCGTGAAATAAGATGCCCAGCGTGCCTTTTCTGACATTCAGATGTAAATACGACCCGTTAATTGAATACGTGTATAAACTGCCGGAGATCGTCTGTATGAAGTCAAAAACGACATTCTCTGTAAGGTTTACCCCTATCGGGAATGAAACGGCGAGCGGTATATAATTTCCAGCATCATGCTCAAATGGAGCAGGATTAGTAGTAAAATCCGCACGTTTGCCATTAATTGTAACAAGACGTATATTCTCACAACCCTCTGGAATCTCACAACGATACTCATCAAAGTCGATAACTTTACCAACATTAATAAGATGTTGTTGAATATTTAAATCAGCAAGAGCTTCACATATCCAAGTAGGAATACGAGTCATAAAGTCCATAGAATGAACATCATAATCTTCTATAATCCTATGAATAACAACACTAGAACTAATCAAGTTTTGGTCTAATGTATTCATCTACTTCATTGTTTTTAATACGTTCTCTTTTGCTTTTAGTAGGCGGATACCTATCCATAATAGTTTTATCATGTTCAATCATGTATTTGAGTTTAGCATCAAATGCAAGATTATCCGCTTTAATAACTTCTTCTATAGATTTATGCCTAAGCACCTTATCACTAGTCATAATGTTTACATGACAATGATTAGGTTTAAATTTATAGAATATTTGATTAGGTACAACATCAACACCCATATTATGACGTATCCATTTACAGAACCAATAATACGGATTATCAGATTTAACGTGCCAATTCTTACCATAAGGATTAAGAAAACTCTTAACTTCAATACCAGCAGCAATCATCTCATCTCTAAGACGAAACGAAGCAGCCCAATCAACAGATTCTCTAGCAACAGCACGTTGAACTTGAAACTTACCAATGTAAGTACCTAAAGAAACACTATCACCACGAATAAGATTCTCAATTAGAGACTTATTAAGACCTCTTTGTATTTGATTAAATATCGGATAAGGAATACGACACATCCAATCGTAATATCTAATAATAGCAAGAAGTTTAGGAATACGAATAGTAGATAGATAAACAAAACGATTGAACGTAATACGAAGAGATACTGCTTTAGCTTCGTCACTCCAATTAAGTTTACGTAAGAGCTTAACACCTTTAACTCGTTTACCTAAAATAAGATCATCAATAATCTCTTTAGTTATTCCATTCGATTCAAGAAGATTCAGATTAGCATAACAGATATTAGCTAGATTATTACGTCTAACATAAATATTATGAAGATCAGTACTTAATTTCTCGATAGTATTATAACATTGTTCGAGATAATCGTGGTAATAGTGCATGGATTCCATATAGTTTATTCTACTTTATTATGGATTAAACGTTGAGTACCATTAGGATCATTAGGAGCATAAGTTGCATCACTAATAATCTTAACTTCGTGTTCTGTAGGCTTAATACCAAATTCAGTTCTAAGAACCTCATAAGTTATACGTTCTATCATATCAGCAGGAAGTGGAAGTTCAATATCTTGACCATCATCTTCCATATACATAGTGATAACCTCAGCAGGATTTTCAGCTACATACACGATTGTTACAAACTTATAATTTTTAGCATCAATCTCAAAGTTTTTGAGAGTATTTTTGATAATAATTTTAAGTTTACCATTAACGATTTGATACACTCCCCAAACCCCAATAGGGGAATAGACTGTGGTAAGGAGCGGAACTACGCTATTATTAGCGTACTTATATGTAATAAGACTCCCGTCATCATGTTGAGTATAAACATGAAGAAAAGGTGCATCATTAGGCATACGTAAAGGTGTAGGAACTCGATGCTCAGTAGTAAGAACCATATCTTTAGCACCAATTCCCGCATATGTGTTTTCTATATCGGTAAGCGGAACGCAGATAAGAGGAACATTAAAGCTAACTTTAAGCACCTCATCTACACCATTGCGCTCAATACTCTGACGAATAAAAGTAGCAAAGAGTGCCTTACAAGCATCTTTTGCTCTCTCTTGAATGCTATGATCACCGGGCTTACCTAATATATTAGAAATCTTACTTCCTAATTGATTAAGTGTTGCCATAATAATACATTAAACAATTCGCCAAGATTTGTTAGTAGTAATACCAAGCTCCTTAGTTTCACCTCTAGGGATAAATTTAAGAAGATTAGTAGATAATTCAAGTTCAGGAGTATCAGAACCACCTATAATCATAATAGGACGATTCTTAACGGGAACAACCCCGTGCCACGGACCAGCATTAGTATACCGGTTAGTAACTCTAATAACGTTCTTTTGATTTTTGAAACCTCTACCACACCTTGATGGCAGACTAGTTCTTGCGTAAATAACAGTCATGGTATTTTAGTTTTTAATGGTATCTTCTGTCGCATCTATAACCATAGTCATATTGCGAGAAATACGATTGTGATTTTTCCAGAATGTTTGCATCATTTCAGCGTCAGGTTCAAAGTCAAGCTCGAACTCAGCACTAAGAAAGCCAATAGGTATATCAGTTTTCAAGTCACGAATAAGAATGCTAATAGCAGTATTACATCCACGTGAACGAAGATCTCCAACATACATATTAGAATGATACTTTGTCAAAGCACTCATACGGAAAATGTACTTACTATCTCTGTATAAGCGTAGAATAGTATAAGGCATAATAGAAGTAAGAACATTCTTATAACGATTCTTATAAGGATCTGTAATACTAATATCGTAATCTTCTGCGATAACAGTAAACTTATCCATATTAATACCATTACAGAACTTACCACCATTATGAAAGTATGCAATGTAAACACCTTTAGCATTAAGAGATTCTCTAATGTTTGAGGCTATTTTATCGAGTTGCATCCAACATTCTGCTTTAGATGTAAGAAGATTAGTAATAACCTTACGTCTCTTCTTAGCAATCCATTCTTTTACGAAGACAACACCAATAGATGAAACAATAACACCAATCAAGTTCAATATAGCAATAAAAATACCACTCATTACACAACGTGTTTTATAATTCATACTTGCGTGTTTGAATAAGTTGCTATAAACAAAAAAATCCGACTACCAGCGGAACCAGTAGTCGGATTAGAAATAATTAAAATTGCCTTGATATAAATAACACCTGCGACCAAAACTAATTAGATGAATCTCTGCCAAGGCACTTCATCGTCTTGAGCTTTAATATCAGCTAACCATCTTTGGAAAGCAATACCTTCGTAACCGTCGGGATCACTAATGTAAAGATAAGCATACATAGCACATTCATGATGTTCGGTAAACAAACGACCATAGAAATCTGCGTAAGCCATATTCATTACATACATAACATCATACCAGTTAGCATTATGGAGATCATTCATCTTGTATTTGTGCCAAATAGATTTGACTTCATCAAGACTATAATGGTGAGTAGTACCATTACGATTCTCCATACGTTCAACAGCCCATTCACATAGGTCTTTAGTAAAATGTTTTCCGTAGAGTTCTTTATACTTTCGACAATCCCTCTTTCTTACATCTTCACTTTCGTGTGGCATATCACTATGCTCATGCGGGTCTTTCATCATGACTTACATTATTTTTAAGAGAGTTATCAATTTCACGTTTGAGATTTTGAAAAGCAGTAGCTTCGAACTCAAAACCAAATAGATTCACAGAACCTTTAGCAGTAGCTTTAGAAATAGCTGCATCAAGATAGCTATTAACTACTTTAGGAATCTGCTCATCAGGTATGAACTTAGATAACTTAGCCAACTGAGGCTTAATAATATAATCAAGTGTAGGCTCTATAATAAAATCTAATTCATTCAGAAGATTATAAGTAGAAAGGTCTAAACCAAAAACACTACCCATAAACTTTCCGATACCAGAAGTAACAGGAATCTTAATCCCACCTCCAATAGTTTTAACGATTGGTGTTAGCCATTTACCAACAGCTACTGCAACAAGTTCTGCGTTAGTCATACCACTTCAAGATTAAGCTTGTGGAGTTGAAGTAGAAGCGTTAGGATCCGGTACAGCAGGACCAGCAGCACGAGCCGCTAACTCAACAACCGGACAAATCTCAGCAGCATTGATCTTTTTGATGTATTTAACGAAATTGCAATTTGCATAATCAACAATTCGTTCATCAGCAGATTCTCTACGTTCAGCCTCAAGAGCAATAGCAGCTTTGAAATCGTGACGAACATCACTGAACTCACGAGCGACTTCTTTCTTGAAGTTTTCAATATCCTGTTTGTTAAGTGCAGATTCCTTATCTAAACGAGCAAGAGTTTCAAATGTAATCTTGTCGTTAGCTTGACGAGTTTCACGTTCTTCTTTGATTAAAGCTAAAGCTTCTTTAAACGTATTTATACCTACATTATCGGCATAACGTTCAGACTTCTCTTTAGCAAGTTCAGCCATAAGACCAGAAACTAATTGAGTTTCAGCAACAGCAGTAGCTCCAGCAGCAACCGAACCATTACCGTTACCAAACCAATTTCTCAATCCAAGTCCTGCAAAAGCAGCAAGACCTAAAGAACCTGCAACAGTGTTGTAGTTAATTTGTCCTTTCGGAACTTTAACACCAGTTTCGTTTTCAGTATTCATAGCATTAATTTGTTTTAATGCACCTCGACATTGAGATGCACAACAAATATATTACTATTAGTACCGATAACAATGAAATGATTTATAACATGAACATTAATACTCAACAGTTGAACATTATATTCAACGTTTCTTCTTAGCGATAGCTTCGTCAATCTTTGCATTAATAGAGGGAACACTAATGTAATTCATAAAAGTTACATAACCAATATGATATACGTCAGCAATTTTGTTCTTTCAAATCCAACGATAACTTCTATCATCATTGATATAAGTTTTAGCAATCTCTTGAATATCTCTAATTAATAAGAGTTTATTCAAATTAGTATAAGTCACAGGTGTCATACCTAAAGGAATTTAAATTATTAATAGAACGTTTAGTCGATGATTTAAGCGAGCAATGATTTTCCTTGATATGACAAAAGGGAGTACTACGCAATTTAGCAGTAGCACTCCTTTAGTCCGCGATCATACGCTTTTAGAATCAGCAAAATGCCGTTTTATAGCTTTGAGTATAGGTTTTATAATTAAATCATACCCAAAGGTACATATCAGAAAAGATAGCAGCACCGTTTCCAGTGAAGCATCTAATTTGTATAAGTAAAGCACTATAGTTGCAATACCTACGATTAAGCTAACAAGAGACTTGAAATATCTCGGTAGTTTCTTCTTAGCAATCTTAGTAGCAATCTCATTAATACCATAAGTAGCTAAAAGCACAATAGCGATAAAAGCAAAACTTATAGAATTAAAGAGATTAAAAACAATTGTTTCTTCCATAACTACATCATTTGTGCCATAAGTGATATATAACATTCAAAAGGTGTATTAGCTTTATCATAACCTGTAACAGTTATATAAGCACCACCACCATATATCCAAATATCATCAATCTCTACTATAACATTAAAACCTTGTATAGTAGTAGACATTCCCATACCTTCATTATCACCCTTAGCTGACATTATTCTATAAACACCTTCAAAAGTTATTTGCATATCTATAAGACCCGGTGAACCAACCATTAAATGAACTTCAACATCACGATCAATAAGTTCACCGTATTTAGGATTTACATCAGATAATACAGCTTCAGATGCAATACTAATATTACTTATAGCGAAAATAGCTTTACCACTTTTTTGAACAATATCACAAGTTTTACTCACCCCTCCCCCCTGCTACAGTTATTATACCATTTCTAGCTAATCCAGTATTTGCAGCAGCTGTAACGTCAAAACTTCCGTTATTTGAACCTCTTGCTGGAGTAATTGTAATCCAATCAGGTTTTGCCATAGTAATATTATTTAAATCTTGATGTTATTCCCAAAAATCAATACCATAATCTAATTTATAAGAATTTGAATCAGACCATTGCCCTATTTCAACAAGAGTTACCATAAAAACACATTGATTAACTTGACCCATAACACGAATTTCACCTTGCCCAATCACTGTACCATTAGCTCTTAATTTAAGAATCTTACGATCAGTATCTGCAATACTATCGTTATATAATATATTATCAACTACACATGATAGCTTTATCATCACTTTAGATTTTTTAGCTTTAAACTTAATAGAAGTTGGAAATTTTGTAGCATCAGAATAATTAGGATGATGATTAATACTTCCTATATGTTCTAAAGTTTGCATACTCTCACCTACAAGAATGTGTATTTTAAACTGAGCAGCTCTAGTAGCAGCATTCTGATTAATAAAACTCTCAAAATTAAGAGTTAAATCGGTTTCTTGTTCTTCATTTTGAGTAACATCAACTGTTTTGCTCAATCCCCCCCCCGTCACGGTTACAATGCCATTACGAGAAGCTCCTGCATTTTCATCAACAACGACATTAAAACTACCATTGTTGCTTCCAGCAGTAGGATTGATTTTAATCCAATCAGGTTTTGCCATAACTTAAATATTTAAATTTGTAACAAATTAGAAAGCAACAACGAAACGATCACAAGTAACTATACTTCTAATATGTTCCTTAGTAGCTTCATCGAAATCAACGATATTGAAATTAATCAACATATGGTTATCCGGATACATAGTCATAAGACAATCATTAATCTCATAAACTAAGCTCTCATAAAATGGAGTAACATCTATTTGAGTATTCTTTTTAGTAGAATTAAAATCAATATCAGTAAACAATTCGCATAAAGTGTCAGCATGACCGATAAAATCTAAGGTAGTTTGCATATTAAATGTAACTACTTTACTAGCATCATTAACACGTCTACCTTCAAGCGATACAAACATACAATGTTCAGATTCAGTAACATTAACTGTATTATTGAGTTCTTTTTCAATAACAGACGAATCAGCCATTGTACAATATGCGATACCTTTAATTCCTATAGCATTAACTTGTATAGTAGTCCATAGACCATATTCATTACTCTTTCGACCAAAGTCACCTATAATGAGCAATGCTGCATTTTGATTAACAGCAATAGTTTTAGAAAGCCCCTCCCCCTCAATAGCTATAGCAGTACTACGAGGTGTAGTTTGTGGATTCCTAGGAACAGTAATATCAATTGAACCATTGTTACTACCACTGGCAGGACTATAATCAACAAAATCTTTCGTAGCCATATTTAATTAGATATTTGTTTATACGACAAAAGGTCTAATAGGTACCTTAGCACCTATCAGACCCATAATCAAATCAACAGACGACTTACGAAATAGTCCAAGCGGTATTCGTAGTAATCGTTATCTGTTTAGTTTCTCCCGCAGCAGCGAAAGTCAATGCAGTCGGAGATACAGACAAGGTAGCATCACCGGCAGCTTGAGTTACAGTATATTTCTGACCATTAACAGTAACATGTCCGGAACGAGTATTAACTGTCGGATTAGCAGCAGCAGTAAACGTAATTTCGAAAGCGTAAACGTCATCTGCCCCCGGGTCACCCTCAATCTCAGCACCAGAGTTATATTGTTGTTCAGCTACAACCAATTTACCGGCAGTCAACCAAGAAGAAGCGTCAGAATCAACAGCAAACGTAATAGCAGCCAAGTTGGAGTTACCAGTGAACTTCTTAGCTTCACCCGTTTTAACGAAAGCTAACGATTGAGTAGTAACGTCCCAAATCGTAGAACCTTCCTGCTGCAACGTAACGTCTTCAGTCAAATCTTCAACAGCAACGGTAATCAAACCAGAACGTCCGTTACGACCTTTATAAACCGGAGCAGTAACATCTACTTGAGAGTTACCAGTTCCCTCAACAGCACTTAAAGTGATCCAACTCGGTTTAGCTTTCAAAGCATATCCGGCGCGCATAACAGGTGCACCAACTCCATCAACCAAACCCCCAATTTCAACAGCAGTTGCTCTTTCATTCAAAGCAGAATCTCCAATCATAATGATAAAAATTTAATTATTCGTAAAAAAGTTTGAAGTTCCGCACGCCCCACAAGCTATTCCCCTACTGGGGTCTGCAAAGCGTAGCGGAACATTTAAAAGTTTAAGAAACAGTCCAATTAACATTAGAAGTTACTTTGACAGTTTGTGTACCACCAGCAGCTTCAAACGTTAGACTAGTTTTATCAAGATTCAAATAAGGATCTTGTTCAAACGTTGCAGTGTAAGTAGCATTTCCAGTAACAGTAACAGTTCTGCTAGCATTCGTATTACCATCACTCCATTTAACAAAGTGATAACCGGCAGACGGTGTAGCCTTTAATGTAGCAGTTGCACCATAATTGTAAGTACCACTTCCACTAACAGTACCACCTGCACCCGCAGTTACAGTCAGTGTATAACTGTTAATTTGCCATACAGCATAGTAAGTAACATTACCAGTAACTTTGGTAGTTGTGCTTACATTAACAGAACCACTAGCTGACGTAGACCATCCCTTAAAAGTATATCCAGTTCTTGTAGCAGTAGGAAGAGTTCCTAAAGCGTCATTGTAATGGAATGAACTACTAGACTTGCTAGGAGTACCACCATTACCATTCCAAGTAACCGTATAATTCTTATAAGTTGCAGTCCATCTAGCGTACCAAGTCTTATTAGAAGTAACCTTAGTTGTCGTAGTTAATTTAGTACCACCAGTAGCGGCAGCAGTATCGAACCAACCTGCGAACGCATACGTATAAGTATTATCCGCAGCTCTTGAACAAGTAGGTAACGTTCCAATAGCTTCGTTATAAGCTTTAGTTATAGATGAAGAAGAAGGAGTACTACCACCATTAGCGTTAAATGTAAAGGTGTACCTATTAACAGCTCTGGTCACATAAGCATAATAAGTAGCAGCACCTGTTACACTCGGTGTTTCTAAAGTTAATGAAGAACCAACCTTAGTTCCACCACCGTTAGCAGCAGTATACCAGCCTTGAAAAGTATAAGTGTACTGAGCATCATTTGAAGGCATAGTCAAAGTACAAGAGCCTTTCGACCCATAAGCAACAGATTGACTAGTTCTATTCAAAGACCCGTATGTTGTTTGATAATTTATTGTATAACTCCGTTTAGTTGCAGTCCAATGTGCATATATTGTAGTATTACTTGCACCCATTGTCGTATTAGCAGTAACTTGCGTTCCACCAGTAGCAGCAGTATACCAACCAGCAAATGTGTAACTGTATTGTGCAGTAGAAGCTCTAGTAGGCGTCGGCAAAGTACCATAAGCACTTCCATATTGAACGCTCTTAGAAGCAGGACTTACTGCATTACCACCATTAACATTGTAAGTTAAAGTATAACTATTAATAGACCATTGAGCATAATAGGTAACAGTACCAGTTATCTTAGTAGTAGATGAAATCTTCGTACCACCACTAGATGCCGTGTACCAACCAAGGAATGTATAACCTGTTCTAGAACAAGTCGGAAGAGTACCTAATTCTGAACCATACGTTTTAGTAATAGTTGATGGACTAGGAGTGCCACCACCGTTACCATTGAATGTTGCAGTGTAACTTCTAAGAGTAGCAGTCCACCGAGCATAATAAGTAACGTTTCCTGTTACAGTAGTAGATGCAGATATTTGAGTACCACCCGTTGTAGCTGTAAACCAACCCTTAAATGTATAAGTGTATTGAGCATCAGCAGCTCTTGTCGGAGTAGGTAATGTGCCTAAAGTAGAACCATGAGTCTTAGTAGTTGATGTAGGATCTACAGTTCCACCATTAGGATTCCAAGTTACAGTATATGACTTAAGAACAAATACCGGAGTAATATGAGTATTGGCAGTAATGTTAGAAACTGTCAGAGGATTAGTAGTAGAACCATTAGACCACTTACTAAAATTATAGCCAGTACTTGGAGTAGCTGTCCAAATAGCAGAACCACCGTATTCTACACTAGACTTATTAACACTCGCTGTACCACCAGTTGAATTAGCAGTAGTAGTTGTGAAAGTCTTAATTGTAAACTTAGCAGTTAAGCTGATATTGGCAGTAACAGCAAATGTATATGAAGCATTGCTAGATACTTTAGTTGTTCCATTGTACCAACCAGCAAAATTATAAGCAGCCTTAGGAGTTGCAACTACAATAGCATTAGCACCGTGTTCTACAGTTTGACCAGCAGGACTTACAGTACCTTTATTTGTATCCTCAGAAGTTGCATTAACAGTATAGCTCTTAATCTTATATTTAGCAACAAGAGTTCTATTAGCAGTTAAAGTAACAGCGAAAGAAAGGCTTGTAGAAACAAGATTAGAGCCTTCATACCAACCAACAAAATCATACCCAGTAGGAGCGGCTTTAGCAGTCAATGTGACTTGTGTATCACGATAATAAGTTCCTTCTTTAACTCCACCTGTAGCGGATGAACCAATAGAACAATCACCAACATTTGTAATAATAGTTCCTGAACTATTAGTAGTTAAAGCTGAAATCTTAATAGTAAACTTATCAGCTTCTACTTGAGTACAATTAATAGTTTTCGTAATACCGCTGACTGAAACAGTAACAATAGTTGTTCTGCTCGCACCGGCATTCTTACTCGCAGTTAAACCGACCGTTTTATTACCCGTACCACTCTTAGCGGCAGGGGTAAGCCAAGAAGCAATAGCCATCTTAGTACCCCCCCCTAATTATGAAACCGTCCATTCGACGTTAGAAGTAACATTAACAGTTTGAGTTCCACCAGCAGCCTCGAAAGTAAGAGAAGTCTTATCTAATTCGAGATATGGATCTTGAGTAAACTTAGCAATATAAGTCTTATCAGAATCAACAGTAACACTTAAAGTTACATCGTCAGAAACCTTAACTCCATCTTTCCACCAACCACCAAAGCTATAACCTTCAGCAGCTGTAGCATGAATAGTAGCAACAGTACCATCCTCAAATTCAGCAGTTTCAACTCCTAAATTAGATTCTTTATTGATACCAACACCACCTTGAGCTACACCTTCATCTTCGGTTTTAACTGTAAGTGTATAATGTGTGGGTTCAGGAATAAGATCACATTCAATAGTAACTTTAATGTTTTTCTCAACCACAAAGCTATACTGATTGTTACTGTTAAGAGTGATTTTAACACCATCAACAAGCACTTTATTCAAAGTATAACCCGGACTTACATTAACTTTAATCGTACAAGTATCACCATCATTATAAGTACCAGCACCTTCCATTGTAGCACTTCCATTAGGAATAGCTTCATAGGTAACTTGGAATTTATCAGGAGCATCAACTTCAAAACGAGCTTCAATAGATTTAGAGTCATTCATGACAATATCACGTGAAGTAGTCGAGGGCGCACCCGAATCAGTCCATTCTTTAAAATGATAGCCGCTATCTGCTAATGCTTCTACAGAAACAGTAGTTCCGTCAACAATATCAGAGTAAGTCTTTGTGCCACTATAATAGTCACTCCAACTTCCATTGATCTTTGCACGACATTTACCACCCGTTCCAGCAGTAAGAGTTAGCGTTCGCATGATTACTTGGTCGAATGTAGCAATATGCGTTGCATTCGTTCCGGTTTTAGCAGTGAATGTTGCAGGATTATCTGAAACCTTTGCACCACTTGTATTCCACTCTCTGAACTTGTAATTGCCAACCGCACGAGCTTCAACTGAATAAATCGAACCTACAGCAGTTTTAAACGTGTGTTCAGAAGTAGACCAACTAGACCAAGAACCATCACCTATACGATAACGAGTTTCATTAGTTCCGTCAGAACCTACCGTAATAGTAACTTCTTCCGGTGGAATCTCTACGAACGTACAAGAGAAATCTACATTCTCAGTGATAACCTTTGAATAAGGATTAGAGTTAGAAGTAGTTCCACCAATATTCCATTGTTCAAAAGAATAACCGCTATCAGGAACACCTAATACCTCAATTGTCTCACCGTCAGTAACACTAATGTTAGAATGCGAAGATGCAGCTTCTGAATATTCACCAGAGCCAATCTTATATTTACATTTACCATTAGAACCAGCAGTGATATTAACAATATGAGTTTCAGGTGGAATGTAAGTTTCCTTAAAATAAGCAGTATAAACTTTGCGATGCAGACCTTCTTCAACAATGATATTGTTTTCATTATTAGGAAGATTAGCACCAGTAGGAGTTACCCACTTTTTAAATTCATAACCGCCGTTAGCTTTACCAGCGATAGTGACAATAGTCTTTTCCGGAGCAGTGACTTCGTGTCTTTCTGCCCATTGAGACCAAGCATCATTAATATCTTTATATCGAACTAAACCATTCGCATCTGCCACGATACTAAACGTGAAATAACGAATAGCTTCTTTAAAGTTTACCGTAATCGTAAGATCTCGTGTAACAACGATGCTATATGTACCATTACCATTATCTACAAGATTACCACCAGAAGCAGTAACTGTATCAACAGCCCAACCCTCAACAGGACTTGGAACAATTATTGCAGTTTGACCGGATTTATAAGTACCACCACCGCTAACTGAACCTTTATCAGCAGGATTGGTTATAATAGTTACATTGTACTCCTCAATAACAGGAGCATCAAGCTCGAAGTGTGCAGTATAAGTTTCATCTTTCTCAACAATAAGATCATATTGAAGATTAGTAGAAACAATACGATTTAAACTATCAGTCCAATGAGTAAAATGATACCCTTGAATTGCCGCAGCTGTTATAGAATGCCTTGTACCTTTTGGGAATGTTCCGGCACCAACTACATATCCTGCATTAGCCGGATCAGCATTGACATTAATATAGAATTGTTCAATAGGAGCTTCATCCTTTTCAAATACGCCTATCAAATCCATATCTTTCTTAATAGTAAAAGACCAATTAGGACTGATAGACATAATCTCATTAGTATGAAACTCTTTCCAACCTTTAAAGTGATAACCTTGAACAGGTTTAGCATAAAGTTCAACACGACTACCAGCTTCAAATTGGAAACGGAAGCCATCTGAATTTTCATCAGGAACAATAGCAGAACCACTACATCCAACAATACCACCTTCTTCAGGAGAAGGAACTAAAGTAACTCTATAGTAATCACGTTCGATATGACCAGACTGCATAAAATCTTGAAGATCTTTGATGTAAGTCCAAGCACGAATATATGTATCTTGACAACCACAAGTATTATTTCTAACACCACGACTAGGATGCACATAATTAGCTTTAAGACCAATGCAAACAAGAGTATCATCAGTCAAAGACTCACTACCAACAATTAACTCTCTATCAATAGCAATAATATTACCATCAGTAGTTAGATTAATTTCGCAGCCTTTTTCATCATACATATAGTAACAACCATCAGTACGATGATAGAAGAATCGAACGTTATGCTCACGCTTAGGAAATGTACCAAGAGGAAGAACTTGTTTTAACTTGACAATTTTAATATTACATTCCATAGCATTAAGTTTAAACAAATATAACTACGCAGAACCGTTAAGCACTGCGTAGTTTTCCAAGCAACTTTAGTCAGTTGCAGTATTCAGAGAAATGGCATTATCACCGGAACCTTTAGCTAAAGTCTTAATAGCTGCAAGTTTATTTACAACAGCATCAATCACATCTTCCGTACCAACAACGATTTGGAATTTGCGAGGACTATTGTTATCAGCGGCAATCTCAGGGAATTGATTAAACTCAGCCGTAGAAATAACAAGATAAGCGACTTTACTAAAGCCAACTTTCGGGTCACCAATACCCCAAGCTTTCTGCCACTCATCATGAGGATTCCAACCCATGTTAATCAGAGAATAACGAAGGTCTTCATCACTAAGAGCAACATCAGCCAAGAAACCGGATAACTTCGTATGTTTAACGGTAATAGTACCATTGGCTTTTTGATCGGCAAGAATACCGAATACGTTCATCGTCAATTTAGTAGGCTTTTTAGCAACAACGGTTATCTGAACAGCACCATCAGCTTTCTCGATAGTAATATCAAATAACTCTTTGTTATAAGCAGTAAGACTAAGGTTCTTCTTAATCTTCTCTACCAACCGATCAACGGTATCAGTAGCATGAATCCGAACAGGTATTTGAACAATCTGAGGATTAGGATTAACCGTCAGACCATGGCGATACTCCTCAGAAGAACAAATTTCAATAGCACCACAGAACTCAGCATCTGCATTATATACAATACCTTCAGCAGGCTTAAGTGTCGGATTCGTAAGACCTTTAAGAATAATAGTTTCTTTCTGATCTGTTTCCGTATATTTACGAACGTTATAAGTGAAGTTAAAAGGATTAATATCCACTCCACGTTGATTCATAAATCCACCGTCCTTAGTAGGAATTGCAGACATAATTACAAACGGCTCAGGTCTACCAGTAGTAGGCAAAGCAGTACCATAAGCAGTACAAATGCCGAGTTGACCGTTAGATAACTTAGTATCAACAGTAACATTATCGACAAATGTTTTTCCGTAACTTACAATTCTCATAGTAACGTTTTATTTTAAAGAATTACTTTCATTTATAGCAATTTGATAACCTTCATCTTTAAGTTTACCAAGAAGCTTCTGTGTAGCAAGGTTAATAATTTCGGTTTTAAACGGAAGTTCAGTAGCAGTATCAGTTACAATATCAAACCTAGTAGGTTGTCTAAGATATGTGATAGCAACATCAGTAATCACAAACGTATCATCCATATCTACTAAAACCCTATTACTTTCTATCGTACATATAGGATGAATGTGTCTATTAAGACGATTGTGATACGTTTGAAGCATATCCCTACGCTGAACATCAGAAACTAAATCCATACCCGCGGGTTTGCTCTCTCGCACCTTTGTAACCACTCCGTCAGAAGTGATAACCTCGTATAAGCCCGAATAACGCTTGTAGTCAAATTGTACTAACTTAATAGTATATTTATCTCCAACTACAATTAGCTGTGGCGTATCGAAGTAAAACACTAGTGATTCGGGGTAATACTCGTTATTGTAACGTTCATAAGTCACATTGTAACCTTTTCGCAGCAATATGGAGAGCATATAGTTGATATATTCAAATAGACCCTCTTTACGATAGATCTTAGCAGGATAATGAAACGTAACAGTATCATTACCGATTTGAATAACGAAATCTTCTATATAACCGGGAATAGTTTTAAATAGTTCACTGATATTAACAACGTAAATCCTAGTAGTAACAGATTCAGTTGCTCGATAACGTTTAAACTTATCATATATAACACTTGCATCATAAGAGACACCATGTAGGTAATTCGCAGGCAAAAAAGCGAAGCCTCTATTACCCTCATTTGCTAGAAGGTAAAGAGGACTTCTATATGTAGTCTTTAGCACCTGCAAATCATCGTAATAACGACCAGTCTCTTCAAAGGCTTTAATCTTTTGCGTAAGCAGTACGTCAATAGCTTCATTAAGAGCAATATCAATATACTGCGGACGAATAGATTCTTGCCTATTAGCATTAATCTGCTGAATCTTATCGTTTACAGCAATATGTGCTTCTTTACAACTACTATACATACTGACACTATTTTGTTAGTTTATAACCGAAGCCTTATAAGCAGTGAAAAGTTGGGCTTTATATTCAACATTTTCAGGAGCAGCTAAGAAAGCCATAACACCTTCAATGGAAGAACCAAGAACTACTTCCGGACGCACGGTATCAAAGTAATTATCACCGTCTTTCGTAATGACTTGAGCAGCGAGTAACTTATAAACTTGCGCCATTGCTTCTACATTCTTGTTATCAAACAGAGAAATAAACGCATCTGCATTCGTTTGAGAAAGTTCAGCTACAGCCGTCTGCAAATCTCCATGTTCCATTTTAATAATCTGTAGAGTATCAGCAGGAGCATTACAGATAAGCATATTTCTAATACGTTTATAAGAAGACTCATCACCTGTGAACAACTGAGCCAACTTAGTAGCAGTATTAACAACAGCTTTAGTCTTAGCATCTTTCATACGCTTAACATCTTCGATGCTATGTAAGTAAAACCGAATATTAGTAGATTTCTCAACATCTTCCGGTTTATTAGCAACAGTAGAAGTAAGCAGAGCAAGACGCCAAAGAATATAATCTTGCGGCTTAATAGGAGTCATGTACATATACAGATTCTCTTCATGAACCGCAGTACCTTCACCAAAGAGCATAGCATCAAAGATAGCTTTCTCTAATTTATTCGGAGCAACCTCAGTATTAATACTGTTCTTTTTAGCCCAATCAAGAATAGCATCACGTTTAACAGGATCGTTAAGAGAAAACTCCCAACCAGTTTCAAGCTCATAACCTTGAGCGGGAACTTCAACAGTTGAGTTTTTAAGATGCTTCAAAACGAGATCTTGAAAGTTTACGTTACGGCTATCAGCAGAAGCTCCAATGATCGTAGGAAGTATAGAAGCCATTTCAGCAGTTTTACTAGATAGAGTAAGAACCGCTTTAATGCTCGGACCGAAAATAGTATTGAAAGCACCAATACTTTTCTGATTCACGACTTGAAACATAGTCGGATTCAGCTTTAACGCTAAGGTTATTTTGCGTGAGTATATCATATAGTTTATACTTTAGTAAGTTTATACTTTACAATAATCGTAATGTACGCTTATTCAAAAATCATTTCAGCCCAGAAAGAAGTAGTACCATTAAGCATATTGATACCTTGTGAAGACATAACCTCATAAGTAGCAATATCCTCTCTAGTAGATAACATCTTACTATAAGCACCCCACTCTTTAGGTAGCGGAGTAATACCTTGATAAACACCGTACAAATATTCACGACCCTCTTCACAAACCAACTGAATATTTGCTTCACCACTCGTGTTATCAATAGAGTGATCCAAGAACACCATCGTATAAGAGGTAACAGGGAAGCCACCATACATACGACCATTCTTACGATCCATTTCGGCACGAGAACCAGTATCAAACAAATCTACAACCTTAACAGAAACGGTAGCTCCGGAATAGTGCTTATACTGATTGAAGTATGCACCATAAGAAAGGATACCACCACGGCTTTGAATCTCCTCAGAACCTAACTTATCAAAGTAACCATTTCCGATAGCTTCATTCTTAATACACTGTTGGAACATTTTAGAACCACCTTTACCGGTATAAAGAACGATATTTTTGTTACTCAAATCAATATCGTTACGAACTTCAAAGATACGAGAAAGAATCATATCAATAAGCTCGATAGTCATGAATGAGTATTCGAAGTAGTTACCGAATGCGATAAGAATATCACGAACACCAGCACCACGAGGAATAGGTTTATTTGAATGTTTTTCTTGATTGTGAATAACACCGTTAATATCACGGTTGTAAGCAGAGAACCACAAATCCTCTTCTAACAAACGTCTACGCATGAACTCGAACTGACGCATTTCATAAGGCATCCAAAGAGTACCTTTAGAACCATCATCATAATCAAGTTCAAATTCGGTTACAATATTAGCAATGTTACCGGTAATAATTTTGGAGAATCTATGGAAACCAAATTGGTTAGTCATTTCACTCCAAGATTCAGCAGTAGAACGAGAACCAGTAGATAATTCACCGGCAATCGTAGGAGCACCCATACCCCAATATTTACCCCTCTCAAAATTGCTAAGATCAATAAACTCATCAGGATTACCACCAAGGATAATCATTTCATAGATATATCCACCGGAAGCAGTCTGCTCACCATCGGTCTGCATACGAACCATGTGCTTTCCGTCAGGAGTAATAGCAGAATACTGATAAGGAATCCAGTTATCTTGGAACTCCGCTTTGAAAGACATAAACCCTTTACCGGGGGTTTGAGTAGGCGTAATCAAACGCACAATCGGGGAAGTGACAGTAGGTTTCCCCATAATCTTCCACTTATACTGAGTATCACCAGCATTAATAGGTTTCTTACGAGAGATATTCCCTTGACCTTCCGTAAGAGAAAGAAGAGGGAATTGATTACTGTTCCTACCCCAAAGATAAGTAAGAGACTTATTCAAATCGACAGCACCAAGAACATTAAAGTTCAATAGCATATCGGCATCAGAGTAAACCTCTTTGGAATACTGTTTTTTTCCAATTTCTCTAAGCATAGTTACGATAATTATTTATTTGAATCAATAATACCACCCGGAACAATAGGACGTCTATTAGGATTAACTTTAGTACCGCCACCTTGAGTGGATACCTTAACTTTAGGTTTACCACTAGAAGTAATGTTCAAACGACGAACAGCTTCTTGTCGTATAGATGCAGCAGCTAACTGACTAATATCAGCACCTAATAAGTTACGAAGTGCTACCATAGCGAACGTTTCATTATCAGCAAGCATATCAAAAACATCTTTCTGAGCTTGCGTATAGAAATCACCATTAACTTCAACAACAGGAGCTGTTAAATACTTGACAATATCTTTACGAGAAAGAATTTGTTCTTTACCATTAACAGTTCTTTTAATACCTGCTGTTGGAATTGCAAGACCTCCGATAGTACCTTTATTAACGATCTTATCGTATAAAGAATCAGGAACGTTAAGCACTTTAGCTTTACCATTCTCATCATAGGTAATACCGTAGGCTTTATCAAGAGCTTCTTGAGCAGCTTGATATTCGGCTTCTTGCCTAGCATTTGCAGCTTCAATCTCACGTCTTTGAGCATTGGCAAGATAATCAAGACTCTCTTTAGCAGTTTCAGCTAATACTTTATCAGCTTTAGAAAAACGAATAATACGTTCGATTTGAGCATCAGAAGTACCTTTACGTTTTTCAGCAGAACGAATAACAGCTTCTAACTGATCATCTGATTTATCTTCAAGGGTCATTGTAGTCCAATCAATATGATTAGCAAAACCCTCAAGAGAACCATATGTTTGTTTGTAAAGAGCAGCTTGATAAATATCAGGATTAGTACGGAAGAAATTGTTGATAGCTTCACTTTCAGCTTGACGTTTAGCAAGCTCTGCAATATCAGCATCACGTTGAGCAAGACCTTCAACAGTCATTTCGTATTGCTTAGGAGTACCATCAGCATTTACCGGAGTTAACCCCGAAATAGCAGAAATAGCAGAAACATCTATAGTTTCATCTTGAGTTTCAGCAGCAGCAAACTCATCTAACTGAGCTTTAGTGTAAACAATCTCTCCGTCTTTAACAGCATTACCGTCAGCATCAAGATCATACTCAACATCACCGTCATCAGTAGTAAGAACAATCTTAGTAGGAGTTTCAGTTTCAATTTCAGTTTTTTGAGTAGCAGTTTTAGCAGCTTCTTCTTCAGCTTTACGTTTAGCTTCTTCCTCTTCTGCTTTCTTACGTTCTTCTTCTGCTTTAGCGGCTTCTTCTGCTTCTTTAGCAGCTTTAGCAGCTTGTTCAGCAGCTATCTCTTCCGCAGTTTTAGTAGTATTACTATCAGTAACACCACCGGGAACAATAGGATTTGGCATAGTGTTTTATCTTTTATAAATTAAGTTATAACAGTGACAAATGTAATAATAATATGTGTATTAAAAATGGCATTAGAAATATTATTAGAAACAGCGTTAGTACCGCCTATCACACGGCTCTCTGAAATTCCAATTAATTTATGCCATTTTAAGGCTTAAATAAAGACCTCTGACGAACTCAAATTCCAATCGATATAGTTGTTCAATTCGACAAAAATAAGAGCCTACATTAAGACTTTCGTGGCTTATTGGCGTTAATACGATTCATGCGCTTTTGTTCCTCAAACTTGGCACGTTCCAGATTAGCTCTGTCAATATCTAAGTTTAACTTAGTCATTTTAAGATAATCATCAAGAGTACTACCATTAGCTTCATCTTCACTAATGTAATCATTACCGTTCTTATCTACTTGAAGCTTAGCATCAGTAATAATAATATTAGTAAGATTAGTATCAGCAGCAATAGCCTCTTTAGAATCGCGATCAAGTTGAGCTTGTTCAGCTTCAAATTTACGTTGAGCTTCCGCATTAGCAGCACGAGTTTGTTCAATCTCAGCATCCCACTTCTTCTGAATCTCTTCTTTTTGAAGTTCAAATTGACGTTGAGCTTCGGCAGCTTCTTTAATATATTTACGTAAAGAAGCAACGTTATGATTACAAACAGCTTCAGCAGCTACATCGTAATTTCCATTTTGAGCAGCACCAAAAGCAATCTCTTCAAGCTTACGTACTTGTTCATTAAGTTCAGCAGAGTTACCAACAAAGATACCTAAATTAGAATTAACAAAATCAGTACCATTTACACGAACTTGAACAATTTCGTTAGTATTAGGATCTACATAAGAACCTTCATAGCCATCAATCCAAGCAATCTTAGCAGCATCAAGATTAGCCATCATATCACGAGAGCGGAAGCAATCAAAGATTTTAAGTGACCATACAGACCCCATTAGAGCTTGATTAAGTCCCATTTCAGTGACAGCTTTACCGGCACGAGCTTGAATATCTCCTGCACGCTGATCGTTCATATTAGCAAGTTCATACGCTTCTTGCTTAATAGATTGCTTAATCTGATTAATAGTCGTAAGATAATTAATCATTGTAGTATTAGCAATCTCTTTAATAGCTTGAAGTGATGCTTGCTGTTTAGCTATTTCACTATCATCAAATACAAGAGTACCATCTCGATTAGCTGCATCAAGACGCTCTTCCATAGTCATATCTTTAGTATCAGCTAAGAAACTTTCAGGTATCAATAGCCATGACCGGAATTTACTAATAGTACGTTCCTCAACTAAAGTATAAAGACGATAAAGAGCAAGATAAGGCAATAAGCGATAAGGAATAGGTTTAGGATTATTAAGAAGCATCAAACGACTTAAACCATTATAAGGTAACTTACAATGATTAAGATTATTCACTTCTTCACGTTGAACAATGATAGGTTGAGCTTTAGTATATACACCCCAATCTTTATCACCAAAACGATAAGCTTCCCAACATTGAAGAACCCATGTATATTCAATATCAATATCACCAAGAGTAGTATCTAAGACATAATCTTCATCAACAATCTTTTGCTCAATCTCACCATAAGCATTAGTGTAAGTAAGAACACCACGCTTCATAGGAACCTTAAAAACACAATGACGAGCTTTGAGGACCCCGGTAGAGGGCAAGGAGTGGTACGGAGCAGCATTCTGCGCATCAATCGTAGGATTAAAAGCAATCTCACGAGAACGAAGCATAACAGGAGTAACTGTATATTCACCCGTACTTTCATGATTATGAATTATATCTTTAATGTAAGCAATATCTCTTTTAGAAAGAACTTCTTGATATTCACCAATTATATCATTGATGTTAATATCAAACTCTCGCATCCCATAATCATCATCTTCAACAAAAAGATTACCACTATCAATTCGATAATACTCAAGAGGAGAAATAATTTCAAAGATAACATCATTGTATCTTACATCACGATAAGAATAAACACTTTCAGTGCAGAACCAATAATAGAAAGCTTGAATATATTTCTCATTAGCTTTAATAAGGGAATTAAGAAGATCAAGAGTTTTCTGACCACGATCAGCTTCTTCATCAATCCAATCCTTAGCAGCTTGTTTCATAAAGTCTTCAGCAGATGGAAGATCTTTAGAAGGCTCACCGGTTTGAACACCGTTAGCATTCATGATGTTTATAAATTGCTGACGAAGAAGACCATCAAGAGCAACACGAAGATCAGCGTTACGTCTAGTGACAACATCAATATCGGCATTATAAACTTGGTAGTTATTATAGGTGTTAATGAACTCTCCTATATATTTCTCTTTAATAGGAGTAATAAAATCAACATCTCTAATTTTACCGGGCAAATCTTCTTTTCTACCATTAACGGAGTTGTAGGTCGCCATTACATACTTGTAAGTAGATTCATCTACAATTCCATTTGCAGCGTCAAGAAAGGCTTTAATATCTGCTTTATCATTATTAGAATGAGCAGTAGCAATAACCCAATCACACATAGCCTTAGTCCAAACAGCTCCACGCTTAGTAGCTTCCGAAGCAAAGACATCAGGCTTTTCTAAAGAATTAGGAATCTTAGAAGCATCCATTTAACGACGATTTAAACGATTTGCAATACGTCTGTCATTATTCTCTGTATTACCTTCAACAAGACGCTTAGTATTTAAAGAGTCTGCAAGAAAGACATACATAGCAACAATAGCAGCACTAATATGGTCGAAGTTACCCTCAGCAGTAAATCTCTGACACTCTAGAAGCAATCGAACACTACTAATAGACTTAAGTCTACGAATAGGTTTACCATCAGCAGTATATGAAAGAGGTTCATAAATAAACTCCTTTAGCATACGAAGACCATTATATTTCTTATCACCATCACCAATTACAATACCATAATCATTATTGTTAGGATTAGTCAATTTACGAGTATTGGCATTGGTTGGGTCAAGCATTAAGTAACGTCTAAGTTTATATTTAATGAAGTTAGAAACAGTCTCACCAGTACCAGCTTCCGGACAACATTCAGCATTATACATAAGACACATACCCATAGTGACTATATCATTTTGCTCCATTGTGTCCAAACGTCCTATATATTCGCATACAAGCAGTTTTTGATTTGGATAGGGAGTAATAGTATTACTACGCATCCATACTTGTGCAGAATAAAGAGAATGTTTATCTGTTACGTCTTTTTGAGCCTTATCTACCTTATACGCATCCACACTAACAAAATATAAATCTTTAGGCACTTCACCATTTACTAAGAACGGACGATAATACATTCTAACGCAACCATGAGTATCATCACGAGAACCATGCGGAACTTGATTAACAAACTCATGGAATCTACCTTTACCAAATATATCACGTTTAATACATTCAGCTTTTGGTATAAATTCAGCTTTATTAGAATTACCTAAATCATTAACAACAATCCAACCGTCTTGAAAGAATCTAGTAGCATTATCATTAATTAAATCTGAAACGTGTAGATTAAGTTCAGGAGAAGCGAACATATTCTCGGTTGTATTAATGAACGCTTCGGCAGGAGTATTAGCACGTTGTGCTTTATAGATTATATGAGTTTCACTATCATTATTATGAAAATGATTCTCTTTATCTTGTTTATCCCAAGCATAAGCCGTGAATATAATTGAATTACCACGTTCAACATAAGGTTCACAATCCCATACTTGTGGAAAGAAGAAACCACATACTTCATGACGTTTATTAATATCCCAAACGTTTTCCATGCAAAGCATCTTATTCATTTTGGGATTATAAAAGGCTTTACTAAATGCAGCCCAGTTAGCACCTTTAGTACCACCCGTACCATAAACACGTATAGTACCTACAGATATAGCACCAGATTCAGTATTAGATAAAGTAACATCAAGGGCTTTTTGTAAGTTAGGACATTTACCTGCTTCCTCAAAGTCAATCTCAATAGCTTTCTTACCTACAGCAGCAGATTCATTCTTACCTATAGCAACACTATAAAGATTAGAAAGCCAACCAAAATTCTTAAGACCTTTCGTGGATACACGATAACCCATAAGAATATCATCAATAGCTTCTGAAATGTAACCTCTTTTCCAAAATGTATGTTCCTCAAAATGGTCAAGACATTTCTTAGCCATAAATGTAGTAGCACCTTTATCTGTAAGATAAGCTAATTGGTCAGCAGCAAGAGTCACTGTAACATTTGGAAATAAATTAATTGTATTTGCAGCTTGACTACCACGTTTATATGAGAAACCTTTACGACGAGCTTTAGCCTTAGTAAGATGAAACTTATTATTAGCTATAAATTCATCTATTTTAAAGTTCCAATAATCACCATCCCAATAACGAGGAAAACCCATAACAGTTTCAACGTATTCAGCACCTTCACGTTTAAGTCTTGCACGTTCTTTATCATTAGGTGTACGTTCAATACGACCATAATTAAGATAAGTATAATGTGCACCGGTTATACGTAAAGGTTGAAGTAAACTTTCACGTTCCTCATCAGTAGTATTAGCATCAAAGAACTTAGGAATATCTTTATAATAAAGTTTAGCTTTAATAAAAACACCTTTCTTACGACGAGATGTTTCTCTTTGCCAAAATGATTCATAAGCCGGAGTACTAGGGTCATAATCACAATACGTACCATATTCATCAAAAGTATCAGCAGCTTTAGAAAGTCTTTCTATATTAATAACAATGAAATCAATATTCATAAGAATACCACCAGAGTTACCAATAAGAAAATCATTATCCGGGTCATATAAAGGTTTATTAGTAATATAACTAATACCCTCAGACGCTTTCGGATATTTACTTTTATCTTCACAGAGATAATCTATAAAAGGAATATCTCCACGTTTATAGCCCCACTTATTCTCAGGAGCAGCATTGATGCCATCACAACTATTTTTCCAATAAGCATGAATAAACATAAAGTTATCAATAGCATCTTGTGAAAACTCATATTTACTATTCATAGCTTAATCAATCATATCTATTCCACCGCCAACACCATTATCTATATTGTTATGCACATCCATTGAAGCAGCAAGCTCTTTACCACCACGAACGATAGTTTTCTTGAGTTTAGACTTAACGTAATTATCTTCTGCTTCTTTAAGTTCTGCAATAAGTTTAGGTAAGTCTTTACCCATCTTCGTAATCTCACGCATATAACCGAGCATACCACCAATCTCTTCTTTAGTAAAAGAGTCTTTCTTTAGGTCATTACGAAGATTCTTATTCATAACAGCCATAAGATCTTTACCAGCTTGAAGAGCATTAACAGTTTCAAAGAACATCTGTCCAACATAATTGATATTATGCTCAACAAGCCAATTGATAGCTTCAATCATATCTTTAGTTGGTCTAAAGTCTGAATTAAGTTGAGCAACTTCAATAGCATAATCAAAAGCCTTTTGATCTTTTAAACCATTACGATGAATATATCCGTCTTCATCAGCATAACAATCAATAAACTTAAATATCTTATACATAAGCTCTCTATCATTATGCCAATCATTATATATCTTAGCAAGAACAGGAACTTTAAGAATCTGCTCTATATTAAGAATAATTTTAGAACCTTCAACTAACCATACATGTAATGCCATAATCAATAGTTTTATCAGTTTTATTTAGGGCAATAAAAATACCCCCATCAACTTAATGATGAGGGTAAATATAAAATACATATTTGATATAACAAAAGAATTTATAAATAAATATTTAAATCAATATTATATCGATTAATACATATTCATTTTAATAGTAACAATATTAAACTTGATAATCAATAAATATTGTAAGTTCTAAAAGCTTCTTAGTATTCATATTCATAACTCTAATAGTAAATACACCACTGGCAGTTTGAAGCATAGTTCTGATATATTCTACTATCTCATAATAAGCATCTTGAGTTAAAACAAGAGTATCATTTTCAATATCATAAGAACTTTGAGCCATATTAAAAGTCCAATTATGAATATTAGCGTTACCTGTTTTATCAGTATTAATACTAATACTATCTATTCTCAAACTATTATCAATATCAATATAATCAGAAAAGCTTTTTAAATTACCAACAGATATTTCTCCAGTTTCATTTGTTGTTACAGCAGACAATAAACAATTTGTTGTCCAATCAATAAAACTACTTGATTCATTAATAGTAGTATTATAATAAGATTGAGTAAAATCAAAACCCACTCTAATAATAGGTGTAGGAATTTGGAGTCTTTCTTGAATTACTTCAAAAGTTTTAGTAACCCCCCCCCGGCTACAACAATCGTTTCACTTCTATCTTGATCTTGATTAGAATCAGCAGTTACATTTAAAGTACCATTATTACTACCTGAATCAGGTGTAACAGTCACAAAAGATTTTTTCATATAATATTAAATTACATTAATCAGTATAACTAAATTATCTTGTGTACCAGTTGTTTTAATAAATATAGCTATCTTTATATCCCCAGTAGTAGCAGCATCACGCGCAGAATTTATCTTTGCAACAATTTCATTAAGCTTAGCAGGAGTTATATCTATAATAGATAATACTGTCCCTTCATTTTCAGAATTAGAAACAACCTCTGTAGTAAATCCATTTAAAACTATATTACCGAAAGACTGGCCAGCAGAAACAATATCTATAGAACTAATCACAGGATTATTAAATTCAACTTGTAAACTAGATACATTTTTAATAATAAATAGATGCCTTGTGCTTAATATAAAATTAGCAAATTTTACATCAAACGTCAAAACTGTAATAGCACCCTCATGAGTTAATTTATAAGGTTCTTGTATATTGGCATTAGAAAATATATATCCACAATCAATATAAATATAAGGATTAGGATCTTGTTCTATTGATATAGATTTAGTAATACCTCCCCCCTCAACCTTAAATGTAGCATATCTACTAGCATAATTCTCATTCTTATCAGCTTTAACAGATAAAGTTCCATTATTTTGACCTGTATCTGGAGTAACTGTTATAAAAGTTTTATCCATAATTATATGTTAATTTTTAATTTTTGAAAATTGTCTCATAAATTCACAAATTTGAGTAGCATAAGCATCTACAACATATTCAATATCATTCGCATAATCTTCATTAGCTTGAACGAATAAACAGTGAACATACTCATGCCAAAACGTTTGAGTTCTTATAGAACTAGGAATATCTTTACTTCTGTCCCTAAGTATAATATAAACTAAACCTAGAACATGATCAGAAACTCCATATTGTATCCCTTGAGTAGATTGATAAGAAACCTCAGTCATATTATAGACTCTATAGATAACTGAACCAACCTTAAAACTCTTAGGATAATCAGTATTATATTCCCAATCAAAAGTAAAATCATCCCACCAATGAGTAAATAAGAAACTCAAATGAGCCATTGCAATATCATCAAGATGAGCTTTTTTGCCATTAGGAAACTCAGCATTTAAATTAAGCTCATAAGCAACAATAATAAAGAATGCTCTAACAAGTTCTCTAAGAGATGCAGTTGAATCTAAATCATCATTGATTTGTATGATACGTTTATCAAAATCAATTTCAGTAGTTTTGACATTAGCGTGTTTAGCTATATAATCAAAAGAACCAATCTTAAAACTGACAGATGTTACTTTCTCATTTAAATCAGTAGGAAGAAAAGGATTAAGAAAAACTGTTTTCATATTAGAATCAATAAAGTTAGAAATACAACATTAAGACCAATAGAAACACCACCTATCTTAGCCCACTTAGCAGAACGACGCATATACTTCTTAAGATCTTTAATCATATCTTTATTACTCTTTTCTAGTTCAACAATAGATTGCTTATAAACGTTCGCTTGATTCGTAAGAGTATAAAGAGTATGTTTCAAACCATCAATAAGAGTATCTTGCTTAACAATAATGCTCTTTAAAGATTTACATAAAGCTGCATCATATTCACCTTGTTTAAGAAGAATTGCAATTTTACGATTATCTTCAAGAGTATATGTAATAACAGTATCTTTAAAGACTTTCAATTCTCTGCCGTATATATCGAGCGATGCTATCATCAGAAACAACATAAACATCAGAGAAGTTCTTAATATCTGTTTCATATTTAATTATAGTTTTATTTGTATTAGCTTTGAGACTATCTATAAGACGTTCTTGTTTTATAGCGTAATTCTCCAAAGCAGAAATAACCCTACCAAGAGAATCCAAAGTATGATAAGAAATATCGGTTGTCGGTATTCGTTCTTCTTCATTACATTGAATAATATTAGTAAGACATAGAGCTAAAAAAAGGAGTGCTATCAACACCCCTTTAAAATCTATTTTCATAATTTGAACTCTTTAATATTAGTAAGAGTATAAGTAAAAGAATTACCATATAAATCTTTAGCCTTATTTACCAATGGCATAAATTTATCTTCATAATCTCTAACAGATTCAAAAACTTGACAACCAGCAGAATAAAGACCGATAGTACGAATAATTTTCCACTTAGAAGCACGATGTATATTAATACCAGCCATCTCGTAACTAATACGACCAGATAAATCAAGTTTATTATCTCGATTATTGTCACGATAAAGTGGAAGAGGTTTAACTTGAACAAGCGCAGGATAATCACCTTTATGCTTTCCAACTTTAAATGCACCTCTGAATTGACCTTCTTTTAGAATAGCGCAACCTTTAGAATTAACAGGTTTAATTAGATTCAAATCAGAAGGATCAGTAGTTATTGAAAACCAATCATAAATCCATTTACCATTCATCTTAGGATTGGCATCATTAGCTTTGTAGAATACAAGAAGAAGATCATTAAATGTACCTGTATCAACAGTATTACATCTAATACCCCAAATGTTCAGATTGTAGTTACCTTTATCAAAAATAGCAAAATCATGAACTTTAGCAATCTTACGAAGAACGTCAATATTAGTCTTAGCTATGACATCATCATAAGTAATTAAAGCATTCGTTAATTCACTCATAGTTTACTTGATATTATAATTAAACAAATTGATATTTGCTTTACGTTCTTTATTTAATTGAGCAAGTCTATAATCACAAATGGCTTTAACCTCAGCTTTAAGGTATTTAATATCAACAAAAGTAACAACCTCTTCATGTGGCATATCATCAGGAATCAAAGGATTCTCAATAGTCCTAATATGACAAAGCATATTACCAAGACATTTAAATCCCCATTGTTCAATCAGATAATCATACATACTTAATTGAAGAGAATAATGAATACCAGTAGAATCCTGTAAATGATTTATAGGAAACAACATAGTCTCATTAGTAACAATGTACTTATCTAAGTCAATAGTACCATCTGCTTTCTTAGCCCAATATCCACCTTCAAATCGAATAGGTGCTTTATTAGTTTTCCAATCAAGAATAAAAAACTCATCACCTTTAACGAATAGAATATCAACAAGACCTGAAATCAAATACTCTGGATGATAAACACCAATCTCGGCATAGATCTCAAATCCCATAGAAGTCATATCCTTAATAAACTCGTAAATTTTAGGATACCTATCAGCAATACCAACAACTCTAAAATAATCGAGATCAAGTCTGCCATAACTATGAGTTCTTATAATATCATCTACTGTATAAATACGACCATCAATAAAACCATTCGCATTTAAATAGTAGTTGTTACATCTTTTTACGCATTGTTCTAGGAAATTATGCTTTTCAGTTCCCTTAGCACAAGCCTTTTCAGTTTCAATCTTCCATTCAGCAAGAATCTGTTTAACAGTCTTACCTCTATATCGAATATATTTACTATAATTTCTATGAGTAGGAGGAACAGGACGACTACCAATATTAGCACAAGCTTCAGCAATAGCTTTCCAATCCTTTTGTTCTACAAACTTACCAATAATAGTAGTAGTAGATATATACTCTCTATCAAGAGCATCAGTATATTTATGCTTTTCCTCGTCGAAGAAGATCGGCAAGTCTCTGGGTATAATCTGCGTCATAAGCCGCTTTATCAGTAAGTTTAAGGAATAGCTTCTTTCGTAATCGTTCATAGAACGCTTTGTGACGTTCTTTCATATATTCATGTGGTAAAGAAGTCATCTTATTAAAATCAAAACCACATTCAGCATAAATATCGTAAGTTTCAGGATGAATCCAATGTTTACCAAAGGAAGGTATTTCAATCTCTCTATCCACACGTTGCATTGCAGTAAGAATAGACATCCACTGACTATCTGCAATATCATTTAGAAAACGTTCAAAATCTTCTTTATTACGAATAAACGTAAGAAAGTCTCTACACCAAATCTGTTCGGGAGTATAACGTTCAATAAAATGACGACCTTTTTTGGTCTTATAATACATCTTAGTAGGTTCCTTTCTTTTACGATCTACAACTGCAACCATTCTCTCATAAAGTCTCGTGACTTGAAGAGGAAATAACCTAGCACCTTTAGCCATAACAGAATTGGATTAATAAATCACACCACCAATTTGATTAAGAGAAATAAGATTACATTCCCAAAATTCAACTTTACCATCTTCACCAACAATAAGCTTACTACGATCTTTAAGACCCGGACGATTTTCGACAACTCTAAAGTTATCATCACCACCAAGAACATCAATAAGCTTTTTGTCAAGATTTTTAATCTTATGACTTAGAGGTACACCTTTGCCACCATAAGACATATCAAGAACAACTTCACGTCCAAGCATATCCGGCGGAACATTGTCAGGAATAGCAATACAATAAGTAGCTTTAGGAACTTCTCTATCAACTTTCATAACATCAGTTACTTCAAGCGGAGACATCTTATATTGATTTGCAATAATAACTCGACCTTCGCCAACCTTAATATTACAAAGAGAACCCGGCGCAACACAAGCTGTTTTAAGATTATTCTTATCAGCTTTAATAGCTTCGATTTTAGTTTGAATTGAATCCATAGTTTAAATAATTTACTTTATAAGATAATCAATGTTAATAGGCACAATCTCATAACCTCTACAAAGACCTGCGTCAGTATAAAAGGTAATATTATAAACAATTAAAGTATTACTTACTGTAACAGTGTACATAGTAGTAGGTTTAAAAGGAGGACGGTCTTCAAAAAGGCAAATGACAAAAACGGAAAACCTTTATCCAACACGTCCTCAATGTGAAACAAAGTATAAAATGAGAGTAACAGAATTACCATTAGTAAAAATAGGAGTACCAACAATAGCAGAGATATTTTCAGTTACAGCATTAGTCAGTACTCCCGACTTCATTATGAGTAAAAGGTCACTCACAAAGATATGAATAAATTAGATATTACAAGGGATTACTTGAATATCTTTTTCTAAACCTTATATTTTTCTGTTTCAAAGGCAGTATTCAATAGAAATCTCAATAGCACTAACGTTTTCACCCAGATTTACAGCCACGCACGCAGTGCCTTGTTCTTCTGAATACTTCGAATCAATATGCAAAAACATTTGCAGTACTACCACATTCACACCTTTGTCTATATACACGCACGCACGTGTGCGCTATGCAGAGCTTTGCGATATATATAAGGATATATATAAAGATTACCAAAGGTAATATCAATGACAATATTACTACTTCAAATTCGTCCGTCCGTAATAGGTATTTTAATTATATTCAAATAAACCTCTTATCACCCTCCAATACTCACCTACTCATATCCCCTTTTATTACCCCCTATAGTCCCCCTCTTTTCTCCCCTTTTCTCTCCCTCTCTTTTCCTCCCTCTTCTCTCCTTTACAAAGCACCCCGAAGCTACTTAAAATAGCTTTAAATATAATAGTATTACCTTTAGTAAGTATATGCCCTTCTAAGTTCCTTTAAGTATCTTTAGTAATACTTAGAGTAACATTAAGTAAACTTAGAGTATATATAGGAGTTCCACCCCGCTCAATGCAAAGTGTAACAAAGCTATGAAAAGCATCTGTAATACTTAGAGTAACAATAGTATCTTGAATAGCTTTGCAACTACCAACTCTCGGAGCTTTGTAACGATCAGCAGACCCCAGTAGGGAAGAAGGACTGGTCACGCGCGGAACGTCTGCATAATCACCCGTATTATAAGAGTTAGTATAAGCATCTTCAATGTATTTTGAATAAGCATGAGTAAGATTCATAAGTTTTGCAGTGGTAGAAGTATCTTTAGTAATATTAGAATAACCATGAGTAATAGCAAAATGTTGCTCCCTTCCACACCTATTTCCCTACTGGGGATTACAAAGTTCATCAAAGCTATTATAAATACCGGTAGTATTAATACCATTGCTACTTAGAGTAACTCTGATATTACTTGTAATATTATCTGTAATAGAATCAACGTTACCACATTTCGGCTTACATTTTTGGCAAATTATACACTGAATTTTGATGATGCTTATGCTGATTGTCTTAATATTACTCTAATTAATTTTAAAGCTAATGCAGATTGTATTGAGTATGCTTTTAATATTACTCAAATTACTTTGAATATCAGCAAGGCTTTTATTCAATTCACATTGCAAACTCTAATACTCGGATTTGTACACAAAGTGATTCAAGTGCTTATTCTAATTCTTTTAATATCGCAATTATTTAAAGTATTCTGCATAGTGTCGGGGCGATTAATTTAATTCACATTGCAACTTTTATTACACTGGCTTGTTCTCATTGTTCTTTTATTGCAAATTATAAGGCATTTTCTATTTACATTTCTATTAGTTGTTCTTGAACTTTTAGTGGCACTGTTTGTAACTTTGAATCTTACGGTGCTTCTGTTGGTTTTGGTTTTGATAATTCTAAGGCTTTTGGTGGTGGTTGTTTTAATAGCTTTGAAGACGGTGTTGCTCAGCTTTAGGTCGGGCGTGAAAGTCTGTGTACAGGGACTTATTTTATTGCAATTTATTGCAGACACTCTCTAGATTTTATTATTGGTTATTTTAAGACTTTTAGTAATGCAATTTTTAATTTTGATTCTTATGGAATTTCTATTGATTTTGGTGGTGATAATTCTAAGACTTCTATTAGCTCTATTGCATGGTTTATTCTCATGATTCTTTTATTGCAAATTCTAAAATATTTTCTATTGTTATTACAATTATTAATTCTAAAACTTTTAGTGACTCTGTTGCTTGGTTTTATATCGATTGTGAGAGTCTATGTATGGGGACCTCCTTATACGACAGCACCCCCTTGTAATGCTTGGGGGAATGCCCCCGTCGATGATTCATGAGGAATGATTTTCCGAATTGGAACTGCAATTTTCCATAGAGATGTTGCAGTTACAATTTCTATTACCTCACGACTATCTCCATTTGATAGCATGGATTTAATTAAAATAAATATTAATTTTGAACCTCACGATGCTAAGGTGAATCGTATCTATCTTATGAATACAATGATTAATGCTCCTGAAGTTAAGAAGATGAATGCAATCGTATTGAATGCAATTGCTGTTCTTAAAGACACTGAGGATTATCAAGATCGTTATCTGATTGATTGCAATGATCTAGAAGGTAATACTATTGAACGCTTGTTCATTGGTAAGAAGATCTTTGATAAGATTGATGGTCTTGTTGGTAAGATTATCGATGTAGTCTATAAAGATTGCATTGCTGATGTTACTCAGTATATTGATGATGAGGACATCAATGAAGAAGTGAAGTTTCACACGACTACACACAAGCAAGTGGTTGATGTTGTTAAGACTAATGATATTAACTTGTTGATTGCTTGTGCTAAGCATGGTATTAAGGATATGTATAATGAATTAAAAGAGTTAAACAAATGAGAGTATTAAAGATGTTATTGAAGTGCATCATCATATTGGTGGTGCTCTTCTTATTATCAGCTGCTGAGAGTTTAGTTAATTGGTTTGCATCTAATATTAATGGTGAAGTGTTCATTGGATTTCTATTAGGAGTTGTAATTGCAATTACTATTGCATCTATTATTAAACCTGATAAATTTGATTAAGCTATGAGTGATTACTATGAAGTTAATGGTGAAGATTCTATCGAGATTAATCCTTTTACTGAGGCATTATTAGATGAATTAGAATCTTAATGTGTTAAGAGTAGTGCTATTAGTGCTACTCTTATTTTTTTAAGACCCTACAAACTCCGTCTAATCAACACGACTAAACCCCTTATTGTAATTGGCGGTCGTGGTGATCGTCCTAGAAATTCTAATACTTAAAGTTATGGCAGACGAATTAAAGAATCCAGTGAGACGTTCAGTTATCGGTGAAATTATCTCTATTAAAGAGATTAACAAAGACGATTTCAAAGAAGGTAAATTTCGGCATAATTGTCGGATTGCTCGTGTTGATCCTCTGAATGGTGCTCCACTTGTTGATGTTTACATCACTAATGATCAGTATGATAAATACGGTCTTAATGCGATTGTATTCGCAGGTAATGTTGTGAACTTTAGCATTGATGAGAACATCGCAGGTGAGACCGGTTATATCGACCCTGATACCGAGGAATGGACGTATCATGAAAAGACATTCAACAGCTTTGCAGGTGCTGACAATGTTGGTAGCTTAGGTCTTATCAGTGTATTCGGTAAACTTGGTGTTGGTGCAGATATTGTTTCTGGCTTCATCAAGAACATCGAGACAGCTCGTAAGCAACGTGAAGCTGTTGTTAAACCTAAAGTGGTTGAAGCTGTTGCTACTGAACAAGCAGAAGAAGCTGCGTAAATTCCGTGAGGTGGTGCTGAGTATACTCTCAGTGCTGCCTCTTCTTTTTATTACTTAATTAATCCGACTAATGATCATGAAATTACACGTTATTTATAAAGGTCAAACTGTTGATATTTCTTATGATTTACTTTACATCAATACTGATGAAGTGAATATAAGATTCTCTAATTCAAATGCACAGAGTTGTAAATTTTTAACACAATATCTTGAAGCTAATCGTCTTGATTACGTTCTTAAAGATAGAGAAGACTATAAGGAGATTGTCACACTTCCGGATATATTTGCACTTACTCTAAGTACAAAAGGTACATATCGTTCTCCGGTTGTTAAAGATAATCTCTATGATGCGATTATTAAACGCAGTAATGACATCGAGTTAGCTCATAATGCTATTAGAGGATTTAAGCATAATGTTAAGATAATTGATGCTAGACTTGCTGATATGCAAGATGATTTAAGTAAATCTGAATATGCTCGAAGCATTGATAGTATTACTAAAGAAATACTTGAATTTAAACGCTGTAAACAGCTTGAAGCCTTAGCATTAGCAGAAGAACATCTTGATGTTTCACGTGAAACAATGCCGACAGTTGAGACGCTGGAAGTGGCTTACGAAGTATCGACGTTGTTCAAACTTGAAGACTTTGCGAAGCTTCTATATATTTACAGGTATTTGGAAGATCAATCAAAATTGTCTAAGAAATATCAGAAGGTATATGAGGTATTAGACAGATTAGAGAAGTATATGTACCCGGAATATGTTAAAGAAGTTGAAGCATTAGGACAGAATTTATTTGCTGAATTGCAAGAGAAAGCTGCGAAATGGGCAGAGAATGAACCGAATATTAATGAGTGGATACGGGAGAAATGTAGACAGTTTGGATTTGAGATTAAGAGTGAGGATGAGGAGTAGAAATAGCGTTTGTAGCAGCATCACCACAACCATTCGCAATACCGTCTTCAAAACGTCTTCAAAAACCGCGATGCGACTTCTAAGTATTGCAAATTAAATTCAGAGTGTCAAATACAGAGCAATGAAAGCTGCAAAAAGTTTTGAATTAGAATCTGAATTTGCAGAAATAGAATCTGCGAAACTATGCTAGTAATTGCAAATTAAATTCAGAGTGTTTCATGCAGAGAACCGAAAACCGTAAAAAGTTTAGAATTAACAGTAAAAAAGATGCACATGAATACTTCGAATTTATATGCAGAATATCAGTAGTAATTGCAAATTAAAATCAAAGTGTTGCAAACCGTGAACCAAAAGCAATAAAAAGTTTTGAATTAGCATTAGAATGTATGCAATTAAAATCTACGAAGTGTTAGCACTATTTGCAAATTAAATGCAAAATGCTAAATTCAAAGCAATGCAATATGCAAAGAATTTTGAATTAGAATCAGAAAAGATGCACTTTGATGCTTCGAATTTATATGTAAAGTACTAGAAATAATTGCATAATGCTCTGAAATGTGAATCTCTAATCGTAAAGAATTTAGAGTAAGCATTAGAGTATATGCAGTTGAAAGACTCAAAGCATTAGCACTAAATTCAAAATTAATTCAAATAGTTTCAAAATCTCGAATCCGAATATCAGAATTATTTGAATTAGAATCAGAATAAGTATTCGCAAAACTCTTAATATTTGCAATTGTATCAATGTTATATTCAGTATAATTAATGCAGAATATAGCAATTTGAATATAATTAAGAGTATGGAGTATAGAGTATGCAGTATTCAGTGTGCTATTAAATGCTTTAGAAATATTCGCAGAAATATCCGCAATAAATCCTAAGCATATTCAAAACAATTTGCATTAACATTCCGAATATCAAAATGCTTCGAATTGGTATCAATATGATTTGAAGTAAACTTAGATATTTTTAGATTAATTATTTGAGCTTTATAATTAATACTATATCTCATTGAATTTGTAGTATTAATTTCATTTAAAACATTAAACGTATGGTAGTATATATTAAAGACCGAATAACAGATGAAGTCATAGCAGTAACTTATGATGTATTCGTAGTATATGGAAACGAATTAATATTCATTAAACAAAAAGCAGCAAAAGCTATTGCAAATAGTTTAAGTGATTCAATATTATTCTTAGTACATAGAGAAGCAAAGCATTTTATCTCATATTCAGCAGAAATTGATCAATCAATTGTAACATTAAATAAGAATTTAATTGTAGTTGCAATGGACAGTAGAAACAAAGAGTATGAGATAAATCACTTAGAGTATAAAAACCAATTAGAACAATGGAAACATGACATCGAGAACTCTAAGAATAGTTGTAACTGATATTGAAGCAGAATGGTTAGTTCCAGTAACAGCATCAATATCATGGGTAGATTACCAATTAGTTCTTAAATTAACATCGTCACGAACAAGACACGGGGTACAAGAGTTTCTTAGAAGAAACAACATACCTGTAACAGAATTCGTAGATGAAAAAGAATTAATAGTAGATCCGAGTGAATTACAAGAAGTATCTATAAAAGAATCTAATATAACAACAAAGGAGCTTTTAGAGAGACTAAATGATGATGAGTATTAATCTTAATATTATCAATAATGATTATAAGATTAACTGTAGTATGTACGAGGTATAATATGACAATGGAAATACAGTGTCACAAAGATACCGACTGTGTAGTATCAGATGAAACAATAGAAATAAAAGCAACATCAGATAAAGTAAGAAATAAAATCAAAGATTTTTGTAAATTCGCAAGAATAAGTGTAAAAGAATATCCAATTATTCATAAACTTGTAATATCAAGAGAATCAAAGAAGATATTCGTAAAGACTTTTAACAATCAGTAGAGCTTTCCAATCCCCAGTAGGGAACAAGGACTGGAAGGAGCAACATTTAGCATCCCTATAGTAATAACTTTAGAAATGGAAGATTATTTTACAACAGAAGAAATAGTAGGAGCATTAGTGTTTATATTTTTAGCAATTGTACCTCCATTAATATTGGAGTATCGAGAGAAACATCGTAAATAATATTAATATTAATATTTAATAATTATGGCATTTATAGGATTTTTAGCTGTAGTATTAATATTATTTCTATTATTCCGTTTGTATATATACAATCTCGAATCAGAAGAACGTAAAAAGAAATATGAGAAGAAGCCTATAAAAATTAATGAGGAGTCTCATGTTCAATTTCATTATTTTGATGAAGAGGATAATTGTATAGAAGATTATGAAGAATATACGAATCGTATGCAAGAAATATGGGGATATGATCCGTATAATGTTGAACCAATAGAAAGTTATTGTGAAAAAGCAATACATATAGAATAATATTAAATTGCATTACCATTATGAGAAAGAAACTTCTCACAACCAAAGAAATTAAAAGATATATCAAGACACATGATACAATAGAAGAAATATTGTATTGTTTAGTGTTTTTCTTAGTACCATTTGTATTTTACTTAGCAGCACATTTCAAATACTTGTTTGACTATGTGGATGATGAGGAACTTCAAGTGTACTTAGAAGCTGAAAAGAGATATTCAGCAGCAACAAGAATATGGTTATTGGCAATAATAGCAATACTCTTAGTAATACTGATAGTAAAGATTTGACCGCCATATATTGAGAATGAGCCTTTGTTTAATGGAGATGACCTCTCGGTTGTCTCCATATAATTAAGGTCACAGAGAGCAAATGCAAACGTTTTAAATGGCATTTTCAAGTCTGACTTCCGGTATGGTGAAATCGGTTATAAATAAAAGTAAACGCAAAATTTCATGTTCGCAATAGTATCAGCAAATGAGAAATCATACATATCATCAACAGAATGTGTATGCTTATCTGAAATTACGAAAATTGAATCATACTTTGATAAAATAAGAGTATCATTCGGTTCAGTGAAAACACGTAATAGTGTAGATGTAGAATTAGTAGCAAATGCAATAAACTTTGCTTCTATATCCGCATTAACTATTGAACTTGAGTATAAACAATTAATTGCATTAATGCCTTAAAAGATGTATATACAAATAAAATCAAAATCATGTACAACATCAGTAATTGCTGTTATATCTGTGAAAGAAAAAGATCTCAATGAGGTAGAAATAAAATTCAAAGATAAAGAGTCATTAAAATTAGCAAGACTAAACTTATCTAACGTAGGTTTAACTGTATCCGAACGTGCGTTTAGAAGAATGAGAATAAAAGGATACAAACAGTTATTAATTAAATAAATTGTAATTATGGAAGTACAAGTATCACAAGTGAACAAAGCAACCATTAAAGATGTTATTAGTATTCGTAGTAATGATGCTAATAGCGCAGTAGTTGTATTTAAAGATGTAGCAGCATTTAATACAGCTAAAAAGATATTATCATCAGCTAAGATGAAATTTACGCCATTACACGTAACACCGATATTGTATCTACCGCAAGGTACAGCGTTGCTCGTAACAGTATGAGTATATGGAATATTCTAAAGAGTTTCTATCGCAATTCGAAGTAGATGCAACAAACTACACGTATGTGCCAGTTGATAATCAACCACACGTAGTACCACTTGTAAGAAGAGGTACAACAAAAAAGTTTGAAGCATTAGTATATGCAGAAGAATCATCTTTACGAGCATTTCAATGTGCAGCAATACAATGTGATTTGAAGTTATTACAAGACTGTCAAGGATGTCGATGTTTGCCGGGTGGACGTAAAGATGGAAAAGCAGTAGTATTTAAAATAGAATACATTTATCAAGTGCATGAACAGTGATATATTTAAACCTAGCTTGCTTCCAGATAAGGACAAGACCGAGTTTGTAAAGCAAGTGCAGCAAGAGTACAAGCACATAGGTTCAATAAAATATAGACCGGGTTCAACATTATGGCAATTTAACACAGAAACGGGAGAATTAAAACCCGCAAAAGTAACAGTTAAAGAGCAATTAGTATGGACATCTAAAGGTGATTGTACTAAGAAGACACGTAACGTCATTTACGAGGACAAATGCGTTTACATGTGGGCGTTAAATAGAAAGAACGCTGAAAAGAAGATCCTCAGAGTTATTAACAATGTAATTAGAAAAAGACAAGAGAATCAATGATTGTACATTTTATTATTTTATGGTTTACAATAGCATTACTAATTGTATTAGTTATGTTTTTAGTGGATTCAATAGGCCATATGTATTATCACCGAATGGAAATGGTTTGGTATGTTCAAATGATGATAGCATTAGTGTTATCACTATTTGTTTTAGGTGGAATCGTATTAATTGCATTTGCACTTGAATCATTTTGTTCGGTTGTAGGTCTATTACAAGACGCATCTGTAACTGCATTATCACCGAGATAAGTGTTTGATTATTAGGTTAAGTCAAAATTAATGCTTATCTTTGTAGGCTTTATGATGTTTGAGTTTCAAACGTAGTTATTAATCTATTTATTAATCTTTCTTATTATATGGCGAAAAAGGAAAATCTAAAGACATTTGTTATTCAACAAAGTGATATTGATAAGGCTATTAATTATCACTTAGATAAAGGCGGTAAAGATCATAGACATCTTGCTGATTGTTTGGAGCGTGAAATGTTTTACAGTTATTGCTGGGAAACTATTCATCGTTCTGTTCGTCCGTGGGATGGCTTTCGTAAGATATTGAATACTGTTGTTGATAGTTTGTTTTGTGATATGCCTTCGATTACAATTAAAACAATTGCAATTGACGGTGCTATTACATTCCGAACTGCTCAATGTAATGGTGTGAGATAATGAGTGGTGAATGCAGTAATTGCGAATCTAGGCAGCGTAGGGGTAATGACCCTCGTTGTCTAGTTTGTATTTATTTCAATTCTGCAATATTTAATAAAGGTTTTACTAATGTTAAATCACAACATTTTATTACTAAAGTTGAGAAAGCAATTGAAGATGCTAAAGTATTCAGAGATAAAGCTAAGATTGCTGATTTACGACTTAAAATTAAAGATGTTGATGAAGTTCTTAATTCGAATGATAATTCTCGTACATTTCAAGAGATATTTGATGATAAGAAAGAGTATTGGCAAAAACTTGGACTTAATGTTGCAGATATATGTGGATTTGAAGATGTATATAAAGAAGTTTCTGAAGTTCATGAAAGTGATAAAGGTAATTTCTATTTTACATTTCCATGTTCTACAAGACTTAGAAATAAATATGTTCGCATTTATGGAACTGATATTTCGACGAGAGCTGCTATTGAAAAGATGTACCCTGATACTGATTATATTCAATATGATTCTGTAGAATGGAATACTCCTAATAAATATACTCGTCGTAAACCTTGTGATTGTTATACAGAATGGATATAGAAAAAGCTTTTGAGAGTATTCAAAATAATCTCATTGTTACTAGAGAACGTGATCATTGTATGACTCAAGTTTGTCCTTGTTGTGGTAAGTATAAGTTTAGTGCCGATCCTAGCAATGTTATGGGTAATTGCCTAGATTGTGGATATACTGTTATGAATAACAGAGGTACTATTGAGAGATTTAAAGGACAAGGTGTATTTGCACTATCTCGTGGTACTAAAGGTGGTATCTTTTCAATTGTTGAAGGTGGATGGGAAGCCGCAATTGAAACACTACCTAAAGCTATTGCAGATGCTTTTAATTGTACGATTAATGAACTTGACTATTGTATTCTTCATTCTGTTAAAGATGATAAAGTAGTTACTATTGATTTTAAAGGTATGCTCTAAGCTCCGCCCCGTTCCAGTCCTATCTCCCTACTGGGGTCTGGAAATGCTACGTGGAGTGATGCTAATACTAAAGTATATATTATGACTGAAATAGACTTTGTTGTTGGTGATAGAGTTGTTACCTCTAGGGGAATCTATGGTACTATTGTATCTATTGATGAGAGTGCTGATACTTCTCAAGTTAATATTGGTAGCAAAACTGTCACTCTGTATAATAATCAGTTATGGTCGGTTAAGAATCGAATTTCTGTTGTTTGTTATTATACAGATGGTTATGAAAATTATAATAGACTTGTTACACTTCCTAAACAGTTTAAACTATATGACTTTACTAAGCCATTAGATAATGAATTGTTGGATTATTGTAAAAAGGCTATTACTAAAAGTGTTAAAGGTATTTTTACGATTACGAAAATTGAAATTTAAATATGAAAGCAAATCTTACTTATTCTCTTATCTCTGCTGATTTAAAGCAAGGGATGTATTTGTTGGTCAATGATCATCTTGGTTATGTTAGCCGTATGAATGGCGATGAAGCGATTATTTCGTTTTATTTCGAAGACGGTAAAGTCATTAAGCTTGCTAAGCAAACTATGACTCGTGAAGATGCTATTCGTACTTATGGCGAATCTGTAATCAAGTTGATTGCAATTGTTGATGGGAATCCTATTTCCATTAATCATCAGAATTATAAGAAGATTTTTACTCCTATGCTTACATTTGCTAAAGGTGCAGAAGAATCTTATATTGGTGAATTTATTCGTACTAAAGAAGGTCGTAATCCTCTATACGGTGAAGTATCTCCGGTTTATTCTATGCTTAAAAGTGGTGATACTGTCACTATTACAAGTCTTGAAGTTGTTGACCGTTATAGTTTGTATGATTCTACCAAAAGACTTGTTAAAGTTAAAGAAAAGAAATCCGGTTCTAAGTTCTTAGTTACTCGTATTGATGATGAGAAAGAAGAACTTCTTGTTAGTCGTAACGATGTAACTCTTGGTGAAAAAGATAAATATGATTTATTTAATGTTATGAATTTTGATGCGTTAAAGAATCTCGTTGCAAGCGGTGAAGCAAAGACTGTTGAAGCTAAAGGTAAAACAAAATCTGAAGCTAATTCTAATGGTAATGCTTTTTATCGTTTGCATAAGAGCAAATGGAAAGCTACTTATAGTAAACTTGAAGGTCAAGATCATTATCAGTGGCTTGCTGTTCGTGAAGAAGATGAAGAAAACAATGAAGCTAAGATTGTTGTTCCTATTTCTGTTCCTATTACAAATATTCCGAAACATCAATTCAGTGGTTTCGATAATGAATATTGGATTCCGGGTACAATTCGTGAGATGAATCAAGCTAGGGCTGATCTCAAGAATTTTGTTCCATTTAGAGAAGGTCTTCCGATCTTTGGTAAACTTACTACTACTGTTCTTAATGGTAAGGAGTTTACTTACTTTCTTCTTGATAACATTAAACAAGAATCTGTTAATCACTACATCTTCAAGCATCGGGATATTACCGAGGAACGCCGGAGTGAATTAACCATTAAGAAGCTGCCTACGCTTTAATATAAGCTCATAGAGGCACTTTTGTATTGAAATAAACCAATTGGTTCACTTTAATACAAAGTGTCTCTATGGGTCTAAAATGAGCCAAAATGAGGATAGTTAAAATTGAAGTGCCTGTCTATAGGTATGCTGAACTTAGTGATAGTGCTAAAGAAGTTGTTAAAGATCATGTTCTTAGTGCTACACGTGATGCTCAAGGTTTTACTGATTCTGTTAAGAATACTCTTGATGTTTTAGGTGTTGAAGAATCTGAGGTTTATTATAGTCTTGGTAATTGTCAAGGAGATGGTCTTTGTTTTACAGGTAGTATTACATGGAATAAAGCTATTGAGATTCTTTATATTAAAGAAAGTATTGCTAAGCTAGATAAAGACTTTATTAAGTCTTGTGAAGATTGTATTTATTCTATTAATTTTTATAAATTTGATAGAATGTATAATCATTGTAATACAGTTACTGTTGAATTTGAAGATAGTAGCTGGATGTATGCTGAGGATTTTACTAAGCTTAAAGATATATTTCTTACTTGGTATAAAGCTCTTTGTAATAAGTTTGAACATCAAGGTTATAAATGGTTTTATGAGATTAGTGAAGAAGATGTTGCTGAGTATTGTAATAATAACGATATAGAATTTACAGCTGATGGAGACGTCTTTATTGAATCTACTTAAACCTTATGAAGATATTAGTATTGCTTTTCAACGTTATCTTCTCCAAGTCACTAATGGTAGTGGTAATTTTATTGAGTTTTCTACTACATTATCTTGGCGTATGCAGTTAGGAATGATTTTGGAGTTTCTCGATATTGTTTATGATGTCACAATTTCTATATTCCCTAACGGAGGAGCTGTTATCAAAAGTATTAACGGAAGACAAATGGTTGCTGATGTGTATACAACTGCTGAACCTGTCCACCCGCTTGTTCGTTATTACAATACTATTGATGTTGCTTGTAAATACATTTTAAAACCCTTTTAAATTATGGATACTACAGATAAACCTAAAATAAAAATTAAAGCTGTAGGAGATACTGTATCTGATATAGTTTATGTAACTGAAAAAGGTTCTTATCTTATAGATGTGAATTTTAGAGGTTATAATGATAAACATCCTGATTGTTCTACTATGGATTTACATGCTTGTTGTCCTAATGAACCTGATGGTGAACCTGATTATCGTCTTAAATCTGAAAGATTTATTGTTGTAGATGAGTTCTGATTTTAATAAAGATGCACTACTTAGGTCTGCCAAACGTATTAACGTTTCTTATTTTAAAGAACAACAAGAAGATGCTATTAATGCTATTTGGCAATGGTGGCAATCACAATCTATAAGTTTTACTCTTAGTGGTTATGCTGGTACTGGTAAAGCTCTTCTTGATGATACTAAGGTATTAACCATTAATGGTTGGCACAGCATAGGAGATATAAAAGTAGGTGATAAAGTAGCAGTTCCTACAGGTGGATTTTACCCTGTATCTGCTGTTTATCATCATTCGGGTAGACCTCTTTATAAAATTACTTTTAAAGATGGTAGATCTATTATTTGTGATGAGAATCACTTATGGCAAGTTCGTAGTAAAAGACTTATTCAAAAGTATCATGAGTCTAATGGAGATTATACTAGATATAGTTATACTAAAACAACTAAAGAACTTTATGATGAATTAAAAGATTGTATTGTAGGTAAAGTTGGTTATAAGTATGCTATACCCTTGTGTGTATCTCCGGGTTTTACTAAAAGTTTTGTTATACACCCTTATGTATTAGGTGTGTTATTAGGTGACGGTGTTTTAACTAATAATTTAGCTAAACATATTAATACTCGTTTATATATAAGTTCTAATGAAAAAGATATTATAGAAAAAATTGCTAATATATTACAATGTTCTTATGATTGGCATAATAATTCTAATTTTACCAATTCTATTTATGGTGATAATATTCCTAAAATTGATGAAGCTTTAAGAAATTATAATCTTAGATGTACTGCCATTAATAAATATATCCCGAAAGAATATTTATTTGCTGATATTGATCAAAGATTAGATTTACTTAAAGGTCTTATTGATACTGATGGTCATATTAAAGCTAAAGGTCAAGTTAGTTATTCTACTATATCTAAACAATTAAAAGATGATATTATTACACTTTGTAATAGTTTAGGTATTTGTGCTACAGTTTATGAAGATACTAGAAAAGATAATATATGTTATGATATACGAATTATCACAAATGATATTATATTTTCTAGCAAAAAACATTTTAAAATTTATAATGAGGTTATATCTAAAACAAAACATTGGAATGATCATTTGTTTATTACTTCTATTGAAGCTTTAAACAAAACAGGTAACACAACTTGTATAAGTGTTGATCATAAAGATCATTTATACATTGCTGAAAATTATATAGTGACTCATAATACTTTTATCATGCGTCATCTTGTACGTTATTTGATAATTGAAAAGGTTTGTGTTACAGCTCCAACTCATAAAGCTCTTCGAGTTCTTGAAAATAGTTCTGGTAAGAAAGGTATGACCATTCAATCTCTTTGTGGTCTTAGACCTGATGTAGATATTGAAGATTATAACATTGAGAATCCCTCTTTTAAGGTTATAGGTGAACAGAAAATGAGAGGTTATAGACTTGTCATTATTGATGAATGTTCTATGATTAATCCGGGTCTGTTTAATTTACTTATAAAGACGGCTATTCAGTGTCGATGTAAGCTGCTCTTTCTGGGAGACGAGCTACAGATACCATATGTGGTAAAACGAACGTCGGGTGATAACGAAGATACTTATAATCGTATTAGTCCTTCTTTTACTCACACTGATGTTCAATTTCGTTTAACTCAAATTGTTAGACAAGAAGCTGGTAATCCTTTGCTTGAATTGTTTGGTATTATTCGCTCTGATTTGATTAATGGTACTGCTAATTTCTATCAGTATATTCTTCAAACTCGCGAAGCTGTTAATGCTCAAGGTGAAGGTTTTACTATTATGAATAAACTTGATTTCCGTAATAAGGTTATTGAAATGTTTAGTTCTGATAACTTTAGTAAGGATATTAATTATGTTCGACTTATTGCTTTTACTAATGATTGTATTGGCTTTTGGAATACTTTTATTCGTGATGGTGTTCTGAATAATCCTCAAGGTATGATAACGAAAGATGATATGTTTACTGCATATCGTACTGTATTTGATGAATACAAATCTCCTATTATTATTAATAGTGAAGATTATGTTGTTCATGATGTTCGATATTATGTAGCAGACAATGGTCTTGCTTGTTATTGTATTACATTGAGATCTGCATTTGATGGCAAGGTTACTCCTATGTTTAAAATCATTGATTTTTGGGATTCTAGTAACATGGATAACTTCGGTGCTATGCTAAATGCAATTCATTATAAAGCTCTTACTGGTACTGATCGTAGTAGATGGTTTAGATACTTTAGATTTAAGGATATACATCTTACTATGACCGACTATAGACTCAATGCTGCTAACAAGAATAGACTCGTTGCTAAAGACATAGATTATGGCTATGGTATAACCTGCCACAAATCACAGGGCAGCACTTTCGAAAATGTCTGCATTGATCTTGATGATATTATTTACTTTAAAACCAAATATGGTAAACGTATTAGACGTAATCCTGCTGAGGCTCTTAGACTTCTCTATGTTGCTATGAGTAGAGCTACTAAACACGCTTATTTAAAATTATGAGTAAAAATATTATACTTAGTGAAAAACATGGAGTTAATCCAAGTATTACTGTTTGTCCTATTTGTGGCAAAGAAATAGGTATTGCTTTATTAGGTAAACTTAAAGGAGATGAAGAAGCCCCTAGAAAAATTATAGGAGATCTTTGTGATGATTGCATTTCTAAATTAGGTAATGATAAAATTTATATTCTTGCTATAAATGATCAAGGATATGGTACAAAAGGTATTATTATTAAAAGATCTGCACTTAATATTCCTGTTAAGGGTTATATGACTCTTATGAAAGAAAATGAATTTGATAAAGTATTTAAACATTAAATTATGCTTATAACCGAAGATCAAATTCAAGATATAGATAAGATTTATGTCTTGAAAGAATGCTGGGCAGCTCCTTGTGGTATGGGTAGTAATCAACGTATTATTCATAATCGTTGGATGGTTCCTATTACTTGGGTTGCTGAGCAATGTTCTATGAGTGCTGTTCAAGTTCTTGAAGAACATCTGTTTGCTAGTGGTTTAAATGTTGATAGTGTTGGTAAGATGGAGTTCCTTAAAGCTAGAGCTAATCTTAAAGGATATGATCTTACTGCTGTTGTTTGTTCAACTCTGAAATACGAAGACGGAACTTCTGTTTATGCCGATACTACCGAAGAAGATAGAAAATAGATTGCCAATTTCTACAGATGTTTTGATTAATGGTATTGCTTTAACTATTACTCGATGTACGTTTCAAGAATATAAGATGAAGTATAATATAACTTCTGATGAATTTGATGATCTTGATAAAGGTTATGAATGTGTTTATAATCCTTATCATATTATATTTATACCTGATATTATGGCTATTGATATGTTTGATTTGTAAGGTGCAGATGCTCCGCTCCCTACCACTCCTTCATCCCTACTGGGGTTTGCAAAGTTTTACTAAATGTTATTGATATGGCATTAACTAAAAAAGAATATGATAATTTAGGTGAAGCTGAATACATGATTGATGATGCTCTTGTTGAAGCTTCTCCTATTTCGTTTGGTGCTTATTGTGAAAAGTATTCGTTTGATTCTACCGAATATGATTGTGATGTAAAAGGATATGATGTTAAGATTTTTAAAGATGCTGAATCTTTTCATACTGTTTTTATGCAACGTAGTCTATTTGAACGAATTGCTGCTAAAAGTGATTATTAATGCAAACGAGATTTTCTAATATGTTTGAAGATACGTCTGATGAATTACGTGAAGATGATTATTGTGATAAGTGTGATCTATGTGTGCGGAACTCTCTAATCCCCAGTAGGGGACAAGGACTGGAAGGGAGCGGAACTATCCTACATTTAGTTGCAGCTCCTAGTCCTGCTGATAGAAAGACTAAATACGTACTTAGTGGTAACACAGGTAAATTCATTAGACGTATTCTTGAAGATAAGAAATTACTTGCTTTATCGTATATTACTTCTGTTGTCAAATGTGGTACATTTCAGACTATTAATGCGAAAGCTATTGCTGAATGTTTTCCTAGACTTCAAAGAGAGATTGCTAGAGTTGAACCTAGTATGTTCATAACTTATGGTAAAGATCCATATTTTATTGTTAGTGGAGGTAAAGCTTTTCCTAAAGGTGGAGAAGGTATTGATGTGCTTCCTAATGGTAAGATACATATTTACACTATGAGTCTTGAATATATGCGTAAGAATAATGATTATAGTTATCTCGATAGAGCGTATGATACTGCTATTATTGCTTATCGTAAATTTGTTAATCAATGGGTTATTTTAAAATAAATGGCTACTAATAAATCACCTACTACTAGTTGGATATACGATATTGAATGTTATATTAATATGTTTGAGGTTAGCTTCATTCCTTATGGTGTTCCTCAAGATATTATTGATTTATACATTGCTGCTGATATAGCTAAGAATAAAGAGGATAAACGTCTCATTCTTGAAGCTATGGGTGCTAAAACTTTTATTATTTATAGAGCTTATCATGAAGATAAATTTGAACGTCAGAATATGACGCCTGCTTCATGGGATGATTCTAATAATATTAGTAGTGGTATTGAAGGTCTTTATATGTTTTTTAAATCTCATAAAATTATCATTGGTTATAATAGTTTTAACTATGATATGACTATGCTTGATATATTTATTCATTATGCTCCTACATTTGATTGGAAGACTGGTCTTCGTGAAGATACTTATGGTAGAAAGCAACATATAACTGAATTTCTATTCGAGCATTCTCAGAAAGCTGTTGATAAGGATATGGGTGGTAAAACATATCGTAGACTTCTTGATTTTTATAAAGGTCGTAGATATTTTCGTCCTTTTACCGATTTTGATATTCAAAAGATTCTATATCTTGATGCTACATTTGTTGCTCTTAAAGCTGTTATGATAGTTCTGAAATGGTATCGTATTCAAGATTTACCTATTCATTGGAGTTATCGTATAAAACGTGATGAGATAGCACTTGTAACAGATTATAATATTAATGATGTTCTTGGTACTGATGCTCTTGTTAAGAATCAACAGAAAGAATTAGATCTTCGTGCAAAGCTAAGTGAGATGTATGCTATTGATCTACGTAATATGTCTCGTAGTTCTATTGGTAAAAATCTAATGACTAAGTTTTATTCTGAATGGTCTGGTATGCCTCCTTATGAATTTGTTGATCTTAGAACTGAACGCAGTGCTGTGCCTATTGGTAAAGTTGTAAAAGATAGTATTCAATTTAAGACTCCTTTTTATAGGAAGATTCTTGAATCTATTCAGAGATATAGTATTTATATTGGTCTTGGTAGTCCTAAGCAAAGTGAACTTAAACGTGAATCTATTGCCAATGGAATCGTTGTTACTACATGGAGAAAGAGCTTTCAATCTTTAGAATTTCTTTCTCATGATAAGGGTTATACGATGGCAAAAGGTGGTCTTCATAGTAAAGATGATCCTCGTGTCATTTGGGCTGAATCTGGTGAGATTCTTGCTGACCCTGATGTTAATTCAATGTACCCCAGCTTTATTGTTGAATATGGTGTTAGTCCTCATCATTTATCTTCAAAAGTGTTTTTAGGTATTGTTGAATGGCTTAGAACGACTCGACTTGATGCAAAACATAGTGGTCGTAAATTAGAAGCTGATGCTCTTAAGATTGTTATTAATCGTATTTATGGTGCATTGAATGATGCTATGGATTATTTATATGACCCTGAATGTACTTATACTGTTACTATCAATCTTCAATTACTTTTATGTAATCTTATAGAAGCGTTTGAACTTAATAATTTTGATGTTCTTTCTGCTAATACAGATGGTCTTCTTGTAAGACTTCCTATTTCTAGAAAAGATACCTTTGAACATATTTGTAAAGAATGGGAAGATTATAGTAAGCTTACTCTTGAAACTGAAAAGTTTGAGAAGTATTGTAGAAGTGCTGTTAATGATTATATTGCTGTTGGATATGGTTTCTATGATGCTTTACAAGAATATAATCGTTGTGGTATTTGGATTGATTCTAAAGGCAATACTTATACTACACGTCAAGCTATTGAAGATAAATTTATTAAGTTTAAAGGTTATTTTCTTCAAGACCCTGAATACAATAAAGGTTTTGTTTATCCTGTTGTTAAGAAAGCTCTTAAAGAATATTTCCTTTATGGTGTTGATATTACTGAATTTATTAGAAATTATATCAATACTTCTCGTACTGCTATTTATGATTACTGTTTTAGTCAGAAAGTTGCTGGTAAATATACTACAATTTATAAGACAGTTAGAGATGGTAAACCTGTTTATATTAAGTGTCAAAAGCATAATCGTTTTTATATTTGTAAAAGTGGTGGAGGTGCTATAACAAAAGCTATTGTTCCTGATTCTGATAATATAGCGTATGGTGATGATATTAGTGGAATTGTTGTTGAAGAAGAGAAGTCGCTTGTTGCTGGTCAGAGAGTTGCTTTGTTTAATGATTACGAATATAAAGAAGATTATAATCTTAATTACGGTTTCTATATTAATGAAGCCTATAAGATTCTTTATGGTAATGGTAAAACAGGTAAAGGTGAACGTCGTGGTATTAACAATAATAGTAATAACTTGTTTGGTTGGTAAGATATGAAGAGAGATAGAGCTGTTATTTATAAAGATTTTTATACCAATAAATTCTCAGCTGTTAAAGCTGTTATTGTTGTGTATTTAGATGCTGCCTTTGAAGATTTCTTTACTCAATATCCTTTCAATAGTAAGAACTTTAAAGATTATGATCATGATAAGATGCTTAAACATATTGTTTTTAATCTTTGTCGTATCATGGGTGATGCTGGTTTTAGGTTATATGAATTATTAACTGATTATGTTGATGATGTATATAATCGTAATGAGATAGAACAATGCGCTAGAGCTGTTCTTGATAATATTAAACTTACAGATGTTAATTAAGATAGATGAAAGATTACGATATTTCTGAAAAATATAAGCGTATTTATCAGGGTATTCTTAAATGGAAACAAGCTGGTTATAAAGGTCTATTTCAATATACTGAACGTATTGATATTCCTCTTGTAATTAGTGAGGTTATTCAGCATGTAGCTAATCAAGTTGAAGCTGATCCTTATGTTCACATTGTAGTTCCTGATATTAAAACGAAAGATTCTCTTCGTAAACGTATTGTTCATACAGGTGTAGTTATAGATTTACTTAAAGATTTTATTGATCGTATCACTAAAACTTGTAAAGGTAAAGATATGCTATATGCTGATACGTTTGTGATGCTTGATTGTACAAATGAAGCTTATCATAAAGATGATACTTATTTCAAGAAGTTGAAGAAAGTAGCTGCTGATAGATTTCTATTTGTTACTACGAAAAAGATTCCGGTTAATATGCTAAAAGCGTTTACTGCTTGTGGTATTCCGGTTGTTGATACTATAACTAAAGGTATGGCTTTGGAAGAAGGTTGGATTTCTCCTTATGTTATATATAATGTTGGTATTGAGTTTACAAGTGAAGAAAAAGAGTTATATAAACAGCTTACTGAACAAATCTCTTCTATGCTTTCTATATTTAAAGGTAAAGCTAAGATAGTGAATTATGAGTTTAGGAAGTTTACTCATCTACGTATGGATATGGTAGAAGATGATATGGCTCTTATTAAAGCTTGTCACATGGGTGTTAATTATGTAAATAATCTTACTGATAAAGTAAAGCATATACATAGTGAAACAGTACGTAACATGGTTGCTGAAGTTATGGGTTGGAAAGCTAATCTTGATCTTTCTAATGACTATAATAAGCAAGTTGAAATGTATTGGAATCCCGATAATATACTCACTCGTACTAAAGCATTTAGTGATGCTATTGAAAAACGTTTAGAGTTATATAATAATAATCTTAATAAGAGAGAAGCTATTGCTACTGCTATTAAGAATATTAAAGGTAAAGGACTTGTTCTAAGTAAGACTCGTTCTATTACTAATTTTGTTGAGACTTTAGATTACTGTATGTGTTGGTATAAAGGTATGACTTCTAGAATTTGTTATGATTTCAATGGTCAACCTTATACTTATACTACTGGTGCTAAGAAAGGTGAACCTAAAGTATTTGGTGATATTGGTATCCGAAAAGAATGTTTAAAACATCTTGAACATGGTGATGTTTCTGTTATTGCTACGGATGAAGTTGCTAATGTGGTTTTTGATGTTGAGGGTCTTACTACAATTATATGTACCTCTCCATACTGCAACCCATTTAAGACCATTTCCGACAAGAAAGAGGAACAACCATACATAAATAAGCCTACTATTATAATATGGCTTTATATGCAAGATTTCGCACTCAATTCGGACGATTACCGCACGTCAAAAGAGAAAGAAAAGCTCATTGATGCGCAGAGTAAATTTACTACTGATATTGTCTGGACTAACGGCATTAAAGATGTTAAATTTTAATTTTTGATGATTTAGTGCTTACTATTATTGCACACGTCAAAAATATTATCTATTTTTACCAATGGAAAATAAAGACAAAGAAAACGACAAAATGAGTGAAGAAGTTATTACAGATGATGCTACGAAAGACGGTGCTAATGCTGCTACTAATAAAGGTGAAGTTGTAAAAGCTAATAGTGGAGCTGTTGCACAAGCAAATAAAGATGTAATTACTCGTAATCTCGCTGTTCTTGGTGAATATAGAACTTTTGCTGAAAGTCTTATAAATACCGATCTTGGTGCGAGATTTAAAGAAAATGTAACTAAAGATGGAACTGTCACTGAAGTTATTAACATTGATAACATGGTTACTTGTTTATTAACTGGGCAGGAATTAGGTCTTTCTCCTATGACTTCTCTAGCTTATGGTCGTAATCTTAATCTCGACGCTATTCAAAAGGTTGAACTTGGTAAAACTCTTGGTCTTTCTGTTACTGCTTCTTTAAAGAATATATTCTGTTTTGAAAGTGGTGGTACTAGACAAGTTTATACGGGAATTAATGTTGTTGAGGGTTGTCTCAATAAACATCATATTGATATTGAGATTGACGAAGACTTTGTTCCCGTATATGAATATTTTAATGTTCAGCTAAGTAAACCTATTATTGAATTTAAACCTGAACGTCACATTGATATTGACGAATATAACGATGATTATGTTCGTAAAATGATGACGGAACAAGGTATGATTCCTGTTACTCGTGTTGTTAAGACTTATCGTACAACTGTTACTCTTGTTCGTAAAGGTAAAAGAACCACAATTTCTTATACTCTTCAAGAAGCTATTGACGCTGGTCTTAAATCGGGTAAGAACTCAATTACCGGTGCTGATGTTAAAGGTAAAGATAATTGGGATAAACACACTCGTTCTCTTATGAGAAAAATGGCGATTATGATCGCTGCTCGTATCTGCGCTAATGATATTCTTAACGGAATGTATTGTGATGTTGAACTTAAAGATGTTAAATCTATCAATGATGATTACGTTGATGTTCAATATGTAGAAGCAGATGATAACGCAAATTATTAAAGAATAAATACCGTTTGTGGTAGTGATATTGCAAACATCTATCTTACATAAACTATTAATAAAGTTAAAGTCATGGAAAAATTTAATTTTGATTTCTTGAAAGCTGGTATCAATGAAGGTCGTTTTGAAACTGTAGCTAAAGCTGCTAAAGTGAGTGATGAAATTCGTCCTGAGTTGGTGGTGAACATCTCCATTAACAAGATGTGTATTAACGGTCTTGCATCTAAGATGCTTAACATTGAAACGGGCGACTATATGAAAGCTATGGTCTTGACTGCTGATCAATGTGAGAACGATGTGAACAAGAAGTTCTTCATTATGGTTTCTAAAGTGAAAACTGACGATATGATGACTCTTGCTGCTGTCGGTAAAGCTAAGGGTGTTGGTCGTAAATTGTTCTGCTCTTACGCAGCTTGTTACTCTCAATTCTTGCAGAATACTCCGGATGCACAAGCTATCACCGCTGATAAGTTAGCTGAACTTGGTTATGCTTACGGAATTGATAAGAAAGATTCTGAGGGTAAATCTTACACAAAGTACACCGCTAATCGCGAGGTTCACTACGAATTGGTTGATACCGGTATTGACTATCCGAACTCTGACGGCTCTATGTTACGTATCTGGGCTTGTGTGAACGCACAGATTATCGACCGTCCTTACGATCCGTCTGTTGAAGCTGAAACTGCTGCTGATGATGCAGAAAATAAGAAAGCTGATGCACCGGAAACTGTAGCCGATACCGCAAATGCTGAAACTGCTGCTGATGCATCGGAAGAAGCACTTGCTTCTCAAGAAACCGCTGGTGACGGGGATGATATTTAATCTATATCCGTGACAACACATTGCTTAGCTAAGCAAATCTATCTTACAGAAAGAGGGACTATTAAGGTTCCTCTTTTTTTTACTCTTTAAATTACTTATAAAATGAGTGAAGTTAATAAAAGTCAAGCTGCTACCGGAGTTATTAATTTTGGTGAGGTTGTAGTTACCCAAGACAAAAAGTTTAAACCTCGTGAAGAGTTTAACAATTTGTGTCAGGCACATCTCGTATCTGTTGAGATAAAAGAAACCGAAACTCCTAAAGTAGATGAGAACGGTGTTGCATCCACCTATGAGTATGCCGGTATTCCTGTACCAACTATTGTTTTCCGTTATAAAGAAGAACCTGTTCCCGGTGATGAAGTTGATCGGTTTTATACTGATTCTTTCCGTATCGTCACTACTCGTAAAACTGACGGAACTGCTGTAGATGTTAAAACGTTTACCTCTTTGATTACGGAAGCGTACCGGAATTGTCGTCACCGTCTCGATGCTTATATCGGTTGTCCTAACTTTGTTGAACCCGGCTTTCCTCAGCCTATTGATATGAACGCTGATATTAACGGTCGTATCGCTCAATGGAAAGCATTTTGTGAGTTCTTTGTTAAAGCATTCAATGTTGGCAAAAAGGGTAAGCCTGTATTCTTAGATGAAAAAGGTGAACCTATCGTTGTTTGGATGAAGCTTCTTGCTCATTATGGTGATCGTAAGTATCTTTGTACTCCGGGCTTTGTTGGTCAGGGTTATGTTGAACGTGTTATTAACGGCAAAAAACCTTCAATTGAGATTCTTCCGGGTGAGACTGTTGAACTCTCTAAAGATGCTGATAAAGACGAGAAACCTGCTGGTGCAGCCGCTGAAGCTGGCGTTGCTATGGATTACGGTTCCGGTCAAGGTGTTAATGCCGATGCAATTAATGCTTTAAAGAATCGTTATGCTGGTAACGGTGGTACTCCGGGTAAATATTAAGATGTAACTTAGACTTTTGAAGAGGGTAGAGCAATCTATCCTCTTTTTTTTGTGTCTATTGGTTTTGTGCATAGTGTTGCTAACGCTCCGCACGTGACCTCACCTTGTTCCCTACTGGGGATTGCAAATGCTACAAAAGATGTAAATATGTGGAGTACAAGTGATAAGGATTATATTTTGAATACACTTGATCAAGTACATATTTATTCTGTCTTTCTTAATGTTCCTGAAACAGAGATAAATAATTGTATTTGTTTACGCAATTATAAAATCTCTAATCCTCTTCGTTATGATCCTAATCCTTCAGTTAGTTTTAAATGGTATGGTAATAAGCTGATATTTCGTGATTTTGCTGATTATCGTTATCGTGGTGATGTATTTGAAATTGTTGGTCTAGTTCTTAAAAAGAATTGTACTAATAATAAAGATTTCGTTGAAATATGTTCTAATATCATCGAATATGCTTCTGATGTTCTTAATGATTCACCTTACGTTAATCGTGTATATCAAGCTCAGAATAAGATTATCAATAATGAATTTCGTGTTATTACAACTATAAATCGTAAAATGACTTTTTATGATTATAGGTATTATAATCAATTTGGTGTTACTAATGATCTCGTAGATAAATATGTGAAAGCTGTTGAATCTTTTAAGATTGATGGTGTTAGTAATCCTTATTATTATACTCGTCATGACCCTTGTTATGAATATCAAGTTAATGATGGTTGTATTAAACTTTATTTTCCATTTAGAAATAAGCATACTGCTAATCGTTTCATTACTAATAATAAGTGTCCTCTTGAAAATCTTGAGACTTTAATTGATACTAATTATAAGTTGATTGTTAAGTCTCAAAAGGATAAACTATTGATGTTACGAATACTGAGAGAGTTGAGAATTAATGATGTTGGAGTTTATGTGATTGCAAGTGAAACTGCTAAACTTCCTGATGATATTGTTGATGTTTTACGAAAGACTACTAGGATTCAAGTTTATGTTATGCTTGACACTGATAATACTGGTCTTACTTCCGCTATCGAATATGAAAAGAATTATGGCTTTATTGCTTTGTTCATGACTAAAGGTTATAGTGCTAAAGATCCTACAGATTTAGTTCGTATTACAGATTACAACTTCGTTAAGAAAAAGTTTGCTAATATGTATTTAAATGAGATTGTAAATGGTAAAAAAGGAGGAGTTGTGCCCTGATGCGCAACGGCTATTATGTGAGGGTATTCCTCTTAGAGCTTTAGGTGATGGTACTAGGTACTTCTTATATCCTATGAATAAGACTGATTATAACATAGTTATTGATGCTGTTAAACAGCTTCGTGAAGCTATGAGTAAGATGTCTTATCAAAACGCTCAAATTAAACTAAATCAATTCGTTCATACTTGGGGTTTTAATCCTTTTAAAGAAGGTGCATTTATGGGCGAAACTAAGATTAAGTCTGATGAGGACTTTAAGATTGTTGAAACTCTCTTTGAAGTTGTTCAAGGTAAACTTCACAATAAACAAGCATTAACCGGTAGTTATCAATGTTTTTGTCATAAGAACTTTAAAACTATTGCTTATGCTCCTCATAAGACTATTCGTGATTCTTGGAATTGTATGTTAATTGCATATAATAATCCTACGCATTGTATTGTTTTATCTCATAATGTTGATGAAGATGGCAACCGTATATGGGGATGATAACGTTACTACTCTTTACAAGCGTGATGCACTGGGGCGTATTGTGTTTTGGAGAATTGAGACTGACGGAAGCCACGAGAGGGTGTCATACGGCTTGTTTGAGCGACTTTCAGATGTCGGACAGGTAATTGTATCAGCTTCAACAAAGACTTCTTATAAGAGCCAAATCAAGCGTAAAATCGACCGAGGATACAAGACGGCAGAAATGTATGGTGTTACTAGTGATATGTATGAGAGTGCTAATCAACTTCATGATCTACTAGATAACGTCATTCCTAAATTTGCTACTGATGCAAATAATGTTGATAAACCTATGAAGTGTCAAAAGTGGAAAACTGGCATTTTTGATTATTCTAATGGTGCTTTTGCTGATCCTAAGATTAATGGTGTTCGTTGTACTATTAAGTTAGATGAAGTTGATAATGGATTATTTGGTAAAACTAAAGAAGTTGTTATTAGAAGTAAAGAAGGTCTTCGTTATAATGTAAAACATATTGAAGATGCTTTTATGACTTACATTTATTGTACTCCCGATTATAGAAATATTACTTTTGATGGTGAGCTTTATATTAAAGGTCAAAAGAATACTACTATTGGTGGTGCTGCACGTAATCCTAAGAATCCTCTTCATAAATATCTTCAATTTGTGAATTTTGATCTTAGTATTCCTGATGTTTCTAATAGAGATCGTTATCATCTTCGTAGAGATATTTTGAATCATGCTTGGAATAAAGCTACTGTTTCAAATTCAGATGATATTTATATTCAGTTTAAACCTGAAGAACATGATGCTACTAAAAGTGCTAAAATAGTTTCGTTATGTTCTATTAACATCAAAGGTGATTCTGATGTTGAAGCTTATAGAGATCGTTGTATTGCAGCCGGTTATGAGGGTTGTGTTGTTCGCTCTAAGATTGCAGAATATAAATTCGGTTCTCGTCCACAAACTATGATGAAAGCTAAACAGTGCGAAGAGACTGAATGTTTGTGTTTAGATATTCTCATTGATCGTATAACTAAAATTGTTGATGATCATGAGGTAGTTTATAATTATGCTAAGTTCAAATGTAAGAATGACTTAAATGCTGAAATATTTGAAGTTAAGCCTACAGCTGTTTATAATGGCAATACCGATAATACTATGACAAGTGATTATATTCTTAGTCATAAGAATGAATTTATCGGTAAAATGCTTGCCATTAAGTTTTATGAACGTACAGATAAGAACATTCCGTTTAATGCTAATGCTTACGGAGTTCGTGATTATGAATCTAACGATTAATTGCATATAATGGAAGATATAAATCCTTTTAAAGAAGAAGAGGAAATTAAACAAGACATTTCTGTTGATAGTTCTCCTTCTAAAGCTGAAGAAGAATTATCTGCACTTGCTATTACAACTGAGAAGTATAAACCTATTGTAATAAATGGTGTTTCAATTCCGTCTGTTGTTAGAACAGATGCTCCTGATAAACCATATATAGTTACAGAGCCTCGAACTGTTGCTGATTTATCTAAGGATGAAGTTGATTGGCTTAATACCAATATTAATTTCATTCTTGATGCTACAGGTGAGTTTATTCCTGTTACTAGTGGTAATCAATTTGTATTCTATCAAACTCTTTTGAAAATTCAGTATTATATTTATGCTCATAATATTCCAATCGAGTTCTTTGATGGTAATAATGAAAAAGCTCGCTATTATAAGATTTGGAATATCGGTTATTTGATCGATAATGAAAATTATGATAGTGCTTATGAACCTCAATTTCATATTTGTGTTGATAGTAACATGAGTGCTGAAGTTGAGTCTCGTGATCATGCTATTAAGATGTTTAACGGATATACTTATAATCTATTTAAGGAGGCTGTGAAACTTATAGATTATAAAGTTCCTAAAGGTAGTTCTTTAGCTATTGCTAAATGTTCTGCAAGACTTATATTTGATACTATTGAAGATTTTGAAGCTTGGATTAAAGATAGTGTTATCCCAGCTACAGAAGCTCCTACAAATAATCATATTCTTTCATTCTTCCCTAAACTTAATCCTTTGTATCTAAATTCTAAAGTTAGAACACTTGATACGTTTAGTTTCTATGCTAATCCTAAAGCATGGATTGCTCAGAATGAAGCTGGTAATACTTATAAAGCTAAGTTTAATATTTTGATGTTTCCTGAGTTTATTGGAGCATTAACTATTACAACTTATCATTCAGCCGCTAAGACGATTGAAGTTAATATGGAACAACTTTCTAATCGTCTTAAAGCTATTGCAGAAAGTCATATTTATAAAAAGGCTTAGCTATGGATGCTGTTAGTAGTGTTACTAAGGAAATGTTTCGTAGATATTTTATAGCAGCACTTGTTAGCATTGGTATTCCACTTGATCAAGCTAATTTGTTTTGTTGTATGAATCAACGTAAACGTCTCATGGATTTTGGTATTTGTACCGTTATTTCTATGAAGCTTGATGAGTTTATGGAAGCTAGAGTTCCTGATTATAAAGGTTGTATGCCTAAAGATGATTGGGAAGCTATTATAAATTATAACTTTTCAGATGATTGAGATATGAAAGTTGTTGTCACTAAACACTTTCCTTTTGGTAAGTTTGTTGCTATTAATATGTTTGCTAGACTTTATCTTAAGGATAAAGATAAATCTAGGCTTACATTAATGATTAGGTATCCTAATAGATATTTTAAACTTATTCAACATGAACGTTCTCATACTAAACAACAGAATGACCTCTTAGGTATATTCTTTTATGTGTGGTACGTCATTGAATGGTTCTTTAAACTCTTCACTGAAGGTAAGGCTTATCGTGAACTTTGTTTTGAGCGTGAAGCTAGAGCAAATGAGACTAATGTAGATTCTTATAATGTTATTGTACATTACAAAAATGATAAAGCTTATACTATTATACAAGATAGTATTCCTATTTGTACTTACTATGACATTAATGATGCTATCAAAAATATTGATAATATTAAGTATCTTGAGTTTAAACCTTTGAATGTTAAAGGTAGTCTTATTAATCGTAAGTGGGGTAGTTGGTTGAGATATGTATTTAAAAGATAATATGGGTTGATTTCTTATTCAATTATAGCCTATGCTGTGAAGCACGCTGTTGAAGCCGCTGGTCTTAATTGACTAGCGGCTATTTTTGTTTAATTTAAAATTATTATTATGAATTTTGGAGAAGCTATTGAACGTGTTAAAACTCGTTCTTATATCGCTAGACGTGCTAATTGGGATGATGATATGTTTATATTTGCACAAGTTCCTGCTGATATAAATGAAGAAACTATTCCTAAAATGCAAAGTCTTCCGGAAGTTGTTAAACGTGAGATTACAGAAGCTGGTATCACTAGTCTCAGCTATCAAAATCAAATTTGTAAGTTTGATAATGGTGATATTACTTATTATACACCTACTGGTGATGAGATTTTTGCTAATGATTGGGAAACTAAGAGTGATGATACTCTAGCTGAGTGGGAAAATATATGACACCTGAAAGTGTAAATGCTGTTATAGATTCTCCTAAAGGTGCTGTATTATGGAATGAGAGAATTGCTATGTTTAATAAAGCTTGTGCAATTGATCCTCATGATACAGTAGTTGTTGAAGAATTATCTGAACTTATTAAAGCTGTTTCTAAGATTAATAGATGTCATAATAATGAACATCTTAAAAGTCTTATGGAAGAAATTGCTGATGTTAGAATTGTTATTGAGCGTATCATGCGTAAATATAATATTAAAGAAGACGATATTGATAAGCTTGTAGCGTTTAAAATAAATCGCTTTATTGATCGCTATGGCATCTAAAAATAAAAATGATCAAGTAAATCATCCTAAACATTATACTTCTGATCCTAGTGGTATTGAATGTATTGATATTACTCGTCATAGAAATTTTAATATAGGTAATGCTATTAAATATCTATGGAGAGCTGGTCTTAAAGAAGATAAAGATCGTAAGATTATTGATAAACAAGTTGAAGATCTAAATAAAGCTGTTTGGTATCTTGTAGATGAAATTCATAGACTTGGTGGTAGATGCACAGTTAAGACTGATTCAATTAATGCTTGTTTACCTATTGATAATGAGAGTATCATTGATGCTGTTATGAATTATTCTAAAGTTGTTGACGGTGTTTGTAAAACTCTTTTAGGTGTTGGCGGTAATAATGATGAATGTAGAGGGATATTACGTCGTACAATTGAAGATCATATTGATTATTGGTATAGAGTTCAAAAAGATGGTGGACAAACTAAACTTGATATGTAATGAAATTTGTTAAACCTGTTAGTGTTATTCATACAGCTCATAATCTTAAAGGTGGCTTGCAATTAGCTGAATTTGCTGGTCGTCTTTGTTATAAATCTGAAGGTAAGACTGCACCCGGAAGTTACGTTAAGTTTCTTTTGATGCTTATTGATAAAGGTCATACTTCGATTCTTGAGCATTGTCCTATTTATGTTTGTGGGTATCATGATATGATGAGTATTGAAATGATAAACATTAGGCATTCTGCTTTTTCTCGTTTTGTTTCTGATATTAAAGATGCAAGACCTGATTCTCATTTCTATTATATCTACACTAATCTTCGTGTTGTATATAATGAAAGTCCTGAATTAGCTAAAGCTCTTATTCAAACTTCTACTATGGAAGGTGATGAGATTTGGAAAGCTCATGGTGTTGCTTGGTTTGTTCCAAAATTCGATCATCCTTTCGCTCGTATGAGTGCATATATAACTACTCTTAGAAGTGTTGTCGATGAACTTGTACGTGAACGTGTTCAATCAGATGCGGTTGAATCTACTCGTTGGTGTGATTATTCTAATGAAGGTAGATTTGAAGGCATTTCTTTCTGTCTTCCTCATTGGATTGAAAATTCAACTTTCAACGCTTGTTTTAAGAGATTCCTTAAAGATGTTGAAGTTATTGAAAAGAATGAAGATAAAATTCAACGTCTTTATGATCTTGAAGATATTGCTTTTTGTTTATATCAAAATGATACTAATATCGCAAATAAGCGAGCATATCATTATATCAGATGTTGCATCATGGATGAGATCTTTTATAATGAAGCTAAAGATGAACTTGATTTACCTGCTCAAGATGCACGTGAGTATTTGTTCTTAGGTGTTAAGAGTGAAATGTATTATACTGGCTTTAATAAAGAATGGGATAATATCATTGATAAGCGTCTTTATGATAAGTATGGTAAAGCACATCCGAATATGCACATTACTATGCAACAATGTAAAGATCATCTCGATGTAATTAGAACTTCTCAAAAAGCTATTACTGATTCAGATCATGGCGGAGAAAGTGAAAGTGCAGGTGAATAGATTACCAGCATTTATACCTCTTGATATTTATATTAAATATTACGGTAAACCTACTACTGTATTTGAACAAAGTAATTTAGATTTACCTGTAAGTTATTATGATACTCTAACTGAAGGTATGAGTCTTATTCATAGACCTTTTGTTGCAGGTTGGGCTAGTGTTCCTACTAATACTTTATTAGTTAAGGATACAATGGTTCGTTTTAAAGAGATTGAAGATTATAGTCATTACCAAACTGAATTGAATTTCGATGAATCTGTTTGAAATACAAGCTAATATTGATAGGATATTAGAATATGCTGCTGAGAATGGTGGAGATATAGGAGAAAGTGGTGCTGAGGAACTTGCGATTAGTGAAGAGGAACTCGGTGAGAAACTTTATGCTTATGCTTTTGTTATAGATCGTTATAACACTGATATAGCATTACTTAAACAATACAAGCAAGCTCTTGATGATCGTGTTAAACGTACTGAGAAAAAGATTAAACGTCTTAAAGATGTTATAGCTGAATGTGCGTATAAGTATGGTGAACCGGTATTAAAGAAGAATGCTGAAACAGGTATTAAAGAACCTACTGGTAGTGTGTCTCTTAAATATCCGAATATTACTATTAGTGTTCGTAAAGGTCAGGAAGTTGTTACAGATACGGAAATGTTTAATAGCTTTCTTAATCAAATGTATCAATACTTTGAAAATCCATCTGTTGATACAGTACCCGCGAACATTGATGCTATTAAAGGTTTTATTGATGTTAAACTTGATAAAGGTTTAAATCTTGATAAAGCTAATAAGATTAAAGCTATTCTCGCTGAACATGGAATTGTTTTTGAAGAAGGTGATTTCAAATTCTATGTTAATAGTACTAATCTTAAAGAAACATTGAATCAATCTCCTGAAGGTCTTGATGCTTGGACGCTTCAAGAAAAGGATATTGTTACAATTAAGAAATAAACTTCTATTGAAACAAAGTATATTATGCCTTTTGTAAATTATCAAAGACGTCCTCTCGTATTTAATGAAATGGGTAAACCTATTAATGATTTGAGTATGGAGGATGCTATTAAAAAAGCAAATCTTGATTATAAAGTAGGTATTAAAGAGACTCGTGTTCGTCTTGAAGATCCTGCTAATCCGGGTAGCTTTCTGTTATATAAAGTTCCTAACAGTTTTGCTACTTATAGAGAAGATACAAATCATGTATTTGGTGCTGTTGGTTCTAAGTACGAAGTTGTACAGAACTCTGTAGCTCTTGATTTTATTAATCAAATATGTGATTACGATAAGAGTGTTCGTATTGAAACTGCTGGTTGTTATAAGAATGGTGCGAGTATGCTTGTAACTGCAAAATTCCCTGATGCTATCACTATTGATAATAAAGATCTTATTGATAAGTATCTTCTATTTACCAATAGTCATGATGGTTCTGGATTAATCACATGTGCTGTTACAAATATTCGTGTTATTTGTAATAATATGCTTAATCAAGCTATTAAAAATGCAATACAACAGTTTTCTTTTAAACATACAAAGAATGTTCACAATGCTATTATGAGTGCTGTGAATAGTATTCGTGCTACGCATATCTATCATGAAGCTATGCAAGAATCTATGCAAGCTCTTAAAGCCATTAATATTAAATCTAATAATATGACTGGCTTTGTGTATAATCTGTTTCTTAATGATGAACAACAAGAACATATGAAGCTTAGAACTAATATCTTTGCTGCTGATAAAGATATTATTTCTACTAAGACTCAAAATAAAGTCAAAGCTGTTCTTGATACTATCGAGAATGGTGTTGGTCAAGAGTTACATCGTGGTACTGTGCTTTGGCTTTATAATGGTGTGAGTTGTTATCTGAATAATGTTGTTGATTATAAGTCTTCTGAAGATCGCTTTGAAGCTCTTACTAAAAAAGGTGCTTATAAGCTAAATCAAAAGGCTTATGATCTTGCCTTAACGGCACTAAGAGCTGCATAATGGAAGAAACTAAAACACATACGTGTTATATTGAAGTTGATGGGAATGTGATTACTCGTGATGCAAATGGGACTCTTATTCAAGAATTTACTGGTAATTGGTCTGTTTTGCATAAGGTGTATAGATTCGCTACTATGACCGCTGCTGAAAAGCAAAAGTATAAGCGTCTATCTCCTAATCTTTATATTGGTAGTATTAAGTATGTTATGAGGCATCCGGGTACTAACAATAGTTTTGTTGTTACTTCTACTCAAATTAAGAAGATTCTGCCTTTCATTGTTAATGTAAATAAAGTTACCTTTGGTGGACTGAGTGAATGTGGTGAAAGTGAGGGATACTATTAATACTTCTAAGCATAGTGCTGTTACAAGTGCTATGCTTAGCTCCGCTCCTGACCACACCATGTTCCCTACTGGGGTTTGGAAAGTGTTGCCGATGCTATTATGGTTATCATTAAATTGCATCGTTATCATAAGCCGTGATAATGATGCAAATGTTTGATAATGATAACTTCAATAGAGCCTCATAGAGACACTTTCTTTTATGATATGAACTAGTTATCGTCTGCCAATAGATAATCAATATATGAAGCCCGCAGGTGGCAAAAATGGCATTGTGGAGCATTGCAGACCCCGGTAGAGGGATAGATGTGGAACGGGGCGGAGCGTTCGCAATGACACGAGTAGGAGTATGAGTAGTATAGATACAAGAAGAGAGAGGACTGACAGTATTATCTGAAAGCCCTCTCTCATTTTTTTTTAAGTCCAACAGAAGTCCTTACTTATTTAGTTCAACTATCATCTGTAATATTGGGTTCTGTTGCATATAGTATGTATTGTTCTTTGGTAAATAGAACATCTTGTTGTATTGATTGAATAACGGAATAGTTTTCTTAAATGCAATCCAACGTTTATCTTCATCTTTATATGTACCTCTATCATAAAGCATTTCTTCATCATCTACAATCATTGGAGCAATAAGTGTCCAATAAGCAAGATTAAGAACATTAGACATACTTGTTTCAAAAGGTATAGGTGCCTCCATAGTACGTTTATAGAATGAATAAAGACCCCAAGGTGAAGTTTCATAAAGTTCAGTTTGAATACCATAAATAGTATAACAAGCAAGAGCAAAGAATCGATTTTCATCAAGTTCATCGTCATCATCTTTTGCAGCATATAGACTAGCAGCTACAAGAGATAAACCAACAAGAGTTGTAAAATTAAACATGGCTCTTTTTATATTAGCCTTTTGAGCTTGAGGTAGAGTATTATATCTAAAGTTTATATCTTTGAACCAATATAATAAACCGCAGAACCCATTGAATATAGCTTTAGCTTTAGTAGCAAAATCAATATCTTCGTCATTTTCTATAGCTTTATCAATAGTTTCTCTATAAGCACTTTTGCCATTAGATAATAGAAAATTTATCATATCCATGTAAGCCCCACTTCTATAAGATTCAAGACGTTCATCAAATACAATTTTACCTACACGTTTACCCCAATATCTAATAAAGTTAGGACGAAGCCATTTACGGAATTGAAGAATAACCTCTCCCCACATCTTACCAGATAACATAGATTTATCAAAAGTATTATAAATACCATGAAGACTATGATTAACACCTTTAACTTTACCTAAGAACTTAGCAAAATCCTCAAGAGTTATATTACTTCCAGCTTTAATTGAAGCGATACCGTCTTTAAGTTCAAAAGCATCATATATAACTTGATTCTTTTCAAACTCAACTCTAGCATTCTTAAGACCTTCTTTATAAGCCTTAGCGTAATTAGATTTCCATTCGTTAGTAAAGTTATTAGCACGATAAGCAATAAATCGAGAAAGATAATCTATAAATTCAACGTTATTGCCTTTAACAGATTCTTGTTTATCTTTATATGCTTTATACTTAGTATAAGTTTCATCATCAACCATATCTCTAAAGAGACGTTCTCTAAGTGAGAATACGAATTGATCATAATTCATAATAGTACCTGCAACAATGCGATGAGTTTGCATAGCTGACAAGAAAGTAGCGAATTGCAAATAATGCTCACCAATAGTATTAGGAGCAAACATCACATTATCCCATTTAGACATACCAAGAGAAACAATATTAGTCTTAGTATCTACTCCAGCTTCAATATGATCTTCAAAAATATTACCAGCTAACTTCATTAAAGCTGCATCAAGATTATTACAAGTATATTCACCAAGTGATGCCCATAATGATGGAAGAGCTTTAATATACATTTTATGAGCTTTAAGAAGTGTAGCTTTAGTAGTAAATTCACCACCAGTTGCTTCGCTTACAATATTGATATGACCTGTACCAATATTCTTTAAAGCAGCAGTTAAGTTCATCCACATAAGAGATTCACTATTAACTGTATGAAGTATATTAAGAAGTTGATCAGTTAATGTATTAATACGATTCTTACCTTCAAAAGCATCATAGAATTTCTTAAATCTATCAAAAGCTTCTGTTTCTTTACCTTTACGAGAAACAACTTCAGTTTTATGAGTATAAAGAGATAAAATCTTATTAATAACATTCTTACTCTTAACACCATATTCACGAGCTTGAAACTCAGGCATAGCAAGAATAGTTTGCAGAAGATTAAGTTCAGGCTCAAAATCACGATTAACTTTAATACGCTTAAGCTGATTAATATAATTAAGAGTAACGTTCATAGGGTCAAAGTTCATACGATCTCTAACATCACCTAATTGTTTATCAGATAACTCTTTATTATATTCAATAATATCTGCAATAGAAGTAATAGGTTTATAATAACCTCTATGTTTAGCTATTTTATTAGCTTTTTCAATTAGAGCATCATAAGCTTCTTTATTTGTAATAGCGTAGAGATCATACTTAATACGACCTATAACTTCTGGACGATTAAGTGCAGTAGCTTTAAGATAGTATTGAGTCTCTCCACTAAGTGTATTTTTATAATCATCTTCTTGTAATTCGTGATAACCAGCAAGTTGTTTAAGAGCATTCACATGATTAGCAGATATGAAAGTCGGGAAGAAACTAGCAGATCTAACAGTGTTAGGCATTGCAACATCATTAAGTTCTGCAAACATCTCTTGCATTTCAACCATCATATCAATATCAGAATGAGTAAGTTTACTAAACTTAGCGTCTCTATAATCAGCTTTCGCAGTTTGAACTTGAAGAAGAACTCGATTAGTAGTTTGACCTCTAACACTAAGTTTAATATTATTAGCTTCAGCAAATTTCTTACGAATCTTAGATTTATAGACACGTTCAATTAGCTTAGTATAATAGTATGCTTCTTCGGCACTAAGATTAGGAAAATACTTCTTAGGATTACTATATACATCTTCAAGATCAAGTTCAAGTCTACCTTTAACAATTTTGGCAGGCATTGAAACATTCATAGTAGAATATATAGTTTTACCTACAGCACGAACTCTTTTCTTATGTTCTTCCTCAAGTTTAGCAAGAGAATCTTGAGCTTTCTTAACTGTAGCAAAATCATCAGATTCTAATAGAGGTTCTAACTCAGATCTTCTCTTAATATAATCATCGTATTCACGAGCTTTACCAATTTGATAATCATAGTTAGCTTTAGTCATATCAAATGGTGTAGCAAGTTGACAATTAGCTTCATTAATAAATCTAGCTCTAAAGTCATTAGAACGAGATTGAGAGAAAGTCATATCAGGTTTACCATTAGACTTTTCTTTATAGAATCTATCATACTTCTTAAATAATGCGAATGTACGCTTGTTATTATTGAAAGCAAATTCAGTAGCATTAAGCGTATGGAACTCATATTGAGAAAGAACCGTATCAATGATTGGAATACCACTTTGAGCAGCAGAATCTAACCATTTAATAACAGTAGATAAATCAAGATTATCACCGAGCATACGACGAATATTCTCTTGAATATCTTTTTCATTTATAGTATAAACACCAATTTCATCAGCATTAAAACCGTTTTCAACAAGCTTATCTTGGATATACTTAAATTTAGTATTGAAAGCAGGATTATGACTTCTTTGATTGATTAAGAAACCAAAGTAAATCTTAGAAGCATCAACAACTTTACGTTTAAGAGGCATAATCTCAGCATATAAACCTTTAAGATTAAGAAGAGCTTCATTAAATTCTGCAACACTATCTTTAGTATTTTGAGAAGCATTTTCAAAACTAGCTTCGTCAATAGGATTTAGATCTTCAATATAAGCTTGAGACTTTATAAGACTACTGAGTTTATTCAGATCAGTAACCCATTGTTTACGATCAGCAACAGTACCTTTAGTCCAAAGCTTAAATATAGTATCAGTATCCATTGGCATTTGAATAGCTTTAATCATATCTTTAACATTCTCTAGTATATTAGCATTATACTTGAATGTTTCAACATAATTAGGAAGACTATTCATATTTCTACCAAGTCTAGCAATTTCACTTTGAGCTTTAGCATCAAGCTTATCAAGATTAGTATTAAGTTCACCCATGAGATTCATTTCATCTCTAAGAAGTTTAGTATTACCGATAGCAGTCTTTTCAACTTCATAAAGAGTATTAATAAATTCAAGGTTTGACATACTAATTCCAGTATTATCATCAGCTATGAATTCTGTATCTAAGACTTTAGAGAACTTAGGAGTTGAGTTATTAATAGTGTGAACAGTAGTATTAAGATCTTTTTTAATACCAATGTAATCAACTATAATATCATTGATACCATCAGCTTGAATTGCACTAACATTAGCCGGATTTAGCCTTTGAATAAGCCTGTCTAAGCCCTTAAAAAGTTGTCCTTGTATTGTTAATCGTTTCAATTGAGAAAGCGTCTCTCCGTTGCCGACAAGTGCCAAATTTTGAATTCCTGAGGGTAGTGTATCGGTATCGAAAGTGTCATTGATAGCTGCCTGCAATGGGATAGTAGTAATAGCAGAAGTATCAATAAGACCTCTATATGTATCAGATTCATTACCAATATAAATTGTATAATCAGCGTTACTTGTAGCAGCGTCTATAGCTGATGTAAGACTGTTATGAGTTTCTACATTAGTAACAGATGAATTAAATCTACGATAGAACTTACTCAAAATAGTAGCAAGTTTCTCGTATATTTCTTGGGCTTCAATGTTATATTTATAATAATCATTAGCTGTAGTAAGATATTCAGATTTAAACGTTTTATTAATAGGATAATAGAACGTGCAATCATTAATATCAAAACGCTTATAAAGCATACCCTCAGGTAATTGAGCTTTGTAAGTCTTTTTAAGACCAGTAAGTTCTTTATCAATTACCTTTTCACGAGTCTTAAGATATATATCATCAGCATAACTAGAATTGTTTACATATCTAGTAGGTTCAAAGATCATTTGACTAATGATATTCCAAATATCATTATGCTTAACACCAATAGCATTTTTAATAACACTATTAAGAGCATCTTCTATATACTTACGAGTCTCAGGATCAACATCTTTATGCCATTCGTTAGCTACTGCACCTTTAAGATCAAATACAGCTCTAGAGAAATTACTCTTAGTAATCTTAGTAAAAGTAGGAGTTTGATCTTTAACTTTACTCTTCTTACCATTAGTATCATAAATATATTCAGGTTTCATATATTTAACGATACGAGTATTCTCTGAATTAGCACGAACAAAAGCTTCGATAAAAACATCAAGTTCTTCGTTAGTTCTAAGAAGAATATTATCTTTATTCGCTTGACTAGCATAAAGAGCTTCAGCATAGTTATAAAGAGCAGCATTTTCTGAACGGAAGTTACTACCACCATCAGTAATACCTTGTTCTCTCATAGCTAATCTAATATCTCTATCACTAGTACCGTCAATAGATTCAAAACTAAGAGAATCAAATTGATCTCCCCATGAAGTCTTATAAGCACTTACATAATTACCGTCTTTAGTCTTGAACTTACCATAAAGATCAATAGGAATATACTTAGAAAGATTACGACCAAAATCAAGTTTATTAACCCAGAATGCGTATTTAACTAAGTTCTCACCAAGAATACGACAATACTCATCAGGACTATTAATAAGCTGAAAGAATGTGTCTCTAGTAAAATCAATATCATCACTTTCCTTAGTTGAAATAGAAATATATCCAGTTCTTACAATTGTACTCTCCATAGTATTAGGAGAAAGCAATGAAAGAATATGATTAGGATTAAGTCTAAGATTACCTTTAGTAACATATTGACCATTTACAGCAACATATCTACCATCAGTAAGTGTATTCTTAACCATAGCTAATTGAATACCAACAGGTAATTCTTTAAACATAGCTATTTTTTCATCATGAGTATAATTTCTACTTTCAAGTTCATTGTACCAATTTTTAAGATTGACATTAGTAAGAGCTAAATCAACAGCACCTTTGAATTTAAATTCATTAGTTTGTTCGTCTTTAACAATATTAACACATCCTAATAACTTAGCACGTTCAGCAAGAAGTGTTTCCGGACTTTTACTGTCATCATTAAAGAAAGGCATTTGTCTAACTTTATCAATAATAGCATAATTAACCAGAGCTTCTCTAAGTTCAGGATTATTAATCTGTTTAAGCTTAGCCATACAATAATTAATCTTATCTTTGAAAGCAGGATTCTCACTAATGAAGAGATCATGAAACATATTAACAGAGATCTCATTAGTAGAATACAATTGTTGTTGAAGAATAGGATAAGCACTATCTTCAATTTCCCAATTAGTATTAACAACTGACGGAAATATAGCTTCAATCATTGATTTATCACCAATTCTAAAAGGGGATTTAGGTTTATCAAGCTGAATTACTTTACCATCAGAATCCTTATTTTCAAGAAGATAATCATTAGCTTTAAGCAACCAATTATCAATGACTTCACCTTTATCAGTAATTGCATTTACACTATAGTATTTATAGAGTAATTCATTGCGCATACTTTCAGGAATACCTGCATCTTTAGCATTCTGAATAAGAGTATTAACATTATGCTCAAGCATTGCAATAGATTCAAAGAGCTTATTACTTTCAGAAGTCTTAGGACCAGCGCCTTTCTTTTCAGTAATAAGACATCCTTGTGCACGTTTCATAGCATTTACAGCTTTATCAACGTACATATAGTAATCTAAAACTTCAAGTTGTCGATTAAGATAATTAGCATAAGCTTCAAAATCTTCAACTGTATGTTTATAGTTTTGACCTTCTTTAAATAGAGAATCAAGTTCAGTAATAGTTTTAGCTTTATTCTGAATCTTACTATCTACTTCGTATGCAGTAACACCAACTTCATTTGCAAGAGCTTCAATAAATCTAGCCATAGCATGAATTTGTTTCATGTTTATTGTATGACCATGTTCGTGAGCTTTCGCAATCGCCATATTACTAAGATCTTCTTGTGCAAGATATTTACTAAGTTTAGTAATAACATCTTTAAGACCTACATTATCTTGTGTAGTTTCAAAATAACTCTTAGCAAAAGCTTTAAGACTATTACCTTTATCAGCAAGAAGTTTACTCATAGTAGCAACAGCGTCAATCATATAATCACTGCGTACATTATGGAAACTAACATTAGTGAAGTTATTAGAGTTTTCAATAGACTTAATTGAAATATTCGTAACAAAATCAGTAATGATTTGCTGAGATTCAATAAGAGCAGAATAGATATACCTATTAGTACCTTCAACTTTAGCATTGCCAGCTTTAAGATTAGCATTCCAACTTATAGGGAATGAAGCAAGTAAAGCGGTATTACCGATAGTATATGTATTCATGTTAAACCAAAGATTATCTTTAACAGCATCAAGAATATGAGATGTTAATTCAGAACGCTGTGTAGATATAGGCTCACCATTTATATCAGTCCAAGTACCATAATCATTATTATAAAGAGAACGACACCAAACTGTAACGCTATTAGAAGCTACATCTACTTGAACACTATGCTCACCATTAGATAATCTTTCATCTTTAAAGCATTTAAGAATCTGCTTTCTAGCCCATTCAGCTTTATTAGGAATATCTTCATTATAACCTTTAATATCACTGAAATTAAGTCTAATAGGAATAGCAAATTCATCAGACAACATAGTCTGTGTAAATCCCATTATAGATAGAGCATTATCCGCTGCAATGGATTGACCTTTAAGAACTGCAATATTATTATTAATATTACGAATCTTAATCTGATCAATAAGAAAATGCTGATTCATCATAGAGTTATCATAACCAGCAATTCTATTTATATAAGCAGCAGCAGCTTTACTATGATCAAACTCATTGGGTTTCTCTTTATTAAGAGTATTCTTAATATCAGAGTGAATACCAATCCAAGTATCAATTATAGCATTATCCTTAGCAGCTCTAGGCATACGACGATATTCATTAAGACTATTCCATTTTGGAGTAACAGTTTCTTTAATGAATTTCTCGTATTTAGCATCATAATCACTCTTAGTTTTTTTAAGTTTAGAGTAAATACTAGCTTTAGTATCATATAATACTTTAAGTTCTGCATCAGATATGGCCGGATTCATATTTGCAGCATTATAAGCTTCAATTTCGGAAGACTTCAATTCCATAGCTTTAGCAAGTGCATTACGCTCAGATACATTCTTTGAATAGAAGCGTTGTTGCTGTAGATTCTTATATTCTTGCTTTAAGCGTCTTATAACAGAATCATCAATACTAGCTTGTGCATTGATTTTAGCATTAATATCTGCAAGTTCATTAACTAATGGAATCTTTTCTTTCAGATATGCATTTTTAAGTGCATCTTTAGTTTTACTAAAGTAAACATCAGAAATGTATTCCAAAGATTGACGTTTATAAGTATCACTATCATTTTTAGTATATTCAACATATTGCCCATCAATAACGTCAAATTCTTTCATAGATAAGTAAATACTATCAATATCATAGTCCCAACCAGTACGAGTAACAAGATGTTCAGGAACTATAGCTTGACTAGCACCATTATTCAGAACTCCTACAACTTTAGCGATAAACATAGATTGATGACCTTCAGTAGGAATACGAATACCAAACATCGTTCTAAGATTCTCTGGAACACTATTCAAATCAAGATTACCATTAGCATCTAATTTAAATCGAGAATCCCAATTATTAAGTATAATCTCAGCAGGATGAAAGACTTTAGTACCATCAGCTTTAGTTTCCCAATATTCACTTTGAAGTTTAAAGTCAGCATTTTTCTTAATTATAGGCGTACCGTTAGCATCTCTTTTAATCGTACCATCTTCATTAAGTTCAGCCCGAGATTGCCAATAATCATCAGAGAACTTAATTTGACCTTCAAGATACATACGTTGAACATTAGCTTGAGTCCCTTCAACAATCCCTTTTTTGTCCAACGTAACAGCAGCGGGTTGTAAGAAAGTATCAGGTTGAATAGTAACGTGAGCACCTTTAAGTTTAAGATTAGTAACACGACGTGTAATACGAGCTAATAGAACTGATTCAATACGACTCTTAATCGTAGGATGATAAAAAGGTATAAAAGGTTTACCATTAACAACAACAGTAGCTTTTATGAAATTTCTATCAATTTCAGTTTCATTAAAATATCTACGAAGATCTGCAAGAACTAAATCAAGATCAACACCGATAACATTTCTGAGACCACCGTCAGTTTCAATTGAAGTATATTTAATATTACCGTCATTAGTAATAGCACCCCAATCAGCCAACAAACGATACATCTCATCATTTGCGTTAGCAGAAAGTAACATCTGATAATATTCAAAAGCTCCTGAACCATCATAAGAATAATCTCCAGTTTTACCTTTACGAACAGTACTACCTATAGTATAATCTCCATTAAACACAAGGTTATCAAGAATACGCTTTTGAAGCTGAGTACCAATCTTATTCTCTTCATCCATAAGATGTGAAGGAACTTGTTGTTGAATATAGAGGTTACTATGACTAAGAGTATGTTTAAAATCTTCAACACCTTTAGGATAACCTTTTAATTCAAGACGTTTGGTAGCTTCATTATACTGAATATTAAGAGTAGCTTTTGTACCATTAGTATAAGTGTATTTACCATTTGCATCTAAAATAGGGAAACCTTTAGAATCAACTGCAATATCTCTAGATATATCAAAGAGTTGAACTTTAGGCATACCACCAACTTTATGACCAGATTCAAAGTTAATAGAATCAATACCTTCTTGTTTCATCCAATCATAAAGAGTTTCATAACCAGTACCTTTGTACATACGTTTGAATATAACAAGAGTACTATTCTTATCTTGATGCGAGAATACAATATCAGTATTAAATCTATTATTAAGCGTAGACTTACCACGTTTATAGAAGTAATACTTTAACTGTTCAACAATACGTGCATAATCACTAGGACTAATAGGTGTATCCTCATCAGCAACAATATCAGCTAAAGTTCTACCAGAAGGTAAAGTAAAACTATCATAATCACCCATAGCTTTGAAACGTCTAATACACTCATCTTGTGTAATAACATTGAAAGCATCGGCAGTTGTAATAGTCTTAGAACCAAAGCGTCTATTAAGTTCATCAGAAGTTGCTTTATCATTTGCAAATGGTTCAAGCATCTTCTGTAACATATTGTCTTTAAGATTAACATCAGATACAACAATCTGTGTATATGTAGTATTAGAACGAGTAGTAGAACCCGGTCTTACACCTTGAGATGCACGCTTAGCCCAATCAAGAGCATTCTTAAATTCAAAAGTATAACCAGTGAATATCTCTTGAATAGCTATATCAGCTACGTAATGATTACAAAGAAGATTAGAAACAACATAACCCCAATAACGATCATTTTTATAATCTTCAGGAAGCGTTTCATTAAGAGCTTTAAGTTGATTCTTATATGTAAGAGTCGATTGAATATTATCTCTAACAGGAGCTAGATAATCAAAAGCATCTTGAAGATGACTATTGATTCTATCAACAAACATTCGCATATAAGCATTATCAATAACATCGCCGTAAGCAGTATTGAAATCTTCACCACAAATCATAAATGGCTCGAATTTACCGAATGAACTTGCGGCATCAGGATGAAGTTCATTAAAAGCATCTTCGATATAATCTATAATGCTTCTTACAGTAGTATTACCGTTAGCATCAGTATATCTAAAATTAAGATTACCAAACTTAAAGATATTACCTGTAGGCTTACCGTTTTTAAGAAGAGCTTTACCATCCCAAAATATAGGAGCTTGAAGACCTTCAAATATATCTTTATCAAAAGCCCGACTTTCATAAAAAGCTCTAAAGGCAGCTTCTGCATCACCATTATGATCACTAATCATTCTACCACGTTCATCTGAATCTAAAGAATTAAATTCTTGACGAACATCATCTTCAGGTATAAGAAATTCTTTCTTAATAGAAAGAGTTTGAGTATTAGCATCATAATCAAATAGCAGACGTCTAGCTTCAAGCATCATTTCCATTTCAGTACGGAAAGTATCTTTCACACGCTGAAATAAATAATTAGATTCAAGATCATTAGTACGAGCTATTCGGTAATTAACAAAAGTACCATCAGTATTTATAAGTTTAAACGGAAGACTTCTTTTAATAG